>Ga0210391_10000566_pt1 | contig 37955 bp, 32 predicted proteins | sample IncBWC12OmetaG_FD_160573 | JGI IMG/M metagenome (GOLD analysis project Ga0210391, IMG submission 160573) | Forest soil microbial communities from Barre Woods Harvard Forest LTER site, Petersham, Massachusetts, United States - Inc-BW-C-12-O ...
TAAGGATTTTGAGGTTACAACTCAAACTGCACCGCCACCATCCCTTGCTTACTGCGGTTCTGGCGACAACTTCCGACTCTCACCCGACCCAAATAGATCTCCCACCACATGCAGGTTCTGGTCGAGTTGAACGCCAGCTCCCAACGCGCGGCGCGTCTTTCCACGGCTAAACAATCCCGGTAGTTGCACAAAGCGCAAATCCTGAAAATAGACAACGTATCCGCTTCCCGGCGGCTCGAGGGTCTCCGTCTCGGTAATCGGATACTGGCCCCAATCCAAGTAAACGCGTCCCAAATACGACTTCTTGGCCGCCAAAGTAATCGGTGTCTCCTCTGGCTTGTAGAGGATTCTCATATTATTTTCCGGATCGATCTCGGGTCCCAGCGAGTTGACCGGCGCCAGAACAAAAAAATCGCGAGTTTCCACGACTCCGTACCACTGAAAGGGATCGCTCAATGCCGGATACGCCGACGCTCGCAACGGCTCCGCTCCATGATAGGTTTGAGCGCTCAATGCGGCAACGGCGCGCCGGTGCTCAAAGTCGCGCATGCCCCACATCAGCACCACACCGATGAGCGCGAGCGCCGCTGCGATCCGCCCGCGCGGTCCGCGGTCGCGCGCACCGATCTCCTGGTCAATCAGTCCGAACAGTGACGGCATGATCAATCCCAGCAGCAGGATCGCGAACATGATCGGCTCAAAAATAAAAACAATGTCCCACGAGTACCATTTTTCGGAAAAAGGCCAGAACGGCCGCACTCCATAATTATTGGTAAAGTCGAGCAAGATATGGCTGAGGCCAGCGAGGCACGCGTAGAAATAAAGCAGTCCCCACCGCGGCGGCAGGTTGGGACCTTTCACCTTGCGCCCGCGCAAGCGCCAGACCAGATAGATAAATCCCAGCACCACCGCCGCATCGATCGGAACACCGAGGAAAGAATGCGTAAAGCCGCGATGGTGCGCGAATCCAAATGCAGAGCCTTTCAGCCGGCTGAGTACATCGAGATCAGGAGCCTCGGCGGCCAGCGTCAACGTAGCGGTTGCCAGCGCCGTCTTGCGATTGAGCCCGGCGCGGCCCATGCACGCGCCCGTAAGGAAATGTGTGATTGGTTCCAAGCAGGTTGGAAGATTCTATTTGGATGGGTGTGGATTTGCCAAACGCGCCCGGCGATCGCTGACCGAATCGTCACGGCGCGGGCACCAGCAAAGTGAGCGCGTCCGGAACCGCGGTGATCTCGGCGGGCAACATGCCCACCAGCTCTCCATCGGCTTCGATATAGATTTTTTCGCGCCGCTTTCCGTCAGAAGCTTCCAGATAGGACAGCGAAACCTGCTCGCTATGCGCCAGATCGATTCCCTTTATTTTCCATCTCCGGCCTAGAAGTCCCTGCGTTACATAATGAAGGAAGGCAAGACGGCTCGCGGTTCGGCAATAAATCAGCCGATTATCGTTGCGGTCGAGCGAAGCCCCTGGGGCGAACTCCCTGAGGACGCCGCCAAAATTCCGTATGCGCACTGCGATTAACTCGGTCACATCCGCGCTTTGCCGGTCTCGCGCGCCCGTCTCCGCGAAATCGACGCGAAAGCGGACCATGACATGCGAGAACCACAAATTCCACGCCTTCGCGTAGTAGGCGGCCATCCCCATGTTCTGTTTGACTCCGCTATGCAGCTTGTAAAAAAGATGCGCATCCACTCCGGCGCCGGCGGCGACCACAAAGAACCGTGACTCCGGCTCGCCCGACAGATTTACAAACTGCACACGGCCCACGGCCACACGCCGCGGCACGCCGTGCAACGCAGCCCGCGCGGCTGCCGCGACATTCATCGGCAAGCCCACGTCGTGCGCCAGCGCATTCGCCGTGCCCATGGGCAGAATGCCCAGCGCAATCGGAGTGTTGGCCAGCACCTGTGCAATGTTGTGGATCGTGCCATCGCCGCCGCCCGCGAAAACCGTGTCGCATCCATCGGCTAAGGCCTGACGCGCCATGCCGCGAGCCTGCGCGGGCGACTCGGGCAAGAACAACTCCGCCTCGACGCCTTCGTCGCGCAGCATTGCCAGCACGGAATCCAACTGGGCTCTACGCCGCCCCCGCCTGCCGCCCGAATCAGAGTTGAAAAGTAGAGCCGCTTTTCGCATGCGCCGAAGCTGGATTGTACTTGGAAGCCCAAGGATTTGGTATGAGGCGTTCCGCGAAAGATATCGGGTGGGGAAAGCGGTGTTCGGTTTTCGCCGCTGAGAGGTGGAAGATTACAAACTGCAAGCCACGCGGAATCCATAATCCGCGTACTGAAATTCCGGAGGGATACTCGACCGCGCCGAGCAGCGCGAAACTTTCACATGATGCCGCCACGATCCGCCGCGCGAAGCCTTGCGCGGGCCTTGCTTCGGGCCTGCGGGATTGCGCTCCGGCGCAGTTGCGTAATAATTTGCGTCATACCAGTCGCTGCACCACTCGTGAACGTTGTCGCAGATGTTGTAAAGGCCGAATGCATTGGGAGCATAACAGCCAACCGCCTCCGGCCCTGTCGACCAGCGCGTTGGGTAATCGGGAAGAGATTGGGGAGGCTCGTCTCCCCACGGGAAATTTCTCTGCTCGATGTCGCCGCGCGCGGCACGCTCCCACTCGGCCTCGGTTGGAAGACGGTACGGACGGGCTGTTTGCGCGGCCAGCCAGGAACAATAACGGTCAGCGTCGAACCACGAAACTCCTACGACCGGCTGTTGCGGATGATTGAAATTCGCGCTGGCCAAGAATGGCGGAAGAGGATTGCAGGTAGACTTCGCAAAGCACTCGTACTCTGCATTGGTCACCTGAGTGGCAGCGAGCAGGAAAGTATCGACCCACACGCGATGCACCGGACGCTCGCAATCCTGCCCGGAGGGCGACCCCATCAGAAACCAGGCGCCGGGAATCTCGACGAGATGCGGATCGAGCGGAATAGTGAGGTCAGATTTGGAAACGTGCGAAAGAGCGGTGGACATTCGTCTCCCTGAAAGCGGCAAAGGCCCATGTGGAAGCGGGCGACTCGCCCGCTTGCTTTTCTAAGCCGCAGACGAAAACAACTTCCCATCCCACCACAGCCAACGATACTCCGAATAACTGCCGGCCAGCCCAGCCCGAACCGGATTCTCCATGATATACAAAGCTTTCTTCCTCAAACTCTCATTTCCACGAAGCACGTGATCGAACGATTCATCCTGCCAAACACGCCCGGTCCTGCCCATGGCTTTGTTGATCCTGTGAGCCGACTCACTCTTGACGGCTTGTGTAATTTCAGGAATCGATATCTCGCCATCGTGGTCCCGGTTGGGCAAACAGATTATATGCACGTGATCCGGCATTACGACCGCAGCGTAGAGCATGTATCTTCTCCCATTTGCCCGGATGCAAGATTCCAGCGCCAGGTCCCGTGCAAGTTCGGGCAATCTCCAACGATGCCAGGTTGAAAAGGTGATGAACAAAACGCGATTGTCCTTCTGATAGTGGGGCAAGCACCGCCGGTATTCATATTTTCGCTGCACGATTCATGAAATTACCACGGCTAGGAGGCGACGAATGATCCAACCACGCAATTTGCCTCGAGGTAAAATCCAGATCGGGAATCATCAGTGAGGAGACAGATCGTGTGGCACGGCGACCCGGCCTGTGCAACCCTTACCAGGAGGACAATAAGGTAACCCTAGATGCCTTTAACCATACCGGCACCAATGTGGAAGTGGGCGGCTCGCCCGCTTGCTCTTAGGCGTGGCTAACTGCGAGACCCCGGCACGACTATGATTCCCTCGCCGCACGCACCAAACTCCATAATCCAGCCGTTGCGGAATTCTTCCGCAGTCACTGCGCACAACGCGGCATCCACCAAGTCGACGCCGGAGAGCATCCCTACGTCGTAATTCCGTTCCCTCAAAACTTTGCAACGCGTTTTCTTTTTTGGCCTCGCAGAGACAACCTTCCCAACCAGCGCACAGACGATGGCGTGGGGGAAGGTTTCGAAGCAGATCGGGCGGGTTCCCCTGTCTCCGTCAAACAATCGATAGTGTATCTTTAGCTCGCGGTACAGCTCTTCGCCGTTGAAGACCCAGTCGTAGAATCCCCGTCGGTGCTCCTCAGCATGAGTTCGTTTAGGCGTCGCAAAACAGTGAATTTTCTTCCCCGCCAAGTCCCGCTCCGCCGCGCGGGACGAGCCTGACAGGCTCCAACCGCAAGGGGCATCCACCGCAACAATGTCGGCGCTCTGCTCACGACACCATTCCGCGACTTCGGCCGGATCGGAGGACGATTTTGTTTTCTCAAAAACACCATCTCGCAATGAGACCGCGTGGAAGCCTTTCCTCTTTCCCCCGACATCGATCCCAACTACAGTCTGGCTGCACGCCATCATCACGCTCCCGACGGCAATCTCGTCACTGCACCAAAAACCGCGCGGGCGAGTCGCCCGCGCCCACACGAGTCTTTCCTAGGCAGGGAGCCGCTACAGAATATATCTCGATAGATCCTGGTCCTTCACGATATCCGTCAGCATCTTGCGCACATAATCGGCGTCAACGATAACGTGCTCGCCTTTTCTCTCCGGAGCCGAGAAGCTCAGTTCGTCCAGCACGCGCTCCATGATCGTGTGCAGGCGGCGCGCGCCGATGTTCTCGGTGTTTTCATTCACGCGAAAGGCAAAGTGGGCAATCTCATCGAGCGCCTCGGGAGTAAACTCCAGCTTCACGCCTTCGGTATCGAGCAGCGCCGTATATTGCTTCACCAGCGACGATTTCGGTTCGGTCAGGATGCGCACGAAATCTTCCATGGTGAGCGACTGCAATTCCACGCGAATCGGGAAGCGGCCCTGCAGTTCGGGAATGAGATCGCTGGGCTTCGAAACGTGAAACGCGCCCGCCGCAATAAACAGGATGTGATCGGTGCGAACCATGCCGTAGCGGGTGTTCACCGTGGTGCCTTCGACGATGGGCAGAATGTCGCGCTGCACGCCCTCGCGCGAAACATCCGGACCGTGCCCACCCTCGCGCCCCGCAATTTTATCGACTTCATCGAGGAAGACGATGCCCGCGTTTTCCACGCGCTCGATCGCAACGCGGGTCACCTGATCCATATCGATCAGCCGCTGCTCTTCTTCCTGAATCAGATACTCGAAAGCCTCGTCGACTTTCATCTTGCGCTTCTTCGTGCGTGCTCCGAAGATGTTCGGCAGCATATCTTTGATGTTGATGTCCATCTCTTCAACACCCTGCGTGCTCATGATTTCGAAGGTCGGAAAGTTGCGTTCGCGGACGTCGATCTCGACCTGCCGCTCGTCGAGCTTGCCTTCGCGCAGTTGCTGCCGCAATTTTTCGCGCGTGCGGGAAGAAGATTCGGCGAGCGAGGTGCTGCCGTCGATCACAACGCCGCCAGCTGTCGTGCTCTCCATGGGCCGCTGCGGCTGGGAGGACGGCAACAGAATATCCAGAAGGCGCTCTTCGGCATTCAGTTCGGCCTTGTCGGAAACATCTTCTAACTTCTCTTCGCGAATATTTTCAATGGCAATCTCGACCAGATCGCGGACAATCGATTCCACGTCGCGGCCCACATAGCCGACTTCAGTAAACTTCGAAGCCTCGACTTTTAGAAATGGAGAATTCGCCAGCTTGGCCAGCCGCCGCGCGATCTCGGTCTTTCCCACGCCGGTGGGGCCGATCATGAGAATGTTCTTCGGCATGATCTCTTCGGCGAGTTCGGGCGTGAGTTTTTGCCGGCGGGTGCGGTTGCGCAGCGCGATGGCGACGGCGCGCTTGGCATCTTTTTGTCCGATGACGTGTTTGTCGAGCTCGACGACGATCTCACGCGGTGTGAGTTCGTCGAGTGCGAGCTGTTCTTCTTCAGCGCTGGAAGGTAAATAGATAGCCATAAAGGTTCTTGGAGCGGCGGAAGCCCTCGTCCGCCGGACCGATCTAACGAGCTAGAATCTCGATTTGTTCAACGAGATCGAGGAACGTCGAGCTTCGCTCGATTTGACGGACGAGGGCGTCCGTCGCTCCAAGAGATTACAACTCTTCAACGGTGATCGCATCATTGGTATAGATGCACATCTTGCCGGCAATCTTCATTGCTTCTTCGGCGATCTGGCGGGCGCTGAGCTGCGTGTGCGTTGCCAGCGCCTGGGCGGCGGCCTGCGCATAGGGGCCCCCGCTGCCAATGGCGGCCACGCCGCCGTCGGGCTCGATCACGTCTCCCTGGCCGCTCAGAAGATAGGTTTGCTCTTTGTCACAAACCAGCAGCAGGGCTTCCAGGTGGCGCAGGTATTTATCGGTACGCCAGTCTTTCGAGAGTTCGACCGCGGCGCGCCCGAGGTTGCCGTGATACTGCTCGAGCTTCGATTCGAAGCGGCTGAAGAGCGTGAAGGCGTCGGCGGTTGAGCCGGCGAATCCGGCGAGAATCTTATCGCTGTAAAGGCGGCGAATTTTTTTTGCCGTATGTTTAATGACGGACTCGCCGAGCGTGACCTGCCCGTCGCCGGCCAGCACCACGCTGCCGCCGCGCCTTATGGATAGAACTGTGGTGGAACGTATCAGACGTTTCTGAGGCATGAGCGCAATCCTCAATTATAGCAGCGCCCACGCCCCTCTTCCTCTGCGTTTTACTTCCGCTCCGTGTTTTAGTTCCGCTCTACTTGCCGACGTAAGTTCGCGGCGAGCCGATGCCAGCGCATTCATCCCACCCGACCTTGCACTTCGAAGATCCCTGCGTGATGTCGTAGAAATCCGCGGCGTACTCGGTCTGGTTGGCGAGTTCACCGTACATCCAGGTGAGTTCGTCGGCGCTCGATTGCTGCCGGTTGCCGGCGGCGTTGACGATGCCAGCAAAGGTCGGCGAGGCCCAGCTGGTTCCTCCCACCGAGTACCAGTCGCCCTCGAGGTAAACCGGCGCGCAACAGAAATCGGAAGCCACGTCGGGATATCCGCGGTGCGTGCCGACAATGGCCGAAATGCCGCTCTGGTAGCTGGGAATCGGCTCGTAGGGGCTGATGTCGCCGCCGCCGCCGCCGTAAACTTCGCTGACGAAATCGCCGCTGGAGTTGCGATTGAACGACGTGCCTCCTACCGATACGACATTGGGCGACGAGCCCGGATAAATGCTCACGCCAATTCCCGAATCGCCGGATGCGGCAAAGTAAACGACTCCCGGCTCGGTGAAAAATTTATCCCAACTGGTTTCCTGGGCAACTTCGGGATCACCCCAGCTCATGCTCACCACTCCGCCGCCGTTTGCGGCGACGAGCTTCGCGGCGAGTTGCACCGCCTGCCAGGTGGGGTCGGTATTTTCCAACGTGGAGACTACGAGAAACAGCTTGGCTTGCGGCGCCATGGCATGAGACCACTCGATATCGAGGGCTTCTTCGGTGAGCCAGTCGTCATAAACCGGGGGCCTGGTGGTTCCCGGCCACTTGATCGTCAGGTTCGCGCGCGGGATGCCGTAGTAGTCAGAGAAGGCCGCGAGATCTTTTGCGGCAGAGGGATAATAACCGGCGTCGACAATGGCGATCGCCCCGATGCCGCCGGTGGGCACTGCCGTGCTGGTGGCCACGGGACAGCCCGCAGGTCCGGCGACGAGTTCGTACACGCACGCGAGCGACCCCGGCGTCTCAACCCCCGACGGCGGACCGCTGGGCGACGGCTTGTCGGAATCGACATAGAAATAATTCGTGTGATGGCGGCCGGGCTGCGGAATGCTTGATTGGGGAATGAAGATTCTGTGTCCGTTGTAGACCGACTCGACGTTTTGCGCGGACGCTGGAGAAGCGGACAGGGAGAAAATGAGGGCGAGCGCAACGGAAAGCGCAAGAACCTGGGAGAAGCATTTCATAATGTGGCTCCTTTTAATGGTGGCTTGAGGCGGCGGACCAATGACAGCCGGCAATTATGACAGGGTATGGAGGAAATGGGAACCGGCAAGGGAAGCGGGTTTCGGCGCCGGGGAACGATCCGGCACCATTTCGATGCTCCTAGATGCGCCAAGCCCCGGCAATTTGCCAGGGCTTAAGGATACTAAACGCTATCCGCGAAACAATTATAGGATAACGCCGGGATCGGCGATGTCAAGCAAGATTAGTATCGTCGAATCACTTACACCCCCACCGCTTCCCGCTTTCCCGCCAGCAACTGCCGCAGCACATACTGCAAAATCCCCCCGTTAGCGTAGTAGAGCGCTTCCTGCGGCGTATCGATGCGAACTACGGCTTCGAACTCGGCTTTCGGCTTGGCGGACGAGGCGTCCGCTGCTCCACGAGCAAGGACTTTTATTTTCTGTCCTGCCGAGAAATGCTCGATCAGGTTGCGGATGCCGGCGATTTCGAAAACTTCTTCGCCAGTGAGCTTGAGCGATTCGGCGTTCTGCCCGGCAGGAAACTGTAGCGGCAGAACTCCCATGCCGACCAGATTTGAGCGGTGAATGCGCTCGTAGCTTTCGGCAATTACAGCATGAACCCCAAGAAGCCGCGGGCCTTTCGCCGCCCAGTCGCGCGACGAACCGGAGCCGTATTCTTTGCCCGCAAGAATAATCAGCGGCGTGCCTTCGGCAATGTATTTCTGCGACGCGTCGAAGATCGACATTTCGGTGTTCGTCGGAAGATGGCGGGTGAATCCACCTTCGGTCGAGACCAACTTGTTGCGCAGGCGGACGTTGGCGAAGGTGCCGCGCACCATGACTTCGTGGTTGCCGCGCCGCGAGCCGTAGGAGTTGAAGTCGGCGGGCTTCACGCCGTGCTCCTGCAGGTATTTTCCGGCCGGGCTGTCTTTTTTGATCGACCCGGCGGGTGAAATGTGGTCGGTAGTAACGCTGTCGCCGAGGACGGCGAGCACGCGGGCCGAGCGAATGTCGCCGACTGCGGCCGGCTGGATTTTCATGTCATCGAAGTAGGGCGCGCGGCGGATGTAGGTGGAATCTTTTTCCCACGCGTAGGTCTGGCCTTTAGGGACGCTGAGGCCGCGCCAGCGCTCGTCACCGGCAAAGACTTCGGCGTAGCTTTTGGAAAACATTTCTGCGGTCACTGAGTGCTCGACCGCATCTTCGACCTCGCGCTGCGTCGGCCAGATATCGGCAAGGTAGACGGGTTTGCCGTCTTTACCTTTGCCCAGCGAATCCTTGCGGAGGTCGGTGTCGATTCGGCCGGCAAGCGCGAAGGCGACGACCAGCGGCGGCGACATGAGATAGTTGGCGCGAACTTCGGAGTTGATGCGGCCTTCAAAGTTGCGATTGCCGGAGAGCACGCTGGCTACGACAAGATCTTTTTCGTCGATGGCCTTTGAAACTTCCTCGGGCAGTGGGCCAGAGTTGCCGATGCAAGTGGTGCACCCGTAGCCGACGATGTGGAATTTCAGCTTTTCGAGATAGGGCGTGAGGCCGGCGTTCTCGAGGTAGTCGCGCACAACTTTCGAGCCGGGAGCCAGCGAAGTTTTGACCCAGGCTGGAACCTGCAGGCCTTTCTCAACGGCTTTCTTGGCGAGAATTCCTGCGCCGATCATGACAGAGGGATTCGACGTGTTGGTGCACGAAGTGATGGCGGCGATCACGACGCTGCCGTGCTTGAGCGAGTCTTTCACGCTGGCGGGAACGTGCTCGTGATCATTGGGATCCTCGACGCCGATGGCGGCAGGATTGCCGCCTTCCGCTTCCCAAGTTTTCGCGTTGCCATTCCCAGGTTTCTCAAAAGCGGCGAAACCTGGGGCTCCCTCATTTGAGCTGGTTTTCGCGGATTTCGGTTTGATCAATGTCGGTAGGGCTTTGTTGAACGACTCTCCGGCTTGCGAAAGGACCACCCGGTCTTGGGGCCGCTTCGGTCCGGCAAGACTGGGTTCGACGGTTGCGAGATCGAGAGAGAGCAGTTCGGAGTATTCCGCCTCGGGTGTTTTCTCATCGTGAAAAAGACTTTGCTCGCGGAAGTAGGCTTCGACCAGCGCGATCTGTTCTGCGCTGCGCCCGCTGAGTTTCAGATACTTCAAACTTTCTTTATCGACCGGGAAGATGCCGCACGTCGCGCCATACTCGGGGGACATGTTGGCGATGGTGGCGCGATCGGCCAGCGGAAGATCGGCGAGGCCGGGGCCGAAGTATTCGACAAACTTTCCGACGACGCCGTGCTTGCGCAGCATCTCGGTGATGATGAGAACGAGATCGGTTGCGGTAGCGCCTTCGCGCAGGCGCCCTGTCAATTTCACACCGACAACCAGCGGAATCAGCATGGAGACAGGCTGCCCGAGCATCGCTGCCTCAGCCTCAATTCCACCCACGCCCCAACCAAGAACGCCGAGCCCGTTGATCATGGTTGTGTGACTGTCGGTGCCGACTAGAGTGTCAGGATAGGCGATGCGCTTGCCATCTACATCGTTGATGAAAACAACGCGCGCAAGGTATTCGAGGTTGACCTGGTGGACGATGCCGGTGTCTGGCGGGACGATGGCCAGATTACGGAATCCGGTTTGGCCCCAGCGGAGGAATGAGTAGCGCTCTTTATTGCGCTGGAATTCGAGCAGAGCGTTTACGTCGAAGGCGTTTCTGCTGCCGAATTCGTCGACCTGCACGGAGTGGTCGATTACCAGTTCTACGGGCTGGAGCGGGTTGATCAGGGCGGGATCGCCGCCCAGGTTTTTCATGGCGTCGCGCATGGCGGCGAGGTCGACGACGCAGGGGACGCCAGTGAAATCCTGAAGAAGGACGCGGCTGGGGGTGAAGGCGATTTCTTTGTCGGGTTGGGAATTTTTGTTCCAGCGCGCGAGGGAAGCGATATCTTCTTTCTTTACATTGCGCCCGTCTTCGGTGCGCAGAAGATTTTCTAAAAGGATGCGGAGGGAATACGGCAGATGTTTGGTCGAGATTCCTTGTTTATCGAGGGCGTCGAGGCGGTAGATTGCGTATTCCTGGTTGCCGACTTTTATGGTGGAGCTGGAGTTGAAGCTGTTCAAGGACATGATGACCTTTCAAGAACGGTGTTCGGCTGCGGCGATTTCTCCCGCGTCTCGCAAAAGCGGCGAGACATAGGGCACCCCAACGATATTGCGGTACTCACCAGTTTAGTCGTTTCAGGCAGGATTGCGTAGGTGCGGAGTGGGATTGCGTTTGCACGAAAGTAGCATCTGAGTAAGACAAGGGTGGTGCGGAACCGCTCTAGAGCGACGGAACGGAGCAGGTTCCTCACCGCCGCTGCGCGCCGGTTCGGAATGACATCACACTGCGCCGGTTCGGAATGACATCACACTGCGCCGGTTCGGAATGACATCACACTGCGCCGGTTCGGAATGACATCACACTGCGCCGGTTCGGAATGACATCACACTGCGCCGATTCGGAATGACATGCGCTGTGAAGAACGGGGGTTACTTTTGCGAGAGGAAATAGAGGTCGTCGTAGCCGCCGGGGCGGGCGAAGACGACGGCGGAGAGGTCGGGCGCGACTGAGTAGGCGTTGCCGCCGTAGTCTTCGCGCATAGCGAAAGGAAGTTTGAGAGCGGGGACGGGTGCGCCTACGAGCGCGCCGTTGCGCCAAGGCTGACGCCAGATCGTGGTTTGACCATGCGCGGCGAGCGAGTAGACAAATGATTTGCCATCTTTAGCGAACGTGGCTAGATAGGTTGCGATGCCGGACTTTAGTTTCACGCATTGTTTATCGACGAGCGAATACTGGTAGATTCCCGGGTTGTCGCCCCAGAGCACGGTGTCGATGAGGAATTTGCGGTCGGGAGAAAGATCCACGGCCATGCCACAGTTCTCGGATAAAAGGACGGTGGGTGAGCCGTCGAGGAAGATTCTCCAGTTTTTTGCGGTGCGACCATCGTTGGCTATCCCCCCAAGGATGATGGATTGATCGCCCGGCTCCCAGATTACGAAACCGATAAATTCTCCTGACCAGTTCAGTTGCTGCTGGTGCGTGCCGTCGGTGTCGATAAGAAATAGGCTCACATGCCCGTCAAAAGTATTGTCACCGAGATATTCAGCATAGAGATGTTTCTTGCCGTCTCCGGAAAATCCCAGCGTCTCCAGGTAAGGGCCCGAAGCGGATGCGAGTTTTGTGGGCTTGTTCGTAGCAAGATCAACCACCCAGAGATCATTCTTGTCGGCTTCGGGTGTCGTCACGTAGGCAATCAGACGGCTGTCATCGGAAAATATCGGCTGGCTCGCATCTTCGTGTATCAGGTCTGTAAACTGCCTGGAGGCGAATCGATAGAGGGTCAGCGTGCCGGCGCTTTTGCCACTAATAAAATAAAGTCCCTTGCCGCTGGGATCAGCCATAGGACTGAAATCCGGACCTGTTCCAGTCGTAATCTGTTTGGAAGAGTGATCATCGAGCGAGTATTCCCAAATATTCACAATGCCGTTCACTTTGCGACTCAGGTAAACGGAGTGCCCCGGAACCGCCCAATTTGCGGTTGAAACACCATCCGGTACATCGCCGATCTTATCAAGCTTTTTGGCGGCGACGTCCAACCGTTCGAGCCGGAGTGCATTTGACGATATCGCGCCTACCAGCAAATGCTGCCCGTCCGGGTAGACCCGCAAAATTGCGTGTGACGGCAGCGGGTAAATCGGTTCTTCGCCGGTTCCCCCTTTTGCAATACGAACAATTTGCCCGTCAATTTTCTCGATAAACAAAAATTGACCGTCGGGAGAGGAAACTACCGATTCGCCCGACGCCAGGTGTTTCGGGTTGCCGCCGAGGGTGGGGATGCTCCAGATTTCATATTCGCCCATGGTTTGTGCGAAATAAATCTCGGTACCGTCGGAAGAAAACCCTCGCACTCTTTTGTTGCCATCGTCCCTGGTGAGTTGAAGAGGCTCGCCGCCGGACGTGAGCATCACGAAGACCTGATCGTAACCGTCGACGGGAGAAATAAAGGCTATGGTGCGGCCGTCGGGCGAGAGAGCGACGGTTTCCATGGTTTTGTTCCACGAGCTGATCTTGGCGACCTTGGCAAGTCCTTGTGGAGAGTGCGGCGGGAAGGCAGCGCGATAGATGATGTAGCCGAGGGCGGCCAGAAGCGCGAGGCTGATTGCCCCGTAGGAAAGAAACCTATTGGAGGGGTGTGAGCCAGTTGCTTCTCCGGGGGAGGTCGAAGCTTGCGCATTCGCGACGTTCATGGCGGGGATCGCATGTGCGGAAGAAGTGGGCTGGTATGGAGCTGAAGGCGGAGGGTGAACTCCGGAAGCGTCCAGTGAAGGGACTGCGCTACCGGAGATGCGACTGGAATCGAGATCGCGCCGCAGACGCTTGAGATCGGCGCGCAGTTCAGTTGCGTTCTGATAGCGCAGATCGCGATCCTTTTCGAGAGCTTTGCCGACGATGCGCTCGAGTTCGGCGGGAAGGTCGGGATTGAATCGCGCCGGAGGCTGGGGCGGGCGATTGAGAATGCCTTCGAGGATCACGCCTGAGGTTTCTCCGCGGAAGGGGAGTGCGCCCGTGGCCATTTCGTAAAGAACAGCGCCGAAAGAAAAGAGGTCGGAGCGGGCATCAAGCTCTTTGCCACGGACTTGCTCGGGAGACATGTAGGCAATGGTGCCGACGGCCGAGCCGGGGCTGGTGAGGTGCTCGGAGTCGACGCCCAGGGTTGCGAGCGTGGCGGCAGATTGATCAGTTTTGGGGTGGGCGACTTTGGCCAGGCCGAAATCGAGAATCTTGGCGTGGCCGCGTTTGGTAACAAAGATATTGGCGGGCTTAACGTCGCGATGAACGATGCTTTCGGCGTGAGCCGCATCGAGTGCATCGGCGATTTCGATAGCGAGATCCAGCAGGCTTTCGGTTTCCATGGGACGGCCGGCAATGGCGTGCTTAAGCGTCCGGCCCTCCAGGTACTCCATGGCGATAAAGGTGCGGCCATCTTCTTCACCAATGTCGTAAATGGTGCAGATGTTGGGATGATTGAGCGCAGAAGCGGCTTTGGCTTCGCGGCGGAAACGGGTGAGGGATTGAGGATCCTGGGCGAGATCGTCGGGCAGGAATTTCAGAGCGACGAAACGGTCGAGGCGCGTATCCTGCGCGCGGTAGACGACGCCCATGCCGCCGCCCCCGAGCATCTCGATGACCCGGTAATGAGAAATGGTTTGTCCGACCAGCGACGAAGAATCTTGCATTGCGATCGGTAGCCTCGGACTCGATGCACATGTTAGGTCGCGGGCGGAGGCAAGTCAATGAAGGTGCGTTTCACAGCGAGAGGGCAAAGAGGTGCACGGCCGCTAGAGTTGGGCTTTCCTGAGTCTGCGGCGGCGCAGAAGCCAGCGCAGCAGCATCGCCACGGCGACGAGAATGGCGAGGAAGGCCAGGCCGATTGCCCACAGGATTCTGGACTGGCTATACATGATGAAGATGCCATCCTGAGTGTAGAAGCCGTTGAAATGGGCAATGAGCTGAGGGAGAGCAAGAAGGTCGTGCTTGCCAAGCTGCAAGACATGCTCATGCGGATGGTAATGAGATCCGATGTCGAGCTGGCCGCCGTTGGCGTCGAGTTCGATATGTCCGCCCAAGACGTAAATGACTGGGCGATCCCTGATGAAATCTGCGACCCGCCGGGCGCTTGCCAGATCAGCATTGGCGTCATCGACGATCAGGCGGCCGGGAAGGAAAAAATCGCCGGAAAAGAATAAGCCGGTTTCGCGATCGTAGTAAGAAACGTGGGAGGGATAGTGACCGGGGGTGGGAAGCGCGTCAACGGTGCGGTTGCCCAGATCGATTTCGGCGACTCCATTGGGCCAGGCGGGGAATCCGAAGAATTTGCGGACGGCATCGAGGTCGGTACGGACGATCTCGACGTGGGGAATGTGCTCGAACTGCGAATCGCCGAGGCGATGATCGAGATGGCCATGGGTGTGAACGATAAGGAGGGGAAGTTTCGAGGCGGCTGTTTCCGGCAGCAAGGATAAAACTGTCGAAGCCAAAGGCACACGCTTTGGATCAGCAACGTCGCCGGTATCGATCAGCAAGGCTTTGTCAGCGCCGATCAGAAGATACATGAACGGAGCTTCCGCAGTGACGCAAGGATTCTCGCGCAGGATAAAGGTTTGAGAGTTGTACGGGTGAACCTGAAGCGGAGGTTGAGAACTGGTGGAACAATCAGGCGCACCCTCATTCCAGTGGACATCCATGGAGCCGGGCACGAGCTGCGAGAGCGCGCTCTCAGACGCGAGCAGCAGGGTGAATGCGAATATGCAGGAAGCGATCAAGCGCATTAAGGACGCCTCGGGAGCGGAATTGAGCGCAGCCACAGATCGACGGCACGGTCTATGCGCTTGCGATCATGGGTTGCGCAATAGTCGAGCATGAAGCCGCGGAATCCGGCCAGGACGGCGGTTGCGAAAATGGTGGCCTGTGTGCGGTTGAGGCCTTCGGCGCGGAGGTCTGCCGCGATCACTTCAAGCCAATCCTGAACAGTTGCCTGCAGAAATTGTTTGTACTGCCGGGGATGACGCAGAGCCAGACCGCAGGCTTCGAAGAAAAGCCGGAAAAGCCGCTCGGATGCAGGCGAACTCATCTGCTTCCATACAGCCCGGTAAGCTTGCACGAAGGTGGGCGCTTCGATTCTGCCGAAGGCGGCGCGCTGGCGGTGGCGAATCTCCGCCAGGAGGGTCGCGAGCATGTTTTCTTTTGAGCCGAAATAGTAGAGCAGGACGCGAGGGCTGGAACCGACGGCCTTCGCCAATGGCCTCAGGGAGAGATCGGCGAGGCCGTGCATCGTCAGGTATTGGAGGATGGCCCGGCGCAGTTCGTCGGGGCGCTGTTTGTTGATCGGCCGGCTCACGATGTGGAGATTACCATAATTGAAACGTTCGTTTCAATAATGATCACACACACACGCACGCACAGAATTACTTCGAGGCAGGGCGGCGATTCGGTTCGTTGTCGAGTACCTCGTGGGCTAGGCCCGGTTCAACTTTTTGGTCCGGCTCGACTTCTCGACCTATATGCCGACGCTGAAGCTCTGCACCGCCCAACGTCCGAGGAACCTTTAGAGGCGGCTAAGAGCACTGGTAGTGGCTGCTTCAAAATAGCGAACCAGCAAGTAAGACACGCCAGAGCCTTTTGACCCTTGCGAGGTTCGCAAACCCTGATGTAAATTGTTGGCCCGTTTTGTTCGCTCCCCAAAAATTCTGTAACGGAGGAGATTTTCATGCCGCAGGCTCACACCCGCAAAGCTCAAAACCGGAAAAGGCCAACCGCGCCATTGCCTGAGGGCCTGAACAGCCGCCTGGGTGATTATGCACAAGCGGCGAAAGGTACATCGCGAGTGGAAGCGACCTGGCTTCTATCGGGAGTTACGGTCAGTGCGGTAGGTATTGGAATGCTCGCGCTGCCGCCGTTGGGAAATGCGGAGGTGGTCTACACGCCCGCGAATCAGGGCGTGAACCAAAATTCGCGCAAACTGCCGATCGACTTCAATCATGACGGCATTCCCGATGCCAGCCTTTCTATGCAGGGCTACTGCAACAGCGGGTCGGGTTTTAGAGAGTGTTTTGGATCAATCTTCGCGCTGGGGTTGAATGGCAACGAAGCCATGACCAGCGCAGCCGGATTTGCTTCGGCGGCGAGGGTTGGAAAGATCATTGGGCACCAGGACGCATTCCAGGATTTTCCTCGAATGGAAGACTGCCGTAGCGGCGCCAACGCGATCACTCATACCGCGTTCCGCACCTTCAATGGCCCATGGGCTAACGTTCAACACCGTTATCTTGGTTTCAAGTTTAAGATCGGCAACGAGACGCACTACGGATGGGCGCGGGTCACGACCCAGGGTTGCCCCAGCCTTCCATCGGCTCAACTAACAGGGTATGCGTACGAGACGGTTGCCAACCGGCCGATCGTAGCGGGAGTTGAGTCCACGTCAGCGGAGGCGGAATTGGCGCCGTTGAATAAGGAGACGGGAGCGCAAAGTTATGGCGACTTCGCCTCGCTGGCAATGCTGGCCGTTGGCGCGCCGGCGCTGGAGGCTTGGCGCAAGCCTTCGGGGGCCGAGGTTCGCTGAAGATCGGCGGAGGTGTTTCTTTCAGCTTTGCCTGCGGCCGCTATCCTGCGGCCGCAATGGGGTAAATCCTTAACCAGCCCAAGGAGGCTTTATGAAGAATTCTTCCCAGGGGCCCCGCAGTAAACTGCAACTCTCCCAAACCTTCACTCACAACTTGAACGCGTACGCTTTGGCGGCAGGAGCGGCTGGAGTGAGCGTGCTGGCCATGATGCAGCCTTCAGAGGCGGAGATCATTTTCACGCCTGCCAATGACACATTGCCATTCAATCAGAGCGCGGTCCTCGATCTGAACCACGATGGGATGCCCGATTTCAGATTTTTTGAGTTTTCGTTCGCACCCGCCTATTGGATTGAGACTTTGAGAATGTATCCGGCTGGCGGAAATGGAATTGTAGAAACGTCAGCCGGGCGCTACGCGGCGGTATTGAATGCGGGAGCAACGATCGGGCCGAAGGATGTGTTCGCGAGAAGCGAAATCAAGTTAGGGAGGTCGCGCGGGTTCCGGTCAGTCTCTACCAGTACTTCCAAAAGAAGAAAGAATAAGGATGGAAAGCTGGATTACCGCCGGGTCTACGGACCGTGGGTGTATGCCGAGGATAAATTTATCGGGGTGAGCTTTAAGATCGATGGGGCGACACACTTCGGCTGGATTCGTATGTCGGTGCCCGGTTCTGACGGCGTCGAGGGGATCGTGAGCGGCTATGCCTATCAGACGGTAGCGGACCAGCCAATCAAGGCGGGTCAAGTAAAGGAAGCGGGCAACGCTTCGGAAGGTAAGACGGGAGCGGAGGCATCGCTGGGAGCGCTGGCGCTGGGGTCTGCGGGAGTTGGGATGTGGCGCGATCACTAGCCGACAGACGTCAGGCAATCACCAGGGAGTTGAAAGCTCCGGCAGGGAGGTTGCAAGAATTGGCATATTGACAGGCTGTTTCATTCGGAACTATAGTTTTGCCCTCCTCCACTGGGAGAACGGTTTGCTAACGGAGCAGAGTTAGAGCCGGATTCCCACCCTGATTCCCTGCCTCAGAAAACAATTTTTCAGGAGCGTTCCCGATGACTGGACAATCCTCCGCGAGCGCGGTGCGAAGATTGGTAATCGTGCTGATGATTCTGATTTGCGCCAGCGTGATGGCGAGTGCGCAATTCACGACTCTCTACCACTTCACTGAAGGCGACAGCGGCTATGGACCGGAGGGTGGGCTGGTCGCGGATAAATCCGGGAACCTTTATGGGAAGACTTTGTGGGGCGGGACCGGCGACGGAGGAACTGTTTTCGAGCTTTCGCCCCCAGCGGGCTCTGGGAACTGGACGGAGACAGTTTTGCATAGCTTCGGCGTGGGCGAATTCGATTCGGGATGCGGGTGCCAGCTGGTTTTCGATAGGGCAGGAAATCTTTATGGCACGGATAATATCGGAGCGTTTGGGTTGACTCCGCCCGCGGTTTCGGGCGAGCCCTGGACTTTTACTCACATCTTTGAATTTCCGAACGGCGATGCGGGAGATCCTTCTTCGGGATTAGTCTTCGACGGGGCTGGGAATCTTTATGGTGTGACGTATTACGGCGGGCAGGAGGGGCGCGGTTCGGTTTACGAGCTTTCGCCTCCGACGGTGGCGGGAGGCACATGGACGCAGACGGTTCTGCACAGTTTTGGCGATAAGACACACGGCATCGGCCCGACGGGAAATCTGGTGATGATCGGGAAAAATCTTTACGGGGTTACTGGGGTGGGAGGAGCGGCAAACGGTGGAGCGGTTTTTAAATTGGCCCCTCCGCCGGAAGGGGGAACGCAGTGGAACGAGAGCGTGATCTATTCGTTCACGGGAGGGACCGACGGAGGATCTCCCAATGCTGGGCTGACGCTTCGCGGGAACAATCTCTACGGCACGACTTTATATGGAGGAGAAGGAACGGCCTGTACGACGGGGTGCGGCGTGGTGTTTGAGCTTTCGCCTCCAATGGGCGGAGGAGCGTGGACGGAGACGGTTCTTTATAGCTTCCTTGACGATAGCGATGGGATGATGCCGATGGCGCCGGTGAGCTTTGACTCGTCTGGGAATCTGTATGCCAGCAGCGGAGCCGGCGGCGGGGGGAATTGCGACAACGGAGGAGTTGCGGGTTGCGGCGCCGTGGTGCAGTTAGTTCCTCCGGCGAGCGGCGCCGGAGCATGGGCGGAAACGACCCTGCATACATTTTCCGGAACGAATACCGACCAGGGGTCGACCGTTTCCGGGTTGATTTTCGGACGCGGGCAGAAGCTTTATGGCACCACGCTTGGCAGTCACATTGACGCCGGCGGAAATGGGACCGTGTTTGAAGTGGTGCCGTAGAGAAATGAAGTTGACCACGAAGGACATGGAGTAATACTGGAGAGTGCGGTTGGTTTCTCGGGTTAGAGTTCAGTGAGCGGCTGTCCAGACCTGGTAGACGACTACGACCATCATAAATAGAAGGTAGATTCGGAGCGACCAGAGGATGGCGAGTTCGGGGCCTTTGAGATGGCGGCGCGGGATCGGGTGTTTCTTGGCCTTTGCCAGCTGGTCGTGCTCCAAAGTGGACAGGACGAGGTCCTGGTCGGAGCGTGAGAATTGTGGGTCGGATTTGGGTGTCATGGGCTGTTCCTCTAATGCTCGGTTGCGTTTGATTGCTTCATTGCGAGCTTGCCACACGGGCTAAAGCCTGGATTCATTTGGAAGGCTCCACGCGGCGCTGAAGCGCCGCTCTTACACGGCACTGCAGGCTGATCTTGAAATTCACTTTCATCGGTTCGCTCTTCGATCCGCTTTTCCACGCGGGTGAGCGGGCGAGTCGCCCTCTTCCACACGAGTTTGTTCCTATAAATCGATTCACTTATTTACTTCCATTATTTACCTCCCAAGGCGGCGAAGAAATTGGGGGCGACGATGCTGAGGCCGAAGAGGACGCCGGCTAACACCAAAACTAGAACAACTCCTGCGGACAGAACGTTTGCCCAGAGCGGGCTGACGAGGTCGCCCATGATTTCTTTGTCGTTGACCAGCATGAAGAGAAAAACTAATGCGGGGGGCATGGCCAGGACCGCTACCACGTTGACCAGCAATACTACGTAGACCAAGGGAAGGGTGGGGATCAGGACGATGGCAGCTGCGGCCATGGCGCAGAGGGTTAGTACTGCATAAAAAGATTTGCCTTCTCCGATGGGAAGGTTAAGGCTGTGGGGTTTGCGGGCTACTTCTCCGAAGGCGTAGGCGGACGAAGTGGAAATGGTAATGGCGGCTACGATTCCGGCTTCGAACATGCCGAGGGCGAAGAGGGATGCGCCGACACGTCCGATGAGGGGCTGGAGGGCTTGAGCGAATTGGGCGGCCTCGAAATTGCCGGCGGACATTTGATGGGCGAAGAGTGGGGCGGTGGCGAGGATTGTCGCGACTGCCGCGGCTGCGGCGAGGGCGGCGCCGAGGACGGTGTCAATGCGGCCAAAGTGAATGTCTTTCGTGGTCATGCCTTTGTCGACGGTGGCACTTTGCTGGAAGAAGAGCATCCAGGGGGTGACGGTCGCGCCGATATCGGCGAGGAGAATTAGGAGAGTGTCTTTATTGAATCCGGGGAGCGGTTGCCAGGTGAGGAAAGCGCGGCCGACTTCGTGCCAATGGGGATGAGTCATCAGCGCGACGGGTATGAAGATCAAGTTGAATAGGGCGGCGGCCAGGGTGATGCGTTCCCACGTCCAGTAACGGTGGCTCATGAGCGCGGCGTAGAGGATCACCAGGGCAATAAGAATTGCGAGCCGGGGAGGGATGCCGAAGAAGCCGAGACCGGCGCGGACGGCGATGAATTCGGTGATTAACGTGAGGAAGTTTCCGACGCCGAGGTCGATCATGGAGAACCATCCCCAGAAGGGGCCGAAGCGGTCGAAGATGAGTTCGGCGTGGCCGCGGTGGGTGGCGGCGCCCAGGCGAACGGTCATTTCCTGAACGACGATTGCCATGCAGAATGTGAGAACTACGAACGGCAGGAAAAAGCCGATGCCGAATCTGGCACCGGTGGCGGCGTAGGAGAGCATGCTGGGGCCGTCGTTTTCGCCGAGCATGACCAGGACGCCGGGGCCGACGAGCAGCCAGAGGAGACGAACTTTGGAGCGGAAGCCGCGGCGGGCACGCGCTGTCGAGACGCGGGCGCGGTCGTGGGCGCGGTCGACGTCTTCGTGGGTGATCGTGATCTGCTTGAGGCTGGCCGGAACGTTCATGCGCGTGAGGTTAGCGCAAGTATACACGAGGGGATAAACTATAGTTAATCAGGTGCTTTCCCCGCGTGGGGCTTTGAGTGGACTGTGCGTGTAGATTCCGAATGGAATCTGAAGTAGAACGGGAAAGGAGAAATCTCCATCTTTGCAGGAACGATCCGCAGAGATGGGGATTTTGCACCGCCGTTGTGACGCTAAAGGATGGAAGCTATTTCTTGGGTTCCGCAGCTTTCTTTGCCGCGTCTACCGTCCAAGGCGGGATAACTCCATTCTCGCGGGCGTAGGCGACGGCCTGGCCCAGATGCTCGTGGGCATCGGCGACCAGAATATAAACCACGTCACCGGCGTTCGCTTGCGGGCCGAGTTTCGGAAGCAATTTTGCAAAATCGGCGTTACTCATTCCATTGATGGTTTTTTGCGCAAAGTCCCACGACTTATTTAACTCTTCCACGATGCGAGCTTTGTCGGTAGTGGATTTCTCGAATGTCTTTCCGTTGAAACCTTCCGGAGTGGAAGCGCCCATCAGTTTCAGAATTCCATATCGCTCGCCGGCGACATGCAGGAAGACCTCGGCAAAAGAACGAGAATCCGGCGACGGGCGCCAGTCAAACTTGTCGGCGGGGAGAGCATTGGCGAGGTCGACGAACTTTTTCTGTACGACCTGAAGGTCGACGAGAGATTGGCCTTTCATGTCGTAGCTTGGGCGGGTGCGATCTGGGGCCGGAGCATTGGGTACTGGTTTCGGCCCTGCGAATGCGAGGGTGCTGAAAGTAAACAGAAGAAACAGCATTGTGGAAAGCGTCTTGTTCATTTCGATCCTCCATCAAGGGGCCACGGAGAGAGTTGCCCGCTGCGTTAGACGGCGATGGGAGAGGAACGTTTCGGCGAAGTCGTGGCCTGGAGTTCATAAGATCGAATGAGAGGAACTTGTGAAGGGCGAACACAAACTGAACGTCAGTTGCCGTGAGCACGGCGAGGCGATGCCTGAATCCAAACTCTTTGCGCCGCCGATTCTCCGAGGAAAACGGTTCCGGCGCCGGTCGACAGGGTGAGAGTCTGATCGTAGTTACGTCCCAGAACATGCACCGGCGCGCCTGGACGAATGCCACGGGCTTCGAGGAATTCGAGGAGGTGACGGTCGCGCTCATAAATGCCGCTGACCAAATAGCCCTTCCCGGCCTCAGCCTGAGCCAAAAGCAGGAGGCCGCGATGGCGGCGGCTGGCGGGGCTTTCCATTTCGCTCAGGTTTCCGTGCGGGCAGGTGCCTTCTTTGCCGAGCTTGGCGAGGAGTTTGGCTTCGAAATCGGGGGAGACGGCGTGCTCGAGGCGCTCGGCTTCGTCGTGAACCTTCCACCATTCCATGCCGAAAAGTTCGGAGAGCATGCGTTCGATGAGGTGATGGCGGAGGGTCAGTTTGCGGGCGATCTTGCGCCCAGCGGCGGTGAGGCGGACGTGGCCGTCGGATTGAACGCGGACGAGGGCATCTTTCTTCAGGCGGCGGAGCGCCATGGTCACGGCCGGGGCGGAGACTTTGAGCCAGTCGGCCAGGCGCGCGGAGATTACCGATTCGCCCTCGCCTTCGGCTTCGAGGATGGCTTTAAGGTAGTCCTCTTTGGAGACGGTGATCACTGGAGAGATTATACGACGTGGTTAAGTATGGTTAAGGATCGTTGTCGCGTGGTTGCAGAACCGGCGGACTTGCCGCAGGCTGGAAAAATCCCCACCTTTGCGCAAAGGAAGCGCAAAGATGGGGCACCCTCATGTCTCTTACAGATTGACAGCTACTGTGCTCTCCCCTAGTCTTGATTTTCTTCTATGAAAATTCTTGTTTTGGGCGGCGGCGGGCGCGAGCATGCGCTGGTGTGGAAGCTAGGGCAGTCGCCGCGAGTGGCGAAGATCTATTGTGCGCCGGGAAATGGCGGGATTGCGGACGAGGCGGAATGCTTGCCGGTGGATTTGAAGAGTGTGGAGTCGATGACTGCGCTGGGAGAGCGGTTGCAGCCGGATTTGACGGTGGTTGGTCCGGAGCAGCCGTTGATGCTGGGAGTCGTGGACGAGTTTGCGCGGCGCGGGTTGAGAGTGTTTGGGCCTACCCAGGCGGCGGCGCAGTTGGAATCGAGCAAGAGTTTCGCGAAGGAGTTCTTGCAGCGGCACCGGATTCCGACGGCGGCTTATGCGATTTGCGATTCGATCGAAGAAGTGCGTGAGGCGTTGAGTCACTTTCATACGCCTGTCGTCGTGAAGGCGGATGGATTGGCGGCGGGCAAGGGAGTGGTGATCGCGGCGAACAAAGAGGAGGCGGCCGGCGCGGCAGCTGAGATGTTGAGCGGAAAGATGGTGGGTGAGGCCGGCACGCGGGTGGTGCTGGAAGAGTGTTTGAAGGGCGACGAACTTTCGTTTCTCGTGCTGAGCGATGGAGAGCGGGTCGCTCCGTTGGTGGCGGCGCAGGATCACAAGCGTGCGGGCGATGGGGATACGGGTCCGAATACGGGCGGGATGGGCGCTTACTCGACTGCTGACATTGTCGATGAGAAGATGCGGGACTGGCTGGTGAATCATATTGCGCGCCCGGTGGTTGCGGGGATGAAGGCTGAGGGAGCGGAATATAAAGGCGTGCTTTATTGTGGGCTGATGATGACGGCGAAAGGTCCGATGGTGCTGGAATTTAATTGCCGGTTTGGCGATCCGGAGACGCAGCCGATTCTGATGCGGATGGAGAGCGACCTAGTGGATGCGCTGGAGGCTTCGATTGATGGCCGCGTGAGCGAGGGGGATTTCGAGTGGTCTGGCGATGCGGCGGTTTGTGTGGTGATGGCTTCCGGAGGGTATCCGGGGACGTTCGATGTGGGAAAGAAGATTTTGGGATTGGGCGACGCTGCGAGGGTTGACGGTGTCAAGGTGTTTCACGCCGGGACTTCGAAGCGGGACGGGGAGTTTTATACTTCCGGCGGGCGAGTGTTGGGGGTGACCGCGCGGGGTGATTCATTAGAAGCGGCCGTTGAACGTGCTTATGAAGCTTGCGGGCAGGTGCGGTTTGATGGGGTGCATTATCGGAGGGACATCGCGGGAAGGGCGCTGAGAAGGGGTTAGGGAGTTCCCACTTCTCGCAAAAGACGCGAGAAATGGGCACCCGGGGAGATTCTCACTCCGCCTGAAGAAAACGGCTCCGTTCGGGATGACGCCGCCGGGACTTTTGAGACAAATCAAATCGAAGAGGAATCATGGGCAAAATATTGGTTTCGATTGTGATGGGGAGTGATTCGGATCTGGAGATTATGCGCGAGGCGGGAAAGGCTTTGGACGAATTTGGCATCGCGTATGAGATGGATGTTACGTCGGCGCATCGTTCGCCGGAGCGGACCGCGAAATTTGCGCGAGAGGCGGCGGCGAACGGGATTCGCGTAATTATTGCCGGAGCGGGCGGGGCGGCGCATCTGGCGGGAGTGATTGCGGCGCATACTACTTTGCCGGTGATTGGCGTGCCGATTCCTTCGACTTCTTTGAACGGGATGGATTCTTTGCTGGCCACGGTGCAGATGCCGGCGGGGATTCCTGTGGCGACGGTGGCGATTGGAAAGGCGGGGGCGACGAATGCCGGAATTCTAGCGGCGCAGATGATCGGGTTGAGCGATTCGCCGGTTGCCAAAAAGCTGAAGGGGCACAAGGAGAAGCTAGCGCGGGGCGTCGAGGAGAAATCGAAGAGGCTGCAGAGTTCGCTGAAGGGTTAGGTTTTTTGCGGGGAGAGCATACCCTTCTTGGCGAAGGGTGCAAGGCTTTCGAGGAATCGGCGAATCTGATCGCGATCCTGGTCGGAAATTTCGATGAAGCGCAAACCGACACCGAGGCCGGGAGTGATGTGGGTGACCTGCGCCTGCGCCCAAGCCTTGGTCTGTCCGAACCAGATGCCGACGCGCAGTTTTGTTCCCGGCTCGACGGGCAAGGCCATTTCAGCGTAGCAGCCGCTAAGGCTGAGATCGGCTACAGTACCCCAAAAAGAAGCTCCGCCTTGAACATGCACCTCGACCGAATTCTGGCAACGGTAACGTGGAGACTTGCGCCGCTCTGTGCTCCCTGGCTGGTAGACATCGACGGCATCGGGAGGCAGAGGAAAGTCCCAAAGGGGTTTTTCGGGAGCGATGTTGAGTAAGCCGACGTGGCCGGCTGTGGGAGTTCCAGCGTCGCCGATCCACTTTACGCGGAAGTGAACTCGCTGCGTGCCATAAGAGAGACCAACAATCTCGTCAAGAGCAAGTTTGGAGCGAACGCCGGACAGCTCCGCACCATTGCGGCTGACGGTGACGGTCACGACCTTTTCGGAGAAGATCTGGCCGCTGGCGTCGGTACCGAAAATGCGCACCGGAACTTCGACTGCCTTGCGAGGCTGGCTGCGCCTGCCCATGAAATTGAGCGACCTCTCTGGTGCTTAAGTGGGAGGAGTTTTCGGGTTGATAATACAGGATAGCTTGTGCGGGAAAGCGCCTCAAGAAACCAAAGTTTGCCGGGGCCCCGGCTAAATCAATCTCCACTTCTCGCAAAAGAAGCGGAAAATAGGGCACCCATGGTAAATCGGCGACGATTCCCTCAGGAATTAACCCCGTTAAAGCTTCAATTCTTTTAGATACTCGCGGAAGGGGGCGCCGAGGTCGTCGCGCTTCAGGGCGAATTCTACTGTGGCTTTGAGGAAGCCTAGTTTGTCGCCGGTGTCGTGGCGGCGGCCCTCGTAGACGTAGGCGTACATTTTTTCTTTCTGCAGGAGGTTGCGCATGCCGTCGGTGAGCTGGAGTTCGCCTCCGGCGCCGGCCTGGATGTTGGAGAGGCAGTCGAAAATTGCGGGCGTGAGAATGTAGCGGCCGATGATTGCGAGATTCGACGGAGCGTCTTCGGGCTTGGGCTTCTCGACCATGTTTTTGATTTCGAACAGGCGGTCGCCGAAGCGGCTGTCTTTGACAGGTTTCACGTCGAGGACTCCGTAGGAGGAAATCATTTTGCCTTCGATGACTTGAGTGGCGAGGACGGAGCACTGCTTGTCGTTGAAGACGTCGACCATTTGCTTGAGGCAGGGTGGGTCAGCGTCGATTACGTCATCGGCCAGGAGAACCGCGAATGGTTCGTTGCCTACCAGTTCGCGGGCCATGAGAACGGCGTGGCCCAGGCCCAAGGCTTCCTTCTGGCGGACGTAGGCTACGTGAATCATGTCGGAGATGTTGCGGACGATCTGGAGTAGGTCAGTTTTCTTGCGCTGCTCGAGCATGGTTTCGAGTTCGTAGCTGACGTCGAAATGGTCTTCGATGGCCTGCTTGCCGCGTCCGGTGATGATGATGATCTGGTCGCAGCCGGAAGCCATGGCCTCTTCGACCCCGTACTGGATGATGGGCTTATCGACCAGCGGAAGCATTTCTTTGGGCTGGGCTTTGGTGGCGGGCAGGAAGCGCGTGCCGAGGCCAGCGGCGGGGAATACGGCTTTACGGACTTTCATTGGCATGAGTGCGTTGGTAGTCGGTCCTTAGTTGTTGGTCGTTTGGGTATGAGGTGACGAGTTATTGTACAGGGTTGGCTCAGCTTTTCGTCCGCGCCTTTACGCGTTTCGTTTGGATGGTCCAGCCGAGTTGTTTTGCCATTTCGCGTACATATCGTTTCTGTTGCTCGAACCGCTGTGTGCGGCTGGCACGTTTGTGTTTCTTAGGCGCATCAACCGACTCAGCATCGATTATCTTGACCTCGATTGTGTCTCCGGTTCGGAGCGGTCTTTGGTTCTCCCAAGAGACGTGTTCATCGCTGGGGCTGACCAAACCGCCAACCTGGAGAAAAAGGTCTCCTCTACTCTCGTCGGTGACCCAGTTAACAATCGCGGTTAAAACGCCGTGGTTGCCCACTCCGGCGAGGCAAAGCTTCTTGCCATTTAGTGAGACTTCGAAGGCACGCATGGCTCTGAGATTCTAGCATCCCGGGAAAACGCTTCAGAGGCACACGGAGGCTAAAGCCCGGTTGGTTCTGAGGACAAATATTCCGCGGCGCTGAAGCGCAGCCCTTCCGCGTTTCACCGCACTTCTGATTAGTTTTGCGCTATGAGTGGGCGGGCCGTTTGGGTTGCCTCTGTGCTCGTGAGTTGTTCGAGAATCGTGCGTAGGGAGCGGAGGACTTCTTCGGCTGCTGTGGCTTTCAGTTGTAATTTCAACTGGCCGTCCGGTGTGAACTGGGCGCCGCGGTTGGCGTTGACGAAGCGGGCTAGTTGCTCTGGATCGACCTGCGCAGTTTGTTGAAATTTTAGTGTTACCGTATCGCGTTTGCGCTCGATCGCGTTCACGCCTACTTTCATGCACAACAATTTCAGCGACTGGTAGTCAAAGAGGTTGCGAACTGCCGGCGGCGGTGGGCCGTAGCGGTCGGTCATTTCGGCGGTTACGTCGCCTAGTTGCGATTCGGTTTCCACGCGGGCTACGCGTTTGTACATTTGCAGACGCTGATTTTCTTCGGGGATGTAGTCGGCGGGGATGCGGATGTTGAGGCCGAGATTGAGTTGGGTTTCGGCTTCTTCGGAGTCGGCTTCGCCTTTCATTTCGCGGACGGCGCGCTCTAACATTTGCGTGTAGAGTTCGAAGCCGATGGCTTCGATGTGTCCGCTTTGTTCGCCGCCCAGCATGTTGCCGGCGCCGCGGAGTTCGAGATCGAGCGCGGCTAGTTTGAAGCCTGCGCCTAAGTCGGAGAATTCTTTTAACGCGGCCAGACGGCGGCGGGCAATAGGCGTTAGTTCTACTTCCGGCGGAATCAGGAGATAGGCGTAGGCGCGTCGGTTGGAGCGGCCTACGCGTCCGCGAAGCTGGTAGAGCTCGGAGAGGCCGAGGCGTTCGGCTCGGTTGATCAGGATTGTGTTGCAGAGCGGGATGTCGAGACCGTTTTCGATGATTGTCGTCGAGACTAAAATGTCTGCTTCGTGATGCATGAACTTCAGCATCACTTTTTCGAGCTCGCCTTCCGACATTTGTCCGTGACCTACGATGATGCGTGCTTTCGGGGCCAGCACTTGAATTTTCGCGGCAATCTCCCAGATGGTGTCGACGCGATTGTGGACGAAGTAGACCTGGCCGCCGCGTTCTAATTCCTGCTCGATGGCTGATTGGATTAGTTTTTCGTCCCAACTGGCGACGACGGTTTGAATCGCCATGCGGTCTTTGGGCGGAGTTTCGATGACGCTCATGTCGCGCAGTCCTACTAGCGACATGTGCAGGGTGCGCGGGATGGGAGTCGCGGACATGGTGAGCACGTCGACTTGCTTGCGCATTTGCTTGATGCGCTCTTTGTGGCGGACGCCGAAGCGCTGTTCTTCGTCGACGATTAAGAGGCCGAGGTCGGAGAATTTGATGTCTTTCGAGAGGATGCGGTGCGTGCCGATGAGGATGTCGATTTTTCCGGCTTCGGTTTTTTGCAGGATTTCTTTCTGCTGTTTTGCATTGCGGAAGCGGCTGATCATTTCGACAGTGACGGGGAACGGGGCGAAGCGCTGCTTGAAAGTTTCGTAGTGCTGGAAGGCGAGAACTGTTGTCGGCGCCAGCACGGCGACTTGCTTGTTGTCACCGATGGCTTTGAAGGCAGCGCGCATGGCGACTTCGGTTTTGCCGTAGCCGACGTCTCCGCAGAGCAGGCGATCCATGGGCTGAATATTTTCCATGTCGCGCATGACATCGGTGATGGCCTGCGCCTGATCTTCGGTTTCGGTGAACTCGAAGGCGTCTTCGAATTCGCGGAACCATTCGTTTGAGGGCGGGAAGGCGTGTCCGACGGCGGTTTTGCGGGCAGCGTAGAGTTTGAGGAGTTCGTCGGCCATGTCTTTCATGGCCTTGCGCACGCGCGCCTTTGTCTTTGACCAGGATTGAGTGCCGAGATGGCTGAGGACCGGCTTGGCGCCTTCGGAGGAGCGATACTTTTGAATGAGATCGAGACGGGTTAGTGGAACGTAGAGGCGGGCGGCTTCGGCGAATTCTAACAACATGAATTCGGCGGGGCCGTCGCCGTGATTGATTTCTTTGAGGCCCTGATATTGGCCGATGCCATGCTCGACGTGGACTACGTAGTCTCCGACCTGGAGGTCGCGGAAGTCGGAGAGGAACGCGGAGATTTTCGATTTCGTGCGCTGCGGCCGCGAGCCAACGGCTTCGGATTCGTCGAAAAGATCGCGGGAGCCGAGGATGGCGAGATTAGCTTCGGGGATTAGAACGCCATCGGGAACATAGGCTGTGGCCAGCGTGCTGGTAAAGACTTCTCCGGCGAAGTAGCTGGTTTCATCGGCGTAGCTTTCGCCGCCGCGGGTGCGAGTGCCCAGCTTGAAGGAGACATTGTATTCGGTGAAGACGTCGGCTAAGCGCTCGACTTCGCCAACGTTGGGGACGGCGATCAGGACACGCTTGCCGTCTCGTGTGATCTTCTGAACTTCTTCGAGCATGGCGGGAACCTGGCCGTGGAAGCGGGGCGAGGGTTGGGTCAGGAAAGAGTCCGAAATTTCTGATCCGGCGTTGGCTTCGTTCAACTCGTCCGCGGTGCGGGTGATGCCGAGATGTTCGATTTCGGCGCCGGAGAGAGCTTTTGTTTTTTCCCACCAGTAAGCCGGCGCGATGTAGAGGTCTTCGGGGCGAACGAGATTGCCAACGCCGCTGCGCTCGTGGGCTTCGGCGATGCGACTCCAGAATTTGTCGAATTCCTGGGTGAGTTGATCGGGCTCGTCCAGGAGGACGGCGGCTCGCGGGATCAGATCGAAAATTGTATTGGTGGCTCCGGCTACGGGAGAGTAGAACTCCCAGCCGGGGAAGACGTTGACGCCTCCGGCACGGACGGCAGCTTCGATGATCTCTTCGTTGCCGGTGATGCGCTTGCCGCTGAGACGAGCGTGGATTGCGCCCAGAAGGTGCTCGGTTACCGGTGTTTCGGTGAGGGGGAGCAAGAGAGCTTCGTCGACCGGGTTGGAAGAGCGTTGCGATGCGGGATCGAATTTGCGGATCGATTCGGCTTCGTCGCCGAAGAACTCGATGCGCAGCGGGCGGTCGGCTTCGGGGGAGTAGACATCGAGAATGCCGCCGCGAACGGCGTACTGGCCGGGCATTTCGACTACATCGGTTGAGGTGTAGCCGACGGTATTGAGGTGGGCTAAGAGGGATTCGAGATCGAAGGATTCGCCGCGGCGGATGGTGCGGGCCAGACCGGAGTAATAGTCGGCGGACTGAAGCTTGATCGCCGTGGCCGCGATTGGTGACACGACGATGTTGGCGGCGCCGGTGGCGATTTTCCAGAGGGCGGTGGCGCGTTCTTCCTGGAGCTCGGGATGGGGGGAGAGATTCTGAAATGGGAGAACGTCGCGGGCGGGAAGCGAAATGATTGAGTCGGGGTCGCAGGCGGAGGTGAGTTCGGCGAATCCGCGGAGTACGGGGATGAGGTCTTCTACGGCGCGATTGTCGTTCACCACGAAAATCAGCGGACGCTGGGCGGCGCGCTGAAACAACGCGAGCAGCAAGGCTTTTGCCGTAGGGGTCAGACCGGAAACACGCATACGCCCCGTGCCCTCTTTCAGGTGGGAGGCGACACGCGTGAAGGCGGGAAGATGTTCTACGTCCGTGAAGAGTTCGCGGACGAAGGGAAGAAGCATGCGGCTTTATTTTAACAGGAACGAGATGTGAGAACGCTGCGAGCTTCTCTCGCCGGACAGCCGAGGGCGGCTGTCCCTACATGGTTCTGCCTATGCCGTCACCAAGTTTTTGGAGGGCGGCGGGTGGCGTGGAAGACTCGCAGGATTTCAATTATTCCATGTTTGACGCGGTAGGGGATTAGGTAGCGGGTGTGTGGAACCACCAACTCGCGAGTGCCAGCGATTCGTCCTGGGCGTCCTATGGACGGGTGGCTGGAAAGAAGCGTGACAGCCTCAATAATTCGCCGGGATACTATCCGGGCCGCAGACGGGTCATGTGCGGTGATGAAGTCGATTTCGTCTTCAAAATTCTTCAGCGCGGTTTTCAGCCATTTAATCTGGGCCGACATCCCACTTATCCATAACGGCCTTTACCTCTGCGTCAGTCGCGAAATCGCCGGCGTCGGCTTCGGCGACGGCGGCACGAATTTGGTGGATCTGCCATTCGTTGGTTTCGAGATACTGCTGGATGGCCTCCGCCGCAAGGAAAGACTTGCTTCTATTCGTGGCTTTGGAGAGCTTGTTGAGCCGGTTCTTGACTGCGGTTTCCATGCGAATTGTCATTGTTGTGCTCATGTCGCAATGTAGTAACTTGTACACAATATAGCACAGCCGGACCATAATCTGGAATTAACACACACGGGCTATCGTCGATTTGCGCGGTTGAAGAGACTAGGAGATTCGAGGCGGCGGCGGAGCGCTTCGAATTCCGGGCGTGGGCCTTGCCAGCGGAGATCTTCTACAGTTTCGAACACGGGAACATCCAGACGAAGGGTTGCGAGCGTTCGAAAGAGCAAGGCATCGTTCCACGCACCGAATAGCGATTCCGCGAGCGAACGGGCGCGGCGGATGGAGGACGGCCACTGGCGCCAGTCCTGGGGAATGTTTTCGAGGTATGTGTAGTGAGAAAGAACGGCAGCTGCCGCTTTGGCGCCCCACCCGGCGATGCCCGGAAAGCCGTCGGCGCTGTCGCCGACCACGGCGAGATAGTCTGGGATTGAAGTTGGCTTCACGCCAAATTTTTCAATCACTCCGGCTTCATCGCGCAGTGCGTTTTGGCGGCGATCGAGTTGAACTATGCGGGTTCCGACTACGCACTGGCTTAGATCTTTATCCGGCGTGCAAATGATGACTTGCTTTACATGTTGATCTTTTGCGGCTTTTGCGGCGGCGGAGGCAAGAGCGTCGTCGGCTTCGAACTCGACCATCGGCCAGACGAGCACTCCCATGGCTTGCAGCGCGTCTTCGAGGACGGGGAATTGCGAGAGTAATTCTGGAGGGACGCCTTCGCTGGTTTTGTAGCCGGGATAGAGATCGTTGCGGAAGGACTCGACTACGTGATCGGTGGCTACGCCGAGGTGAGTGTCGCCGGCTTCGATCATCGAAAGGACTGAGGAAAGAACACCGCGTACGGCGGCGACCTCCTGACCGTTTGCGTCTTTGGCGGAGGGAAGTGCGAAGAAATGGCGGAAGAGTTCGTAGGTGCCGTCGATGAGGTAAATATTCATCCCAGGTTTGGTTAGCCGCGGAGCAGCGGGCGGGTCAGGCAGGTGGGGCCACCGCTGCCGTTGATGCAGAGTTCGGAGCCGGGGAAGGTGCGGACGTCGAAGCCGGCGTGGCGGAGGCTGGCGTTGGTTTTCTCGTTCTCTGCGATCGCAAGCAGGCGGTTATTGCCGAGTGCGAGGACGTTGCAAGCTAAGGTGTCGCGTTCGGAGGGATCGATTTCAATGAAGTTGAATCCGCGGGATTTGAGGAGTTGGACGGTTTCGACGGCAAGCCAGGGTAGGTCGACGAGGGCGGTTGTGTCGTCGAGGAGACTGATCAGCGACATTAGATGAAGGCAGGCGGATGGGCCGGGGCCGTGGGGCAACGGGGCGGAAATGACCTTGATGCCTTCGGAGTGCAGCAGGCCGTGGATGAGTGAAATGCCGAATTTGTTGGTCCGGTAGCCTTGGCCGATGAGCACGGTTTTGGAGTCGAGCCAGAGGATATCTCCGGCTTCGGCGGTGCCCTGTGCAGGATTTGGAGGGATTTTGTACAGGGTGGGGATTTGGAGTCGCGAAAAAAATCCGGCCTGGTGAGTGGCTTCGGAAATTCGATTGGGCTTGCCGGGGCGGAGGATGATCATGCCGTGGTCGGTCGGGAAAGATGCATCGTGGACATAGACGGCATCGAGGGTGAGTGAGGGATCGGGCGGGAGTTCAACGATCTCGGCACCGACGGCTTGCAACTCGCGGTAGAGCGTCTCGTGCTGGGCCTGGGCGGTTGCGAAGTCCGGGGCGTGGAGGAAGCCCAGATCTTGCCAATGGGCTGCGCGTTCGGGTTGGTTCCATCCGGCGGTGCGTGGAGAGCAGACCAGCACGCGCTCGAGTGGAGCGACCATGGAGTGTCCGTTGAAGCGGGATGGAGCGAGTGTTTGGGACATGGGGTAACTTACCATTCGAATGATGACGTGTTCGGAGGATCTGCGCAATGTCTGGCGCTGGCGGCAGTTGGGGTGACATCGGGTGCTAGTTGCCGGTGAGAAAAAGCAGGTTCCTCACCGCGGCTTCGCCGCGGTTCGGAATGACATCGGAAGGGAGTGGGGGTTTCTCATTGAAACCAGCGGCGGGTTCGGGAATCTAAACCGGCACTATGGCAAAAGCAATGTGGGAAGGCGCGGTGTTGGCCGAAAGCGATAAGACGGTTGAGGTTGAGGGTAATCGGTATTTTCCTCCCGAGGCGATTCGCAAGGAATATTTCAAGCCGAGCGAGGCACATAGTGTGTGTCCGTGGAAGGGGACGGCTAGTTATTACGACTTGGAAGTGAATGGGAAGCGGAATGCGGGCGCGGCTTGGTTTTACCCGGAGCCTAAGCCGGCGGCGAAGCAGATCAAGGGATATGTGGCATTTTGGAAGGGTGTGGCAGTGGAGATGTAAGGGCGAATGTTAGTTGTATTTTCGGATCATCAAAGCTGAGATCCACTCCTGTTTATCGAGGGAACGGAAAGACGAAGGCTGGGCAGCCTAAGATGTCAGCGCCGATCAGAATTCGGCGTGAAGGCGGAAGCCGGGGACTATTACGGGTCCGCGGTCGCGGTTGTAGCCGGGATTGTTGATGTGTTGCACTTGCGGAGCGACGTAAAGGCCGCGCCACAGGTGAATGGTGTAGTAGGTCTCGACGATGGTTTCGCGGCCGTAGCTGAGGCCGCCATCGCCGAGCAGGAATCCCAGGCCGCCATCGGCGAGATAATCCTGATGATATTTGCAGATGCCGTTGGTGACGAAGGCTACACCGGCGCGATCCTGCTTGCGATGCCACCATGGGCCGAGGGCGCCGATTCCGGCGGATACAGTTTGATCGTCTTCGGTGTAGGCGAAGGATTCGGTCTTGCCGTTGTCCCAGCCGACGCGGGCGAAGGCGGTCAGGTAGCGAGTGAGATTCTGCTCCAGGTTGAGGCCAAATCCATATTTTTGGGTGATGTGCCAGGGGTGGTCGGCGATTTCCGGAACGGGTGTGAGGCCCGCGTAGAAGTTGGCGATGGCGTGGCTGTAGATGCCCATGTTGGCATGATTGTCATAGGCCAGCAGGCGGATGACGCCGGCTTTTTTCGGAATGATTCCGCGGCGTAATTCGAACTCGTAGTTTTCCGCATGGGCCTGCCAGGGCTTCCAGACGAGGTCGATTCCGTTGGCGACTTTGGGCATGAGAGCCTCGGCGACGCGGAAACCCCAGTTGCGATCTTCGAAGTCGGCGGTTGCGCCGACGGTGTAGCCGCGGGTGTCGGCGGCATAGTCCCAGGCGCCGTTGTTGTCGATGGTCCAGTTGGTGAACTGGAAATGAGTGTCGGAGCCAACGGAGTTGATGTCGAAGAAATCGGGCATGCCGAATTTGCCGAAGCGGAGTTCGAGACGGCGGCGCGGGAGCTCGTCGAAGAGAGAAAGAAAGGTGCGCTCGTTTTCGACTTTATCTTTGCTGAGCGCTATGACTTTGTGAATCAGGGCGCGGCCGGCGTAGGGAGCTTTGCTGAGAAGCGGGTTGCGTACGATATCGAGGTCGGTATTGCCTGCAAGGCCGAAACCCAAGCTGAGCGCGGAACCTCCGGCTTCTTCGAGATCGAAGAGAAGTTCGGTGGAGTTGTTTAGGCGAAAGCCCGTGTAGAGCGTCAGCAGGCGCGAGGTGGCTTTCTGATAGCCGGGCTGGAGGCTATGGGTCCCGCTGTAGATCGCGGGGAATGGCGGATGAGTCTGGAAAATGAAATTGGCTTGTCCTGAAAGCCAGAAACGTGTGCTCTTGAAATGCGGCAGCATGCTTTCGACGTCATCCGAGGGCGGAGGGTCGACTACGCCGACTTCAGGGGATTGCGCTTGCGTGTTGGATTGCGTTGGAGCGACACTCTGGGCGGGCTGCGATGGATCCGGTTGCTGTGCATGCGAGGATGCAACGGACGAGACCAGGAGAAGTAGGGCGAGACCGGCAGAACGCGGCAAGACTGCGCCGAACTCGCGGAGGCACGAGATCAGGGGGTTGAGAGCGATATTGAAGGTAAAGTTCGATTTCATAATCCGAGATTATGGGCGCGAAAGAGCCCACTCAATCCTGGCTGACATGTGCAGCGGCAACGATAGTCCCAAGCTGCCGTGATGATATGAGGGCATTGATAACGCCATGCAAATTTCATCGTGTTAACTATAGTTAACATAAAAAATCGACGCAACCACGGTGGACAGGGCTGCTGCCGGTGACAATACTGTCCTGACAAGCTTGCAGTTGCGCCATGTTGGGCCTTGATTTCGAGCCTACGTAGCGTCGATTAAAGGAACGTTACACGCAGGACTTAAGACTGAGTTGCCGTAGGCCAGTGGATTTCATGGTCAATCTTGTTATAGCATACCCCGGTAGGGTACTGGCAATTTAATTTTCGAGGAAAAACATGCAGGATAGAGTTCCGGCGATCTCAAAGGAAAAGCAGAAGTTGCTGTTTCGGATCAAGCGGATTCGCGGGCAATTCGCCGCGGTGGAACGGGCGCTGACGGCGGGAGATGAGTGCGCCGACATTTTGATGCTGCTGGCGGCGATTCGCGGCGGCGTGAATGGATTGATGGCGGAGATTCTGGAGGATCACATACGGCTGCACATGATGAATCCGGAACACGAGATGGAGTCGCCGGAGGAGTTGGGAGAGGATTTGATCGGACTGGTGCGGGCTTATTTGAAGTGAGGTGCGGTGGTGTACGGATGGACAGCGCAGGTACGCGCGAGATCCCTCGGCTCGCTGGTGAAAACGCGAGCCTTCGGGATGACGCCAAATTGTTTCGCAAGCTGAGGCGCAAAAGTAAAAAGGACAGCCCGGAGCCCCCGAAGCCGTCCCTGAACCCTCCCGGTTAGAAGGGCAACTTGTATGACCCTAAGCTACCGCCGCAATGTTGCACGATGATGGAAAAGGCATGAATATATGGTTAATTTGGCGTGAGGAGCGCTGGTATAGTAAACGGTTGTTTCGCAGGAAGCTGAGTTGCACGGGAGATTCCTCGTTTCGCCTTAAGGAAGGCGGCTCCGCTCGGGGTGACGCCTTTCAGGAGATTTGGTTGAATTCTCCTTCATGAAAGCCAAGATGCCTTCCACAGTGTCGAGAAAAGTTGAAGAGTCGCGCAGGTTGCAGCAGCGTGCGGAGTCGATGATTCCGGGCGGAGTGAATTCGCCGGTGCGGGCCTTCGGATCGGTGGGTGGAGAGCCACCGTTCATTGTGCGGGGAAAGGGATCTCACGTTTGGGATGCGGATGAGAACGAATATATCGATTATGTGGGTTCGTGGGGGCCGATGATTCTGGGACATGCGGCGCAGGATGTGCTGGATGCGATTCTGGGCGCAGCGTGCAACGGGACGAGTTTTGGAGCGTCGACGCCTGCGGAGGCGGATCTGGCGGAGCTGGTGCTGGCGGCGTTTTCTTCGATGCAGAAAGTGCGCTTCGTCAGTTCGGGGACAGAAGCGACGATGTCGGCAATACGGCTGGCGCGGGCTTACACGAAGCGAAAATATATTGTGAAGTTTGAGGGATGCTATCACGGACATTCGGACGCGCTGCTGGTGAAGGCGGGGTCGGGAGTGGCGACGCTGGGGATTCCGGGGTCGGCCGGGGTTCCGGAGGAATTTATACAGTTTACGCTGGCGCTGCCGTTCAACGACGTTAAAGCCGTGGAGTATGCGTTTCAAAAATTCAAGCACCAAATTGCTTGCGTGATTGTGGAGCCGGTGGTTGGGAATATGGGGTGCGTTCCGGCGGCGGACGATTTTCTGGTGGCGTTGCGATTGATCACGGAACGGGAGAAGTCGGTATTGATTTTTGATGAAGTGATGACTGGGTTTCGCGTGGCGTTTGGCGGGGCGCAGGAGCTTTACAATGTTCGTCCGGATTTGACGACGTTGGGAAAGATTATTGGCGGAGGATTGCCGGTTGGGGCTTATGGCGGGCCCAATGAGATTATGAACCTGGTTGCGCCGCTGGGGCCGATGTATCAGGCGGGGACGCTGTCGGGGAATCCGCTAGCCATGGCGGCGGGATTCGCAATGGTGAAGCATCTGCGAGATCAGAAGCAGGAGATTTATCCGCGAATCGATAAATTGAGCGGGGAGTTGGTGGAGGGCGTGGCTGCCGCAGCGAAGGACGCGGGAGTGCCGCTGTGTTTCAACCGCGTGGGATCGATGTTTACCTGGTTCTTTACGGCGGGTCCGGTTACGGATTGGGATTCGGCTGCAAAGTCGGATACCGCAGCTTTTGGGAAATTCTTCCGGGCGATGCTCGATGCCGGAGTTTATTTGCCGCCTTCGCAGTATGAGGCTGCGTTCCTGGGGGCTACGCATACGCCCGAGGATGTGCAGGCTACGATTGCAGCGGCTAAGGCCGCGATGGCGACAGTGAAGGGATAGAACTTTTTTCACTGCAGCGGATGGGGAGGGCTACCGGACGGATCTGGCAGTGGTAGCAGGTATTGGGAGCCTTCGACTGCGGTTTTGTCTTGCTATCGCGAAGCAGAATCCTCGCTCAGGACGATAGCTTTTGGTTGGGCAAGTCCGTTATTGAGCGAGCACCGAGAGCAG
>Ga0210391_10000567_pt1 | contig 37854 bp, 27 predicted proteins | sample IncBWC12OmetaG_FD_160573 | JGI IMG/M metagenome (GOLD analysis project Ga0210391, IMG submission 160573) | Forest soil microbial communities from Barre Woods Harvard Forest LTER site, Petersham, Massachusetts, United States - Inc-BW-C-12-O ...
GTGCTCAGCCTGATCCGCCACCCCGACCAACTCGCCTTGCTGAAGAGGGACCCCGCGTTGATTGGGTGCGCAGTCGAGGAGTGCTTGCGGCACGACTCTCTGATCCTGGGGTTCCCACGCGTGGCGACCGAAGACGTCAACCTCCGCGGCGAGTTGATCCAGAAAGGTCAGCAGGTGTTCCCTCTTCTCCGGTCCGCCAACCGCGACCCGGCCCGATTCCCGGAGCCCGACCGCCTGGACATTACCCGCAAGGACCTCCGGCAGTTATCCTTTGGCCACGGCGTCCACACCTGCATCGCGGCGCCTCTGGCTCGACTGGTGGCGCAGATCGGCATCAGTACGCTGGTGGAACGCTTATCCGCGCCCCGACTCGCCGCGGATACGCTGGAATATCGCAAGCATTTCAACTTCCGCGCCCTGCTGGCCCTGCCGATCAGTTTCCAGCCTGCGTCGCAAGCGTTCTCGGGGGAGCGACCTTCGTGCATTGAGGACAGCCATGATCGATCCCATGCGGCGTGACAAGACCGCCATCGCCCGCGGCCCCGACAAGTGTGATGACTTGCTGCGGGCGCGGCTGAGGCACAGTACCCACCACAATTGCCGTCCCCTGTTGTTCAAAGTCACTCCTGCCGTTCACAGTCGCGCAATCCGTGGCGAACCGTTGTCGAGGTTCGCTATGGGCGCACTCTGCCATTTATGGAACTAACATTCATACATTCCCATCTAATCAACCGGGGCGAGAGGACTCACAATTGATTGTCAGAATCGAACGAAGGCAGTCTTCGAGGACTGGCGACTAGGAGGTTTGTTTATGACTAACATGAGCCCACTCGCTGCGTTTTTACCCTTCAGCATACTGTTCATCGCGCCCGGCATTTCTAGTGCGCAACCGCGCGCGCCGATTGCTGAACAGATCGGCAAGGCCTACGGCCTCGATTCGTTTGGGCAAGTCGAGGCAATCCGCTACACCTTCACTATTCCTGAGCTCAAACTTTCCAGAACCTGGGTATGGGAGCCAAAAACCGATACGGTCTCCTACGAGGGACCGGACAAGGTCTCCTACGAGGGACCGGGCAAGGAAGGTAAACGAGTGAAGGTTACCTACAAGCGCGACGAGCTCAGCGGCCAAAGCGATGCCATAAAGAACGATATCGATCCGGCGTTCGTCAACGATCACTATGTATTGCTCTTCCCAATGCACGTAGCGTGGGATGATTGGGCGACGGTGACCGATGAGGGCATTCACGAAATGCCCATCAGTAAGAAGTCCGCGAGACGAGTGGTGGTGAAATACCCTCCGCAGGGTGGCTACTCGTCCGGCGACACGTGGGAACTCTATGTTGGCAAGAACAAGCGACTGGAGGAATTCGTCTACCACCGTGCCGGACAGGGGTTCCCCAGCCTTTATATCGCAACGTGGGAGCGCTATGAGAAGGCCGGCCCCCTGCTTTTCTCTACCGATCACGAGGGAACCGCGGACGGAAAGCCACTACGGGCTTTCTTTTCGAATGTGGCCGTCAAGCTGACGGGATCAGACAACTGGATAAACGCGCAGTCAGCTTCGGAGAGTATTGCTCGAAGGTGAACCCAGGGGGTCAGTGTTGCTGCTTTCACTCACTGAATGCATGGGACTGATCCCTTGGAGCACCGGTTCGAGCTGCCAATAGCGGTCATTGGTGTGTGGCAGCAGGGGGCAAGGCCGGCCCAAAATTGTGATTACACTCTCGCGTCGGGCGCGCGAGGTCGCGTCCATTTGGGAACCTTGTATCAGCGGACAACATGCGGTATCAGTGGATGTCGCGCCGGTGCGTTCAACTGCTGGGTAACTTTGCGGGTAACCGGAAAAGTCCCACCGCGCCAACCGCTTGAGCGCGGAGAAATTTACTGCCGAGGTATGATTCCTCTCCCGGGCACCAGTTTCTCCTTACTAATCATAGTATTATAGATCTTTTCAAGAAGCCTGTCGAATAAAAGAAACATCGAACCTTCACGCCTCTCATCATAGTGGATTCGTGCGCAGCGCACGTAAGTCGCTGCTTCACTGAGCGAAAATTTCGCGGATGCTTTGTGGGTAACGAAAGCATCGTGCGGGTAACTGTGTGGGTAACTCACTCACGATCAAGTGATGGCTTACATAGGCCTTCCGTGCGAACGTACGTGTCAGATTTGACGCTTCCTATTAATTTGTAGTTTTGACGTGCCGCCATTAGTGCACGCTCACTGCACATGTCGTGTGATGCGACGCGGGCTGAACTCCGTCGAACTGGAAGCTATCAGCAACGCGCGGAATGGCCGGTTCCGGCCTCGAAGCGGACATCGGGGCTTAAGAAATGACTTGCGGACGCGTACGTACTAATCCGTATGGTTGTTAGACGGGATACTCGCCAGCATCTGCAGCCAACTGACAGATGCGCCTGCGCGCAACCGACGGACTCGCCGGTAACAATCGCGGTGCTAGGGTTGGCAGTCGGAGCAACACAATAGTTGGGGAAAGAAATGCTAATGAGAATGAAGTTTGCGCTGGCCACGTTGCTGGTCTGTACGCTTTCCGTGATTGGCTGCCAGCAAGCAGCACCTCCCGCATCATCCGCCCCACCAGCGGTCGCCGCACAAACGACATCATCCGCCCCTGAAGCGGTGATCAAAGACGCCGCTGCACTTTATCTCTACATGTATCCGCTGGTCGTATTCGGCGTCTCTTTTGAGGCGCTCACCAACGTTGAGAAGCCAACTTGGGAGACGTTGTCTGCACCGGTCAATCAATTCATGAGCGTGCGTGAAGACCGTCCAGCCAATCACGGTGTCATCCTGCCTAGCACCGACACGAAGTATACGTTGGCGTGGGTTGATGTGACGAAGGAGCCTGTGGTATTCACCACGCCGGCGATCCCGAACGTTCCCGGATCCAACAAGAAGCGCTTCATGATGTACGAGTTCATGGATGCGTGGACGAAGGTGTATTACAGCAACGGACTCCAGAAGGGTCTGGTAAAGAAAACAAGTTTCATTATGGTTGGCCCTGACTTCCAGGGCGAGTTACCGAAGATTCCTGACAGTATTGTCGTTCACTGCACGACTAACCAATCGTGGCTGATTGTGCGTACGCAGGTCGAGGGCTTAAAGGACCTGAACAACGTGCACGCTATTCAGGATCAATATGACCTCAGGCCGCTGAGTGCCTACGGGAAGCCCTTTACGCAGCCGGCCGGCACGGTCGACCCAAATATTCCCGTAACTCCCGGTCCTTCCCCACAAGCGAACGCAATGGATGGGGAGAAATTTCTGAACGAGGCCGCAAAATGGTTCAATAAAGTGCCATTCCCTGATGAAGATAAGGCCGCCGGCATCGAGCAAATTCTTGCCCAGTTTGGCATTGTTCATGGGCAGCCCTTCGACTACGGCGCGTTATCTCTTGAAAAGAAAGCAGCAATGGGTCTCGCGGCGAAAGCGGTGCAAAGAGACTTTGAAAAGATCTATGCGGACCCAGCGAGCATTGGTGGGTTGACGAATGGGTGGGTGATACCGAGCCCACATCTAGGAAACTATGGTACCGACTACAAATTGCGAGCAGGCATCTCGTTTGTCGGATTTGGAGCGAACCTGCCGCAAGATGGTTATTACCCGCTTCTCGTTCACGACAGCAAGGGAAACTTGTTGGACGGTGGCAAGAAGTACACCCTAACTTTCCCTAAGGGTCAGACGCCTCCCGCGGGCGCGTTTTGGTCCGTCACTGTGTATCAGGACCATTTCCTGGTGCCCAACAGCGCCAATAAATACTCCGTGAGTGACTGGATGAAACCTAAGCCCAATGCTGATGGCTCATTAACCATTTACATGCAGCCGACGAGCCCCGGCGCAGACAAAGAATTAAATTGGATACCTACGTCCGGCAGCATCCCTGCCTTGACTCCGCTCATGCGCCTTTACTGGCCGTTGCCACAGGTTCTGGACGGGACATGGAGTCCTCCGCCTGCGGTGCTGGTGGAATAAGACGTCGTGTGCAGACGGCTTTAATGGCTTTGTAATTTTGCAACCACAGGCCGCCCGCGTCCCGAGGGCGGCCTTTTCTTTCACGCTAGCGGCGATACGGCCCCGGCTCGTTGAAGACCATGTTCCGCAAAGTTCGGAACCTTGATCCAGAGCATCGCGAACTACATTCAAGCGATCATCACTAAGTGTAAACAGCGGAAGACCTGGCGGTTGATCCGCAAGTCGATCGCTTTTGCGGACTTAGGTCACCCGATGGTTTTATGTTGCCCCGAAACGGTCACTCACCACTAAAATTAGGGCTACGCGATCGGGCGGGCGCACGCTCATCGGCACGACTAAGAGATCGCTATTGCGGTCATTCGTGAATGAACGAACTCTGTTGGGCGAGCCGGCGTTGGGGCATTGCCCAAGCGTTAGACACCCGCAGATGAAGTGCCTCTCGCAGCCGCGTCCCCACTTAGTGAAGTACCAGCTGCAGCGGAGCGGTCTGTGAGGTCACTGCGAACGGACTGCCCGGAACCAGCGTCAGCGCGCCGGTGCTCGCGTCCCGGTTGAAGGCGTATATCCCCTGCTGACCCGAGCCGGCGCTCGCGCTCGCATATAGGAACCGCCCGCTGGGGTCGATCTGCGTTGCAGTGGTGACCCCGGGGGCCGCAAGTGTTTGCCCGGCCGCTATCTGCAACGGAACCGGAGAACCTACTGAATTGAGCACCCCGCTGTAGTCGATCGAGTAGATGTACAGCCCCCCGCTCGCGGTGACGTAGGCGAATTGTCCGTCCGGGGAGATCAGCATCGAAATCGCCGCCGGCGCCCCCGCGAAAGGTCCCATTTCCGCAAGTGCGCCGCTAGCGGGGTTGATGGCGTAGGCCGCTATATCATCGCCGTACAGGCTATAAAGGAACCGTCCGAAGGGGTCGATCGTGGGCGGTCCCGGACCGCTCTCGACTACCGCCGGCGGGGCATATCCGAACAGCGCGGTTAGCGCGCCCGTCGTCGGGTCAACTGTATTCGCGACGAGCGAATCGAAACCGCTGCTTCTGAAAGTCGCGTAGTAGGCGAACTGTCCGCTCGGGTCGACGATTGTCGGGGTGGCACAGTCATTAGGCACTGCCAGCCCGGAAAGCTGTGGGACTCCCGAGGCAGTGGTCAATACGTAAGTGCCATTGTTCTGCGCTTGGTTCGCACCCAGGAGGTCGTAGCCGAACGTGCCGCTCGGCGCGAATGTAACTGCGCTCGTCGAGCCTGGGCCGGCAACGCCATTGCAAGCCGCCGGGGTTGCTGAGGTTCCATTCAGCGTGAAAAATGGACTGTTGGCATTGGCAGTGAGCAGCCCGCTGTTGGCGTTAGCGCTGTAGGCATAGATGCTGCTCGAGGTATTGTTATCGGTTGCGGAGGCATCGCCGATGCTCAGCGCCCACAGGTAGGACGAATGCGGTACCAACTGCACGGTGCCAACGGCCGGGCCCGTCGATACCGCGCTCCCGGGCACGAGGCTCAGCGCTCCAGAGCTCGCATCGATCGCGTATGTGGACAACGAGCCGGGCACCGACGGCACTCCGGGCGTCGTTGTGATTGAGCCCGTTGTCGCGACGAAGGCCCACACGCCGACGGCTTGCGGGCAGTACACCAACACCGAAACATCGGAGTTAGCAACCGCTCCGCTGTCGTTACTGATGGTGCACGTTTGCGCCGGGTTCGTTGGCTGATTGCCGACCGCGACACTGTACTTGGTCCCGTTAAGCAGATTCATAGCCAAAGTGACGCCCCCGTTGCGCGTGATCTGGACCGGTGAGGCGCCGTTGTAGCTGAGCGTGAGTCCTGGGCCAATCAGTCCCGCCACGTAGCCGAGGACGCTGAATCTCGCGGGAGGGGGTGGTGGCGGGTCGCATTCCCCGGGGGGGTGATCGTGAGCGGTGTAGCATCCACTGCCTCCGCTGCAGGCTGCCAGCAGCAACGGTGCCACCATCATGACTAGGTCGCGCGTAGCGCCGGCGTTGGGTCTCGTTATGATGGACATCATGGAAGACCTGTTTTTGCGGTACCCAGTCTACACCTACGTAGGTGGGAACATCTTGGGCAGAAGATAAGGCTGTTCGACCGTCCGCTCTGCCTCATCGCAACGGCCGCTTTCGGGGATGTCATCGGACTGCTCGGGGTCGGGACCCGTCGCACGGAGAGAATCGACACGATCGGGCACCGACAGGCGACTGCCGGCCAGAAGCGAGCATCGGCCCTCTCTAACTGGTTGACGCAAAGCGGCCTTTCGCGCGGCGAAGTAATATCGAACTCATGAAATCGTCGAGGACCCTATTTTTGTCGGTCACATCATTCTCATCATGTTGGCCGGCATTTAGCGCCACTCTTGAGTGGTAGTGCATTTCGATGAGGCCCATGCCGACTCGAAGCATCGAAACGGACTACCTGGTCGTCGGATGCGGCGCCGCGGGGATGGCATTCGCTGACTCTCTGATAGATGCGTCCCGGGCCGACGGGGTCATGGTCGACCGGCGGCACGCGCCCGGCGGGCACTGGCTCGAGGCCTATCCGTTTGTGCGCCTGCACCAACCCTCCGCGTACTACGGCGTGAACTCGCTGCCTCTCGGCGGCGAGACGATAGACCGCCACGGACCGAACGCAGGGATGTACGAGCGTGCCGGCGCCGCGGAAATATGCGGGTACTACGACCGCGTCATGCAGCAGCGCCTGCTGCCTTCGGGGCAGGTCCGCTACTTTCCCATGTCGAGCTACGTCGGCGAGCACCGGTTCGTCTCGGGTCTCTCAGGAGACGAGTACGAGGTGAAAGTGCGCAAGAAGCTCGTCGATGCGACCTACCTCGAGGGTCGCGTGCCGGCGAGTACCCCGCCGCCGTTCGAGGTCGCCGCCGGAGCTCGCTGCATAGCTGTCGGCGCCCTCGCGAACGTCCGCGAGCGGCCGGAGGGCTACGTCGTCATCGGCGCGGGCAAGACGGCCCTCGACGCCTGCATCTGGCTGCTCGACGGCGGCGTGTCGCCGGAGGATATCCGCTGGATCAAGCCTCGCGAGGGCTGGTTCATCAACCGGCACTACATGCAGGGTGGCGATCTCGTCGGCACGATGTTCGAGGGCCTCTCGCTGCAGCTCGAGGCAGCCGCCCACGCCACCTCGACAGCCGATCTCTTCGCGCGGCTCGAAGCATCCCGACAGCTGCTGCGCGTCGACCCGCACGTCGAGCCCACGATGTTCCGAGGCCCAACGCTGAGCTCCGTCGAGGTGGACCAGCTACGGCGCATCAAGGGGGTCGTGCGGCTCGGCAAGGTTCGATGCATCGAGCCCGATCGCATTGTGCTCGACGGAGGCACTGTCCCGACCAGCCCGCGCCGCCTGCACGTGCACTGCGCGGCGGAGGGCCTGAGCCCCGCCCCCGAGACGGCGATCTTCAGCGCTGGCCGAATCACGCTGCAGTCGATACGAATCGGGCTGCTCCCGTTCGCGTCGGCTCTAATCGCGTTCGTCGAGGCGACGCGCGACGACCTCGATGCCAAGAACCGCCTCTGTCCGCCCAACCGCCAGCCGAACGTCCCGCTCGACTGGCTGCGCGGGATGCTCGTCGGCATGAAGGCCGCCCGCCTCTGGTCGAAGGAGCCCGACATCGCGAACTGGATCGAGCGGGCCAGGCTCAACATGATGCGCGGACTGCCGCAGCGCATCGGTGAGCCGAGCGTGCAGGAGATGTCCACGCGCTTCACCGCCAACGTGAGCCAGGGGCTGGAGAATCTCGAACGGCTTTGTGCCACTACGAGCGGAGCGAGATAGACCCGATTGGCGGCTTAGGGTCTAGCCCGTGTGAAAACGCATTGCTTGATCGCTGCATTCTATAAAATAGTAGCAACGTAGCCTCGCGAGCGTGCCATGAAGCGATACGTGGTGGGCCAGGACCGATCACAGAGCACGTTGTTTCCCGAAGTGCTGGACGATTACATCGCCGAGGACAACCCGGTGCGGGTAGTCGATGTATTCGTCGATGAGCTGGATCTGAAGGATCTGGGCTTTGAAGGGGGCCGAGCCAGAAGCCACGGGTCGGCCCGCGTATCACCCCGCGACGATGCTCAAGATCTACATCTACGGCTATCTGAACCGCATCCAGTCCCGCCGCCGCCTGGAACGCGAGACCCAGCGTAATGTGGAACTGATCTGGCTAACGGGTCGGCTCGCGCCGGACTTCAAGACGATTGCGGACTTCCGCCGCGACAACGGTAAGGCGATCCGGCAGGTCTGCCGGGAGTTTGTGGTCTTGTGCCGAAGTTTGAACCTGTTCTCCGATGCGTTGGTCGCCATCGATGGCAGCAAGTTCAAAGCGGTCAACGGGCGCGATCGGAACTTCACGAAGCATAAGCTCAAGGCGCGGATGCAGCAGCTCGAGGAGAGCATTGCGCGGTATCTGGCGGACCTGGATCGGGCGGATCGAGATCCGAGCACCGTCACCGAAGCCCGTGTCGAGCACTTGAAGGAGAAGGTCGCGACGGTCCGGTCGCAGATGCAGCGCCTCAAGCACCTCGGCGAGCAGATGAGCCAAAATCCTGACGAGCAGATCTCATTGACCGATCCGGATGCGCGCTCCATGGCCACCAGTGCCCGAGGTTCAGGAGTGGTCGGTTACAACGTTCAGACTGCGGTGGATGCCAAGCATCACCTGGTCGTGACGCACGAAGTCACCAACCAGGGTACGGATCGGGCACAGCTCGCTTCAATGGGCAAGCAGACTCAGGCGGCCATCGGTACGCAGAAGCTCATCGCTCTTGCGGATCGTGGCTACTACGCAGGTCCCGAGATCCTCAAGTGCGAGCAAGCTGGGATCAACGTGCTGGTGCCCAAGTCATATACCTCGAATAATCTGGCCAAAGGGCAGTTCGACAAGCGCGACTTTCGCTACAACGCCGCCCGCGATGAGTACCGCTGTCCGGCCGGGCAGCGTGCCATCTGGCGCTTCAAGACCATCGAGAACGGCCAGACGATCCACAAGTACTGGTCGTCGGCCTGTCCGCAATGTCCGATCAAGGCTCAGTGTACGACGGGCGACTACCGACGCATCGCACGCTGGGAGCACGAAGCGGTACTGGAGGCGATGCAGGCTCGCCTGGAAAGGATGCCCGAAGCGGCACGCATCCGCCGGCAGACCGCGGAGCATGTGTTCGGTACGCTGAAATCCTGGATGGGATCGACGCACTTCCTGATGAAGCGACTACCCAACGTGCAAACCGAGATGAGCCTGCACGTGTTGGCCTACAACCTGAAGCGTACGATGCAGATCCTTGGGGCGGTGCCGCTGATGCAGGCCATCCGGGCCTAAGGCCCGTTCGCCGCTCAAAATCCGCTTCACTGCGACTACCTACACCGCGCCTTCTCACACAGCCTGGGTCAACACCAGACCCAGATGTGAGCAGACTCTCCCGCCGGATGCGCGAACATCGCGACCTTTTTGAGCTTCGTATCAACGGACAACACGCGGTATCAGTGGCTGTCGCGCCAGTGCATTCTATCGCTGGGTAAGTTTGCGGGTAACCCAAAAAGTCCCACCGCGCCAACCGCTTGAGCGCGGAGAAATTTGCTGCCGAGGTTAGATTCCTCTCCCGGGCACCAGTTTTTCCTTTGTAATCATAATATTATATATCTTTTCAAGAAGCCTCTCGAATAAAAGAGGCATCGAACCTTACGCCACTCACTATAGTGGAATTCGTGCGTAGCGCGCGTAAGTCGCTGCTTCGCTGAGCGAAAATTTCGAGGACGCTTTGTGGGTAAGAAAAGCATCGTGCGGGTAACCGGGTGGGTAACTCGCTCGCAAGCAAATTGATGGCTTACACAGCCCGCCGTGCGACGCTAAAGGGTTTGCGTGCGCGTTACGTTCCATGCGACCCACTGATTCGCAGCGTCATGCGACACTTCCCTGACATCCGAATTTGCGCCTCCTCGCCCATCGCGCACCAGTACTTAGTCTGCAGCGTCAGGTCCGTACCACCGGTCGAACCCGCAATTGGCGAAAGGTTTGCGCAGCCCGCTTGCTCGCGATTGATGTAGGTGCGGCTGGCGAGACTGCTCGTGCCGAGAGCGCCGTTATTGGGTTTTCCCGACAAACGTCTCTGTGAGCAACCTATCCAACAGCGTGGAGGTCGCGGGATCTTCCAGAATTCCATTGTGGGAATCATCGAACCCGTAGATTCGTACGGCTTCGCGCTGTGCGCGCTTTCCAAGCGCGCTCGCCACACTGACCGTCTCATCGTCCGACTCACCGAACGAGGCGCTTTTTCTGTGAAAAGCGAACATCAGATGAAACCTCGTCTCCTTCGGTAGCGGAACGGCGAACAGCGACTGCAGGTAATCACTGCCTGGAGCCACATCCCGCCACACGTCGACGACCACCGGGGAATACTTCACCCCGAACGCTGCGCTGTCGAGCCCTTCCCAAGGAGTTGACATGCTCACGAATAGCGGAATCTCGCCAGGGCTCGAAGTCAGAGCATGCCGCAAGATAAAACCTCGAGCCACGAGCCCTCCCATGCTGTGAGTAACGACAGCCATGCGCCGCACGTGATAGCGCAACTGGATCTTCTCAACCGTCTGATTAAGATGATCGGCGACGGCCGCGAGGTTTATTCCGGTCGGGTAGTTGTATACCCACGCCTGAAATTTCGTGCGGTCCAGATGCTCAATGAGATAGGCGAAATTGGCCGGAGAGCCTGTGATGCCATGCACGAACAGGACAGGAATTCTGCGCGGATCGTACGGCTCCAGGAAATACACCCCCGGATGCGAGCTGAGCATGTAGTCGTACGGTCGCCATAAACCGTCCGGAGATTTGGTCAGGTCGAATCGCGGATCGGAAAGAGTTGTAACTTCACCCACCGCTGTTAACTGACCAAGAGTCCGCTCCGCCCTCTCATCGGCGCTCAGCGCCTGCAGCGATATGACATCCACTTGGCGATCGAATCGCTCAGTGGGTTGAGCGGGAATGGAAATTACGATGCCCTTGATCTGCGCGCCCGCACTGCAGGCGATTGGCCGCTCAGCACTTGTGCCGGCGAATGGTTCGCCGGGCTGATAAGCCACGTCGGAATTGGAATCTTCAAAGGCCGCGACACGGAATGTGCCGGAATCCGTGGCAAACACCCATGGACCTGGACGATCCAACACGAAGTGATCCACGACTTTCCAGCTTGGAAGCGCATCGCCCGCACCGTCGACCTTCCGTAGCAATACGATGACAATCGCGTGGGGTGGCGTTGGGGCCACTTCCACCGTGCCCTGAATACGACAGGCCGCCGCCAAGCGCTGTTGCTGCTCGGGAACGTCAAGAAATGCGCAGCTCGACAGGAGGATATTGCTGACTAGTGCGAAGATCGACCCGCATGCAGCCATGACGTCGAACGGACGCCAGCCCGCCAGCCGTCGGCATGTCAAGCTGGCGCTGTTCGCTACCTTCAAGGTATATGGCAGGTCTGCTTGATCTCGGCGATCTTTTTGTCAAGCGCGTCGTTGTACTCCCCTGTGGTCACCCGCCACTTGGTGCCTTGAGTGCCCTGCACAAGACCGACGACCAGACCAATGGGGAAGACCATGCTTACGCCCGCAGCCGCCTGCTGAGCCACATTGGTCTTTTCGTTCTGCAGCACCCGGATATCGCCTTCCGCCGTGTCACAGTTTACGGGCTGCTCCGCGACGCGGGTCTCCGTCTTCTTGTACTGGGTCGCGCAACCGGCCACCAACACCGCCACACCAAGCAAGCAGAGACTTGTCGCAAATACTTTCTTACTCATTTTTCGCTCCCAAATTATTCAGCTGGTAAGTTGGTGTCATCCAACTTTCGCTGAGTTTGAACTTACTTCGCCTCACAACCTGCCGGGCAACGGTTGACTCATACTATCAGAGCCGATGTCGTCACCCCAGGTTACGAGGTTGTTGGGCTTTTTGTCCGCGGCTTGAGCAGAGCAGATTGCGCCGAAAAGCGCCGTAGCGGCCCACAACAGAGAAAGAGCAGAATGTGTCGTTGAATCCGTCTGTCCCCGAATCGCTAAGAAATATTTTAGATCCTACATGCGGTGACTCTGGGTGAAGTAAGGGTTTATACCTATATCGGACAGCGATGCGCGGTGCCGCCGCTGCGCCCGATCGCGCGACGCTCCGCTGGTGCTGCTCGACCTCACCCACCAGGAACTGGAGACCATCGCCCGCGCCCGCCGCGGGCTGGCGCACGCCGAGCGCTGGTTTCAGGGCGCCGCGAAGCACTGGCTTTCGTTCCGAGCGACTTAGCCGGCGCACTGGGCGTAAATCCAGGCGGCATCTTTATGAATGTGCGGCCTCTGGACCTGATGGGACCGAACTTGTTAGGGTGCGTGTGCAGACGCCTCTCAGTTGTGCACCGGCACTGGTTCAATTCGACACCACGTTTGGCGTTTGCATGGGCAAGGGAAGAGCGGTCAGACAAGACCAAACACGGACAAATGCCCAACGCGAGTTCAGCGTTAGCCTCAATCTTGAATCGGAGCCATCATGAACCCTCGATCCGTCGTTGCTTTTGGCACCGGCATCCTAAGCGTGGTTGTCCTCGCGGGTTGCCAGAAGACCGAACCGGTGAACCCACCGCAAGCCTCGACAGCAACGGCGACTTCCCCGGCGGCCAGCACGGCTACCCCAACGCCTTCCTATCCAACGCGCCCATACTTTGGTGACACGCACCTGCACACTGCTATATCGCTCGATGCGGGCGCGGCCGGGGCGCGCCTGCTGCCGCCCGACGCCTATCGTTTTGCCAAGGGCGAAGAGGTGACCGGCGCCAGCGGCCAGAAAGCCAAGCTCGCCCGGCCCCTGGATTTTCTCGTGGTGACAGATCACTCCGACCAGATGGGAATGATCTCCGATCTGATCTCAGGCAAGCCGGAACTTCTGAAAGTGCCCGAGGCGAAACACTGGTACGAGCTGATGAACTCCGGCAAGGGGCAGCAGGCCGCCCTTGAGATTGTGACCTCGTTTGCACAGGGTAAGTTTCCCAAGGCGTTGCAATACAACCCGGGCACGCAGGGTTACCACGACACCTGGATGGCGATCATCCAGGCGGCCGAGGACGCCAACCAGCCGGGCAAGTTCACCGCCTTTATCGGCTACGAATGGACCTCACTCGTAAATGGCAACAACCTGCATCGGAACGTCTTGTTCCGCGATAACGGCGACAAGGCACGACAGGTTGAACCGTTCACCAACTACCCACCCGGCAGTTCCAACCCGCGGGATCTGTGGAAATGGATGGCCGACTATGAGTCCAAGACCGGGGGCCAGGTATTGGCGATTGCGCACAACGGCAATCTCAGCAACGGCCTGATGTTCCCGCTGATCGAATCCTTCACCGGCAAGCCGATCGATCTGGAATACGTGCGCACCCGTGCTCAGCGCGAGCGCATCTACGAAGTCACCCAGATCAAAGGCGACGGTGAGACGGACCCATTCCTGTCGCCCAATGATGAGTTTGCGAATTTCGAGCGCTGGGACAAGGGCAATCTTGACCTGACCCAGCTGAAGAAGCCCGCGATGCTCGAATTTGAGTATGCGCGCTCGGCCTTGAAGAACGGACTGAAGGTGGAGAGCCAACTCGGCGTCAATCCGTACAAATTCGGGCTCATCGGCAGCACCGATTCGCACACCGCGCTCGCAACGGCGGACGAGGACAATTACTGGGGTAAGACCTCGGCTAGCGAGCCGGGGCCGGATCGCGCTACGCATCCGTTCATGAAGACCAAACTGGGTGTCGTGCAAGGCTGGGAACAAAGTGCCTCGGGCTACGCGGCAGTGTGGGCGACGGCGAATACCCGCGAGGCGCTGTTCGACGCCATGCAGCGCAAGGAGGTCTACGCGACGACCGGACCGCGTATGACGGTGCGCTTCTTCGGCGGTTGGGACTACGCGGATGCAGACGCCAAGGGCAGCGACATCGCGGCTGCCGGTTACAGCAAGGGTGTACCGATGGGCGGGGATCTCAAGGCGACATCCGGCGCAAGCGCGCCCACCTTTCTCGTGGCCGCCATGAAGGATCCGATCGGCGCTAACCTCGATCGCGTGCAAGTAATCAAGGGTTGGCTGGACACCAAGGGCGAGTTGCAAGAGCACATCTACGATGTCGCCTGGTCGGATAATCGCCAGCCCGGTCCCGACGGCAAGCTGCCGCCCGTCGGTAACACCGTCAACGTACCCGATGCCAGTTACACCAACAGCATCGGCGCGACCGAACTGACTACGGTTTGGAAAGATCCGCAGTTCGATCCGAAGGAGCGTGCGTTTTACTACGTGCGCGTGATCGAAATCCCGACGCCGCGCTGGACCGCGTATGACGCGAAGCGCTTTCACGTCAAGATGCCTAAGGAGGTGCCGATGTTCACGCAAGAACGCGCCTACACCTCGCCCATCTGGTACACGCCGTCGGCCCAATAGCTGAGCGAACCATGCTTCGGTGGCTGCGCGAACCGGCGTTGCAGTTTCTATTGATCGGCACGGGGCTGTTCATCGTCTATGGCTGGCTACACGGGCGCGCGAGTTTCAGCAAGGACACCATAGTTATCACCGAGGGGCGCATCGACCAACTCGCCGCCGGCTTTGCAGGCTTGAAGCGGCGGCCGCCAACGCGTGAGGAATTGGATGGCATGGTGAACGAAGCGGTGCGGGAGGAAATCCTCTATCGCGAAGCGATAGCGCTTCATCTCGACGAGGATGATGTCATCGTGCGCCGTCACATGGCGCAGAAGCTGCAGTTCGTGTCCGAAGACACCCATCCGGTACCCGAACCGACCCAAACGCAGTTGCGCGATTTCCTCGCGCAACATTTGCAACAGTTCCAGGCCGAGCGTGGCTACAGCTTCACGCAGGTCTTCCTCAGTCCGCAGCGGCACGGACACCAGTTGTACGGGGATGCGGAGCGCATGCTTTCTTCGCTGCGGCGCGCGCCGGACGATGCGACGCTCGCAAAGGGTGGCGATCCTTTCCTGCTCGACTCGCATTTTGAGCGTCTTCCCGCAGGTGAGACCGCGCGTCTGTTCGGGGCCGATTTTGAGAAAGCGTTACAGACACTTGCCGCAGGACAGTGGCAAGGGCCAGTCGCTTCCAGTTTTGGCATACATCTTGTCCTGCTGCGCCTGCGCGACGAGCCGGGACCGCCCCGGCTCGCCGACGTGCAGGACGAGGTTCGGCGCGCGTGGATGAACGACCAACGCGAGCTCGCCAATGCGCGGTTCTATGACGAACTACGCCGTCGGTACGATGTGAGAGTAGAGCTGCCACCGACGTCGAACGATCCGGCCAAGCTGGTGATTGCGGGCCGATGAACAGACGCTGGATTGCGCTTTCCGCGGGGGCCTTGGCACTCCTCCTCGGTGCGGGCCACGCCCGTGCGCATGAATCGCGTCCGGCTTACTTGGAACTACGTCAGCTTGACGCGCAGACCTACGACGTAAACTGGAAGGTGCCCGGTCAGGGTGAGCGCATGCGTCTGGCGCTCGATGTGGCGTTTCCCACGGGCACAACCCAGCTCGGCCCGGTGCGCACGACTTATGCCAACAACGCGTTCCTGCAGCGGTGGCGCGTGCGGCGGCCCGGCGGCTTCGACGGCAGCCGAATACGTATCGTCGGCCTGGAGTTCACTCTGACAGATGCCTTGATTCGCGTGCAGCATCTTGACGGCACGACGCAGGTCGCGCGAGCCACGGCTGCCGAACCGACGTTGACCCTAAAAGCCGAGCCCGACTCCTGGCAAGTGGTGCGCACGTACGTGGTACTTGGCATCGAACACATTCTCACCGGCGTGGACCACCTGTTGTTCGTGCTGGCGCTGGTCATTCTGGTCGGACCGACGCGCCGGCTACTGTGGACCATCACCGCCTTCACCGTTGCGCACAGCATCACGCTCGCCGCCGCTACGCTCGGCTTCGTTCACGTACCACCCCCCCCGGTCGAAGCGAGCATTGCGCTTAGCATCCTGTTTCTGGCTGTCGAGATCATTCACACGCGCACCGGCCGCCCGGGACTGACTAAGCGTGCGCCGTGGATAGTCGCCTTCGTTTTCGGATTACTGCACGGCTTGGGCTTTGCCGGAGCATTAAGTGAGATCGGCCTGCCCACCAATGCGATTCCGTTGGCTTTGTTCTTTTTCAACGTTGGCGTGGAGATTGGCCAGCTGCTCTTCATCGCCGCGGTACTGGTGCTCATGAAAGGTCTTATTCACCTGCCGCTGCCGCGGGGTGAATGGCGCTGGAAATTGCCTGTCTATGCGATTGGCAGCGTGGCAGCGTTCTGGACGGTGCTGCGACTCAGTATGTTCTGAATCCTGTGATTCCTGCGGCTTGGCTAGGCATCAAAGCGGTTACCTCAAAGCTCGGTGACGCCAACGAGTCAGATCGTCGTGAACGCCAGGCCGAACCAAGTGAAGCCGGACCCCACGCATCGCCGGGCTTCAGGAAGGCGTGCAGGTGAAACCCAATTACCACGCGGTGATCGTCGAGCGAGGCCGCAACGCTGAATGCCATCCGTACCATACGAAGGCCGAGACCGCGGCGTCGCGCCCTCCGGGAGAGTTGGCTGTGCGCAGCCCTCGGCGCATCGTGGCTCACAGGCGCCGCTGCGCCGGCTCCTGACACTGCCGATGCCGCCGCCACCGGCAGTCCGAATCCGCCCCTGCAGGAGGTCACGATCACCGCGACGCGGCTCGAGCTGCTGGGCGAGGCGGTGAGCGCCAGCGAAGGCGTAGTGACGGACGAGGAGCTGCAGCTGACGCCCTTCTACCGGCCGGGGCAGTTGCTCGAAACCGTACCGGGGCTGATCGCCACGCTGCATAGCGGCGAGGGCAAGGCGAACCAGTATCTCCTGCGCGGGTACAACCTGGATCACGGCACGGATCTGGCGACGTTCGTCGATGGCATGCCGATCAATCAGCCGACTCACGCTCACGGTCAGGGCTACACGGACCTCAATTTCATGATCCCGGAGCTGGCGGACGGGATCACTTATACCAAGGGGCCTTATTACGCCGACGTCGGCGACTTCGGCGCGGTCGGCGCCGTACGCATCAACTACCGTGACACGATTGCGGATCAGGTTGCGGTGAGTGCCGGCACCTTCGATTTCCAGCGGGTGCTGGCGGCGGGCTCGACGGCTGTCGCAGGCGGAAACCTGCTGGGCGCGGCCGAGGCACAGCACTACGACGGCCCGTTCGATACCCCCGATGATGCCCGCAAGGAAAATGCCGTCCTGCGCTACAGCGCAGGTGATGCGCACGACGGTTACTCAATGACCGCGATGTTCTATCACCAGCTCTGGACCAGCACGACGGACATTCCGGTGCGCGCCATCGACGAGGGTGTGGTGCCGAACCGCTTCGGCACGCTGAACCCGACGGACGGCGGCGTCACTCAGCGCGCGAGCTTCTCGACGGAGCTACACAAGCCGCTCGGCGCGGGGCAATTCACCGCGGACGCTTACTTCATCGATAGCCGGCTGGAGCTGTACAACGATTACACCCACTATCTGATCAATCCTGTGCAGGGCGACCAGGAGGATCAGTTCGAGAATCGTCACGTGGTCGGCACGGCCGCGGACTACGTCCTGCCGCTCTCGCTGGGATCCATCGCCAACAGCCTCGCGGTCGGTGCCCTGACCCGCTACGACTGGCTGACGGTGGGGCGTCTGCCTAGCGCGAACCGCGTGCCGCTGCCACCGCAGGAGGCACCGCCGACGTTCTCGGATTCAGATAGCGTTTATCTGTTCAGTGGGGCGGCCTACCTGCAGGCGACCACGCGCTGGAATGGCTCGTTGCGCTCGGTCGTCGGCGTGCGCGCCGACTATCAGCATGGCACGGACATCGACTATCTCGCGACGCTGCACGAGACCGCCGGCTACACCAACGGCGGCATGGCATCCCAGTCGCTGCTGCAGCCCAAGGGGAGTCTCATCTACACCGCAAGCCCGAGGCTCGAGTTCTACCTGAGCGCGGGCGAGGGGTTTCACAGCGCGGACCTGCGCGGGGTGAATCAGGACAAGAGCGTGGATCTGGGGTTGCCGAACACGCCTTTGCTCGCGAATCAGTGGGGCGAGGAAGTTGGCGTGCGTGCGCAGCCACGGCGCGATTTCACCTTCACCTTCGCGATCTACAACCTGTGGCAGCAGTCCGAGACGATCCTCGATCCGGATGTCGGCCAGGATTCCGCCGGCCCACCGAGCAAGCGTTACGGGTTCGAGCTCAACTTCACGTACCAGATCCGCCGCTGGCTCGAGCTTTACGGCAGCTTTTCGGGCAATCACACGCGCTTCACGCGTCCCCTCGATGATGGCACCGGGCATCTGGGGACGTACATCACGGATGCGCCGGTGGCGACCGGCTCCCTCGCGTTATATCTGACCCAACTCGGGCGCTGGAGTGGCGGACTGGAATACCGCTATCTCGGCAACTATCCCCTGTCATCCGGGCCGTGCGTCAATTCCGCAGCGGTGCATGATTTCCCGAACGTCGCAACCTCCTGCGCGAACGCGCCGACCGTTCCGTGGCAGGTGAACGCGCAAGGATTCGGCGAGCTTGATCTCGCCGTGCATTACGCCGTCACGTCAGCCTGGAGCGCCTCGCTTGGCCTCTACAATCTCTTCAACACGCATGCGGCCGCGGCGCAGTTCTGGTACGTGGACCGATTGCAATCAGAGATCACCGCGTACCCGGATGGACGCGCCGACGTTCACCAGCACCCGCTGGAGCCCTTCATGGCTCGCTTCACGATCTCCTGGCTGACCGGAGCCCGTTGATCGGCTAACGCGCAGCGGCCCAGGACCCAAGGTGGCCGGCATGTCGAATTGCGCCATTTTGCGGTGCCGCAAAGCCGACACTGACGATGGACGGCTGCGGGGGTCAGGACCGGTCCTAACCGGCTACTCCTTGGTCATCAACCCCAACCGGCAGCACCCGGCCAAAAGCGGAGGTGCAACTTGCTGAAATGTCTGCCGGTAAGCGGCCATTCCCGCCATACCGCTTCGGCTAATAGCCCGGAGTCGCGAAAAAAGGCGGCCGAGAGACCGTAAGTTGCGCGCCAGATGCCCGCCAGCGCATCCTGCTGGCAAGAAGCAAGATCGTATGGGGGCAGCAAGTGTCGGGAGAAGCACCCGAATTGGAAGGGAGCCAGCCGCCGACTGACCCGCGGGCAGTGCAGGTCCCCAACGCATCGAGACACGTCTTCATCAGCTACGCCTCCCAGGACGTCGCTATCGCGAATGCCATCGTGGCGACCCTGGAACGTCACGGTGTGACCTGCTGGATTGCTCCGCGTGATGTAAAGGCAGGGGCGCTGTACGCCGACGCTATCGTCCGAGCGATCAGCAGCGCCAAGGCCTTCGTACTGGTGCTGTCCGAAAGTGCCATCGCTTCCTCCCACGTCAGCAAAGAGATCGAGCGCGCTTCCTCCAAGAAGCGCCCGATTATTGCGTTGCGAATTGACGCTGCGCCGCTGACCCCGGCGCTCGAGTACTTCCTCAGCGAATCGCAATGGGTCGAAGCTCAAGCGGGAAACATCGACCCTGCATACGTCAAGCTGATCGAGGCTATTCGCGAGCCTGCACGAGCCGCACCGGCGTCCCTCGTGGCTGTGGCTCCCGGAACGTCAGCGGGTATGGCTTCGGCGGTACATCCCAAGTCACGTCGTGCCGGGATTGTGCTTGCCGTAGGACTCGTCGTCGCCGCGGCGCTCGCCGCACTGTTGGCGGACAAGTTCTGGCACGCGAGGCGCGCCGCGATGGGAAAACCGACAACCGCTGTTACGAACGTCGTCAGCGAAAAGTCCATTGCCGTGCTGCCATTCACGGACATGAGCGAAAAGAAGGATCAGGAGTACTTCGCCGATGGGATGGCGGAGGAGATCCTCGATATTTTGGTGAAAGTGCCTTCGCTCAAGGTCATCGGCCGGACTTCGTCTTTCCAATTCAAGGGCCAGAACGAGGATTTGCGCACAATCGGAACAAGACTAGGAGTTGCATATGTGCTGGAGGGGAGCGTACGGAGGTCCGCCGACCGTGTACGAGTGACGGCGCAGCTGATCGACGCGCGCGACGGCACTCACTTATGGTCCGAGACCTACGACCGGCCGGCCAACGATGTTCTACTAATGCAGGGCGAGATCGCGACAACTCTCTCCCGCTCATTAGAGATTGGAATCGGCGCCGATCGTCCGCAGTCAGAGCGACGCCTAAAAAACGACGCAGCGTACGATCTGTACCTTCGGGCCCGCTACGCAGCCGAGCGTGGTGACGCCGATGGAATGGCGACCGGCGTGACCTACCTTCGGCAGGCCCTTGATGCAGATCCGAACTTCGCCGATGCGGCGGTCGCTCTTGCGCTGACTTATTACAACCAGGCGTTCACAAGTTTGGAGCCCAGTAGCGTTTTCGAGTTGGCGCGCCAAGAGGCAGAATCCGCTCTGAAGCTGAACCCGCGGCTCGGCTTGGCCCATGCGGTCCTCGGCGGCATTCACAATGATTACGATTGGGAGTGGGCTGCGGCCGACCGGGAATTCAAGCAAGCGCTCGCTCTCGCGCCCCACGACGGGCGCGTTCTAACGATCGCCGCGGACCACGCTGTCGCGCTCGGCCAACTGGACGCTGCCCGTCAGATGCTCAAGCAAGCGCTTGCCTACGATCCGCTATTGGCCGATGCGTACTCGACGCTCTTGTGGGCAGAGTGGTGCTCCGGACGATACGCCGAGATGCTGGCCGCTGCTCGCAAGGTTCTCGAGATAGATCCCACCTACGATTGGGGACACACCAATGTCGGACTCGCGCTCATATATCGCGGTGATACTACGGCGGCGATAACCGAGATTAAGCGGGAGAGCAACCCGGTGGAACAGGCGTGGGCGTTGGCGCTGGCCTATTTCGCGTTGGGTCGCGCGGCGGATTCGAACGCAGCGTTGACAAGTCTTATTGCCGGCGGCGCCAGTAACTACGCGTACGAGGTAGCCGAGGTATATGCCTATCGAGGTGAGCAGGACGAGGCGCTGCAGTGGCTTGAGCGCGCGTATGCACAGAAGGATGGCACGCTGAAATGGATTGCGCGAGATCCTAGCTTGGCGAAACTCCAATTCGATCCGCGCTTCAAGGCATTCGTTCGCAAGATGAATCTGCCGGAGTACCGAAGAGTCGCCCCATAATTCGCTTCCCAAAAGCCGTCGTTCCCGAGTGGCAACTCTGGGTCAACGAGCGACTTTGCCGGCGCCCTTCGGTTTTGTGCTGAATGTCCGCAATCGGGAGGGCAATCCGGCAGCAGGCGGCCAAAAGCCGTCCTACGGCTACCCGAAATCATCGCCCCGAAGCGGACATCCTGGCCTTCAAATCAACGACGGTTGCGAACCCGGCAGGCATCCGCGACGATGCCGAACATCGTCGGGGGGACTGTAGATGGCCGAGGGCGGTGGCGAGGATAAGGCGAGCGCGAGCGCGCCCGCCGTATTCATCAGCTACGCCTCGCAGGATGCCGCGGCAGCGGCCCGCATCTGCAGCGCGCTGCGCCAGGCCGGAATCGAGGTTTGGTTCGACCAGAGCGAGCTGCGGGGCGGGGACGCCTGGGACCAATCGATCCGCAAGCAAATCAAGACCTGCGCCCTGTTCCTCCCGATCATCTCCCGCAACACGCACGATCGCGACGAGGGGTATTTCCGTCTGGAGTGGAAGCTCGCCGTCGATCGCTCCCACCTGATGACGGGCAATAAGGCTTTCCTCCTGCCCGTGGTCATCGACGATACGCGCGACGACGATGAGAACGTTCCGGACAGGTTCCGGGAAGTGCAGTGGACGCGGCTGCCTGCCGGTGAAACGCCGCCTGCCTTCGTGCAGCGCGTGCAGCGCCTGATGTCGCCCCAGCCATCGTCAACCATCCGTCCAGCAACGGGTGCGGTGCCCAGCTCACGGGCACTTGGCGAGCCGCTCGGAGCATCCCGGCAGTCAAAGGCCGCGTTGCTGGGAGTCGTCGCCGTGCTTGCGGCCGCATCCGCTTATCTTCTGGTCGAAAGGCCTTGGATCTCGAAGCATCTGGCTGGTAAGCCTGTGACGGCGACCGCTTCCGCAGCGGCTGCTCCCGCCAACGCTGCTCCGTTCGCCCCGCCGCCGCATTCGATCGCGGTGCTGCCATTCATGAACATGAGCGGGGACAAGGATCAGGAGTACTTCTCAGAGGGGCTCACTGAAGAGCTCCTCAATTCCCTCACTGAGATTACCGGGCTGCAGGTCGCCGGCCGAACGTCGTCGTTCTCCTTCGAAGGAAAGGACAGCGACCTTGGCACGATCGCCCGCAAGCTCAACGTCGGCGCCATCCTCGAAGGGAGCGTGCGCCGCTCGGGCCACACGGTCCGCATCACTGCGCAGCTCATCAACGCGGTCACGGGATTTCACCTGTGGTCTAAGAGCTATGACCGGGATTTAGGGGATGTGCTGAAGCTTCAGACCGAGATCGCGACCGCCGTCGCCGAGGCCCTCAAGGTCACGCTGCTCGGTAACGTTGGGGCGAAAATCGAAGTGGGCGGGACACGCAACCCCGCCGCATTCGACGCGTACCTGCGCGCAGCAAAGGTTTACCGGGGAACCCTCGACGAGCAGAGCCTGCGGGACTCTATCACGCGTTACAGCGAGGCCATTCAGTTTGATCCCGACTACGCCATCGCCTATGCGAACCGGTCGATCGCCCGCTTCGGTCTCGCTCGGAATTGGGCGACGGGCGAGAGCATCCGCGACTACAGGGAAAGCGCGGAGGCTGACGCGCGGAAGGCGATCTTACTGGCACCTGATCTCGCCGAGGGCCACCTGGCGTTGGCCAACCTGCTCGAGGGCACACTGGAGTTTAGGGGCGCGAATCAGGCATACCAGCGGGCGCTGGCGCTTGCACCAGGCAATGCAAAACTATTGAGCTACTACGGCACGTTCGCCGTTCAAATGGGCCAGCTTGAGGTCGGTCTCGAGGCTGCGCACCGCTCGGTGGTGTTGGACCCGTTGAATTTCCTAAATTATCTTTCGCTGGGCATTTCCGAAATGTATGCACGGCGGTATGGCGAAGCTTTAGCGGCTCTGAAGGAAGCCAAGGCCCTTGCTTCGGACAACGCGGGCATCAACGCATGGCTCGGCTACACTTACTATGCAAGCGGTGACTTCCAAAGCGCGCTCCCGGCCTGTGAAAGCGGGGATAAGAGCAATAGGCCGATTTGTCTGGCAATCGTATACAACAAGCTCGAACGCCGGCCAGAGGCAGAATCACTCTTAACCAAGCTTCAGGCCGATCGGGGTGACACGAGCGCCGTTTTCTACGCAATGATCTACGCGCAGTGGGGTAAAACAACGCGCGCCTTGGACTGGCTTGAGATAGCGATGCGCCATCGCGATCCTTACCTGGAGAAATTGAAGACCAATGCGAGTTTCGATCCGCTGCGGAGCGAGCCGCGCTTCCAGGCGATCGAGCGGGAGTTGAAGTTTCCGACTTGAGAGTCTGGCGGCAGCGGGCCAGCTTGGATACCCGAAAGCAGCCGCTCGCGACCGTCCACAAGGGGTCGGGACCGGTCATCGACTGCGAATCAAAGGCCGTCGCCGACTGACAGTTCCCTCTCGGCCAGAAGCGGACTTCCGACATCAGCGTTTGCCGGCTCTATAAGGAGACGTTCGACTCTGACAGCTATGGAGGCCCCCTCGACTTTGATAAACGGGGTCCATCTGCCACCATGACATAGAGCTTAGGAGGGGGGGATCGACGTGGCTGAAGACGGCGGCGAAGTCCACACGACGCCCGACGTGTTCGTAAGCTACTCCTCGCAGGACGCAGCCGTCGCGGAGGCCATTGTCGAGGCTCTGGAGCACAACGGCTTGCGGTGCTGGATCGCGCCAAGGAATGTGACGCCGGGCGCATCCTATGCCGGCCAGATCATTCACGCGATCGATGCCGCCAAGGCCAGCGTGTTGATACTGTCGCAAAATGCGGCGTCCTCACCGCACGTTCTGCGGGAAGTGGAGCGCGCAGCTTCCAAGCGGCATTCGATCATATCGCTGCGAATCGACCAGGCACCGTTACCCGCAGACTTCGAGTATTTTCTGAACACGTCGCACTGGCTGGACACGAGTGCAGCCGACATCGGGCGCACGCTGCCTAAGCTCCTTGCTGCCGTACAGCTTGCCCTACGAGCTCCAGCTGCGATGCCCGCAGGCACTGCCACTGCGCATGACCCAGCACCTCCTGCGTCCGCACGGTCGACGAACCGCACGGCGATCGTCGTGGCGTCTGCAGTCGGCTTGGCCGTTGTGGGGTTTGCGGCGGATCGCCTATGGTTATCTACCCGTCGGGCTTCAGCGCCGCCGACACCGACCCCGGTCGGGTCAGCATCCATCCCTGCCACTGCAGCGCTCACCATTCCGGAAAAGTCCATCGCAGTGTTGCCGTTCGTGGATCTGAGCGAAAAGCACGATCAGGAGTACTTCGCTGACGGTATGGCAGAGGAGATCCTCGATCTGCTGGCGAAGATCCCAGCCATCAAGGTAATCGGTCGCACGTCGTCGTTTCAGTTCAAGGGCAAGAACGAAGACCTCCGGACGATCGGTGCGAGACTCGGCGCCGCCTTCATTGTTGAAGGTAGCATACGCAAATCCGGTGACCAGATTCGTGTGACCGCCCAGTTGATCGGCACGGACAATGGCGTGCACCGATGGTCAGAGAGCTACGACCGGGACATGGATGACGTACTCAAGCTGCAGGACGAAATCGCGACGGGAATCGCTCGGGCGCTGGAGGTCACCGTCGGTGCAGATCGTCCTTCCTCTAAAGCGACGGTACAGAACGTCGAAGCCTATAACCTCTATCTGCGCGGGCGTCATGCCACGGATCGGTACGACCCAGAGGGGCTCGGGGAGGCAGTCGACTACTTTCAACAGGCGCTCGATCTCGACCCCACTCTTGCTGTCGCCGCGGCTTCGCTCGGCGCTGCACGGGTCTTCCAGGCCATCTCGGGTTTTGTCCCGGTCCGGGAGGCATACGATCGGGCGCGGCGGGAATGTGCGCTCGCGCTCAAGCTGGATCCTCAGCTCGCTGGGCCGCACGCAACGTTAGGCACGATACTGTTGATTTACGATTGGGATTGGACCGCCGCGGATTCGGAGATTAAGAAGGCGCTGAGTCTCGAGGCACGCAACCCCATAGCGTTGGACGCCGCCGCCGTGCTCGCTTCAATCCGTGGCCAACACGACGAGGCATTGCGGCTCGTTAATTCCTTACTGGCGGCAGACCCGCTCAATCCGCGGGCACATTTCTGGCTGGGTTACTGGCTGTATCAATCCGGTCGTCTAACGGACTCGGCAAGATCGTTTGAGGACACGCTGCGAATCAGCCCGACCTATGCGGACGCCCAGTACTACTTGACTTTGACACTTTTGTCTCAGGGTGAAAAAGAGAAGGCACTCCACCTGATCGAGCGTGCCAGTGACGAGAGCGAGAGATTGGCGGGCCTGTCGATCGTGCACAGCGCAATGGGACACAAAGCCAAGTCAGATGCTGCCCTAGCCGCGCTCACTAAGGGCTACGCAGACCAGTGGGCTTTTGGCATCGCTTCCGTCCATGCATTCCGCGGCGAGCGAGATGAAGCGCTCGCGTGGCTGGACAGAGCCGTCACGCAGAGGGATGAGGATCTCATCGATATCAAAGCAGAGCCGCTCATCGCTGGGCTCCACGCCGACCCGCGTTACAAGGCGATACTGCGCAAGATGAAGTTGCCCGAACAGTAGGGTAACCAAGCCTCGTCCGCCGATGCTGCGCCTCCCCAAAGCAGCCAGTCGCGATAGTCCGCTGGGGGTCAACACGGGCCGAAAATTGTGACTACACTCTCGCGTCGAGTGCGCGAGACTGCGTCCTTTTTGGAAACTTCGCATCAGCGGACAACACGCGGTATCAGTGGATATCGCGCCAGTGCGTTCAATTGCTGGGTAAGTTTGCGGGTAACCCAAAAAGTCCCACCGCGCCAACCGCCTGAGCGCGGAGAAATTTACTGCCGAAGTAAGATTCTCCCGGGCACCATATTCAGTTCTCTTCTTTTATCAATCACTTACGCGGCTTTATTTTTGGGTCCGAGGGACCCGACGTGCCATTCGCACTATAGAGGATTTGTGTGAAGTGTACGTCGCCCCTTGGGGTCGCTGCTCTATCGCCAGCCCCGTGCCCCGGTAGTGCGTTCTCACACAGCCTCGGCCAACTCCGGCCGTTCAGCCGTCGGAAGTGGCTGCCCAAAAGCGGACCTAGAGCGAGGACTTGCCGCGTGCGACAGAAATGCAGATCGCAAACCCGGACTACCGCAGGCGTAGTCGGGGTTAACACATGACTCGTTTCCGGATGCTTTAAGTCACGTGAAACCCGGCGGCTTGTTGCCGGCGCGCAAGCATCCCGCGCATCGCCAGCGCTGCGAACACGTACGCGCCGATCAACGCACCGAAGCCCTTCCAGATGTGCACCCATTGCACCGAACCCGCCACCATCTCGGAGAGGTGGCCTAGACTTAGATACACATGGATTGAAGCGATCGTCACTGCAGTTAGTGGATGCAGAACGAAGCGCGGGAGCGGAAGGACAAAGTCAGATCTCATCGCGCGCGCGCTCCCTTACTTGGAGCCAAACAGCTCCACAGACTCGAACGGTTCTGCCGCCCATGGCCTGAAGCGATTGAGGGTGAACTTCGTCGGCTGCCCGGCTCTTACGTCCACATGGAGGTAGTTGTAGTCCTCTTTCGGTGCCTCCCCTTTCCAGTATTCATCCCGTGGATAACCGTCGGGAACTTTGATGTGCGTTCGGCCGGGAAGAATCGGATCTTGTTCCGCACCGCCTCCGCCGAGCACGACATACTTCACACCGTCCACTCTATAGGCCTCGGTCGTGTGCACGTGGCCGTTGAACACCACGATGTCAAGATCCTTCGCGTACGCGGCAATCGTCTTGTGCGGGTTCTGCGCATCCGGGATCGGCCCCATGCCGGAACGACAAAATGCCGGCGCATGAAATGCGATGAAGACCTTCTTGATACCCTTGGCCTTGGCTTCATCGAGCCACGCCGTGAGTTGCTTCATCTGTTCTTCGTACGCCGGCCGTGTCGCACCCCAGCCGGTAGGATCGCGATAGTCGTACTTGCCGGTCCACAAGAAGATGAAGCGCGCATCTTGGAAATCAAACTTGTAGGTCAGTTGCTTGTCGGAAACACCGAATTTCTTCAAATACGGGAACGAGGCCAACAGACCCTGCACATCGGAGTCGTCCCACACCTCATGGTTGCCTACGGCAGGGAACACACGGCCTTCAAGGCCTGCGGCCTTGAGCTCCTGGTCCGGAGGCGGTAGTTGCTTTAAGACCTCCGCGTTCACCAGTTTCCAGTAGGGATTATCGGACGGTTTGCCCCCCTGCTTGCCCCACCACACCAGATCGCCGGTGCTTAGAAGAAACTTTGCATTCCCAGTCTTGATATCCCGCACCGCTTCGCGCGCCACCCAGTCGCCGCCGTGCAGCCGGAACATGACGTGGCGAACGCCCGGCATCAGCTTGACGTCCTCAACTGAAGCTTCCGTCACCCAGCCTTTGTCCAATGTCAGAGTGGTCACTTCGCTGGCTGTCATGAATGGCATCACGATTTGCACCAACTCGTTATTAGTCGGGTCGTAGGTCAGCTTCACGTACTTGTCGACCATCTCCTGCGAAACTTTCGCGGGAAGAACCAGTTCGAACATATCCACCATCAACTGGTGTGCCTGGGCTTCTTCGCTCTTCTTGTACGGCAAATACATCATCGAGCGCGAGTCCCCGTACACATCGAAGGAAAAACCTGACTCGGCCGCCGACGCCGTGTGTTGTCCGAAAACCGGTATCGCCATCGCCGCCACAGCCAAGCTCATGACGGAGGCAATGAACTTGAGATTCTTTGGCCTTGTTTTCATGGTGTGGCCTTGTTTGTTCATTGCTGTTTTTTCGCGAAGTCGAGATCGGCAGCCTCGGCGATTACTTGCGAAATTGGTGCTGCGCCGCACGGACTGACCTGCACCGCCGGCGGCTGGGTTTTAGCCCTCTTATAAGCCGCGCCGATTACGCCGACAAGCACTGCTAGCGTGCCGCTGGACGCAGACGCCCTAGATGCTGAACAACCGTGCCCGGTAATCTGCGGATAGTGAGCATTGTTCATTGCTCCCGCTCTACTGCGGCGACGGCGAATGATAGCCCATTCATGTTAATCGGCATTCTGCGCTGGGTAAGGTGACAGATCTAGTTACAGCTGGGTCGGATGATCCCGCCGCAACCCTAGATGCCGCCTCGTCCCACTTATCTATTCTCTAGCAGCTTGATTTCAGGGGGCACCTGGCTGGCGTGGTGCGGTGAGGCTTCTTCATCCCTACTGACCTACCCGAGAGCGGTCGGTCGCCACGGACCGCAACGGGTCACGACCGGAAGTAGAAGGCCGATCCGGCAGCAGGCGGCCAAGGGCTGACAGTTCCCCGTCTAAATTGGGCGCCCCGAAGCGGACATAGGCGAGCGGCGGGCTCGGATTGTCAATAGCGACCTAGCACGAGTGCCTCCAGGGCGTAAGGCTCGGGTCAGTTCGCGAAGCGATAAGCGCGTGGCGCCGCTATAAGCATTTCGGGCAGGTCTGGCGTTCCTTGCGCAACCAGCAGAAGACAGCGAGCGGCCCTTGCGAGCCGCTCGCTGCCGTTCAGAGTCATTGCAGCTAAGTACCGGGTCCTTTGGAGGCGGCCTCCGCTTCGGCCATTCTCTTGGCCATTTCTGCCTTCAGTGCGTCCAGATTAAAGCTCGCGCCGCGCTGCATCGGGGGGTAGTCAAGGAATGTCTGTATTTCCTTGGCCATCACCTGCTGGACGAACACAAAGCGCCAGAATTGGTACTTGAACCAATCAAAGTATTGCTGCGCGCCGTCTTTTGTCCCGTTGCTCGGCCAACCGGTGCGCTCAAACGGATCCAGGCGCAGGTTGGTGATGTACGGCACGTCCGGATGGGTCTTTTCACCGAGCCAGCCGGCGGGCTGGTCGATGAAGCGGAACTTGTAATCATCGATGCGCACCGCGCCGACCGTGCTCTCACCGAGATAGAAGATCTCGTGGCGCGCCGACGGCCCCTTGCCGGTGATCGCGGCCATCTGGTCATAGCCGTCCAGATGGTTCCGGTACGTGCGGTCGCCGAGCTTGACTCCTTTCAGCAACTGTTCAGTGATGTTCGGATTACCTGCGGCATCCAGGAAGGTCGGATACCAATCCATACCCGAGAAAATGCCGTTCTGCACCGAGTCCGCCGGGACGTGACCCGGCCAGCGCAGGATTGCGGGTACGCGGAAGCCGCCCTCGAGAACCGTCCCCTTGGACTGCGCGAAGGGCGTCTGCCCGCCATCGGGCCAGGTGAAGACCTCGGTGCCGTTGTCGGTGGTGAACACCACGATGGTGTTTTCGTCCTCGCCCATCTCCTTGAGCTTCTTCATCACGAGACCGACGTCATCGTCGAGCTGCGCCATGCCGGCTTCTTCCTCCGACCAGCCGTTCTCAGAATTGCGCAGCGCCTCGTACTTCGGAGACAAATGCGTGACGATGTGCATACGGGTCGGGTTGAGCCAGACGAAGAACGGCTTGCCGTCCTGCTTGGCCTTCTCCATGAACTTGATGGCGAGGTCGCGGATCTCGTCATCCACGGTCTCCATGCGCTTCGGGTAAAGCGTACCGGCGTCCTCGACTTTCTGCTTACCGATCTTGCCCCAGCGTGGCATGACCGTTGGATCATCCACGTTGGTCGCCCAGCTGTGGACCATGTTGCGCGGCCCAACGACGTTCAGGAGATTCTGCGGGTAGTTCGGATGCGCCGGATCCTCCATCGCGTCCAGGTGGTATAGATAGCCGAAGAATTCATCGAACCCGTGTACGGTCGGCAGGAACTCATTGAGGTCGCCGAGGTGGTTCTTGCCGAACTGGCCGGTGGCGTAGCCCTGCACCTTGAGCGCCGTCGCAATCGTGCTCGCCTCCGCGGGAATGCCGGTTTTCGCACCCGCCTGGCCGACGGTGGTCATGCCGGTACGGATGGGCAGTTCGCCAGTGATGAAGTTCGCCCGACCCGCCGTGCAGCTCGCCTCTGCGTAGTAGTCAGTGAAGATCATGCCTTCCTTGGCGAGCTTATCGAGATTCGGCGTCTTGCCGGCCATCAGGCCGCGGTGGTAGGCGCCAATGTTCCACATACCGATGTCATCGCCCATGATGACGACGATGTTAGGTTTTTTGGACTGCGCCAACACGGGCGTCGAGGCTAACGCCATGCATAAGGGTAATAGTATTAACGCCAAGAGCCCCTTTGCGAAATTTCGCATGAAGATTCTCCCAATGCCGGATGGCCGATGGACTGTGCAATGGCTTACATTTGGTCACACTGTCCTCGGATCCCTCAAGGCGATCAATACGTACTTACCGACGTGCGCCTCACCGTCTGAGAGCTATGTCAGCGGTGGCCCGCACATGGCAGGTTGAGGTGGTCATCGGCTCGACCGGCGATGGCTGCATTACCAACAGCAGGGGGCGGCGCTTTTAGCGGGCGGCCCCAAAAGCCGCCGTTCGCGGTAGACGGCTAAGGGTCAACACCGGCCAAAATTGTGACCACACTCTCGCGTCGAGTGCGCGAGAGCGCGGCCTTTTGGCCTTCGTATCAGCAGACAACACGCGGTATCAGCGGATGTCGCACCAGTGCGTTCAATTGCTGGGTAACTTTGCGGGTAACCCAAAAAGTCCCACCGCGCCAACCGCTTGAGCGCGAAGAGATTTACTGCCGCGGTAAGATTGGCACCATATTTTCTTTATTTATTAGAATAATACCACTCCTTCGTAGACTAATTCGAGGTCACAGAGCACCTCGGTTTCCGCACGAACTATAGAGGATTCGCGCGTCAAGAGCAGCGTATCGTGCGTCAGCGGGCTGTCGCGGCTGCGGTGCTCGGAGCTTGCCCGGATACTTGACCGGCTTAGTAACGCTAGACATTACTAACGCGGCGCGTTAGTATTCTGACGTGATCAAATCCTTTCGAGGTCGAGAGACCGAGAAGGTCTGGAGTCGCGAGTACTCCAAGCGTCTTGCGCGCGACATCCAAGAGCGGGCGCTGATGAAGCTGCAGCAGTTGAATGCGGCTGGAGACCTGAAGGACCTTTCAATTCCGAGCTCGAATCAGCTGGAGGCTCTGAAAGGCGATCGGAAGGGCGAGTACAGCATTCGGATCACCAAGCAGTGGCGGATCTGTTTCAGGTGGCGTGACGGTCACGCCTTTGATGTCGAGATCGTCGACTATCACTAGGTTGGAGTGAGGAATATGGCGGCGAGAAAGATCAAGCTTACTCACCCCGGGAAGATTCTCCGGGGGGAGTTCATGGAGCCTGTGGGCCTCAGTGCGTATGCACTGGCTAAGGCGCTGGACGTTCCGCTGCCTCGAGTGAACGACATTGTGCGCGAGAAGCGCTCGATCTCACCGGAAATGGCGGTGCTGCTCTCAGCCTATTTCGGTACATCTGATGGCTACTGGATTAACTTGCAGGCGCACTTCGATCTGGAAATGGCTAAAGACAAGGTCGGCAAGCAGGCAGCTCGGATCAGTCCTCATCCTCATGGCGCGGACGGTTCGCTGCAGCCCGTCTGAGCGCCACGCTACCGACGGAACGACGTTGGCGGCTAACGGCCGGGAACGCAAGGGAGCGAACTGCGGCCGAAGCTCGAACTGGGTCCTACCATCAGTATCTTTCAGGCCCCTCAGGATGTGCCGGCGCAGGGTCCGGCACGCGTGCTCCTCGGCAGCTATGAATCCGTATCGAGCGCCATCGAGTCGCCCTCCCCGATTAACTATCTCGTGGTACACCTGAAGGCCGGCGAGCGTTGGCGTTACGAGCCTCCGGCGGGCCACACCGTGCTGTGGGTAGCCGTCGCATCGGGCCTTCTGTCGACGCCTGAGAAACTGCAGCACGGGAAGCTCGCGGCTTTCGAACCCTCAAGCGGCGGTCGAATTCGAAGCGTTAGCCGACACAGAGTTCGTCCTCGGCTCGGCCGCTCCGCACCCGCACGCTCTCGTCCTCGGCTATTACTCGGTCCACACGTCGCCAGACGCGCTTCGCAATGGAGAAGCGCACATATTGTCGATCAAGGGACGCCTAATTCAAGAAGGCCGTCTCGATTGACTCGGCGGAAATTAATCCGCGCTGCGTTTCTGCGCAAACGCCACCGAAATAACGAGGTCGATGAATGTGGACGACTCCGCGCGTCTGCAAAATCGACTCTTGCTCAATCGAAGTCAACGAGACTTCGACGCGCGAAGACTCTAGCCCAGCGTTACCTCTGTCGTCAGATGAACATCGCTACTGAGGGAATTCGTCACCAGACAACTTGCCTCGGCCTTCTCCAGCAACCTCTTTGCCTTGTCGGTGTCGCCACCCGCAGCGATGCGCAACTTCGCGTGCGTCAGGAACTTCGTGAAGCGCATCTTCCCATCGGACCTCTCAACAGTCCCTTCGGTGCGAACATCGAGACTAATCCAGCTGAACTTGAACCCAACGGCAACGGCGCGAAAGGTCAAGACGAAACAATCGGCCACCGCTGCTGCCAGAAGGCTCTCCGGCGACCAGTGATTGCCAGGACCATCGAACTCCTTGGGCATGGCTGATTCGATGACTCGCAGGCCCTCCGCCGCAAGGGGCACGTCACCTGACGGACGTGCGGTTGCGGTGACGACATAGTGGTGTGGAAATGGATGCATTGCTACCTCCTACGGATCGGATCAGTTAGGCGGACACGCCGACTGTTAATCCGCTCCTCTGCATTCGAGTTCTCCAGCGCCAATTATCGGATCTGGCACGTGAATTGGTCACCGCGAACCGGCCATTCCTACCAGTTACGTCCGCTGTGGAACCATCTCTTCAAGTAATTTTGAGTCTATCGTGTCGACGGTGGGTAACTTTCAGGGTCGTTTTCTCACCCTGAGTTCGGTCCTCTATGTCGCTGTGAAGCACTGCTCGAAGTCTCGCCTCCCCTCTCGAATCGTGCGCGCCGCGAGACCTTGCGAGCGCGCGGCTGATGGACGCACCCGGCACCTCGACGAAGCTTCTGATCTTGGCCTATCTGGGACTTTCTCTTTCGTCGCGCTTTCGTTCCCTGAATCTAGGCGCGGTCGACGTCGATGACGGCCCTCGCAAAAGCCTGGGGCGCCTCTTGAGGCAGGTTATGGCCGATACCCCCTTCGATGACCCGGTGCGTGTATTTGCCTACAAATTTCTTCGCGTAGCCTGTGGCGTCAGCATGGGGCGCCCCATTCGCGTCGCCTTCGAGGGTGATGGTCGGCACCGTGATGAGCGGAGCCTGGGCAAGGCGACGCTCGAGATCCTCGTACTGCGGCTCGCCTTCTACTAAACCCAGCCTCCAGCGATAGTTATGAATGACGATGCTTACGTGATCAGGGTTATCGAAAGCGGCGGCTGTACGATCGAAAGTTGCGTCGTCGAAATTCCATTTCGGCGATGCGATCGTCCAGATGAGCCTGGCAAAATCGTGCCGGTATTTCTCGTATCCGTCGCGACCGCGCTCTGTCGCAAAGTAGTACTGATACCACCACTGCAGTTCCGCTTTCGGCGGTAACGGTATCTTGCCGGTCGCAACACTACCGATCAGATAGCCACTGACTGAGACCAGCGCCTTGCAGCGCTCTGGCCAGAGTGCCGCGACGATGTCGGCCGTACGTCCTCCCCAGTCAAACCCTGCCAGGACGGCCTTCTTAATCTTCAGCGAGTCCATCAGCGCCAGGGTGTCGACGGCGAGCACGGACTGCTGGCCGTTGCGCGGCGCTTCTGCGGCCAGAAAGCGCGTGGTGCCGTAGCCCCGCACATACGGTACGACTACGCGGTAGCCGGAGGAGGCCAGAAGCGCGGTCACCTCGAGAAAGGCGTGGATGTCGTATGGCCACCCATGCAGAAGGATGACTGCAGGTGCGTCCGGCGGTCCTGCCTCTGCGTAGCCAACCCTCAGAACTCCAGCGTCGACCTGCTTCAATGCGCCGAAGGATGCTGCAGTACCGATACCGATCGGGAAAGAGGGTCCGGCTTTCGACGGATTGGACTGGGCGTAGCTAAGCGCCGAACCGCAAAGTTGGGTCGCGGCCACTGAGAGTGCTGCTGATTGAATGAGGCGGCGTCGATCGACATCGATATCGTGCGACATGTGTGGCCTCGTAGTGAAGATTCTCGATCTGCGGAACGGCCAACCTTACATCTGAGAATGCTTAAGCTTGCGCTCGATGCGCCATCCCGGTCTTCCGCGCTTTCTACGCGTGTGATAATCGCAAGACTATTTGCTACATTTATATTGCAATTTTTCATGTTGTTCAAATTGTCCGCGGCGTGTCTCAAGTGATTGCGGCGTTGCAGCGTTCGTTTCGGTTTCGCATGCGGTTGAGTGCACCGCACTTGGCATTTCGGGAGTGGGAGCGCGTTGTCCGTGAGCGCTTTGCAGACCTCAAGGATATCCGTCATCCCACACTGGTAGTAAATGGAATCTATGACGAAATGACCCCGGTCAGGAACTCCTATTGGCTCAGTGCCAACTTGCCGAACGCCGTTCTCCTGACCTACCCCGACTCCGGACACGACTCCCTGTTCCAATTTCATGAGTCCTTACAGGGCAGGCCACGGCGTTTCTATCTGCGTCTGCACCGTACTGAGCTGAAATGTTCCATGGCTGCTGAAGACTCGCTGCCACCATCGGCATCGGATTGAGATATGACATTCGACACACTTTCGGTGACCAGGGAAGGCGCTGTGCTGTTCGTGGAGATCGCGGCTCCCCCGATGAATCTGCTCGGCCCCGAACTGGTCCGTGATTTGGTATCCCTGATAAGGGAAGCGGAGCCAGACGAGGCCGCCAAGGTACTCGTATTCAAGAGCGCTGATCGCGACTACTTCATCTCCCACGTCGACCTGAACCGCATAACGGAGTACCGGCACGAGGCGGCCAAGCTCGCAGGTGAACCCTCCCTCGCTCTACTATTTCGACGCCTCAGCACAAGTCGCCTGATCACAATCGCGCAGATCGAGGGGCGTGTGCGCGCGGCAGGCAGCGAGTTTGTGCTCGCGTGCGATATGCGCTTTGCTGCCCTTGAGTCGGCCATCTTCGGCCAATTCGAGCCCGCCTTCGGGCTGCTCCCCGGCGGAGGTGCCGCTCAGCACCTTACCCGGCTTATGGGTCGTGGCCGAGCACTCGAAGTCATGTTGAGCGCGCAGGACTATAACGCCGAGTTGGCCGAACGGTACGGGTGGATCAACCGAGCACTCCCTGCCGCTGCACTCGGCGATTTCGTCAGAACCCTGGCTCAAAGGATTGCCAGTTTCCCGGCCGCCGGCCACGCTGTCGTCAAGAACCGCGTCAATGCCATAGCGCTGGCATCGGTTGAGGACTTTCGCCGTGACTCCGATGCCTTCGGCAACGGAGTAGGCGAGCCTCAGGCCCAAGCGCGAATCCGAGCCGCGATGAGTCACGGCTTCCAGACCCGAGACGGAGAACTGGCTCTCGGCCGCATGCTGGGCGAATTGGAGCACTGACCGTCTCGGTACGCTAGACCGAGCGGTTTCAACCCGGACTCACAACGAAGCGCGGAATCGTCATTGCTTTGATTTAGGAGCGTCTGCATGAACCACGGTATGTGGAAATCTACGGTGGTCCTCACGGGAGCGCTGCTGATCACCGGCGATATCGGAGCGTCGGCTGAGGCGGGCTCGGTGACAACCGCCGTGACGGGAAAATCTCTCGCAATCTCAACGAACACAGTTCGAGTGCTACATCGATCCGTCACAATCGATGGAGACTTCGAACTCTTCACCGCAGCGCTCGAGAAGATTCTGGGCCACTTCCCCGCGGACGTTCAGCAGGACATCATCGAGCGACCGCAACTCGCGGAACAGCGGCTCAAGGCCGCAGAGGGCGCGCAGGAGCTGATGATTTTCTCGGTGTTCGATCATGGCGCGGCGCTCAACATGGTCGGGGCGCGAAGAAATGCCAAGCAGTACCTGATTGGTAACCCTTTGACAGCGATTCAGATGAGCCAGCATGACATCCGGGCGGCACTCTACGCGCCACTGCGGGTACTCGTGTATGAGAAAAAGGCCGGGCAAACCATAGTGGAATACGATCAACCCTCGTCACTTTTCGGGCAGTTCGGACAGGAAGACGTTACGCATGTTGCTTTGACGTTGGATATGAAGCTCGAGCAGCTAATTGCACAGGCTGCCCAGCTAGCGCGTCGCTGATCGCTACAGTAATCGATTCTGGCTGACCAACAAGAACGTGAGCGCCGTCTGGGCGTTACTTGCGCAGAGGTGAGATTCCAAACCGGCGTATTGCTCCGAGCTATGGCTTAGTCGGAACCGGGGAGTGCGCACTCGACGCCTCACAAATTTCACCCATTGTTGCAGGGCACACGAGTACAAGCCTGTTCGTCGGCGGCGTTGGCTGTGGCTCTCGAAGGGTCTATCGGGAGTAGCCTCCTCACGCCGTCCAACTGGCACCCCTCGCCACGAATCTCAAGGAACACACGCAATGGACACCATTACCACCAAAGACGGGACACAGATCTACTATAAAGACTGGGGCACCGGACAACCGATCGTCTTCAGTCACGGTTGGCCGCTGTCCGCCGACGCATTCGAGGACCAGATGTTCTTTCTGGCCTCCCGCGGCTACCGCTGCATCGCTCACGATCGCCGCGGACATGGCCGATCGAGTCAGCCTTGGAATGGGAACGACCTGGATACCTACGCGGACGACTTGTCGACCTTGGTCGAAACTCTGGATCTCAAAAGCGCTATCCATGTCGGTCATTCCACCGGCGGCGGCGAGGTCGCACGTTACATTGGGCGTCATGGCACCAAACGGGTTGCCAAGGCGGTGCTAATCGGCGCCATTCCGCCGTTGATGCTAAAGACGCCGGCCAATCCGGCGGGTACGCCGATCGAGGTCTTCGACGGGTTACGAGCCAGTGTGCACGCGGATCGCCCACAATTCTGGAAGGATCTCAGTCTACCCTTCTACGGGTACAACCGGCCGGGCGCCAAGATTTCTGAAGGCGTGCGGGAGCAGTTTGTGCTGCAGAGCATGCTGGCGGGCTTTCCGGCATCCTACTTTTGTATCAAGGCGTTCTCAGAGACCGATCTGACCAAGGATCTCATGGAGTTCAACGTGCCGACCTTGATCCTGCACGGGGACGATGATCAGATCGTGCCAATCCAAGCCTCAGCGCTGCTGTCATCAAAGATCGTGAAGGGTTCCATCTTAAAGGTGTACAAGGGCGCCCCGCATGGCATGTGCACTACGCTTAAAGACCAGGTCAACGAAGAGTTGCTCACATTCATCAAGGCGTAGGATGCAGTGAAGCGATTGGTGCGAGCCGTGCGATGAACCGCGACGGCGGAGACCGCGCCCCACCCGCTTCAGACGCAGAAGCGTCTGAGGCGGGGTGGGCGCAACCAGTGGGTATTTGTCCGTTAGTGCTTGGGGTGACCGTGGAGCGGCCCGGGCTCTTCGCGGCCGAGCTCCGGGCGGCGTTCCGATCGCTGCGCTAGTTGTGACCGGAAGTGCTGATTCCGCAAAGCGCTGGTCATGAAAACACTCCGGCTCTCACTTGCCTCAATAGTTGTCTGCTCAGTTGCGCTTCTTTGCGCGGGCACCCTACGCGAAGTCAAAAGTGAGGAGCAGCCGATGGCGTTCACAGCAACCCAATTGCCGATCGAAGGCACTTTGCCCTCGCTCGGCGGCGCAATCGAATGGCTCAACAC
>Ga0210391_10000568_pt1 | contig 37626 bp, 34 predicted proteins | sample IncBWC12OmetaG_FD_160573 | JGI IMG/M metagenome (GOLD analysis project Ga0210391, IMG submission 160573) | Forest soil microbial communities from Barre Woods Harvard Forest LTER site, Petersham, Massachusetts, United States - Inc-BW-C-12-O ...
CAACCGGTCTGGCGCTATTCCCTGGCTGAGAAAGGTCAGGAGAGGATTGAAGATTCGACGGCGCCACCAGCTGTTCGTTCGATTGGGATCACCCGGCATTATCGATTCCTTGGACGATATCGGCATGGCGCAGACCGTGCCGAGTCGTTACAGTCGGCACCAGGGAGAATGACGCATGTCCAATGAAAGTGCGATTCGTCGCGAAGTCGGGGCAATCGCTCTGATGTTCACCGGCTTGGGTTCCATCATCGGATCCGGCTGGCTGTTCGGTGCCTGGCGTGCCGCCCAGCTGGCGGGGCCCGGCGCTATCTATTCCTGGATCATCGGGGCGGTGGTCATCCTCTTCGTCGCTCTGACCTTTGCCGAGCTTGGGGCCATGTTTCCGGAATCCGGGGGAGCGGTGCGCTATGGCCACTATTCGCATGGCTCGCTGGTGGGCTTCGTCGCGGGCTGGGCCGCGTGGATTGCCATCGTCTCGGTGATCCCGGTGGAGGCCGAGGCCTCGGTGCAGTACATGAGTTCCTGGCCCTGGCCCTGGGCGCAGGGGTTGTATGTGCACGCCGCCAACGGTCAGGGCGAGCTGACCATCGCCGGCCTGTGCATTTCCGCCGTGTTGGTCGTGATTTACTTCCTGCTCAATTTCTGGAGCGTCAAGGTATTTGCCAATACCAATAGCGCCATCACCTTTTTCAAGCTCATCGTGCCGGCGGCCACCGCCGTGGCGCTGATGTGCACCGGCTTTCATTGGGAGAACTTCCACGTGGGTATCCACGGCGGGCCGCATATTGGAAATCCCGCCGCCATCCTTACCGCGGTCGCCACCAGCGGCATCGTCTTCAGCTACAACGGCTTCCAGAGTCCGGTGAATCTGGCGGGGGAGGCCCGCAACCCCGGGCGCAGCGTGCCCTTCGCGATCTTCGGCTCGATCGCGCTGAGCACCGTGGTCTATCTGCTGCTCCAGGTCGCCTTCTTGGGCGCGGTGTCGCCCGATCATCTGCACGAGGGCTGGGGTGGGCTGGAATACAGCTCGCCCTTCGCGCAACTGGCGATCGCGCTCAATCTCAACTGGCTCGCCTTGCTGCTCTACGCCGATGCCTTCGTCAGTCCGAGCGGCACGGGCACGACTTACACGGCCACCACCGCGCGCATGATCTACGCCATGGAGCGCAGCGCCACCGTGCCGGAGGTGCTCGGGCGGGTGCATCCGCGCTTCGGAATACCGCGGCCGGCCATGTGGTTCAACTTGCTGGTGTCCTTCATTTTTCTGTTCCGCTTCCCGGGCTGGGGCAAGCTCGCGGCGGTGATCTCGGTGGCTACCATCATTACCTACCTCGTGGTGCCGATCAGCGTCATGGTGCTCCGGCGAACGGCGCCCAAATTGCATCGGCCGCTGCGCGTGCCGGGCTTGGCGGTGCTCGCGCCAATCGCCTTCGTGCTCGCCACGCTCATGTTGTTCTGGGCGCGTTGGCCGCAAACCGGCGAGATCATGCTGCTGCTGATTCTGCCCCTACCCGTGTATCTCTACTATCAAGCAAAGCAGGGTTGGCCCAACTTCGGCCTGCATCTGCGCGCTTCCTGGTGGCTGCTCTGCTACCTGCTGGCGATCACTGCACTGTCCTGGGCGGGCAGCAAGGAGTTCGAAGGGCACGACTACATCAAGTACGGTTGGGATCAACTCTGTGTCGCCGTGGCTGCGCTGTGCTTTTATTTTTGGGGGGTGCGGAGAGGGTGGCGCACGCCGGGAATAGAGGCAGCGGAGCGCGGTTCGGCCCAATCCTAAGCGCCGTCAATCACGGCGGGAAAATCGTTCGGTGTGTACCCACGCAGATCACCCGGCCCGGCGGAAGGTCAGATTCAGGCGTCGGGGGCCCAGCAGGTCGTGATGGCCGTCTTTGAGCGTCAGTACGCCGTGGTGGTACAGGCGCGCAGGACCTCCCCAAACCACGACGTCGCCATGCTGCAAGGCTACGCGCCGCTGCCGGTCCTTGCGGGCGTTGCCGCCGAAGAGGAACACGGCCGGCAGGCCCAGTGAAACCGAGACAATTGGTGCGCTGAAATCGCGCTCGTCCTTGTCCTGGTGCAGCGTGAGGCGGGCGCCGGGCTCATAACGGTTGAGCAGGCACGCGTCGGGCCTGAATCCCGAAAATCCGCCCGCCTGCGCCGCCGTTTGCGCAACGTGCAGAAAAATCGGCGGCATCGGCGGCCAGGGCCGGCCGCTCAAAGGATCGAGGGAGTCGTAGCGGTAACCGTGGCGATCGCTCACCCAGCCGAGGCTGCCGCAATTGGTCATGGCCACCGACATCCGAAATCCGCCGGGCGTTGTGAGGTGACGGAAGGGTGCGGCGGCCTCGATGGCATCGACGGCCGCCAGCAACGCTCGAGCCACGTCGTGCGCAAACCCGTGCAGCAACCAGGCACCCGGCGCGAGGCGCTCGCTGCGCGTATCGGAGGGCGGTGCATCGAACAATTCGCGGGTGTGCATGCGGATGCCTTCGGCCGGCCCCTCAGCCGTTCAATGTCAAAGTGTTGACCGGCCACGTCACGGCCGGCGGCTCGACACCGAGCGGTGAATCATGATCGGGATTGAAAGGGCTCAATTGGCGCTTGAGCCAAGCCACAAATCGCTCGTCGCTCGCGAGCCGCTCGCCGTCGCTGCCGCGGGCGTAGTCCGAAATCGCCTCCTCGGAGATCACGATGCGGATCATCCGGGACCGCTTGCTCGCGCGAAACATGTCGGTGGATAGGCGCCAGCTCGCGAGAATCATCATGTCCTGCCCCCCGCGCGGCATGAGAATTCGCGAATCGTCGGGCAGCTGCAACTCCACGAGCCGGCGAAAATGGCTGCTGTAATCTTTCATGGAGACTTCCGAGGCCGCGCCCGCCGCGTGGGCTCCGCGGTGTAAGGATCCTCCGGCCAGTAGTGTTTTGGGTATCGACCCTTCAAGTCCTTCTTGACGTCATGGTATCCGCGATTCCAGAAACTCACGAGATCCCGCGTGATCTGTACCGGGCGCCGTGCCGGCGACAGCAACTTCAACAGCAGGGGTAAACGGCCGGCGGCGACGCTCGGTGTCTGGTGCAACCCGAACATTTCCTGCAGCCGCACGGACAGGGTCGGTATCTCGCCGTCCAAATAGTCGATGGGCACATGCGAACCACTGGGGACGGTGAAATGAGTCGGCGCCTCGCGATCGAGGATCGTTCCTTGCGAGTAACTCAAGCGGGACCGCAGGGCATTTCCCAAATCCATGCGTGCGAAATGCTCGCGACGGGTGAAACCGGAGATCCAGGGTGGTGCCCACTCCTCGAGAGTCGCGGCCAGCGCCGCATCGCTCAGGTCAGGCCAAGGCTCCGCCGATGGAACCTCGAACTGCCGCATCAACATGACTCGTGCCTGCCACTGCCGCAATTCCGCAGTCCACGGCAGACCGGCGATGCCCAATTGCCGAAGGCCCGCGAGCGCGGCATTTTGCAGCGCTCGGCTGTCGGGATCGCGAATGTCGGCCGATTCCAGGGTCAAGGCACCCAGTCGACGCTCGCGCCGCGCGCGAATCATCTGCTCACGGTCATCCCAGACGATTTCGGCGCGATCTTGAATCTGCGCGGTGAAATACTGCTCGAGATCCGCGAGAGTTACGGGAGCGGCGAGAAAAATCCGCGCCTCGCGTTCGGCCCCGTCCAGTTCCGCCGCGACGATGTACTCGGCTTTGGACAGCGCTTGCGGTTCCCCGAAGCGTGCGCCCCGGCCATTCGCCAGCAGGTATCGTCCGCCGTCGCCGCGCGCCCGGCCGATGCGATCCGGATAGGCCCAGGCCAGCAATATCCCGGTCGAATCGTGCGGATCCACCGTATCCGGACTGCCGTGGGCGAAGTCGCGCTGCCATTGCCCGGAGCTGCGCTGCGCCTGGATCAGGGCGCGGTTGTCCACCGTGATTCCCGGCGGCAGGTCGCGGAGGTCTCCGCGCAGCACCGCGACTCGCAACCGCAGATCCACGTCACGCGCGCCGGGCCCGCCGCGCAGGATGTCGCGCTCGCCCAGGATGGCCGCGAGATCGCACGCCAGCCGAGGCGCGCCATGCGCACGGGCCTTGACCAACATGTGCGCGAGCCTCGGGTGCGTTCCTAGCTTCGCCAGCGTTCTGCCGTGCTGCGTGACGCGTCCGGTGGAGTCGATGGCCTCGAGCTGACGGAGCAGATCGCGCGCCTGAGCCAGCGGCGCTGCGGGCGGGGGATCGAGCCAGGAGAGGCTCGCCGCATCGACGGCGCCCCAGCAGGCAAGTTCTAGCCCTAAGGGTGCGAGATCCGCGTGCAGGATTTCCGGAGCCGTTTGGGATGACAGCGACGCCTGGGTACCCTCCGACCACAGGCGGTAGCAGTGGCCGGCGGAGAGACGTCCGGCGCGTCCGCGGCGCTGGTCCGCCGCGGCCTGAGACACCTTGGTGGTGACGAGGCGGCTCATGCCGGTGGCCGGATCGAACTCCGCGTAGCGCCGCAGTCCCGAATCGACGACCACACGGATTCCTTCGATGGTGAGGCTGGTCTCAGCAATGCTGGTGGCGAGCACGATCTTGCGCTGTCCCGCCGGCACCGGTTTGAGCGCCGCGTCCTGCGCCGGCCCCTCGAGATCGCCATACAGGGGAAGGGCGCGTATATGGCGCTCGAGACCCGACTGTTCGAGCGCCTGCTGCACCCGGCGAATCTCAGCCGCGCCCGGCAAGAAGCACAGGATGTCGCCGTCGTGGTCGCGCAGCGCCGCGCGCACCACCTGCGCGGTTTGGGCCTCGAGGCGGATTTCCGGGCGACGCGCCACGTACTCGGTCGCGACCTCGAAGCTGCGGCCGTGAGCGGCGACGATGGGAGCGTCTCCCAGCAGCTTGGCGATGGGTTCCATATCCAGGGTGGCCGACATGACCACGACCCGCAGATCCTCGCGCAAGTTCTGCTGACTCTCGATGCACAGCGCCAATCCCAAATCGGCATTCAGGCTGCGCTCGTGGAATTCGTCGAAGATGACGCAGCCGATGCCGGCCAGTCCGGAATCGTCCTGAAGCATGCGTGTGAGGATGCCTTCGGTGACCACTTCGATGCGCGTTTCGCGGCTCACCCGAGTCTCGAGCCGGGTACGAAATCCGACACGTCGGCCGACGGGCTCGCCGAGGAGCTGCGCCATGCGGCCGGCGACGGCGCGCGCCGCAATGCGCCGCGGCTCGAGCATCAAGATCTTCTGCTCCTTGAGCCAGGGGCTGTCCCGCAAGAAGAGCGGCACGATGGTGCTCTTACCCGCCCCTGGCGGAGCCTCCAACAGCACGGCGCGGCCCCTGGCTAGGGCGCCAGCCAATGTGGGCAGGGCCTCGCTGATCGGCAATTCGGGCAGTGGCGGTGAGGGTGTCACTCCCCCATGATAAGATGCGCGCCGTCGGGCCTGTAGCTCAGTTGGTTAGAGCAGGGGACTCATCAGTAAATGGTGCCTTCGCATCGCAAGGTGCGAAGTGGACGGGATGAATTCAGGGAAACCTCCACAGCTCGAGCTGCTGGCAACCCTGAGCCAAGCCGGCGGTACACTGCCGGAAGGTGCAGAGACTACCTGAGCGCTGCAAGTGCGCTTAATGACAGGCTAGAGCGTCCCGCACCCCACTGGGGTGAAGAGATAGTCCACTCCCTCCGGAAACGGCGGGGCTTAAGTGAATCCCTTGGTCCTCGGTTCGAGTCCGAGCGGGCCCACTATTCCGGAGACGCACGGCAGCGTTCACAGTCGGAGTAATCAATTTGGGCAGGTCCACAACGGGGTTATCTTGTCGGGGAGAGCCTCGATAAATAGTCCATCTCTAGCTCGCCTTCATAAGTTTCGGCGCCGACCTGTAATGCTTCCTTCACGCGTGCTTGCGTCACCTCGCTAGCGACACTCAAGTCGGACTCATGGGCCTCCACTAGAAGCCCCTCCGCCATGGACCCAAATGCTCCAGTATCGACGGCCACCTTGGCGTGAGCGATGGCATGCGCAGGAAATGAGGCGATGCGGTGAGCCAGTTTCTCGACAAAAGGCGTCAACTCGTCCGCCGGCAACGCTCGATTGATATAGCCGTAACGTTCTGCCAGCTCCGCCGAGAGATCGTTGCAACCCAGGAGCACCTCCAACGCGCGTCCACGCCCGATGAGCCGTGGCAATCTCTGCGTAGAGCCGCCGCCCGGGACAAGCCCGACCGCCACCTCTGGTTGGCCGAAGATCGCTTTGCCAACGGCAGCAAAACACATGTCCATGGCGAGCGCGATCTCACTCCCTCCGCCCCGGGCCCGTCCCTCGATTTTGGCAATGGTTACTTTAGGCATGTTCCTGAAGCGCTCGCCGATCGTCTGCGTAAATCGAAAGCTGCGGGTCGCAGATACCATTTTGGAAGCTGATCCAACGCGGCCCAAACCAGAGTGGGCTATGAAGAAATCGGGCAGCGCACTCTGCAAGACCACGACCCGGACGCTTTTGTCGGCCTCGAGGTCCCTGCCAAGTTGATCCAATTCCTGCGACAGAACTTCGTCAAGGAGATTGATCGGCGGGTGATCGATGCTGACGAATGCGACTCCCGCATCAAACCCAAACCGGAAACATTTGTAATCAGAATACCGCATCGGAGTGGGTCCATGTCCCTTGTATGCAGACCGGACCAAAGTCTGACGGGGGCGCGGCAATTCGATATATCCCCCGAATAGGGGGGCGAAAAGACATTAACAACCGCTAGCGGATTCGCGTCATTTCATTGGTCATGGTCCGCCAGGTGCAGTCTGCAAAGTGCCGGACAGCAGGTAGATAGTTGTCAATTTATCCTCGGCATCGAAGTCGTATCGAGCCGTCGTCGCGGCGTCGAGATGGTATATGAATGATCGGGCTGTTTTGGTCGCAGAGACAGTGATCTCCTTTGTCGGAGGACCCAGCGCATCTTCTATGGCCTGTCGAGATTGACTGATCCGCGTGCCCATCAATTGACCGGCGAACGGCGCATCGATGCGAATTTCATACACCTTGTTGGAACCGTCGAAAAATATGCGTATTCCCTGATCTGCCAGCAGCAGCGAATGGGCGTTCGTGACAGTGGCACCGTGCGTGGGTTCCGGTGAAGCCATCGTTCCCATTGCCTTCTGCACGGCGTCAAAGGAATCACCAACGCTGATAGTCATTGCCGATGCAGTCTTGCGGGCAACCGTCGAAGTCCCGGCTCGATTCTGTATCACCTCGGCGTCGAGTGACTGAGATTTGCGAACCTCTGTTTCCGGAGGAGCAACCGCATCCAGATCGTGGAAATTGAATTCAACGGATGGAGAATCCGGGGATACAACTGCGACAGCATTAGAATCAAGCTCAGCGGAGGACAGTGAGACCTCCACATGCCGTCCGGAATGCAATGCGCCCTTGATATCCGTGCATCTGACAGGATAAAACGGATTGACGTTGTGCTCCGTCATCTTCCAGCAGAACACGTCTATCGGACCCCGATAGGGAGCAGATCGATCCGTCGGCGATTCCGGACTCTCCGTAGGTGCCAATACTCTAATGTGCGGGAAATAATTTCGCCCCGCGTAGTATTCGTCATTGCGGTAGCCCTTGACGCTTAAGAAATAATTGATCTCTCTCAGGTGCCATCCGCAAATCCCCGCTTTGAATCGGTCAATCACAATGGAAGCGCCATATGTGTCTCCCATTCTCAGCATCGGAACATGCTCGACGAACACCAACGGCTGCATCTGGCTCCCCAAGGGCGCAAACTCATCGACGCGCGCGCACGCGGATGACGAATCCTTACCCGAAGCGGAGTCGGCGCTGTAAACGGCAATGAGATCCTTTACCGGTAAGCTCACGGGCAATGTGCCTGTCACCGCCAGCATATGAATCGGGTTGGGATTACTCTCCGGGAATTGCGGGTCGCCGCGACGCACCTGTTCCGCGCGGGGTCCATTGGCGCGGTGCTCGAACAGTAGATTATTGCCTTTCCAGTAGATGCCGGCGGCCGCGATGGCGTAAAGCGGAATTTTCATCAGGAGAAAACGAAGCGTTGGCGGGCCGATTAATTTCGACGCAACTGTGTTCGGAATGCAAGCGCAAATGAGGATCCAGCCGCCCAATGCGAGGGTCGGCAGCACCACAAAGATGATACCGATGGGTCCGGCCATGAACCCGACCATCACATATACAATGCCAAAGACACCTAGGGAGGCAACCGCTGCCAGCCGCAGCAGAAGATCAACGATCGTTGCGATCAGCTTCATGAGATATCACATCCATGTCTTTACGCGATTGCTCTTATTGCATCGAACAGGCGTTCTGTCTGTGACGACTGACGCGATTTCATCACGGCGATCGGCGCAGTGCGCGGCCGCGCCGCCGCATGTTGCCCACCAGGGATGAAATTTCGCCTATTCGATATCCGGATACGGACCCTTGCCGCCCTCGGCGATGAACCGATCGATGCGCGCCGTCAGAACCGGCAGCGGCACCGATCCCAGTTCGAGCACCGCGTCGTGAAATGCGCGTACATTGAAGCGCGCACCGAGCGCTTTTTCGGCCTTGGCGCGCGCCTTGAGAATCGCGTCCTCTCCCAGGTAGTAGGACAGGGCTTGCGCCGGCCAGGCAATGTAGCGGTCGACCTCCGTTTCGATTTCGTGCTCCGGAAGCGCGGTGTAGTCGTGGAAGTAGGCGAGCGCCCGCTCGCGGCTCCAGCCTTGCGCATGAATTCCCGTGTCGACGACCAGACGGGCCGCGCGCCAGATCTGGTAGTTCAGCATTCCAAAGCGGTCATAAGGCGTTTCGTACATGCCCATCTCGAGACCGAGCTTTTCGCAATACAGAGCCCAGCCCTCGCCATAGGCCGACAGATACGTGTGTTGGCGAAACGCCGGCTGCTGTTTATGTTCGAGCGCGAGCGGCAACTGAAAAGCGTGACCGGGCGCGGACTCATGAAGAGTCAGCGCCGTTAGGTTGTACAGAGGCCGGCTCGGCAGATCGTAGGTGTTGACCAAGTACAGCCCAGGTCCGCCGCGCCCGGCCGTGTAGAACGGAGCGAGATCGTCCGGGACGGGCTTGATCGCGAATCGGGCTCGCGGCAGCATCCCGAAGTACTGTGAAGCCTTGCCGTCGAACCGCTTGGCGATCCAGGCCGCGCGCATCAGAAGCTCTTGCGGAGTCTTGGCTTGGAATTGCGGGTCGCTGCGCAGGAACTTTAGGAATGCGGCAAAGTCGCCTGTGAAGCCCGTCTCCTTCATCACGGCAAGCATTTCTTGGTGCAGCCGCTCGACTTCCGATTCGCCGAAGGCGTGAATGGCTGCGGGATCTTGATCGAGCGTCGTGAATTCCCTGATCTTGGCCTGATAATAGGCGCGACCGTCCGGCAGATCGTAGGCGGCGAGCGTCGTGCGCGTGCCGGGCAAATACTCCGTGCGCATGAACTTGAGAAGTTCCCGATAGGCCGGCTGCACGGTGTCGCGGATGGTGTTCACGGCCTGTTCCCGAAGACTGGCTTGCTCGGCTGGGAGTACTCCTGGCATGTCCTTGAAGGGGGTGTAGAAAAGACTCGCTTCCGGTGAGGCCTCGGTGACCGCGGTGATCGAGGCGTCGCGTCCTCTCATGGTGATTTGCGGCGGCGTGAAGCCGCGCTTGAGGCCCTGGCGCATTTCGTCGGTTTGTTCGCGAAAATATCGCGGAATGTCCTTCATCTGCGCAATCCAATTGCGGTAGTCCAGCACCGTCCGAAACGGCCGGCGGGCCGTGTACCCCAGATCCGTCCAGAACGTGGTATCGGCATTCGCGGGCATCTCGTAGTCGCGGAATTGCTGGCGGGCGATCAGCATTTCGATCTGCGGGCGATACACGGCGTAGTTCAGCTGCTCGGCGGGCGATAGCTCGGTACTTCGGACTGCGTCGAGCTTGCGAAGCACGTCCTGCCACATGTGAAGACGCATTGCCTGGGTCGCCGCGTCGGTTTTCGGCAGATGATCCTTAATCTTCCGCTGCTCGTCCTCATTGTCGGGGAATTGCTGTTCGCGCCATGTCCACTCGGCTGCGTAGATCGCCGCGAAGCGCGTGTCGGCGGTGTCGGCCGCGGCGGCTTGCGTCGTGCAAACCGCAGCCAGGATCCAGAAGAGCAGTGATTTCATGAGAGACACCTTCGGTAGTGGCGCTGAATCATCGCACGCGGGCGCCGAAGCGTTGCAGGTCAAACGCCGCGACCGGCTGCCGCGGGCGACGCTCCGCCACGAGGTCGGCGACCAACTCGGCTGTGACGGGGGCCATGGTAAGCCCGATGTGCTGATGTCCGATCGCGTAGAACAGTCTGGCCGGTCCGGTGGCGCGGCCGATTCCGGGCAAGTAGTCCGGCAGGACGGGACGCGCACCCATCCAGTAGGGTCCCTCGGGCTCGTAGGCATAGCCGAGCGCGCGCACCGTCTGCCGCAGGCGCGCCGCTTTGCCTGGGTCCGCCGGCGCCTCGGCCGGGGCAAATTCCATGTAGCTCGACGCGCGCAGCCGTCCGTCCATGGGTGTGACCAGCACGTGACTACCGGTGTACACGACGGGAGCATCCAGAAAGGGAGCCTGTCCCGGCAGCTCGACGTGATAGCCCCGCACCGCCTGAAGCGGGGCGTGCAGCTCGAATGGGGCCAGCAGGGGTTGTGAACCCATTCCGGCGCATACCACCGCGGCACTGACTCGCAAAGGCGCTGCGTCACTGAGTATCTCGATGTCATCGCCGACTGGGCGCAATGCGCGCACATCCAGCCGACGGAACGACGCCGCGCGCGCCATGGCCGCCGCCGCAAACGCCCGCACCGCTTCCAGCGGGTCGGTCACGTGCGCCGAATTCTCAAACCACAAACCGGCCGCCGTCCCGGCGCGCGCCGCCCGCTGCAGAGGCTCGAGCTCCTCGCTCGAGACCGGCCGGGTTTTGACCCCGAGTCGCGCCATTAGCCGCGCCTGCACCTGCGCTCGAGACTGGGCCTCGGGTCCAAAGCCAATCTCGTAATGCCCATGCCGGCGCAATAACTCCGGGCGCCCAATTTCTTCGAGCCAGCGCGCCCAATCGGCCGCCGCCGGAAGCACCAGCGGCGCGAGGTATCGGGTGTTCTCGGTGCGCCGAAATGCCGCGGCCGCGAAGCGCCCTATCCAGGGCAGCATGCGCAGCACTTGCCGCGGCGGAAGATCGAGCGGCCCGCCCATTGAATAGAGCTCGCGCCAAAATCCGAACAAGAGGCTTAAACTTGGCAGCGGCTGCACCAGCTCGGCAGCGATGTGGCCCACATTGCCGAAGCTCGCCCCCGCGACGCCCGGTTCGGAACGATCGAGCAGGCAGACCCTGCGTCCTTCGCGTGCCAGCGCCAGCGCCACCGCCGCGCCGATTACGCCGGCGCCGATCACCGCGATCGAATCTTGCTGGTTCACGACCGCACCGTATACGATCAGCGATCCTGCGGGCAACGCCCGGCGATACGTACCTCATGCCTGCATCCCTAACATGCACTTGGTCCGGTGTCTTCCCAGCCGCCACGACGCAGTTCGATGCTGCCATGGAGGTCGATTTGCCGGCGACGCAGCGGGTGCAAAGCGCCCTGCTGCGGGACGGAGTCCACGGTCTGGTATTGATGGGAACCGTCGGCGAGGGCAATTCCCTGACGGCGGAGGAAAAGCGCAGTGTGCTCGCCGCGGCGGTGGAAGTGAGCGCGGGCAAGGTGCCGGTCATCGCCGGAGTATCGGAATTTACCACGGCGACGGCGGCGCACTTCGCCCGCGACGCCGAGCGCCTCGGCGCGGCTGGGCTCATGGTATTGCCTGCGATGGTGTACGTGCCGACATCCGCCGAGCTCGAGTACCATTTTCGCACGGTGGCCGCGGCGACCGGGCTTCCCATCATGCTCTATAACAATCCGCCGTCCTATCGGGTGAACATCGACATCCCGACGCTCGATCGCCTGTCGAATGTACCGAACATCGTCGCGCTCAAGGAGTCCGCTCCCGATTCGCGGCGATTCACCGACGTCATCAATGCCTTCGGCGATCGCTTTACGCTGTTCGCCGGCCTCGACGATGTCGTCTTCGAGGGCTTGACCTTGGGCGCGAAGGGCTGGGTCTCCGGTCTCACGAATGCGTTTCCCGTCGAGTCGTTGCTGCTCTACGAATTGCTGCGCAAGGGCGAGCTCGAGCGCGCACGGCGAATCTACCGCTGGTTCATGCCGCTGCTGCACTTGGATTCGGAGCACGATCTCGTGCAAACCATCAAGCTCGCGGAACAGATCATGGGCCGAGGTTCGGAGCGAGTGCGCCCGCCGCGGCTTCCGCTCTCGGGGGAACGGCGCGCTGCGGTGATCGCCCTGATCGAGCGCGCGCGCGATTCACGTCCGTGAGCGTGCCCTCGATTCGCGTCATCGATTCGCACACCGGCGGCGAGCCGACTCGCCTGGTGCTCGAGGGCGGCCCGGACTTAGGAAGAGGACCGCTCGCGGAACGGGTGGAGCGATTTCGCGAACGCTTCGACGCCTATCGTTCCGCCATCGTGAACGAGCCGCGGGGATCGGATCCCCTCGTGGGCGCGCTGCTCGTCGAACCCCACCGCGCCGACTGCCAATTCGGCGTCATATTCTTCAACAATGTGGGCTACCTCGGGATGTGCGGGCATGGCACGATGGGATTGATCGCTTCACTGGCGCATTCCGGCGACCTTGCTCCGGGAGCGGTCAAGATCGATACGCCGGTCGGACCCATCGAGGCCACCCTAAGGCCGGACGGAGCCATCAGCGTGTCCAATGTGGCGAGCTATCGCTCGGCATGCCGGGTTGCTGTGAGCGTTCCCGGAATCGGTCGGGTGGTCGGCGATGTTGCCTGGGGCGGCAATTGGTTTTTCCTGATCTCCGAACACGATCAGATCATCGACCTCGAACACGTCGAAGCCCTGACCGATTTCTGTTGGCGGGTCCGCGCCGCGGTCAATGCCCAGGGACAGCCGCGCGTGGATCACGTCGAGCTCTTTGCCCCCTCGTCGCTACCGGGTGCCCACAGCCGCAACTTCGTGCTCTGTCCCGGCAAGGCCTACGACCGGTCGCCCTGCGGCACCGGTACGAGCGCGAAGCTCGCCTGCCTTGCCGCGGACGGCAAGCTCGCCGAGGGCGAATCCTGGGTGCAGGAGAGCCTCATCGGCAGCACCTTCATCGGCCGCTATCGATGGCTCGATCGCGCCAAGGGCGAGATCATGCCGACCTTGAGCGGTACGGCTCACGTGACCGGTGAGAGTCTATTGCGCCTCGATCCCAAAGATCCCTTCTGTTGGGGGATCCGCGGCGCGCCCTAGGTTTTGGGTACCGCGGTAAATCGCATGGCCGCGCGGGCTCGTGCCTTGGCGGCCTCTTCTTCCCTGCTTTTCGCCGGCGCGCTGGTCTGCAGCGAATAAAGCAGTCGGTGGCAGGCCGCGTCGATTTCGTCTACGGCGTGCAGAAACGCCGGCTCATTGGTCTTCGACGGGGCGGTGAAGCCGCTGACCTTGCGTACGAATTGAAGTGAGGCCGCGCGAATCTCCGCGTCGGTGACCGGCGGCTCGAAATTGAACAAAGTCTTGATGCTTCTACACATGGGGGACCTATGCGTTTACCACTGCTGCTTCTTGGGGGCGTCGTCGTCCAAAGTGTAGTAGTCCGATTTGTCCGCGACAAATATGTGTTCTTGCAGCGCGAGATGGGTGGGAGTATCCAGCGTTCCCGCGGTGACGCTGATCTCATCCCTGCCCGCTTGCTTCCAAAACATATTGCCGCCGCAGCGGCTGCAGAAACCGCGCTCGGCCGTATCCGAGGACCTATACCAGACGAGGCCGTAGGCGGTCGTCAATTCGATGTTCGCCGAGGGCGCGCTCGTCATAGCCGCGTAATGTCCGCTGGTCTTGCGGCACTGCGAGCAATGACAGGCGATGACCCCACGCAGCGCGCCGCGGATGAGGTAGCGGACTCCCCCGCACAGGCAGCCGCCCGTGTGAGTATCTTCGATTGCACTCACGGTGTTCTCTCCTCTCAGGCAGGGTTTACTCTGAAAAGCATCCGCAGCGCGCATTATGCAGGTGGAGGAGGCGAGTATGGTCCTGGAAATCCGGCTAGGGGTCTCGCCGATTTCGGACCTCAAATCCGGTGCGGCGGGTCCGCTCGAAGAGCGCGAACGATCCATTGACGGTTCCACGCAGCAGCTCCCTGACGGCGCGGGGTGCGAATTCGCACCATTCGACGCCGATGCCGCGCCTGTGGACACGCGCCACGTAGGCTTCGACCGTCGGTGCTTCATGCCTCGGATACGACGGCAGTAGGAGGATGACTTGAACTCGGGACAGCACCCGCGCATCGAGGTCGGCCTCGATGAGCGCACCGCTGACGCTCAAGTCGATGAGCCGTCCATCCCGCACGGCAAACCGATGCGCTGCTATCCGCACCGGAACATCAACCTGCACGCGCCGGCCCCAGCGATGGTCCATCCGACGATATTTTCACGATGTGCTTCGCCCCGCTATCGGACAAACACCGATATTGGACTCAGGACCTCGCGAGGGTTGGCGCAGCCGCGCTGGCACCACCCGGACGGAACCATTAGTCTTGTGTCTGACAAGACCCCTCCCCAAGGACAATTCGTGTACTTACCCACCTATTTCAAGGAATCTCGCGCCGAAGTTCTGCACGATCTGATGCGTGCCCGCCCGCTGGCAACCCTCGTCGCGGTGTGCGAATCGGGATTGGTGGCGAACCACATTCCGGTCGAAACCGCATCCGAACCCGCTCCGCACGGGATGCTGCGCGGCCACATCGCGCGAGCGAATCCTCTGTGGCGGGAGTACCGAACCGGTTCCGAGGCGCTGGCCATTTTCCAGGGACCGCAGGTATACATCTCGCCGTCGTTCTATCCGTCCAAGAAGGAGACCGGGGAAGTGGTGCCGACGTGGGACTATGCCGTGGTGCACGCACACGGCACCTTGCGCTTCATCGAGGACACCGCCTGGCTGCGGTCTTTGGTGGTGCGATTGACCGATTCGCATGAGAAATCTCGTGCGATGCCCTGGAAGGTGGCGGATGCGCCGGCGCCCTATGTGGAGAAAATGCTGTCTCTGATCGTCGGCTTCGAGTTCTCGATCACTGCATTGACGGGCAAGTGGAAAATCAGTCAGAACCATCCCACCGCCAACAGGGAAGGTGTGGTGAATGGTCTCTCCGCCGCCGCCGGCGCGGACTCCCACGAAATCGCGACGCTGTTGGCGGCATTCAATGACGAGCGGCGGGATGAGCCGCACCGATAGCCCGGGGGCGCGCGATTCGACCGCTTTGCGCGCCATCGTCATCGAAACGAAGCGCCTGGTGCTGCGCCAACTCGAGCTCCGCGACGCCGGCTTCATTCTCGAGCTGTTGAACGAGGACGCGTTCCTTCGATATATCGGCGACAAGGGAGTGCGGACCCTGTCCGATGCGCGCGAATACATCGACAAAGGACCGATCGAGAGCTATGAACGATACGGCTTCGGCCTGTACGCGGCCTGCCTGCGCGACACGACGCCGGTCGGGATTTGCGGGTTGGTCAAGCGCGACGGCCTCGCTGACGTCGACGTCGGATTCGCGTTTCTTTCGCGGCATTGCTCAAAGGGATATGCCGTCGAGTCCGCATCGGCAGTGCTGGCTCACGCGACAAGAGAGCTGCGGCTGCAGCGCATCGTCGCCATCACGGCGCCCGACAACTTGGGATCGATCGCCGTGCTCGAAAAAATCGGTCTCAAGTTCGAAAGAATGATCAGGCTCGCGGAACAGGGACCGGAACTCAAACTGTTCGGTCCGGCGCAAGCGGAAAGTCGACCGTGAAAACCTCGACGGCATCGATACTCGGACTGATTTACGTCTTGTCGGAAGCGGCGCTCGCGTTCAAGAAGCGCGCCAAGGCGGGGGAATCCCGCGGCGCCGATCAGGGCTCTCTCGGCCTGCTCTGGCTCGTGATCGTCGCCAGCGTCACGCTGGCATTCAATCTCGTCTATCTGCTACCGTCGGCGAATATAGATGCGGCGCCCGCAATGCGGCGACTTGGAACCGCACTGTTCGCGGCTGGACTCGCGATCCGATGGTATGCCATCGTCCATCTGGGACGCTTCTTCACCGTGAACGTGGCGATCGCGACGAACCATCGCCTCATCGACACGGGACCTTACCGAATTGTCCGGCACCCTTCCTATACCGGTGCTCTAATGGCGTTCCTTGGGCTCGCCCTGTGCCTTGCCAACTGGGCGTCGCTGGTCTCGCTGCTGGTGCCGGTCTTTCTGGTATTTCGATGGCGCGTGCATGTCGAGGAGACGGCGCTGATCAATGCCCTTGGAGAGCCGTACCGGGAGTACATGAAGCGCACCAAGCGGCTGATACCGGGCGTTTATTGAATCAACTGCGGAGAAAAGCCGATGCACCCCTTCCCTCATCGTTACGTCGTCAACGCAGCCGTGCGCCCCGCCGGAGACGTGCCGCTGTCCACGGAGGGGGTCAGGATCATCGAGTCGGCGCCGCCCAAGGAGTTCGACGGACCGGGCAATCAATGGTCTCCCGAGGGTCTGCTGACGGCGGCTGTGGCGGATTGCTTCGCTTTGAGCTTCAGGGCGATCGCCGCGGCGTCGAAGTTCCCCTGGACCAGTCTCGAGGCGCGCACCGAAGGCACGCTGGACCGGATCGACGGCAAGATGCGCTTCACCCGTTTCGACACACACGCCAAACTGCACGTGCCCGCAGGCGCGGATATCGAACGCTCGAAGAAATTGCTCGAGAAGGCCGAGCTTTCCTGCCTGGTGGCCAATTCCCTGAGCAGCGAACGCCACCTCACCGTTGAGGTCGTGGTCTCTTAACGCCTGCGGAGCAGGCGGCTAAAGTACGGGGCCGCGGCGGCCCCGTAGATTCGGCGCGAAGCGCCTGATCAATCATCCATCAAGAAGCTGCGCAGCTGCTCGCTGCGGCTGGGGTGGCGAAGCTTGCGCAGCGCCTTGGCCTCGATTTGCCGTATCCGCTCGCGTGTCACGTCAAACTGCTTGCCGACTTCCTCGAGCGTGTGGTCCGTATTCATATCGATGCCGAATCGCATGCGCAAAACCTTGGCCTCGCGCGGCGTCAGCTGAGCCAGTACCGAGTGGGTGGTTTCACGCAGGGATTCCGTGGTCGCCGAATCGATGGGCGAGGATACCGAGGTATCCTCGATGAAATCGCCCAAATGCGAATCCTCGTCGTCGCCGATCGGCGTCTCCATGGAGATGGGCTCCTTGGCGATCTTGAGCACTTTGCGCACCTTGTCTTCCGGCATCTCCATGCGCACCGCCAGCTCTTCCGGCGTGGGCTCGCGGCCCATTTCCTGCAGCATCTGCCGTGAAATACGGTTCAGCTTGTTGATCGTTTCGATCATGTGCACCGGTATGCGGATGGTGCGGGCCTGGTCGGCGATGGAGCGGGTGATGGCCTGGCGAATCCACCAGGTCGCATAGGTCGAGAACTTGTACCCGCGCCGATATTCGAACTTGTCCACGGCCTTCATCAGACCGATGTTGCCTTCCTGGATCAGATCGAGGAACTGCAGGCCGCGGTTGGTGTATTTCTTGGCGATGGAGATCACGAGGCGCAAGTTGGCCTCGACCATTTCCTTCTTGGCGCGCCGTGCCTTGGCCTCGCCGATCGATACTTCGCGATTGATCTCCTTGATCTCGCTGATCAGCACGTGGAACAGGCCTTCGAGGTCCTTCAGCTTGTTCTGGCGGCGCTCCACTTCATCCTTGAATTTGGCGAGCGGCGCCGAATAGCGCTTCTTGGCCTTGATGTGCTTGTCGAGCCAACGCGTGCTGGTCTCGTTCTTCGGGAAGGTCGAAATGAAATCCTTGCGCGGCATCCCGGCCTGCTTGATGCAAAGGAACATGATCTCCTTCTCGAGCAGCCGCACTTCGGTCACGTGCTGGCGCAGATTGTCGATCAGCTGATCGAACATCTTGGGCGAGAGCTTCAATTCCATCAGTTCGCCGCAGAGCTTCTTGCGGATCTTGAGGGTCTTGGGATCCTTCGAGCCCAGCTTGTCGAGGGCGTTCAAGAACTGGTGATGGATCTTGGCGATGGAACTGAATCGCTTCGCGGCCTCTTCCGGATCCGGGCCCGTATCGATGGCCTCTTCCTCTTCATCGCCGTCCGCCTCATCGTCGTCGTTGGCGGCTTCCTCGCGCTCCAGCGCCATCATCTTGGGATTCTGCGGCTGCGCGATTTCATCCGGCGCGTTTGGGTCGACGAAGCCCACGATGACATCCACCAGGCGCATCTGGCCGGCCTTGACGGTCTCGTAATGCCGCAACAGCAGATCGTACGTGCCGGGATAGCTGCCGAGCGCGATCTTGACCGCTTCCAAACCCTCTTCGATGCGCTTTGCGATGCGGATCTCGCCCTCGCGCGTCAGCAATTCCACGGTGCCCATTTCGCGCATGTACATGCGCACGGGGTCGGTGGTGCGCCCGAATTCCGCGTCGAGGTTGGCGAGTGCCGCCGTCGCCTCTTCCACGGCTTCCTCGTCGGGCGCCGCGGTCGCGTCGGTCAGCAACAACGACTCGGCGTCCGGCGCCTTTTCGTACACCGGAATGCCCATGTCGTTGATCATGTTGACGATGTCTTCGATCTGTTCCGGATCGACGATCTCGCTCGGCAAGTGATCGTTGACTTCAGCGTAGGTGAGGTAGCCCTGTTCCTTGCCGCGCGCAATCAATAACTTCAGTTGTGACTGACGCTCGTCCGCGATTTGAGTCGCGGTGCCTGCTGGCGCTTTTTTGATCAAGGTGGACGCCTCGTTGGAAAAACCTGGAATTTCAATGCAAGCCGACAAGTATACGATTCTGGCCAATCCGTAGCCACTTCCATGCGGAGGTTCAGGGAGTACCTTAGGATCGGCCCCTGGATTGCAGAAGCAAGCTTAATTCGGCCTTTTCGTCGTAATTCAAGCCCATTTCCTCCGCTTTTCGCAATAATTCGTCTGTCCGGCGACCCGGGCCGTATTCCTGGATCAGCTTCTCAACGGCCATTTGCAGCTCCTTGCCCGCGGCTTCGGGACTGGGCACCAGCGGTTCGGCCATGGCCAGCTCGGCCAGGCGACCGTATTCGGGAAGATCCCGCCAGCGCTCCAGCAGCACCGCGGTGCTGGGGGCGGAGGCGGTGGCCGCCTGAGCGAGCAGCTCCTTGAGCACCCCAATTCCGGGCCTATCGACCCCCCCAAGGGCCGCGAGGTCCTTGACCGCCGCCGCGGCGGTCGGGTGATGCAGCACCAGGGTGATGGCCTGCGTCAGCAGATTCCCGCGGCCGGTACTGATACGACCGCGATGCCGCGGCGCCGGTTCCGGCTTTTCGGCGGGCGGCCGGTCCGTGGACGACCGCCTCGGGTCGGCCGTTGTAAACGCCTTTTTGAGCGCCGCCGCGGGCATGCTGACCTGCTTGGCGAGACGTTCGGCAAGCATTTCCCGGTAAATGCCTTCGGGCATCCGGGCAAAAAGCGGCGCCGCCAGGGCTTTGAGCTTCGCCCGGCCGTCGACGTGATTGAGGTCCACGTCCGCCATCAGTTGCTGGATTAGATATTCGGACAGCGGGAGGGCGCTGTTCAACCGCCTCTCGAACGCCTCCGAGCCTTCTTCCGCAACCAGGGTGTCGGGATCGTGCCCCTCGGGCAAAAACATGAACTTCAGCTCGCGCCCGTCCTGCGCCAGCGGCAGGGAGTTCTCCAGAGCCCGCCATGCAGCTTGGCGGCCCGCGCGATCGCCGTCGAAGCAGAACACCACTTCGCGGGTCAATCTGAAGATCTTGCCGAGGTGCTCCTGCGTGGTCGCGGTGCCGAGCGTGGCCACTGCATAGGTGATCCCGGCCTGGTGCAGCCGCACCACGTCCATGTAGCCCTCGACAATCATCAATCGCTTGAAGTCCCCCCTTGCCTGCCGCGCTTCGTACAATCCGTAGAGCTCGCGCCCCTTGTGAAACAAGGGTGTTTCCGGGGAGTTGAGGTATTTGGGTTCACCCTGATCGATGATTCTCCCGCCGAAACCGATGACGCGTCCACGCGAATCTCGGATCGGAAACATCAGCCGATCGCGGAAGCGATCGTAGAAGCCCGCTGCCCGTTCGCCGCCGCGTGTGTCCCGTTCGATGATCATGCCGAGCTGCAGGATCTGGCGCCGCTCTTCTTCGTGCGACCCAAAGCGTTTAAGCAGCGCATCCCAGGAATCGGGTGCGTACCCTAACGCAAATTTGGCAGTTGTTTTCGCGTCAATTCCCCGCACGCCCACGTATTTTAGCGCGCGCGCGTTGTCCGCCAAGTTCTGCTCGAAAAAGCCCGCGATCCGGGCCATGATTTCGTGTAGATCGACGCTACCAGGATCGCGCGGACCTTGCGCTTCTCGCGGTATTTCCAGACCCGCTCGCTGCGCGAGGTCCGCCACGGCGTCGACGAACTCCATCTTCTCGTACTGCATGAGAAAGCCGATGACCGTGCCGTGCGCTCCGCAGCCGAAGCAATGATAGAACTGCTTGTCGGGGCTCACCCAGAAAGAGGGTGATTTCTCGTTGTGGAAGGGGCAGCAGGCCTTGAATTCGCGCCCGGATTTCTTGAGAGGCACGCGTGCGCCGATGATTTCGACAATGTCGGAGCGCGCGACGATTTCGTCGATAAACGTCTGTGGAATGCGGCCGGCCATGGACCGCGCGGGATCAGCCGCTTAAGCGGGCTTTGATTTTCGCCCCGACCGATCCTAAATCGGCACGGCCCTGCGCCTTGGACTTGATGATGGCCATGACTTTGCCCATGTCCTTGATGCTGGCCGCGCCGCTCGCGGCAATGGCATCCTTGATGAGGCCGTCGATCTCGGCGTCGCTCAATTGGGAAGGCAGGTAGCCCTGCAGCAGCGTGATTTCGGCGGCTTCCTTGTCGACCAAATCCTGGCGGTTGCCGGCTTGGAATTGAACCAGCGATTCCTTGCGCTGCTTGATCATCTTCTCGAGAACGGAGAGCACTTGAGCGTCGTCGAGAGTGATTCGCTCGTCGACCTCGCGCTGCTTGATGGCGGACGTGATCATGCGGATGACTCCGAGCCGCTCCTTTTCACCGGAGCGCATGGCCGCCTTCATGTCATCCGTAATTCGCTCTTTGAGAGACATCCTTGACCGGGCAACCTACCCTAGTACGAGGGTCGAGCCGGAGGCGCCGCCGGCGGGCTCTGCGGAGGTCCGCCCGCGCCGCGCATATTCTCCCGGGACAGGCGCTTGAGATGCCTTTTCACCGCGGCGGCCTTTTTTCGCTTCCGCTCCTGGGTGGGCTTCTCGTAGAATTCACGTCGCCGGAGCTCGGTGAGGACGCCCGCTTTTTCACAGGCACGCTTGAAGCGACGCAGGGCGGCGTCAAAATACTCATTCTCGCGAACTCGAACGCTGGGCATTCAAACCTCAAATGTATGGCGCGGCCGCCGAGATTCGGCGACAGGGGGGCGCATTCTAAGGTGCGTCCCCATAAAAGGCAAAGTCTAGGTGAAAGTCGGTGGTTTGAACGGGTTGGGAAGGGCCGGGGAAGGGTTGCTTCTCGCTCCCCGCTTGCGCAGCGAGCGCCTGTCAAGCGGGGTCGCTTCGACCCCGCTTGAATTCGGCGCGTAAGCGCCTAAAGGACAGTTTATGCGGGTATTGGGCATCGAGAGCTCTTGTGACGAGACGGCTGTGGCCGTCTACGACGCCGATCTGGGCTTGCTGGCCCATCGAGTGCACAGCCAGATCGCAATGCACCAAGCCTATGGGGGCGTCGTGCCCGAATTGGCATCCCGCGACCATGTTCGGCGGCTCTTGCCCCTGGTTCGGGAGGTCTTGACCGATGCCAGCTCCGACAGGGAATCGATCGATGGGATTGCCTATACCGCGGGCCCGGGCCTCATTGGCGCCCTCCTGGTTGGGGCGGGCTTTGCCACGGCCTTGAGTAAGGCCTGGGGCGTGCCGGCGGTGGGCATACACCATTTGGAGGGGCATCTGCTGGCGCCGCTGCTCGAGCCCGACGCGCCCAGCTTTCCATTTCTGGCGTTGCTGGTATCGGGCGGCCATACCCAACTCGTGGATGTCGCGGCTTTAGGGGCGTACCGGATATTGGGAGAAACCTTGGACGATGCCGTCGGCGAGGCCTTCGACAAGACCGCAAAGCTCATGGGGTTGCCGTATCCCGGGGGCGCCGCACTCGCGAAACTGGCCGAGAGCGGGCGCAGCGACCGCTTCGTGTTCCCGCGGCCCATGCTCGACCGCCCGGGTCTCGAATTCAGTTTCAGTGGCTTGAAGACCGCGGCCCTAGTAGCCTTGCGAGGCCGCGTTTTGGACGACGCGATCCGAGCAGACGTTGCGCGCGGTTTCCAGGAAGCAGTGGTCGAGACCCTCGCCGAGAAATGCCGCCGTGCGCTCGAGCTATCGGGACATCGGCGCCTGGTCATCGCCGGCGGGGTCGGCGCCAATGTCCGCTTGCGCGAGCGGCTGGCACAAGTCGCACAGGGCGCGGGCGCGAGACTGTATTTTCCGCGTGCCGAGTTTTGCACCGACAACGGAGCAATGATCGCGCTGGCCGGATGCATGCGATTGGCGGCCGGCATGCGCCAGGATGCGTCCATTGGGGCGCGCGCGAATTGGGAGCTGGGAAGTATTGGAGCTTAGGGGGATCGGACGATTCAATGGACAAGATCTTCATTCACGCGCTCAAGACCGAGGCGATCATCGGTATTTTCGACTGGGAGCGGCAGGTCAAGCAGACCGTCATCGTCGATGTCGAAATCAGCGCCGATATCACCAAGGCTGCCCTGTCCGATTCCATCCACGACACCATCAATTACAAACGGATCGCGAAACGCGTGCTGGCATTCGTCGAAGAATCGAGCTTTCACCTGGTCGAAACCCTGGCGGAGCACGTCGCCATGCTTCTCCTCGAGGACTTCGGTGTCGCCTGGGTGCGCATTTCCCTGAGCAAACCGGGCGCCATTCGCAGCTCGCGCGATGTGGGTGTGGTGGTCGAACGTGACCGCAACCACCTGGAGCAATGGCGCGCCCGTCCGGGCGCAGTCAAAGCTTGAGTGACGGCGAAGCATCGCCCTACCGCCGCCCGATGCGACAACGCGTTCTTCTCGAGCGAGCCCTTTCCTGGCGTCAAACGGCCCAGGTGGCCGAAGGCGCGCAGCTCGAATTGTCGGATGAGGTACGGCGCCGCATTGAAGCGGCACGCGTACTCGTCGAATCCATCGTCCGGCAGGGCGTGCGCGCCTATGGCGTGAATACCGGCGTCGGTGCGCTGTGCGATACCGTCGTGAGCGAATCCAAACAGCTCGACCTGTCGCGAAATATCGTGATGAGCCATGCCGTGGGCCTGGGGTCCCAACTAGAGGCGACAGAGGTGCGCGCCATCATGGCCGCCGCCGTCAACAATTTCGCGCACGGATACTCCGGCGTTCGTCCGGTCGTGGTCGAGGCGCTGCTCGAGCTGCTGAACGGCGACTGCGTCCCGGAGGTGCCGGCCGCGGGATCGGTGGGGTATCTCACGCATATGGCGCACGTTGCGCTCGTGTTGGTCGGCGCCGGGTGGGCACGGTCGGGCGGCCGGCGACTGAGCGGCGCCGAGGCGCTCAAGTCGCTGGGCCTCGCTGCGCTCGTTCTTCAGGCCAAGGAGGGATTGAGCCTGGTCAACGGCACTCCCTGCGCCACGGGCCTCTCGGCGCTCGCCCTGCTGAGAGTAGAGCGCCTGCTCGATTGGGCGGACGTCGTCGCGGCGATGACCTTCGAGAATCTGCACGGCCAAGTCGCGGTGTTCGATGCCGATGCGCTGGGATTGCGCGTCTCGGCGGGCGTTGCCTTGGTCGGGCAGCGTCTACGGGCCTTATTGAGCGGCAGTGCCATCCTGCGGCAGAGCGCCGGCCGGCGAACCCAGGATGCGTTGAGTCTTCGCGCCATCCCACAGGTACACGGCGCCGTACGCGACCTTTACTCCCGCGCAACCCAGGTCGTGGATGATGAGCTCCAGTCGGTGACGGACAATCCGGTGGTGGTCGGCACGGCGGATCACCCGCGCGCGTGCTCCGGCGCGAATGCCGTCGGTGCGGCGCTTGGGTTGGCGGCGGATTCGCTCGGGATCGCCGTAGCGGAGCTGGCCGCCATGTCGGAGCGCCGCATGGACCGCTTGGTCAACCCGCTGGTGAGCGGCTTACCCGCGTTCTTGGCGACCGATGACGGTGCGCGTTCGGGATTCATGATCGCGCAATACACTGCGGCCTCGCTGGTGGCGGACAACCGCCGCCTGGCCGCGGCCGCGAGCTTGGACGGCGGCGTCACGTCGGGGCTGCAGGAGGACCATTTGAGCCATGCGACTCCGGGCGCGCTCAAGCTGCTCAAGATCATCGACAATGCCCAGTCGATCGTCGCGATCGAACTGCTCGCCGCGGCACAGGCCTACGAACTGCAGCGGGAATCCTTCGCGCGCGCAGCGCAAACCGACGCGGTCTATCGCAGGGTGCGCGCCGTCATTCCACCCTATGCCGACGACCGCCCCTTAGGCGCCGACATTCAGACCGCGCGACAGCTGGTCGCGCGGGCGCTCGAAGAGCCTGTCTGAGTATTCGCCCTATATGCTACGGCCGCCGTCGACGGCGATGATTTGACCGGTGATGTACGGTGCATCCTTCGCCAAGAACAGCGCGGTGCGGGCGATGTCCTGCGGAGTGCCGTGGCGCTTGAGCGCCGTCTTGTCGATGATCTCGCGCTTCAACGCCTCGTCCATGTCGCCCTCCGGCCACAGCACCGGCCCCGGCGCAATGCCGTTGACTCGTATGTCCGGACCCAGCTCGCGCGCCAACGCACGCGTCAACATGGCGAGTCCCGCCTTGGCCGTACTATAGACAGGATGATCCTTGAGCGGGCGCAGCGCGTGGATGTCGATCATGTTGATGATGAGGCCGTGCTGCTTGGCCAAGGCGGGCGCCGCGGCTTGCGAGAGAAACAAAGGGGCCTTCAAGTTGCTGCCCATGAGGTCATCCCACTGCGGAAGCGTGATTTGTCCGACCGGCGTCGGGTAAAAGCTCGACGCATTGTTGATTAGAATGTCCAGCCGCCCGAATTCCAGCAGAGCGGCGGCCACCAGTTTTTCCGGGGCCTCCGGAGTCGAGAGGTGCGCCGAGTGGATCGCCGCGGAATGCGGACGCGCCAGATTGAACCGGTCCGCCAAGGCGATTGCGGCGGCGGAGGAGGAGCGATAGTGAATCAGTATGTTCGCTCCGGCGGCGTGCAGTGTGCGTGCGATTTCGGCGCCGACGCGCCGCGCGCCGCCCGTGATCAGCACCACCTGGTCATGCAGCGGCGAATTCTCGATACTGGGTTTCATGCATCGCAACGATACCGCAATGCCCGCGCAGCGTGAAATCATGCTGGACGACGCGCAGGCACGACATTGCGCGCGCATGCACGAGCATCTGACCGCGTTGATCGCCGCGTCGCACGGCTGGCTCTCTTTCGAGCGATTCATGGACGCGGCGCTGTACGCACCGGGCTTGGGCTACTACAGCGCGGGCGCCCGCAAATTGGGCGCCGGCGGCGATTTTACGACTGCGCCTGAAGTTTCCTCGCTGTTCGGTGCGTGCGTCGCAGGCCAGTGCGCGGAAGTCTTGCGCGCTCTCAAGGGGGGATCCATCTTGGAGATCGGCGCCGGCAGTGGACGCCTCGCGGTGGACATTCTCTCGCGCCTCGAGGCTCTCGGCTGTCTGCCCGATCGCTATTGTATTCTCGAGATCAGCGCGGACTTGCGTGAGCGTCAGCAGCGCCTGGTGGAGCAGTGCTTGCCGGGTCAGCGCGCGCGGATTGTATGGCTCGACGAGCCTCCCGGGGAATCGTTCGACGGTCTCATTCTCGCCAACGAGGTGCTGGACGCCTTGCCGGTCAGGCGCTTTCGCTGGCATCGCGAGGGTGCCCTGGAACTCGGCGTGGCGATCGAAGGCGGCCGTTTCGCCTGGGAGCCCCGGCCCGCTGCCAAGGACCTGGCCGACGCTTGCACGCGGCTACACCAAGCCGGCGGCGGCTGGGACGATGGTTATGTGTCGGAATACTGCCCGCGGCTCGAGGCATGGACGAAGAGCGTCACCCGATCCTTAGGCAGGGGCGCGGTGCTCTGGTTCGACTACGGGCTGCCTCGGCCGCAATACTATCTGCCGGAGCGGCACGAGGGCACGTTGATGTGTCATTTCCGGCATCGGGCGCACGGCGATCCGTTTCTTTATCCGGGATTGCAGGACATCACGGCTTGGGTGGACTATACACTGCTGGCCGAGGCCTCCCGCGAGGCCGGCTTCATGCTCGGCGGCTTCACCACACAAAGCTATTTTCTGGCCGGGCTCAAGGTGGATGAGAGGATGCGCGACCTGGCAGGCGATGACGCCCATCGTCTCGCGCGTCTGGCCAATCAGGCGCGGCAGCTGATGCTGCCGGGCGAAATGGGCGAGCGCTTCAAGGCGATGGCATGGTTGCGCGGCTTGGATCTGCCGCTGTCCGGATTCGCGCTGCAGGACTTGCGCCATACTTTGTGAATGCATCAGGGGATTGAATTGATGACGTGGAATCATCTGCCGGTGGAGCGCGCCGAGGGGCGCTTGGATCGGCGCATCGCGATGGGGCTGATGGTGGGCTACCCGCTGCTCTACGTGCTCGGATACCTGTCGAAGTCCGTGTCGGGCTCGGCGGCAATCTGGCCCGCGCATGCGCTCGCCTTCGCGGCATTCATGCTGCTGCCGCTGCGCACATGGCCGCTGATCGTGCTCGGCATCGTGTCGTGGGAGGTGTTCGCGAGGCCGGTCCTCTACTGGGTGACCATCCAGGCCTCAGCCCCGCTGTCGTTGTCTTTGCGGTTCGCGCTGGCGAACATCCTGACGACGATGGGGCCGGCCGGGCTCGCGCGGATGATGCGGCTCTTTCGCAGGCAGGAGCGGTTCTCCCTGGTGATCTCGCCGCTGTGGATCGTTGCGCTCATTGCCGGCGCATTGCCCGGTGCATTGCTCGGCGCGGCGACCAGCTCGCAGGCCGCAAACACCGTGCTGGCGCCGGGGGATGTGGGGTTGTGGATCCTTGCGTCGGTGCTCACCATCGTCACCTTCGGGCCGATGGTGTTCGGGCTGCTTCTGGGATTCTCGGAACCGACCGCGACTCCGGTGCGGCAGTGGGAGGGTTGGGCGGTTTCCCTCCTGGTAGTCGCTTTGTTCGTGTTCTTCGCGGTCGTGCCGTGGCGCGCGGTGGATCCGCTGGTCGAGCCCATGCTCCTCGCTGTCCCGCTGGCCTGGCTGGCGCTGCGGTTCTCGCGCCGCGCAACCAACATTGGGGTGGTGATCATGGCAACCGGCGTCGTGTTCTTCGCCGGATACGGCGTGGGTATCTATCGGCAGCTCGCCAATATCGACAACTGGCGGGACGTCGTCATCTCCATCGATGTGTTTCTGGTGATCGGCTGCGGCGGCGCATTGCTCGTGAATCTGATGACGCTGAAGCAGCGCGCATTGCTGGATGAGCTTGCGCACGAGCACTTGGCGCTGCGCGAATATGCACGTGCTCTGACCGCCGCAGAGGAAACGGCGCGCCGAAAAACGGCGGCCGACCTGCACGACGGCATCGGCCAGGTTCTGGCCGGCCAGAGCATGACTCTCGCGGCCATGCGAATGCACGCAAGCCACTCGCCATTATCCGTGCTGCTCGACGAGGCGACCGAAGCCTCTCGCGAAGCCCAGGAGGGCCTGCGCGTGATGATTCAGGATCTGACGCCCCCGGGACTCGATCGCGCCTCGCTCGATGAGACGCTGCGCTGGCTCGCCGACTACTTCAAGACGCGATACGGCTTCAGCGTGGAATGGCGCGTAAACGGCAGCGCCGACTTCTCTCGGGACCGCCTGCGTCTCATCTACCGCTGCGTTCGAGAGCTGCTCATGAACGCCCGCAAGCACTCCCAGCGGCATTCCGCCGAGGTGGAAGTCGATGTCTCCCCGATCATGGTCGAAATCACCGTGGTCGACGAGGGCATAGGCTTCGACGCGCGACGTACCGAGCCGCCGTCCGGGGATCGCTTCGGGCTGGCGCAGATCCGCGAGCGTGTACGGGCGGCCGGCGGGACCATCGACGTGGACGCCGTGGTGGGCGAGGGCTGCCGCGTCATCGTGAAGCTCCCGTCACCGACACCCATGCCTCGATGAGACAGCGGTGCCGCTGCGGCCGACAGGCTTCGGGGGCTGCGAGGGCGTCGCGTCTGGACCCGATATCGTCGCAATAACGCTAGTCCGGCCCACACTGCCGACTTAACATGAGGCTGGGCGGGTGAAAATACCGCGATTGCGACCTGCAATTCAGCCCCTCGAGGTCTGATCGGGCGGAATCCGAATGCCGGAAACAAAACATAGAGGGATGAACCGTGAATTCAAAATTGACCTATGCGATAGCCGTCATTCTCGGCGGCTCGTCGGCCGGATTCGCCTATGCCGCCGCGCCGGCATCCGACACCGCCGATACCAATTCCGATGCCATTCAAGAGATCACCGTCACCGCGCAACGGCGAACGGAGAACATGCAGGACGTGCCCATCCAGATTCAAGCCCTGACCGGTGCGACGCTTACGCAATTGAGCGTCGCCACCTTCGACGAGTTCGTGAAATACCTGCCCAATGTCACCATGGCGGGCAGTGGGCCCGGGCAAAGCGTCATCTTCATGCGTGGCCTCGCGACCTCGACTCTCGCGACCCAGGGCTCGAGCGGTATCGGCAGCTTTCCGAACGTCGCCGTCTATCTTGATGATCAGTCCGGGCAGCTGCCCGGCCGCAACCTCGATGTCTACGCGGCGGACATGGAGCGTATCGAAGTGCTGGAAGGGCCGCAGGGCACGCTGTTCGGCGCCGGCGCACAAGCCGGGGTGCTGCGTTACATCACCAACAAGCCGAAGCTCGACGTCACCGAAGGCAATGTCAACGCCGGCTATTCTTATACCAGCGGCGGCGATCCCAGCAGCAACGTCGATGCCATGATCAACCTGCCGCTGATCGCCGATACCCTGGCGGTTCGCGCCGTGGTCTACAGCGATAGCCGGGGCGGCTACATCAACAATGTGCCCGGCACCTTCTCCCGGCTACCGACCGATATCGGCATCCACTACGCCGGCTATGCCACGGGCTGCTCGGCCGGGCCCGCTCCGGTGAACGGCCAGTGCTCGGCCGGTAAGCCCACGGCCTTCGGCGTGCCTCCCGGCACTCCGACCGCCAACAACAACAGCCTGGTCGCCAACGCCATCAATCCGGTCACCTACCAGGGCATACGCGTCGGCGCCCTGTACAAGATCAACGAAGATTGGAATGCGCTGTTGGTGCAGTCGTATCAAAACATGGACTCTGACGGTGTCTTCTATGTCACGCCCCAGAGCTCGGCCGGGGAGACCCTGCCCGATAACTCGGTGCAGCTGTACACGCCGACGTACAACAAGGATCGCTTCGAAAACACGGCATTGACCATCAATGGCAAGCTGGGCGACATCAAGGTCGTGTATGCGGGCAGCTACATGGTCCGCAACATCGCCCAAGTAGGCGACTATACGAACTACGCCCGCGGCGTGTATGCCGACTACTATCAGTGCGTCGGACCGACTTCGCCCACCACCACCGGAAAGTGCTACTCGCCCGTGGCGAGCTGGAAGGAGACCGACACGGCCACCCACGACAGCCAGGAACTGCGCTTCAGCACCCCGGATGACTGGCGGCTGCGCGGCATTGCCGGCCTCTTCTGGGAGGATTACAGCGTCGCCGAGAACATCGACTGGATGTACAAGAGCCTGCCGGCCTGCACCACTACTCTGGACACCGGCTGCTTGACTGACATCGGCCCCGCGTCGGGCGCGCAGGTGCGCAACCCGAACACGCGCCCCGACAATGTTTCGTTCTTCGACGACATCACCCGCGGTTACACCCAGAAGGCGATCTTCGGCTCGATGGATTTCGACATCCTTCCCAAGAAGCTCACACTGACGCTGGGAACCCGCTACTACCGGATCGACACCACGGCGGTGGGCAGTTCCGTGAGCAGTTTCGGCTGCATGGACGCCGGCCCGCCGCCTTGCACCACCAATGCGGCGACCAGCAACGATCTTTCCGCCGAGAACCTCAACATCACCTACAAGGGCTTCAAGAGCCGCGCCAACTTGAGCTGGCGCCCCATCGACGACGTCCTCCTGTACTACACCTGGTCGCAGGGGTTCAGGCCCGGCGGCTTCAACCGCGGCTCGCACTTAATCAATCATACGAACGAAGCGATAGGCGACGTGCCCCCTGCCGGGCCGGTCAATGGGGCCTTGTACTCCTACCAGACCCCTCAGTCCTACGCGCCCGATACCTTGATCAACAACGAGCTCGGCTGGAAGACCCAGTGGTTCGACCGGCGCCTGGAGTTCAACGGCGCCGTCTACCAAGAGGATTGGAAGGACGTTCAGGTGCAGATATTCGAGTCGTGCTGCTACGGCAACTTGAGCTTCGTGATCAACGGACCCGACTATCGGGTACGCGGCGCCGAAACCGAACTCATCGGCCGCGTCACCCATGAGCTCACGGTCATCGGCTCGGCATCCTGGAACAGCAGCAACCTGTCCAACGCTCCCCTGCTGCTGCAGCCCAATGGGCAGCCCATCGCCATTCCCGTCCTCGCCGGCCAAAACAACTATGGCGGCAGTGCCTTCGGCCAGCCCAACACCCCGCTGGCGCAGTCGCCGCCCTTCCAGGCCAGCCTGCGCGCCCGCTACGAATTCGACGTCGGCGCGTACAAGGCGTTTTGGCAGATCGGCGGCACTCACCAGGCGCATTCCTATTCGGCCACCGGCAACATTCAGACCTACGACCAGGCGGGGTTCACTACCTACGACGCCGCCGTGGGGGTGGAGAAGGACGCATGGATGGCGCAGTTTTTCGGGCAGAATCTGACCGATGCGCGCGCCAATCTGTTCGAGAACGGCAATCAGTTCGTGACCGCCGAGACCATCAACCGGCCACGCACCATGGGCGTGAGGATGAGCTACAAGTTTTGATCAATTCTTCCATCGATAGACGGCGCCAGGGAACGGCGCCTTCCAGGGATCGAAGACGCCGGTGATGTAGACCGTGCCGGTCCCGGCCGCGCCGAAGTTCATGTTGGTCACATAGGGCGTGGGGACGGCGATGATGCGCACCAGCTTGCGGTCGTCGTTCACCACCAGCACCCGGCCCGAGCCGTTCTGCGCAATGTAGTAGTTGCCGTCGGGACCCAACTTGAGCCCGTCGGGTCCGTTGTAGCCGTCCTCGCCGGGCGTCGGTGGCGCGAGGTCCGAAAGGCGCGCCCACACGGAGCGCGCACCTAGGCTGCCGTCGGGCAGGATGGGAAACGAGAGGATGCGGCCCGCCAGCATCTCCGCCACCAGCAGGCTCTTGCCGTCCTTGGACAGGGTCAGGCCGTTCGAATAATGGATGAGGTTGGCCACCTCGACGAGCCCGCCGCTCTCCGACAGGTAAAGTACGGTTCCGCTGATCGGCGCCTTCAGGTCATACACGCCGGAGGCGGTCACATAGATTCCCCCGCCGCGATCCGCGGTGAAGTCATTGGGTCCGACGAATGGCCGGCCCGCGCGGTCCTTGTCGAAGGTGCGGATTTGCTTGCCGGTCCGATCCAATTCCACGACGGTATTCGCGTCGTAGCAGGCCACCAGAATGTGATCGCCTCGGTAGTCGATCAGCCCGGAAGCGCCGCAGTGCTCGCCGCTCCAATAGGGGACTGCGCGCTTGCCGTCCCATATTTTTATTCCGGGACCGGCATATTCGACGTACAGCAGCTTGCCGTCGCGCCAAAGCGGCCCTTCGGGATAGGCTGCCTCGCTCAGCAGCACGGTGTCCGCGCGCGCGGCGCCCATCAGGGCGGTTGCGGCAAGGAGAGACGCTGCGGCAAGGAGAGGCCCTAACACTTGCGGAAAACGAATCTTCATAGAAGCCTCTTTGGCGCGCGGATCACCGCGCAGAATGGTCGTTAGCGGCGGATCGTTGCCGCAGTTCGGCGATTGTCTGCGCGCGTCGTCGATGCAGGTGCTCGGCGATCTTCGCTCCGGAAAGAGCGGTTATCTCCTCCGTCGACGGCTTGATCGCCGCCGCCGCCGCGCGCGCGGCCTGCAAGTACTCGCGCTGCGGATAGGGGACGTTCTCGAGGCCGGTGCGGCCGCGCGAATCCGCCTCGCAGGCGAGCAGCGCCTGCGCGAAACGCTCCGGGCGGCGAAACGCGTCGGCGCGCTCCAGAAATTCGAGAATGGTCGCGGGCTTGAGTTCGAAGGCGCGATGCACGATCCCGTGATAGCGGGCCACGATGACGGCGAGGTCGCGATACTCCCCCGGCAGGCGCAGACGATTCGCCAGCGCCTCGATCAACGAGACGCTGCGCTCCTCGTGTCCGCGATGGCTCGGCCACTCATCGTGCGGTGTCGTAGCCTTGCCGAGGTCGTGCACCAGCGCGGCAAATCGAACGACAGGCTCCGGACTCAGCAAGGCGGCCTGATCGAGCACCATTAAGGTGTGCAGTCCGGTGTCGATCTCGGGGTGCCATTGCGCCGGCTGCGGCACGCCGAAGAGCGCGTCGATTTCCGGGTATATGGGCTGCAATGCGCCGCATGCCCGCAGCACTCTGAAGAATTCGGCGGCCTGGGGCTCGCGCAGGGCCTTTTCCGTTTCCTGCCACACCCGTTCCGGCACCAGTGCGTCGACCTCGCGCCGCTCCACCATGACGCGCATCAGCGCCAGGGTAGCGGGGGCAACCTGGAACCCCAGCGGCGCAAAGCGCGCCGCGAAGCGCGCCACGCGCAGGATGCGCACCGGATCCTCGGCAAATGCCGGCGACACATGGCGCAGCACCCTGGCCTCGAGGTCGCGTCCGCCGCCGAAAGGGTCGATCAGTGTGCCGTCCGCCGCCCGAGCCATGGCGTTGATGGTCAGATCGCGGCGCGCGAGATCCTCCTCCAACGTGACCTCGGGGCCGAATTCGACCGCAAAGCCGCGATAGCCGGGCGACACCTTGCGCTCGAGCCGCGCCAGTGCGTGCTCCTCGTGAGTTTCGGGATGGAGAAACACGGGGAAATCGCGGCCGACTTCGCGAAAGTTCCCACGCAACAGCTCTTCGCGGGTTGCGCCGACGACGACCCAGTCCCGCTCCTTGACGGCCAGCCCGAGCAAGGCGTCCCGAACCGCTCCGCCAACCAGATACACTTGCATGCGTGAATATTAGCAGCATCGCCGCGACGATCCGCGCGGCCTTGATCGTCGTGCTCATCGCCGCTGCCGCGGGCGGGTGCTATGTATTGCAAAGCGTGCAAGGCCAGCTGGCCCTGATGTCCGAGCGCGTACCCATCAGCCGCGTGATCGCAGGCCCGTCGACGCCCCCTGCGCTGCGCGCGCGGCTCCAGGCGGTCGCCGCGATACGCGACTTCGCCAGCCGCGATTTGGGACTGCCGGACAACGGCAGCTACCGCAGCTACGCAGACCTGAAGAGGCGCTATGTGGTGTGGAACGTCGTCGCCGCCCCGGAATTCTCGGTGGACCCGAAGGAGTGGTGCTACCCCATCGTCGGCTGCGTCGCCTACCGCGGGTACTTCGTCGAAGCCCGGGCGCAGCGCTATGCGGGAGAACTGCGCGGGCGAGGTCTCGATGTCACGGTCGACGGCGTGGCGGCCTATTCCACCCTGGGCCACTTCGACGATCCCGTGCTCAGTACCATGATGGATTGGAACGACGTGGAATTGGCAGGCATCATATTTCATGAGCTTACGCACCAGCTCCTGTACGTGCCGAACGATTCCTCGTTCAATGAAGCGCTGGCGACCACGGTCGAGGAGGAGGGGGTGCGGCGTTGGCTGCGCGCACAGGGCCGTGAGGAAGATCTGGCAAAGTATCTGCTGCAGCGGGAACACTATCTCCAGGTGGTCGATCTCATGAGCGAGACCCGCGCCGAGCTGCGCACCGTCTACGCCGCGGGGCTTTCGCCGCAGGCCATGCGCGAGCGCAAGCGCGCCGCATTCCTCGCCATGCGTTCGTCCTTCGCGAAGCTCCAGGCGCAATGGGGCGGGCATGCCCCGTTCGAGTCATGGTTCGCGGAAGATCTCAACAATGCTCATCTGGCGTCCATCGCCACGTATTTCGACTGCGTGCCGGGGTTCCAGCGCGAGCTTGCGGCGGTGGGCGGCGACCTCGGCGCTTTTTATGTCCGGGCGCGCGCTTTGGCCAAGCTCGACCAGACGCAGCGTGATGCCGCCGTCTGCGGCGAAGGGAGAACTTAAGATGGCATCGGCCTACGATCGATTGCCGCTGGGGGCCTTGCGAATGTTCGAGGCGGCGGCCACTCGCCTGAGCTTTTCGGCCGCGGCCGACGCGCTCAATGTGACGCCTGCCGCGGTCAGCCAGCAAATCAAGGCGCTGGAGTCATACATTCAGGTGCCCCTGTTCCGGCGCAACGGCAGGCAGGTGGAACTCACCGACGAAGGCGCCGAACTGCTGCCTTCGGTGCGGGCGGGCCTAGAAAAACTCGAGTCCGCCATGCAGCAGATCAAGCATCATCGCCGCGCCGGACCGCTGCAGGTGACTACGGTCGCATCGTTTCTGCAAATCTGGCTGCTGCCGCGAATCCGGTCATTCCGGCGCAAATACCCGAACGTCGAACTGCGCTTTCACACCTCGCGCAACCTCGTGGATTTCTCGCGCACCACGCACCATGTCGCCATTCGCCTCGGGCGCGGCGACTATCCGAATCTGCACAGCGAGAAATTCATGGACGATTGGCTGGTGCCGGTCGCGAGCCCGGATCTCATCAAGCAGTACGGAATGATCGAGCGCGGCGCGAACTTGAGCAAGTATCCGCTGCTCGAAAGCGGCGATGAGCCGTGGACGGTGTGGACTCAAACCGGCGAGGAGGCAGCGTGGCTTTCGCGCGCGCCGAGCATCGATGACTCGGCCGGCCTGCTGGCGGCCGCGGAGGAAGGCCTCGGCTATGTGCTCACGAGGTGGACGCTGGCCACGCGCTCGCTGCAGAAGGGCACACTGCGGCTCGCGGGCGATGGGGCGCTGCCTTACGGCCTCGCCTATTATTTCGTGTGCCCGAAGAACTTCTTGAACCTGCCCAAGGTGGCGCAATTTCGTGAATGGATCCTCGCCGCCGCGCGCGATTTTCCCAAGCCCGGCGAGTCGAACTCGCGGGGCACCCGGTAATCTCACGGGTGCGGCGGATCGATGACCTCATGCGTGCCTACCAGGGTGACGTACCCGGCGCCTGCCTCGCCGTGCTACACGACGGGACTCCGATTCTGCTGCGCGCCTACGGTCTTGCGGATCTCGAGGCGCGGGTCGCCGCAACGGCCGCGACCAACTTCCGTCTCGCGTCCCTGACCAAACAGTTTACCGCGGCGGCAATTCTGCTTCTGGCGCAAGACGGGCGGGTGAGCGTAGAGGACTCCGTGCGTCAATGGCTCCCGGGCCTGCCGGCTGCCGCCGACGGAATGACCCTTCGCCACCTGCTCACGCACACCTCGGGTCTGGTCGACTACGAAGATCTGATCTCCGAGGGAACGACCTCGCCGTTGCACGATGCCGATGTGCTGCGCCTGCTCGAAGCCGAGGATCGCGCTTACTTCCTCCCGGGGACGCAGTACCGCTACAGCAACAGCGGCTACGCGTTGCTTGCGCTCATCGTGGGACGCGCATCGGGGGAGGACTTCGCGTCGTATTTGCGCAATCGGATCTTTCTGCCGCTCGGCATGCGACATTCGGTCGCGTTCGAGGCGGGAGTGTCGGCCGTCGCGCATCGTGCCTTCGGCTACAGCGCCGCCGGGCAATCGTGGGTGCGGACCGATCAGAGCCTCACCAGCGCCACGCTCGGCGACGGCGGAATCTATTCCTCGGTCAATGATCTCGCGCAATGGGACGCCGCCCTTTACGACGGCAGGCTTCTGCAGCCGGAGTCGCTGCGCCTCGCTTTTGCACCTGCGACCGGGACCGACGATCCGGCGGTCCAATACGGATTCGGCTGGCGAATCACCGGCGGGACTCGATGGCATTCGGGCGAAACACTGGGATTTCGCAACGTCATCGTGCGCTGGCTGGAACATGGCCTCAGCGTCATTGTCTTGACGAACCGCAACGATCCCCCACCCTATGGGATGGCGCTCGCAATCGCCGAGGCGTTTCTGCGTCTCTAGCGCAGCAGGGCGGAGACGAGCTCATCGACCCCGGTGCGCACGGGATCGCACACGGGAAGTCCCAAATCACGCGTCAGGCGGCGAAAATACTCTTCCACTTCCGCGTCGGACAGGCTGGAGGAATTGATGCTCAAGCCCACGCAGCGAATCGCAGGATTGGTGAGCCGCCCGGCACGCAGATAATCGTCGATCGCCACCTGCAAATCCGGAATCGGATAATCCGGGTATTCGTCGATGGTGCGGCGGGACGGATCGTGGCAAAGCACGATGGCGTCGGGCTGCGATCCGTGCAACAGGCCCAAAGTCACGCCTGCATAGGCCGGATGGAACAGCGATCCCTGGCCTTCGATCACATCCCAGTGCTCGGGAGCGTTGTCCGGAGAAAGCCGTTCTGCCGCGCCCGCGACGAAGTCGGCGATGACGGCGTCCATGGCAATTCCTTCTCCCGAAATCATGATGCCGGTCTGACCGGTCGCCCGAAAGGACGCGGCAACGCCCCGCGATATCAAGTTCTTGGCGAGCGCGAGAGCGGTGTACTTCTTTCCGAGTGCGCAGTCCGTCCCCACCGTCAGCACGCGCTTGCCGGTACGTTTGCGGCCGCTCGCTGCTCCATAGGATTCTTCATTGTGACGTACATCGATCAGCCGAGCGCCGCTTCGCGAGGCGGCTTGCACCAAATCCGGGAACGAGCTCAGGCGCGTATGCAGGCCGCTGACGACGTCGAGCCCCGACTCCGCGGCAGCCTTGAGTTCGGCAACCCAGTGCGGCGGGAGCTTGCCGCCCGTCGGCGCAATTCCGACCACGATGGAACCCGCGCCGCGGCGCTGCGCTTCCTGCGGGGTGAGGCGCGGGAGGCCGAGAGTGACTTCGCAGCCCGGCAAGCTCCACTCGCCGGCCACATCGTCCGCGCACCAGTCCCTGAGCCCGAACGCGGTCTTCGCGGTCAGGTTGTCTTTCACGTCGCCGAGAAACAGCAGGTAGGGCTTGCGCAGTCTGTGCATGAGTCTTAGGGGGTGCGGATCTTAACCGGCGCGGCCGACGCTGGCGCGGTTGCGACTCAAGCGCGCGTTGTCTTCGAGTGCGCCCAAATACTGGCTGGCGGATCCCACCATCGATTGCGGTTTGATACCCAGCTTTGCGAAGCCATCCTGCGTGCAGACGCTGTCGACGGTGAGCGAGCGGTAATTGTCGCTGGAGAAGGGGCGGCCGGGCACGAAATTCATGACCAGCGCCTGCAGCCACGCCACAGGATCGGGCAATCCCATGATCCAGCGCCGCCGGCCGGTGAGTTTGGCCGCCATATTCACGATTTCGCGCAGGGAATAAATATGCGGGCGGCCGAGCTCGTAGGTTTGACG
>Ga0210391_10000572_pt1 | contig 37467 bp, 33 predicted proteins | sample IncBWC12OmetaG_FD_160573 | JGI IMG/M metagenome (GOLD analysis project Ga0210391, IMG submission 160573) | Forest soil microbial communities from Barre Woods Harvard Forest LTER site, Petersham, Massachusetts, United States - Inc-BW-C-12-O ...
CGGGCACATGGAAGAGCAGCGGCTGCTGCGGCTGGAGCTGCCGCAGATGGTCGGCACCAACAACGACAGCTACCGCACGGCGTTTACGGTCTCGGTGGACTACCGTCACGGCACCAGCACCGGGGTGTCGGCCGCAGATCGTGCCGCGACCATCCAGGCGCTCGCCAACCCGCAGACCGCGGCCGGCGACTTCGCCCGTCCCGGGCATATCTTTCCGCTGCGGCCGCGCCGCGGCGGAGTGCTGGTGCGCGCCGGACATACCGAGGCGGCCGTGGATCTGTGTGCGCTGGCCGGCCTCAAGCCCGCGGGCGTTCTGTGCGAATTGATGAACGATGACGGCTCCATGGCACGTCGTGCCCAGTGCGAAGTGTTCGCCCGCCGGCACAACCTGGCCATTGGCACGATCGCTGATTTGATCCGCTATCGGCTGCGCAATGAGCGCTCGGTGGAGCGGATCGCGGATCAGCCGGTGCAAACTGAATTCGGCGAATTCCGCCTGTGCGCCTACGAGGATCGCGTCAGCCATGCCGTGCATCTGGCCCTGGTGCGCGGCCGGATGGGTTGTCCCGAGGCGCCTCTGGTGAGGGTGCACGTGGCTGACACGCTGCGTGATGCCCTGGGGATCACCGGCGATGGGCGCACCTGGACCCTGCGACGCGCGCTCGAGCGGGTCGCCGCGGCCGCCAACGGCGTCGTGGTCATCCTGCGTGAAGCCGAGGCGGCCTGTGACCTGGGGGTCGCCCTGCAGGCGCTGCAGCGCACGACCGGGCCCACGAACGACACCGGGGCGAAGCCGGCGCTCAATGCGCAGGCGATGGTCCTGCGCACCTTCGGGGTGGGTGCCCAGATCCTCAAGGATCTGGGCGTGTGCCGGATGCGCGTCATGTCCCAACCTAAGCAGATGCACGGTCTTTCGGCCTTCGGCCTGACGGTTGAATCCTATCTGGGAGCGGACGCCTAGGTGGCCGGCTCAAATGCGCATACCGTGGCGCCCCCGCATGTCGTGGAAGGCGAGATCAGCGCGCGCGGCCGGCGCGTCGCCATCGCTGCTGCGCGTTTCAATGACTTCATCGTCTCGAGCCTGCTGGAGGGCGCGAGCAGTGCCTGGCGCTCCCACGGCGGCGCCATCGATGACCTGCTGATTGCGCGCGTGCCGGGCGCCTTCGAGCTGCCGGTCACCGCGCGCAAGCTCGCGGTGAGCGGCCGATTCGAGGCAGTCATCGCCTTAGGCTGCGTCATTCGCGGGGACACACCGCATTTTGACTACGTGGCGGGGGAGTGTGCCCGCGGCCTGACGTTCGCGGGCCTGGAGACCGGTGTGCCGGTGATATTTGGCGTGCTGACCGTGAATACCACGGAGCAGGCGCTGGAGCGCGCGGCGATCAACGGCATGAACAAGGGCGGCGAGGCGCTGGAAACCGCGCTCGAGATGATCAGCCTGTTCCAGCGCCTGGAACAGCGGGCTTAAATGATGCCTGTCCAGACAGACCGCCGGGCCACCAATGCCCGCTCGGTGGCGCGACGCTTGGCGATGCAGGCGATCTATCGCTGGCAGCTCAATCACGGTCCCTGGCAGGACCTGCTGCTCGAATTCGCCGACGCCGAGGATATGCCCAAGGCCGATCGCGAGTACTTCCGCGAGCTGATTGAAGGGGTTTGCGGCGCGAGCATCCGGTTGGACGGTGATATCGCGCAGTGGACCGATCGCCCGGCGGCGCAGCTGGACCCGGTGGAGCACGCAGTACTGCTGGTGTCGGTCTTCGAGCTCAGTTCGCGCCCCGATGTGCCGTTTCGCGTGGTCCTGAACGAGGCGGTGAACCTCACGCGCCGCTTTGGCGCCACCGATGGCTACAAGTTCGTGAATGCGGTGCTGGATCGGGCGGCGCGCGCCCTGCGCAGCAACGAACACTAAAGGCGCATCCGGGCAACCCATGCCGCTGTCGGAATTCGATCTCATCAGGCGTTTCTTCAGTGACTGTGGTGCGCAGCGTGCCGATGTGGTGCTGGGCGTGGGGGATGATGGCGCGGTGCTGGAGTGCCCGCCTGGATCGCAGCTCGTTGCCGCCATCGATACGCTGGTCGAGGAGGTGCACTTTCCCAAAGGCTCTCCCGCGCGTTCCATCGGTCATCGCGCGCTGGCGGTGAATCTGTCCGATCTGGCGGCCATGGGCGCCAAGCCCGCCTGGGCGCTGCTGGCCCTGGCGCTGCCCGCGGCCGATGAGGACTGGCTGGCGCAGTTCAGACAGGGGCTCGATGCCCTGGCGCAACAGCATGAGGTGGCCCTGGTGGGCGGTGACACCACCGGTGGCAAGCTGTGCGTGACGGTGCAGATCATGGGCTTCGTGCCACTTGGCGCGGCCTTGACCCGCCGCGGCGGTCAGCCCGGTGATGAGGTGTTCGTCAGCGGCACACCGGGTGACTCGGCGGCCGGGCTGATGCTGGAGCAGTCGCGACTGAGCGTGGCGGATGCCGGGCATGCGCAATGGCTGCTGGAGCGCTTCCGTTACCCCACGCCGCGGGTCGCGCTCGGGCTGGCGCTGCGTGGACTGGCCAGCGCCTGCATCGATGTGTCGGATGGACTGCTGGGCGATTGTGGACGACTCGCCGAGGCCAGCGGCTGCGGGGTCAGTCTGGACTACGACTCACTGCCGGTGTCCGCGGCGCTGCGCGCTGCGGTGGGCGAGGAGCGCGCGCGGGAGCTGGCGCTCACCGGCGGCGAGGATTACGAACTGTGTTTCAGCGTGCCGGCGGCGCAGCTCGAGCAATTCGTCGCGCGTTGCCCGGCCGCGCAGTTTGGCTGGAGCCGGATCGGGGCCTTGCGCTCACAGCGCGGCGCTGTCGTGCAGCGTGGTGCTTCTGTGATGCAGGTCTCGCATCGCGGATTTGACCACTTCGGTTAACTGACAAATCCGCGCGGCCGCGCGCCGGCCTGTGCGGCACGGGCGCGCCGGCTCCCGTCGTGTGAGGGGTGCATCACAGTAGGGTTCGCTGCCGTTCCTTATCCTCGCGCGGCATACCGCTAAAAGCCAGGATCGACGGTGCCCCAGAATTCACCCTCCAACCGTGCCCGTGCAACGCCCGAAAAAATCGGCAAGTACGCGATCATCAAGGAGGTGGGTCGCGGCAGCACGGGTACCGTTTATCTGTCGCACGATGCTTACTACGGGCGCGACGTGGCGATCAAGGTCTACAACATCGACACCGGCGGGGATGAGGACCGGGCGCGCATCGCGCGCAAGATGTTTCTCTCCGAGGCGCACCTGGTGGGAATGCTGCAGCATCCCAATATCCTGCCCATCTACGATGCCGGCGAGGAAAACGGCTACTGCTATATCGTCAGCGAACATGTGCACGGCGCGCGCACCCTGGCCGCGTACTGTCGCGCCGACAACCTGCTGCGCATCGATGACGCGGTGGAGATCATCTACAAGTGCGCAAAGGCGCTGCACTATGCGCATTCGCGGGGCGTCATCCACCGGGATGTGAAGCCCTCCAACATCATGCTTACCCAGGACAGCGACGTGCGCATCATCGACTTCGGCATCGCCCTGGTTTCCGACTCGGACATCTCGCGCATCGAAGGAATCGCCGGCAGCCCCTCCTACATGTCTCCCGAGCAGGTGCAGAGCCTGGAACTCAGCAACCGCTCCGACCTGTACTCCCTGGGTGCGGTGATGTATGAGCTGCTGACCGGCTCGCGGCCGTTCCGCGCCGGCAACCTGCAGAAGCTGCTGCACCAGATCGTGTACGCCACGGCGCCCCCCATCCACACCCTGCGCGCCGACATTCCCGAGGATCTGGAGAATGTGGTGGCCATGGCGCTGCAGAAGGATCCGAACAAGCGCTACAAGAGCGGCCTGGACTTCGCGGCCGAACTGACGCGCGTGCATCAGAAGCTGCGTGAGCAAAACGCGCGCATCGACCGCCAGGAGCAGTTCGGCGTGCTGCGCCGGCTGAAGTTCTTCCATGAGTTCTCGCACGCCGAGATCTGGGAAGTGCTGCGCGCCAGTCACTGGCAGACCTACAACCATGGCGAGGAGATCGTCAAGGAAGGGGAGATGGACGATCGCTTCTACGTGGTCGTCTCCGGAACCTGCACGGTCGAACGGCACTCGGTGCGCCTCGGCGCCATCGAGACCGGTGAGTGCTTCGGCGAGGCCAGCTATGTGCCGGGAGCCAAGCGCACCGCGACCATCCGCGCCCTGGAGGGCGTCACCGTGCTGAAGGTCAGCTCGACGCTTCTGGAACAGGTTTCCGCCTCCTGCCAGCTGCGCTTCAATCGCGTGTTCCTGCGCACCATGATCACCCGGCTGCAGGCCAGTGACATGGACTCCACCACCGCCACCTTCCCGCGTCTCGCACCGCACTAGTCCAATCCGCATCGCTGCCGCGCGCCGGTCGGGGTATAACAGCGGCGGACACAGGGGCAGGAGGGGAGCGGGGTGACAATCACATCACAGGCACGACGCCGCCTGCTGGCTGGGGCGGTTCAGGTATGTGCGGCAGGAATGCTGCCGGCGCTGTTCGCGCCGCAGGCCGCCGCGCAGCAGGGCGGCCCGGCGACCGGCAGCGCACCCGCGCCGGCGCCGGCCAAGCCCGGCACCTGGCTGGTGTTGCTGGGAACGAGGGCCGGACCCGGGATTGATCTGAGTCGTGCCCAAACGGCAAGCGTCGTGGTGGTCGATGGCAGGCCCTATCTGGTGGATTGCGGTTATGGAGCACTGCGGCAGCTGGTTGCGGCGCACGTTGGCTATCTGCAGATCGACCGCGTGTTCTTTACCCACCTGCACGATGATCACACCGGGGATCTTGCGGCGCTGCTGTCCTTCCAATGGACCAACGGCAAGACCACGCCCACCGATGCCTTCGGTCCGTTCGGCACCGCGAGCATGGTGCAGTCCGCCGTGTCCTTCTTCCACGCCAATGTGGAGATCCGCACCGTGGATGAGGGGCGCAGCGTGGATGCCACCCGTCAGTTTCATGGGCATGACGTGACCGCCGCCGCGACACCGGTCGAGGTGTTCAAGGATGACAAAGTGACGGTCACGGCTGTTGCGAACACGCACTACCCGGCACGCTCGCTGGCGCGCATGCCGGATCGCTCCTTCGCACTGCGCTTCGACACCCCGCACCGCTCCATCGTGTTTTCCGGCGACACCGCCTACTCCGAGAACGTGGTCACGCTGGCGCGCAACGCGGATGTTTTCGTGTGCGAGGTCATCGACCAGCGCGTGATCGATCAGATGCGCGAGCGCGCCGCCGCGGCTGCGGCGGCCGGCAATCCCATCAACATCTTTCGCCATGTGGCCGAAACGCATTCCTCGCCTAGCGACGTGGCGCGGATGGCTACCGAGGCCAATGTCAGGACCGTGGTGCTCAATCACGAGGGCGCCGGGGCCGCCCCCACCGGGGACCTGGCCTTCCCGGTCACCGGCTTCATCGAGGCCGTGCGCAAGGGATTTACCGGCGAGGTCATCGTCGGGGATGACCTGATGGTGCTTTAACGCGCTTCCTTGTCGTGCTCGATCAGCGCATAGGCGGAATGATTGTGGATGGACTCGAAGTTCTCCGCTGAGACCTCGTAGGCGGACACCCGCTCATCCAGATTCAGGCGCGCCGCGACATCGCGCACGATGTCCTCCACGAACTTCGGATTCTCATAGGCGCGCTCGGTGACGAATTTCTCATCGGTGCGTTTGAGGATGCCGTACAGCTCGCTCGAGGCTTCCGACTCGGCGATGCTGATGAGCTCCTCGATCCAGATGTGCTCGCGCAGCTTGGCCGTGATCGTCACATGCGAGCGTTGATTGTGAGCACCGTACTTGGAGATATCGCGCGAGCACGGGCACAGGCTGGTGACCGGCACCACGACCCGGATCCACATGCAGGTCTTGCCGTCGCGGCGCTCGCCCAGCAGGCTGGCGCGATAGTCCATGACGCTTGCCACCCCTGAAACCGGCGCCCGCTTGGTCACGAAGAACGGGAACGACATTTCGATGTGACCGGCGTCGGCCTCCAGCCGCACGGTCATCTCTTCGAGCATGCGCTGGAAGGATTCCACCGAAATTTCCCGCTCATGCTGGTTGAGGATGCTGACGAAGCGCGACATGTGAGTGCCCTTGAAGTCATGGGGCAGGTTCACATACATGTTGAAGGTGGCGATGGTGTGCTGTTCGCCGCTGGCGCGGTCCTTGACCCGCACCGGATGGGTGATGTCCTTGATGCCCACCCGGTTGATCGGAATGCGGCGCGTATCCGCGCGCCCCTGCACGTCCTCGACCACCGCCGACGGCGGCAGCTTGTTGGCAATGGCATCCATGCTGCGCACTACAACCCGCCGACCGAGCGGGCCCGGGTGGCCGAATGAAGCGCCCACCAGCGCTCGATGGTGGCGGCCAGAGAAGCCGGGTCCAGTGCGGCCAGCGCCAGGCAGTCCTCACGCGAGCCATGCTCGATGAAGCGATCCGGAATGCCGATATGCAGCAGGGAAATCTGCACGTCCTGGCTGGCCAGCAGTTCCCCGATGGCACTGCCCGCGCCGCCGGCGACGACGTTTTCCTCGATGGTGATCACCGCGCTGTGGCGCGCGGCAATCTGCAGCACCAGGTCCTCATCCAGCGGTTTGATGAAGCGCAGATTCACCAAAGTGGCATCCAGGCGTTCGGCGATCTTCTGCGCCGGCGCCACCATGGCACCGACCGCGATCAGGGCCAGACCCGAACGGCCCTGGCGGCGCACTTCGGCGCGGCCAATGGGCAGCGCCGTCATCTGTTGCACCTGGGGAGTGCCCGGACCGGTGCCACGCGGATAGCGCACCGCGGCCGGCCCCTGCACCGTGGTGGCGGTGTAGAGCATCTGCCGGCATTCATCTTCATCGGCGGGCGCCATGATCACCATGTTGGGGATGCAGCGCAGGAATGAAAGGTCGAAGCTGCCCTGATGGGTTGCGCCGTCGCTGCCGACCATTCCGGCCCGATCGATGGCGAAGGTCACGGGCAGGTTCTGCAGCGCCACGTCGTGGATCAGCTGGTCATAACCGCGTTGCAGGAAGGTCGAGTAGATGGCCACGACCGGTTTCATGCCCGCGGTCGCCAGGCCTGCGGCCAGCGTAACCGCGTGCTGCTCGGCGATGGCGACGTCAAAATAGCGATCGGGAAAGCGCTTGGAGTATTCCACCAGACCGGAACCTTCGCGCATGGCCGGCGTGATACCCACGATGGCAGGGTCGACCGCGGCGATATCGCACAGCCACTGGCCGAATACCTGTGAGTAGGTGGGTCCCTGGCTCTTTTCCTTGAAAATCGTGCCGCTGGTCGGGTCGAAGGGACCCGGCCCGTGCCACTTGATGGGATCCGCCTCGGCCGGCGCATAACCCTTGCCCTTGCGGGTGACCACGTGCAGGAACTGCGGGCCTTTGAGCTTTTTGATGTTCTTCAGCGTGGTGACCAGGGCCTTCAGATCGTGGCCGTCGACGGGACCGATGTAGTTGAAACCCATTTCCTCGAACATGGTGCCCGGGAGCACCATGCCCTTCATATGTTCCTCGGAACGGCGCGCAAGTTCTTTCACCGTGGGCATGGGGGCCAGAACTTTCTTGCCGCTCTCGCGCAGATGCGAATAGAACCGGCCGGACAGCACCCGGGCCAGGTAGTTGGAGAGCGCGCCGACGTTCTCGGAAATCGACATCTCATTGTCGTTGAGGACCACCAGCAGGTCATTGGGCAGGGAGCCGGCGTGGCACAGGGCCTCGAAGGCCATGCCGGCGGTCATTGCGCCATCGCCGATGACGGCCACGGCGCGGCTCTCGCTGCCCTGACGGGCTGCCGCGATCGCCATGCCCAGTGCGGCGCTGACCGAGGTGCTGGAATGACCCACCGTGAAGGTGTCGTATTCGCTCTCGGCCGGGGTGGGAAAGGGGGCCAGGCCGCCGCGCTGCTTGATGGTGTGGAGCCGGTCACGGCGTCCGGTCAGCACCTTGTGGGGATAGGCTTGATGACCCACGTCCCAGACCAGTCGATCGGCCGGTGTGTCATAGACATAATGCAGGGCGATGGTCAGCTCGACCGTGCCCAGACCGGCTGCGAAGTGTCCGCCCCGGGTACTGACGCTCTGGATCAGGAACTCGCGCAGCTCCGCCGCCAGCTCCGGTAGCTTGCCGGCCGGGAGGCGGCGCAGATCCGCCGGGGACTGGATGGCGCTCAGCAGGGGATAGGTGCCTTCAGGCTTGGGCATGGGGTGAACTTTCTGACCTCTGTAGCGGCCCGCGCACAGGCACGGTGCTTAAGTCTAACCAGTGCCAGCTGGATAAGGTATCGGACTGGTACCAAGGATAACCAAACAGGGGGGCGATCGACCTTGAAGGGAACTATTCGGCGGCAGCCGGAGTCGGATCCGCGCCTTCGCTGAAGGGCTCAGGATCCGCCGTGCTGCTGCTGTTGAGCAGAATTTCCACCTTCTGCTGGGCCGCTTTGAGCGCGCCCTGGCATTGACGTGTGAGCGCAACACCGCGTTCGAAGGACTTCAGGGCGTCATCCAGCGGCAGATCGCCATGTTCGAGGCGCTCGACCAGTGCCTCAAGCTCGGCCAAGGAGTGCTCGAAGTCGAGGGACTCTGGCGCCGGGGGATCAGGACTGGGGCTGGGAGGGGAGCTGCGGGCCACGCGTTTCCTAACTGTAGTGCGCTGGAAGATGGCACCTTATACAGTGCCCGGGCGATGGGTCAAAGCCGTTGACGATGCCACCCCGGGGCGAATAAAGTTAACCATATTAGACCCAGTCTAATTCGACAAGTCTAATTCGACCCCCTCAAGCGATCATCGCACCACCTTCGCAGGAGACGACCGTGAACCTCAAGGGCAGCAAGACCGAGACCAATCTGAAGGAAGCATTCGCCGGGGAGTCCCAGGCGAATCGCCGTTATCTGTACTTCGCATCAAAGGCGGACGTCGAGGGCTACAACGACGTGTCGGCGGTGTTCCGTTCCACGGCCGAAGGCGAGACCGGCCATGCGCACGGTCACCTGGAGTACCTGGAGGCCGTGGGTGATCCGGCCACGGGCCTGCCCATCGGGGACACCAAGTTGAATCTGAAGGCCGCCATTGCCGGTGAGACCCATGAATACTCGGACATGTATCCGGGCATGGCCAAGTCGGCCCGCGAGGAGGGCTTTGCCGAAATCGCCGACTGGTTCGAGACCCTCGCCAAGGCGGAGCGTTCGCACGCCAATCGCTTTCAGAAGGCGCTGGATTCGATCTGACCTGCACAGGGCCCAGAGCATGGACCAGGGAACCGGTCTGAGGACCGGTTCCTGCGCCTGAGGGCGCCATGGCGCGAGGAAATCGATGAGCAATGCTCCCACCGGTGGCCGGGAAGGAAGTCTCGAGGCGCCTACCCGTCACCCCATTGACTGGCGCAATCCGGATTTCTACAACCAAGCCGCCCTGACGAAGGAACTCGACCGGGTCTTCGATATCTGCCATGGCTGTCGGCGCTGCTTCAGCCTGTGCCAGTCATTCCCCACGCTGTTTGATGCCATCGATGCCACCGCCAGCGGCGAGCTCGAGGCGGTGGAGAAGAAGGCCTACTGGGAGGTCGTGGACCACTGCTACCTGTGTGACATGTGCTTCATGACCAAGTGCCCATACGTGCCGCCGCATCCCTGGGCCGTGGATTTCCCGCACCTGATGCTGCGCGCCAAGGCGACACGCGCCCGCCAGCAAGGCTTCAGCATCCGCGACCGGGTCCTGGCCTCCACTGAGGCCGTCGGACGCATCGCCGGAATCCCGGTGGTCGCCGAGGTGGTCAACGCCGTCAATCGTTTCGGGCCGGCACGCGCGCTGTTGGAGAAGACCCTCGGCATTGCCCACGATGCGCCGCTACCGCAGTTTCATGCCCGCACGGCGCGCAGCCGCCTCTCCGGCCTGAACGGTCCGCTGGCGGCGGCCGCCGGCCCGATCCCGGCGGCGCGCGAGGAGATTCGCGGCCGCGTCGCCTTGTTCACCACCTGCTACGGCAACCGCAATGAGCCGGATCTGGCCACCGACCTGGTGGCCGTGTTCACCCACAATGACATTGCGGTACGGCTGGTCCCCAAGGAGCGCTGCTGCGGCATGCCGCGCCTGGAGCTGGGCGATCTGCAGACGGTGGCGGCGTACAAGGAAGAGAACATTCCGCAGCTGCTGGCGGTGATCGGCGCGGGCTTCGACATCGTGGCACCCATTCCCAGCTGTGTGCTGATGTTCAAGCAGGAGCTGCCACTGATGTTTCCGGAGGATGCGGACGTGAAGGCGGTGGCCGCGCGCATCTACGACCCGTTTGAGTACCTGATGCTGCGGCACAAGACCGGTCAGCTCAAAACCGAATTCAAGACTTCCCTGGGCAAGGTCAGCTACCACGTTCCCTGCCATCTGCGGGTGCAGAACATCGGACTGAAGACCCGCGATCTGCTGCGACTGGTACCCGACACCACGGTGGAGGTCATCGAGCGCTGCTCCGGCCACGATGGCACCTACGCCGTGAAACAGGAATTTCGCGCCGCGTCGGTCAAGATCGGCGGGCCGGTCGCAACCAGGGTGCAGAATGCGGCGCCCGGTCATTACACCAGCGACTGCCCCATGGCCGGACACCAGATTCAAAGCCTGCTGCCCGAGGGTACGGCCAGCGCCAGCGCGGCCAGTCTTGGCGGCCCGGAACATCCCCTGAAGCTATTGCGCCTCGCGTACGGAATCTGAAGGACCGCAGGATGGAAAAGCTCACCTCAAGCCAGCTCTTCAGCCTTGAGCAGTACGCCCGCAGGCGCAACGAGTTCCGGGCCCAGGTGCTGGAGCACAAAAGCCACCGGCGCCTGGCGGTGGGGCCGAACATGACCTGGTGCTTTGAGGATCGCCTCACCATCCAGTATCAGGTCCAGGAGATGCTGCGCGCAGAGAAGGTATTCGAGCCCGAGGGCATCGATGAGGAGCTGGATGCTTACAACCCGCTGATTCCGGATGGCAGCAACTGGAAGGCGACGCTGCTGCTGGAGTTCCCGGATGAAACCGTGCGGCGCGCACGGCTGATACAGCTGCGCGGCGTTGAAGCGCGCTGCTGGGTGCAGGTGGCCGGGCTCGAGAAGGTGTTCGCGATAGCGGATGAAGATCTGCCGCGTGAAAATGACGAGAAGACCTCGGCCGTGCATTTCCTGCGATTCGAGCTCAGCGCGCCAATGCTGGCAGCCCTCAGGAGCGATGCGGCGCTGGCCGCGGGTGTCGATCACGAGTTCTACCGGCACACCGTGGCGCCGGTGGCCGAGCGCATCCGCGCGTCGCTGCTGGGCGACTTCAACTAACGGCACCGGTTTTCCGGCAAGCGTCTGCTAAGATCGCGCCACCCGCGGGCGTCGAGCTGCCGTTGCGCAGCTTCCTTTATCAATTGCGATGAGCCAAACCTACACAGCTTCCGATATCGAGGTCCTCTCAGGACTGGAACCCGTGCGCCGGCGCCCGGGCATGTACACCCACACGCAGCGGCCCAACCACCTGGCCCACGAGGTCATCGACAACAGCGTCGATGAGGCGACATCCGGCTACTGCAACGAGATTGATGTCACCTTGTTCAAGGACGGGTCACTGGAGGTCACTGACAATGGCCGCGGCATGCCGGTGGACATCCACCCTCAGGAGAAGGTGAGCGGCGTCGAACTCATCCTGACCCGGCTGCATGCCGGCGGAAAGTTCTCCGAAAAAGCCGCCTACAAGTTCTCCGGCGGCCTGCACGGCGTCGGCGTCTCGGTGGTCAATGCCTTGAGCTCGCGCCTGGACTGCAGCATCCGCCGCGGAGGCAAGGAATACCGGATCACCTTCAAGGACGGCAAGGTGAATGCCAAGCTCGCCGTCATCGGCACGGTCGGGCAGCGCAACACCGGGACCACGGTGCGCTTCTGGCCGGACCCGAAGTTCTTTGATTCCGACAAATTCTCGCTGCCGCAGCTGCGCCACATGCTCAAGGCGAAGGCGGTACTGTGCCCCGGGCTGCGCATCACCTTCCGCAATGAAGCCACGGGTGAGAAGGACGAATGGTTCTTCAGCGGCGACCTCGGGGCCTACCTGACGGAGGAGCTCGAATCCACCGAACGCCTGCCCGCCGAACCGATTACCAATGCCCGCGAGGGCGATACCGACACGGTGGGCTATGCGCTGCTGTGGGCACCCAATATTGATGCGGTGTTCGGCGAAAGCTACGTGAACCTGATTCCCACCGCCGAGGGCGGCACGCATGTCAACGGGCTGCGCTCCGGACTTGCGCAGGCGGTGCGCGAGTTCTGCGAATTCCGCAACCTGGTGCCGCGCGGCATCAAGCTGACTCCCGAAGATGTCTGGGACAAGTGCTGCTACGTGCTGTCGGTGAAGATCCGCGAGCCGCAGTTCGCCGGACAGATGAAGGAGCGGCTGGCCTCGCGCGATGCCGCCGCGCTGGTCGAGGGTTTCGTGCGCGATTCGATGGCGCTGTGGCTCAATGGCCATGCCGATGCCGGCGAGAAAATCGCCCAGTTCGCCATCGCCAATGCCCAGGAGCGGGCGCGCGCCGCGCAGCGCGTGGTGCGCAAGCGCGTCTCCGGCGGCCCGGCGCTGCCCGGCAAGCTCGCCGACTGCACCAGTCAGGAACCGCGGCGCTCGGAACTGTTCCTGGTGGAGGGTGATTCGGCCGGTGGCAGCGCCAAGCAGGCGCGCGAACGCGAATTCCAGGCCATCATGCCGCTGCGCGGCAAGATCCTGAACACCTGGGAGCTGGACTCCAACGCCATCTCCTCCTCCCAGGAAGTGCATGACATCAGCGTCGCGATCGGCGTTGATCCGGGCTCGACCGACCTGTCACAGCTGCGCTATCACAAGATCTGCATCCTCGCGGATGCCGACTCCGACGGCGCGCACATCGCCACATTGCTGTGCGCACTGTTTCTGCGTCACTTCCGGCCATTGGTGAGCAATGGGCACATCTATGTGGCGATGCCGCCGCTGTACCGCATCGATGCGGGCAAACAGGTCCACTATGCCCTGGATGAGGCCGAGCGCAATCAGGTGGTGGCGCGCATAGCCAAGGAAAATGCCCGCATCAAGCCGCAGGTCACCCGCTTCAAGGGTCTAGGAGAGATGAATCCGTCGCAGCTGCGCGAGACCACCATCGATCCGCGCACGCGCCGGCTGGTGCAGCTGACCGTCGAGGCGGCCGACAAGACCGATCAGCTCATGGACATGCTGCTCGCCAAGAAGCGCGCCGGTGACCGGCGCGAATGGCTGGAAACCAATGGCAATCTGGCCGAGGTGCAGGTGTAGGCCATGCAGGATGAACTGAACTTCGAAGGCATCGAGCGCCAGCCGCTGCGCGCTTTCACCGAGAAGGCCTACCTCGATTACTCGATGTACGTGATTCTCGATCGCGCGCTCCCGGCGCTCGGCGATGGCCTGAAGCCGGTGCAGCGCCGCATCACCTATGCCATGGGCGAACTGGGCCTCGCCGCCGCCAACAAGCACAAGAAAGCGGCGCTCACGATCGGGGATGTGCTCGGCAAGTTTCACCCGCACGGGGATAGCGCCTGCTACGAGGCCATGGTGCTCATGGCGCAGTCCTTCTCCTACCGTTATCCGATCGTGGACGGCCAGGGCAACTGGGGTTCGCAGGATGACCCGAAGTCCTTCGCGGCCATGCGCTACACCGAGGCCAAGCTCACGCGCTATGCCGAGGTGCTGTTGAGCGAGCTGTCCGACGGCACCGTCGACTGGGTGCCAAATTATGACGGCACGCGCGAGGAACCGCAGATACTGCCGGCGCGTCTGCCCAACCTTCTGCTGAACGGCACCACCGGCATCGCCGTGGGCATGGCCACCGATATTCCGCCGCACAATCTGCGCGAAGTTGCCAATGCCTGCGTGCATCTGCTGGAGGAGCCTGAGGCGACCACCGCGCAGCTGATGAAGTTCATCAAGGGGCCGGATCTGCCCACGGGCGCGGAGCTGATCTCGCCACGGGCGGATCTGAAGGAGTTCTACGACAAGGGCGTGGGCAGCTTCAAGGCCCGCGCCACCTATGTGATCGAGGAGGGCAATATCGTCGTCAATGCCTTCCCCTGGCAGGTCTCGCCCACCAAGGTCATCGAGCAGATCGCCGAGCAGATGCGCGCCAAGAAGCTGCCGATGATCGAGGATTTGCGCGATGAGTCCGATCATGAGAATGCCACGCGGCTGGTGATCGTGCCGCGCTCCAGCCGGGTTGACCTGGATGAGGTGATGCAGCACCTGTTCGCCACCACCGATCTGGAGCGCAGCTATCGGGTCAACCTGAACATCATCGGCCTGGATGGCCGGCCGCGGGTGATGGGGTTGCGCGACATCCTCACCGGCTGGCTGGAGTTCCGCACCGCCACCGTAACGCGGCGCCTGCAGTTCCGGCTCGACAAGGTCAACCGGCGCCTGCACATCCTGGATGGCATGCTGATCGCCTTCCTCAATCTGGATGAGGTGATCCGCATCATCCGTCGCGAGGAAGAGCCCAAGCCGGTGCTGATCAAGCGCTTCAAGCTCTCCGATGAACAGGCCGAGGAGATCCTCAATACCCGGCTGCGTCACCTGGCGAAGCTCGAGGAGATGAAGATCCGCGACGAGCAGAAGTCGCTGTCGCAGGAAAAGGACGGCATCGAAGCCTTGCTGGCCAGCAAGGCCAAACTGCGCAAGCTGGTCGCCAGCGAAATCCGCGCCGATGCGGACAAACACGGCGATGAGCGGCGCACCAAGATCGTCGAGCGCGAGGCCGCCCAGGCCATTGATGAGACCTCGCTGATCGCCAACGAAGCGGTGACCGTGGTGCTGTCCACGGGGGGTTTCGCGCGCTCGGCCAAGGGTCATGACATCGACCCGCTGACGTTGTCCTACAAGGAAGGCGATGCCTTCCAGAGCGCCGCCCGGGGCCGCAGTTTGCAGAATGCCGTGTTCATCGACAGCACCGGGCGCACCTATACCTTACCGGCGCACTCGCTGCCCTCGGCACGCGGGCAGGGCGAACCGCTGTCGGGGCGGCTGAATCCGCCGGATGGGGCGCGCTTCGCCGGAGTCATGCTGGGCGAGGCTGAGGATCTGTGGCTGCTGGCCAGCGACGCCGGGTACGGCTTCACCGCGCGCTTCAAGGATCTGGTCACCGATCGGCGTGCCGGCAAGACCGTGCTCAATGTGCCCGAGGGTGCGCTGGTGCTGCCACCGGCGCTGGTGCCGGGGCCGGATGCCCTGGTGGCCGCCGTCAGCAATGAGGGCAAGCTGCTCGTCTTTCCGGTAGCTGACGTCCCGGAAATGCCCAGGGGCAAGGGCAATAAACTCTACGACATAAGCAGCAGGAAGCGGGCCGAACGGCAGGAATTTCTGGCCGGCATCACCGTGGTGCCCAAAGGCGCCGGCCTGCTGTTATGGACCGGGGATCAGTTCAAAACCCTGGAATGGGCCGACCTCAAGGAGTACCGGGGTCAACGCGCGCAGCGCGGCAGCGTTCTGCGTCGGGGATGGCCGCGCAGGATTGACCGGCTGGAGGCGCGGCTGCCGGCTGCGTGAGCCAGCCCGGAGGGGTTTGCCCCGTTTCAGGGCGGTGGTTTGGCAAAGCTGTGTGAAACCAGTAGCCTAGCGGACAGTCATCCCACACGGCAGCCTCAGGCGACCCCTCGCTACGAACTGCGCAGCTTTAACAATGGCCCGACAGATAAAATCCACACATCCGGGCCATTCCGATGAGGCTTACCAGGATCAGATTCTGCCCGCGGTTTCGCGCACCTTTGCGCTGACCATACCGCAACTGCCGCCGGACCTGAGCCGCTCGGTCACCAATGCCTACCTGTTGTGCCGCGTGGCCGACACCATCGAGGATGAGCCGCAGATCGCGCCACCGGACACGCTGCTGTACATGGAACGTTTCTCCGATGCCGTGGCCGGGGTCGCCGATGCCCAGCTGCTGGGGACGGAACTGGCCGAGAAGCTCTCGCAGTGGACGATCCCAGCCGAGCGCGAGCTGATCATCAATCTGGCGCGCGTCATCCGTGTCACCCGCCAGCTGCCGATGCGCCAGCAGGCCGCCATCCGTCGCTGTGTGGACACCATGTGCCACGGCATGCATCAGTTCCAGCGCACCGCGAGTATTCGCGGCCTGGATACCGTGGCTGACCTTGACAGCTACTGCTATTACGTCGCCGGCGTGGTCGGTGAAATGCTCACCGAACTGTTCTGCAGCCACTCCAACGACATCGAACGGCAGCGCGCCGAACTCTCGCGTCTGGCGCCCTCCTTCGCGCAGGGTCTGCAGATGACCAACATCCTCAAGGATGTCTGGGAGGATCGCAGCCGCGGCGCGTGCTGGTTGCCGCAGGAAGTGTTCACGCGCCACGGCGTTGACCTCTCACATCTGGTCCCCGGCAGCGAGCACGGGGGCAGCGGTTTCGCCGCCGGCATGCAGGAGCTGGTGGCCCTCGCGCACGCCCATCTGCGCAATGCCCTGGAATTCACCTTGCTGATCCCGGCGCGCGAGACCGGGATCCGGCGTTTCTGTCTGTGGGCGATCGGACTTGCGGTTCTGACGCTCAAACGCATCGCGGCCAACCCGGGCTTCACGCAGGGCTCGCAGGTCAAGGTTTCGCGTCGCACCGTCGCGGTGACGCTCGCGCTGAGCAATGCTGCCACCCGGCGCAATGCCCTGTTGCGGTTCCTGTTCAACCGTGCCGCTTCCGGACTGCCGCGCGCCACCCTCGCGGCGGATTGGGTGCCCCGCAAACTGCAGATGAGCGAGGACTCCGAGCACGCCGTCAGCGCCTACCATCGCGCCCGGCGGGTGAATGTGCGCGATGCGCAGGAAGAGCTGGGCCTGCTGCGTCAGCCGGACCGCGGTACCGTGCAATGACCTCAGGACCCTCAACCCGGCGCGAGTCGCGCCTGGCGCGCGAGGCCAGTGCCCGCTCCGGCGCTGCCGCCAGCATCAGCCGGCTGCCGGACGCCGCCAGCGGCGAAGCCCTGGAACGCTCCATTGCCGCGGCGCGCGATGCGCTGATCGGTCTGCAAAGCGCTCAGGGATTCTGGCTGTTCGAGCTCGAGGCCGACTGCACCATTCCGGCGGAGTACATCATGATGATGCACTTCCTGGACGATATCGATGTGGGGCTGCAGGAGAAGATCAGCATCTACCTGCGGCGCCGCCAGGCCGAGCATGGCGGCTGGCCGCTGTTCGTGGGCGGCGAGCTGGACTTGAGTTGCACGGTGAAGGTGTATTACGCGCTCAAGCTCGCCGGGGATGATCCGGCCGCGCCGCATATGGTGGCGGCGCGCGCGGCCATCCTGGCGCGCGGCGGTGCGGCACGGGCCAACGTGTTCACGCGCATCGCGCTGGCGCTGTTCGGCCAGGTGCCGTGGCGTGCCGTGCCCTATATCCCGGTCGAAATCATGCTGCTGCCGAAGTGGTTCCCGTTCCACCTCGACAAGGTGTCGTATTGGTCGCGCACGGTGATGGTGCCGCTGTTCGTGCTGTGTACCAAGAAGCCCCTGGCGCGCAATCCGCAAGGCGTGGATATCCAGGAACTGTTCACCCTGCCGCCCTGGGAAGAGCGCCACTATTTCGCGCGCCGTGGTTTCACCAACCGGTTCTTCATGGCGCTGGACCGCATGGGCCGGGCCATCGATCCATTGATTCCGCGGGCCATGCGCGCGCGCGCCATGCGCAAGGCCGAGAACTGGGTGCTGGAGCGATTGAACGGTGAAGGCGGCCTGGGCGCGATCTTTCCGGCCATGGTCAACGCCCTGGAAGTGCTGGACCTGATGGGCGTTGCGGCCACCGATCCGCGCCGCATCACGGCCAAGCGCGCCATCGAGAAGCTGCTGGTGGTGGGCCCGCATGAAGCCTACTGCCAGCCGTGCGTCTCCCCGGTGTGGGATTCGGCGCTGGCGGCCCTGGCGATGCAGGAGGCGGGGGATGATCAGGCACAGGCCGCCGCCGAGCGCGCCCTAAACTGGCTGGTGCCCGAGCAATTGCTCGACAATCCGCAGGACTGGCAGGTGCAAAAGCCCGCGGTGCGCGGCGGCGGCTGGGCCTTCCAGTTCACCAACACTCATTACCCGGATCTGGATGACACCGCGGTGGTCGCCTGGTCGATGCACCAGGCGCGCGAGCCGCAGCAGTACGCGCTGAACATCAGCCGCGCACTGGACTGGCTGGTGGGTCTGCAGAGCCGCAACGGCGGGTTCGCGGCCTTCGATGCCGACAACACCCACTACATCCTCAACGAGATCCCCTTCGCCGATCACGGCGCGTTGCTGGATCCGCCCACCAGTGATGTCACCGCGCGCGTGGTGACCGCACTTGCCAGGGTCGGGCGTGCGCAGGACGCAACGGCGCTGAAGCGCGCGATCGCCTACCTGCGCGCCGAGCAGGAGCCCAGCGGCGCCTGGTTCGGTCGCTGGGGCACCAACTACATCTATGGCACCTGGTCGGTGCTGATCGCCCTGGAGCAGGCCGGTATCGCCCACGATGATCCGGCCGTGCGTCGCGCCGTGAACTGGCTGGCATCCAAACAGAATGCCGATGGCGGCTGGGGCGAACTCAACGACAGCTACCACGACCGCCAGCTTGCCGGCGGCCCGGCCGCAAGCGCCCCGTTCCAGAGCGCCTGGGCGTTGCTCGGGTTGCTGGCAGCCGGTGAAGTCGAATCCGCGGTGGTGCGCAACGGGGTGCGTTACCTGCAGCGTCAGCAGCAGAAGAGCGGGCTGTGGAGCGATCCGCGCTTCACTGCCCCGGGCTTCCCGCGCGTGTTCTACCTCAAGTACCACGGTTACTGCGCGTACTTCCCGCTGTGGGCGCTGGCCGCCTATCGCAATCGCGTGGCCGCCACCCGCGCGAAGTGAGTGTCACGGGAATCGTCGCGGCCCTGACGGCCGAGGCGCGTACCCTTGGCCAGCTCCCCAATGACCGGTTACTCGCGATCAGCGGCATGGGTCCGCAGGCCGCGGCCCGCGCCGCCCAGGCGCTGGTGGCCGCCGGTGCGCAGGGGCTGCTGAGTTTTGGCTTGGCGGGGGCGCTTGACCCACGGCTGCAAGCCGGCGCGCTGCTGCTGCCGCACACCATCATCAACGCCGCCGGTGGCGCGTATTCGGCCTACGGTCCGTGGCGTGAACGGCTGGCAGCGCAGGCGGGCGCTGTTGCGGATGCTCGCGGGGTCGTCGGCGACACGCTGCTGAGCGTGCCGCAGCCGCTGGCTTCGATAGCGGCGAAATTTCAGGCGCGCGCCGACAGCGGCGCCTGCGCGGTGGACATGGAGAGCTTTGCCATTGGCGAGGTCGCAGCCCGCATGGGCGTTAGATTTGCGGTTGCAAGGGTGGTGATCGACAGCGCAACCGATGCGCTGCCGCTGAGTGTCATTCAGGCGACGGGCGCGTATGGCGAGGTGAATCTGCCGCGTCTGGTGGCGGGGCTCATGCGCGCGCCGGCTGAGCTGCCGGCGCTGATGCGCTTGCCGCCGCGCTATCGCGCGGCGCTGCGTAGCCTGCGTGCCCTGGGACGGATGGATCTGGGACTGCCGTGAAGCGTGCTTTCATTACCGGCGCCACGGGCTTCCTCGGCGCGGCGGTGGCGCGGGCGCTGGTGGCCGACGGCTGGGAGCTGCGCGCGCTGGCGCGTTCGGGCTCGGATCGACGCAACCTGTCGGGTCTGGCGCTGGATGTGGTCACCGGGGATCTGCGTGACCCGTCTTCGTATTCAGCCGCGTTGCAGGGCAGCGAGGCGCTGTTTCACGTGGCGGCCGACTATCGCCTGTGGGCGCCTGATCCTGCGGACCTGTACGCCATCAATGTCGAGGGCACGCGCGGTGTGCTCAATGCGGCTGAACGCGCCGGGGTGGCGCGCATTGTCTACACCAGCAGCGTCGCCACTTTGGGCCTGAAGGGCGATGGCACGGTGGCGGATGAGGACAGCATTGCCACCGAAGCGGACATGATCGGCCACTACAAGCGCTCCAAATTCCTGGCCGAGCAACTGGTCCAGAAGTGGGCCGCCGGGGCTGCGAATCGCTGCGTGGTGATCGTCAATCCCTCGACCCCGGTGGGTCCGTGCGATGTGAAGCCCACGCCCACCGGCCAGATCGTGCTCGACGCGGCCGCCGGTCGCACCCCGGCGTACGTGGATACCGGCTTGAACATCGCGCACGTGGATGACATCGCCCGCGGCCATCTGCAGGCGCTGGAACGCGGCCGCCATGGCGAGCGCTACATTCTGGGCGGGGTGGACATGACGTTGAAGGAAATCCTCACGCAGGTGACGCGCATTGCCGGTCGCAGGGCGCCGCGCATCCGCCTGCCACATGGCGTCGTGCTGCCCATCGCCTATGTGGCTGAAGCGATCGCGCGCCTGAGCGGTCACAGCACGCGCATCACCGTCGAGGGCGTACGGATGTCCCGCAAGCGCATGTATTTTTCCAGCGCCAAGGCCGTGCGCGAGCTGGGCTACACCTGGCGTGATCCGGCCATCGCCTTCCAGGACGCGGTGCGCTGGTTCCGCGACGCCGGCTACTTCAAGGGTTGAGCGCTCAGATGCGCTTGGGCAGTACCTTGAACATGAAGCGCGCCAGGGCGGGGACCAGCCGCGGGCGCAGCAGCCGCGGGTCATAGCGCCCCAGCCGGGCATCGTTCTCCCGCAGGCACAATCCCAGAAGCTTGTGCAGCGTCACATCCTCGCCCAGGTCCTGGTGGGCACTGAGGGTGAAGTTATCACCGTCATCGCCACCCAGGGGACCGGACCTCGGCGCCGCCTGGTCGGGCGCTGCGCCCATGGTGCGCGCGGTTTTCACACGGCTCCACACCTGCTTGAGAATGATCCAGCCGCAGCGCACGGAGAACCCCGGACGGCGCCACCACGGCAGCTGCAGACGCCGGTACTTCACCCAGTTCACAAAGAACAGGATGTGCCGCGCCTCCTCCTGCACCACCGGCTCGAATACCGCAACCAGTTCAGGCTCGAAGAATCCTGACTCGCGCGCCAGGGCGAACAGACCAAAGGCGAAGAAGGAATCAAAGCACTCGCCGAAGCCGGCAAACAGGAAGTCATGCTCCAGGTCGCGCGGTTCGTAGGGCACAGGGCTGTCGACCGGGATGTTGTAATGGCTGGTCAGCGCGCGCAGCAGCCGCGCGTGCCGGCCTTCCTCGAAGCCCTGCAGTTCGATGGCCTGGCGCAGTCCCGGATCGGATTCGATGGCCGCGGCCGCCGCCACCGTACTGGAGGTGACGTTCTCGGTGGCGACTGCCTCCTGCCAGAACGGCAGTGACACCAGGCGGATCTTGGAGGCCTCGCTCAGCTGCGGCCAGCGCACCTGCTCGGGGACATAGTCCACATAGCTGTCCATGAAAAATCGCGCGAGCAGTTCGCGATGCGCCAGCGATCCGATTTGCATTTCAATACTCACGCCAATTGCCAGTACGCCAGCGCCGGCACGCCGAACAGGATTTCGCGCATGCGCTTGGCCAGCGACAGGGCAATGCTGGCCTCATTCGGCAGACCCAGAAGATAACCAAATCCCACCAGCCCGGCCTCCTGCACCCCGAGCCCGGCCGGGACCACAAATATAAAGTGCCGGATGGCCTGCGTCAGACTTTCCAGCGCCAGCGCAGTTCCGAAGCCCACCGGATGCGCAAGCCAGCGCAGCGCCAGCCAGGTCTCGATGGCCCCGGCCGCAAAACCCGCCAGCTGCCAGGCGCAGGTGGCCAGCAGCGTGCCGGGGCGTCCCAGCAGTTCGCGCAGCCGCGCGTCCAGGGCCACGGCCTGCTCCAGGGTGCCCAGCAGCTTTGCGGGCAGGTCCAGCGTGCTTTCGACCCCACGCAGGATGCGCTCGAAGATCGCGCCGCGGCGTGCGAGCAGGTACAGACCGGCAACCACCGGTACCGCCACTGCCAGCCCCAGCAGCAGCTGCGAGGCCAGGGCCACCTTGCCTGTCAAATGCAGCAGCAGCAACACACCCGCGGCGGCGAACAGCAGCTGACTGATGATGGTGAGTAAGACCTCGACCACGACACTGGCCGCGACCCGGGTCACTTCGGCGCCATCCCGGCACAGCATGCGGATGCCGGCGATCTCCCCGCCAATATTGGCAACCGGCAGCAGCCGGTTGACCGCCTCACGGACGCTGGCGATGACCCACAGGCGCCCCGGAGCCGTCAGTTCCGCAGCGATGCCGCCGGCGCGCAGCAGCGTGCGCCAACCCAGGGCATCCAGCAGCAGCGGCAGCCCATGCAGCGGCACCAGCCACAGCAGCGTCCAGCCGGCGGCGCTCAGCAGCGCGAGGATCGCCCCCAGTCCCTCGCGCAGCACCAGCACGATTGCCAGGGTCGTGCCCAGAAGCAGCGCAATCCGCATCGACCACTTCATGGTGCGGCAGAAGCGCGAAAGGCGCTGATGTCCCCGTAACCCCCCAGCCGTATGGATGCAGCCTCAAGCGCGGCCCGCACCGCCGGACTGAGCAGCCCCTGCAGTTCATCCCGATGGCGGTAGGCGGACATCGAGGCGCTGATAGCGCTACCGGAAAGGGTGGCCGGGTGCAGGTAGATCTCGCTCACCCCGGGCGGCAGCCGCTGCAGGACCTTGAGCAGCCGCGCCTCGTCCATCGCGCCGCTGTGGCCGGCACCGTAGATCCGATCGTTGCAGGCCATCCCGGCGCGCCGCAGCCGCGTGCGCATCAGCGCCAGCCACGGGCTGAGCAGCCGGGTCGCGGTCAGTCCCGGTTCGGCGGGCACTCGAACTGCACGCAGCCCGAATTCAGCCCCTATCGCCAGCGCCAGCGACAGAACCGTGGGGTGCAGATGGAAGTGCTTGTGCGCATCCAGGTGATCGAGCTTCAGGCCCAGAGCGGCGAAGGCGGCGAACTGCGCGCGGATTTCCGCGGCCAGTTGCGCGCGCACGGCGCGCCGCGCGAAAAAACGCCATCCGGCAGCCACCATGTTGTCGTGGAATCGATTGTCGGCATCGACCAGGTCCGGGATCTGCCCTCGCGGCAGCAGCGCACGGCCATCGGCCAGCGTCAGGTGCAGTCCGACGCGCAGTCCGGGCAGGGCGCAGGCGCGCCGCGCCGCATCCTGCACTGCCGGAGCGCCCACCATGAGGCTGGCGGCGCTGAGCACCCCGCTGCGATGCGCACTTTCCACCGCCTCGTTGACGGCCGTATGCAATCCGAAATCATCGGCGGTGATGATGCACAGGCGCCGGACCGGATCCGGCACTATTCGTTCTCAAGCTGCGTTGACAGAGTCTTGTCCAGCCCGGGCCGCAAGGGATAGACCGAACCGTCCTCGGCCAGATGGAAGCTGCTCTGTCCCCAGTTGACGCGCTGTCCCAGGAAGGCCCAGCACCACACCCCGAACAAGGCGCAGTCATGCAGCGGCACTGCCCACAGCCGCGTCCAGGTGGAGCGCTCTGCGGCCGGACTCCAGTACCCATGCATCAGCAGGCGCAGCAGCGTCGTGATGCCCAGGGCCAGCAGCGCCATCGCGGCGCCGCCGGCGAGCGCGGCGCCGATCAGAGCCACCGGCACGGAGAAGGTCACAAAGGCGAGCGAGTACCCCAGCGGGCGCACGGCCTTGATGGTGCGCAGCCAGCGCAGTTCATGGCCCAGCAGATCCTGCAGGCTGCGCTCCTCCACCACCGTCTCCACGATGACCTGCGACAGCACGGTACGCAGGCCAAGCTTGCGGGTGAGTTCCCCGAGGCGGTAGTCATCCGCCAGCTGATCGGCAACCGCCGGCAGTCCGCCGATGGCGTCCAGGACGTTGCGGCGCAGGGCGATGGTTGCACCAAAAGCGAACGAGCGCGAACCAAACAGTGCCGCCACGAACACCGATGGAACGAACCAGCCGTTGATGAACTGCGCCCCGAGCTGCGACCACAGGTCAGGCAGGGGCCGGCCCACATAGGGGCAGGTCACGATGCCCACACGCTCATCGAGCAGTGGCGCCACCACCTGATGCACATAGCCGGGTTCCACGCGGATGTCGCTGTCCACGATGATGAGGTAATCGTGCTTGGCGATGGCCATGATATTGATGAGATTGCTCACCTTGGCATTGCTGCCGTGGTGGGTGCCATCGAGCACCAATGCCAGGTCCAGCCGCGGGAACTCATGCTGTAGCCGTCGCACCACAGCGACGGCGGGGTCCGCCGGATCGCGCACCCCAAATACGATCTGCAGCTGGGGCCAGGCCTGGTTGCAGAAGCTGCGCAGGCATTCATACAGGCGCGGTTCGGCGCCGCACAGAGGCTTGAGGATGGTGACCCCCGGCAGGGCCACAGAGCCTGGCCAGGGGGCGGGCCGGCGCGGACGCAGCAATGCACCGAGCAGGGCCACCAGCGTGTAGGTGGCGGCGAGTGCTGCCAGCAGCACGCCGGTCCAGGCGAGGGCACCGAACTCCGGGTAGGCTGGCGTGGCGATTTCCGGGACGGTTATCATGCTCGGGACTGGAGGAGCCTGTTGATGAATGATGGTCGAGTGGACACGGGAACCAAGGGTGCAGATACGTTAGCCGAGGCTGATACCCTCATCCTCGTGGATGAGGCCGACCGCGAGGTCGGACATATGAGCAAGGCACAGTGCCATGATGGCCGGGGCATCTTACACCGGGCTTTCTCGCTCCTCATTTTCAATGCCGAGGGCGAATTGCTGCTGCAGCAGCGGGCAGCTTCCAAACGCTTATGGCCATTGTACTGGTCCAATAGTTGCTGCAGTCATCCGCGCCGATCCGAGAGCATGGAAACGGCCGTCCAGCGCCGCCTGCACGAGGAACTGGGGGTGCGCTGTCCCATGCAATTCCTGTTCAAATTCCAGTACCAGGCCCAGTGGGACGCGAGCGGGGCGGAAAACGAACTTTGCTCGGTCTATATCGGTCGAACCCAGAGCCAGGTCCGGGCGGACCCGCATGAGATCGCCGGACTGCGCTGGGTGAGCCCCGAGCGGCTGCAGGCCGAGATGGTGCTGCGCAGTTCCGGGCACTTTACGCCCTGGTTCATTATGGAATGGGAACGCATCTGGAACGATCATCGCCCCGCGGTGCTCGCAACACGTTCATAATGCGCCCAAGAATGTCAGCAAACGGCCCATAGTCCGGCCACAGTTCAGGAGTCCGCATGGGCATACCGTTGATTCAGCAGTTTAAGGTCGCCACCTATATTGCGGGCCGCAAGCTGCGTCGTGACCGTCACTATCCCCTGGTGCTGATGCTGGAACCGTTGTTTCAGTGCAACTTGGCGTGCGCCGGCTGCGGCAAGATCGACTATCCGAAGGAAATTCTGCAAAAGCGGGTCAGCCTCGAGGATGCCCTGAAGGCGGTCGATGAGTGCGGCGCCCCGATGGTCTCCATACCCGGTGGCGAGCCGCTCATCCACAAGGAGATGCCGCAGATCGTCGCCGGTATCGTGGCACGCAAGAAATTTGTTTACCTGTGCACCAACGCCATCCTGCTCGCCAAGCATATCGACGAATACCAGCCCTCCAAGTACCTCACCTTCTCCGTCCACCTGGACGGCAACCAGGAGCGCCACGATGAGTCGGTGTGCCTGGAGGGCGTGTACGAGAAGGCGGTTGCGGCAATCCGCCTGGCCCGCTCCAAGGGGTTTCGCGTCACCATCAACTGCACCCTGTTCAGCGGCGAGAATCCGGACGAGGTGGCGGAGTTCTTTGATACCGCGATGCAGCTGGGCATCGAGGGCATCACGGTGTCGCCGGGTTTCAGCTACGAGCATGCGCCGCGCCAGGACGTGTTCCTGGGCCGCAGCGCCAGCAAGCGGCTGTTCCGCGAGGTGTTCAAACGCAATAAGCAGTCCCGGCAGCCCGATGGCAGCAAGCGCAGCTGGACCTTCAACCATTCCTCGCTGTTCCTGGATTTCCTGGCCGGCAACCAGTCCTACGCCTGCACGCCCTGGAGCAATCCGACCTACAACGTATTCGGCTGGCAGCGGCCCTGCTACCTGCTCTCCGATGAGGGCTATGCGAGCTCCTACAAGTCCCTGATCGAGGACACCGAGTGGCACAAGTACGGCATCGGTAACAACCCCAAGTGCAATAACTGCATGGCGCACTGCGGTTTCGAGGGTACGGCGGTCAACGATGCCTTCCGGCATCCCCTCAAGGCGCTGCTGACCTCGCTGCGCGGACCGCGCGTCTCCGGACCGATGGCGCCGGACCTGGCGCTCAACCTAGAAGGCGCAGCCGCCCCCGCGGCCAGCGAGGTCATGATCTCCGTCGACGCCATCAAACGTCCCGATCGCAAGGTCGAGGGTGATTTGCTTTGACGACGCAGCTGCGCGGCGATCTCGCCGCCTTCGCTCAGCAGCTGACCCAGTGGCAGGGCCGCATGGAACAGGCATTGGCCAGCCGCCTGCCGGGCGCGGACGAGGTCCCGACGCGGCTGCACGCAGCCATGCGCTACAGCGTTCTGGGCGGCGGCAAGCGCATCCGTCCGGCGCTGGTGTTCGCCACCGGGCGCACCCTGGGACTGGCTGACGAACAGGTCGAAGCGGCGGCCTGCGCCATCGAGCTGGTGCATGTCTACTCCCTGGTCCATGACGATCTGCCGGCCATGGACAATGATGACCTGCGCCGCGGGCGCCCGACCTGCCACAAAGCCTATGACGAGGCCACCGCCGTGCTGGTGGGGGATGCTCTGCAGCCCTTGGCCTTCCAGCTGCTGGCGCGGGATCCGCAGCTGCCGGCCGATCCGGCGATCCGCCTGAAGCTCATCGATCTGCTGGCCGAGGCCAGCGGCACTTTCGGCATGGCCGGCGGTCAGGCCATCGATCTGAGCGTGCAGGGGCAGGCCATCGGCATCACCGAAGTGGAACAGATGCATGCGCGCAAGACCGGGGCCCTGATCAAGGTCAGCGTGATGATGGCGGCCGCCTGCGTTCCGACCCTCAGTGCAGCCCTGTCACAGAACCTCGGCCGCTTCGCGACCGCCGTCGGCCTCGCCTTCCAGATCCAGGACGACCTGCTGGATGTGCTGGGGGACGTATCGACGCTGGGCAAGGCGACCGGCGCCGACAGCGCCCGCGCCAAACCCACCTATCCGGCCGTCATCGGCGTCGCAGCCTCGCAGCAGCGCATGCAGCGGCTGCATGATGAGGCGCTGGATGCCCTGACAGCGTTCGGCACTCGCGCCGATCCGCTGCGCCTGCTGGCGCAATGGCTGCTGAAGCGCCAGTCCTAAGATCCCCACGAGGGCCACGCGGATGAAATTCGGTGTCATGGACCACGTCGATGACAGCGGCCGGCCCCCGCATGAGCATTTTGAGACGCGCCTGCGTTTCACCGAGACACTGGATCAGCTGGGCTTTTATTCCTACCACGTCGCCGAACATCACGGCACGCCGCTGGGCTTTGCGCCCTCACCCAATGTGTACCTGGCCGCGGTCGCGCAGCGCACCCGCCAGCTGCGTTTCGGGCCCATGGTCTACGTAGCGGCGCTGTACCACCCGATGCGACTGGCGGAGGAAATCTGCATGCTCGACCAGCTCAGTGGTGGGCGCCTGCAGATCGGCATGGGGCGCGGCGCGGTGGCCCTGGAGCAGGAACTGTACGACGTTGACCCGGCGACGACGCAGCAGCGCTACGAGGAAGCCCGGGACATCGTACTGGCGGCGCTCAGTTCGCCCCAGGTTGATTTCAGCGGCGAGTACTTCCAGGTGCGTGATTTTCCGATGATCCTGCAATGCCTGCAGCAGCCACGGCCGCCGCTGTGGTACGGACTGGGGAATCCCGACGCCGCGGTATGGGCGGCCAAGGTCTGTGCCCATGTGATCTCACTGCGGCCCGCGGCGGCGGCGCGCGTGGCGTTTGAGCGCTATCGTCAGGAATGGCAGGCCCTGGGGCGTGCGCCGCAGGATCTGCCCTTCATGGGCGTGTGCCGCCATGTGGTGGTCGCGGAAACCGAGGCCGAGGCCCAGGCCGCGGCGCGCGCCGCCTTTCCCCGCTGGCGCGCCTCGCTCGCGGCGCTGTGGGAACGGCGCGGCGTGCCGCTGCCGGTCGCGATGCCCTTGCAGTGGGATGAGCTTCAGGCCCATGGCATGGCGATCGCGGGCACGGCGCAAAGCGTCGCGGAGTATGTGCGGGCACAGAACCAGGCGGCAGGCGCAAACTTCTTCCTGTCGCAGTTGCTGTTCGGGGATATGCCGCTTGAGATCGCGCAGCACTCCGCGCGGCTGTTCGCCTTCGAGGTCGCCCCGCGGCTAGCTGCGTAGCACGATCTCTTCGGGCGCGTGCACCAGGTAGCCCTGGATGTACTGCACGCCCAGCTGCCACAGCACCGCCATGGTATTCGCATCCTCGACGCGCTCGGCGATGGTTTCGATATTGCGCGCCTTGGCCTGATCCACCAGGGCCCGCACCCGCTGCTGCAGATCCTGGTTGCTGGTCAGTGCCTGCACCAGTGCGCCGTCGATCTTCACGAAGTCGATGGCCGTGGACTCCAGCAGTCCTTGTGGATCGCGGCCCGAACCGAAGCGTTCAATGGCGAACTTGAAGCCGCGGCTGCGCAGTTCGGTACTGAGCTTCTGCACCCGCTCCAGGTGGGTAGCCACCACGTCCTCGTGGGCCTGGAAGCACAGCCGATTCGGGTCGGAGCGGGTGGCGCGGATCTGATTGTCGATCCAGCCCAGGAACGAGCCATCCTTGAGCGTGTCCTGTGAGAGGCGCACGAACAGGCAGGTGGGCTTGCGCTGCGCGGCGAAGGACAGTGAGGCTCCCACCACCCAGCGGTCGATGTTCTTCAGGAGGTCATTGCGTTCGGCCGCCGGCATGAATTCCCCGGGCAGCACTTCCTTGCCATTGGTGTCCAGCATGCGCAGCAGCACATCGAACATGGCCGAATCCCCGCCCTGCAAGCTGGCAATGGGTTGCTGCACGAGGCGGAAGCGGTTCTCCATCAGCGCCGCCTTGATGTGCTTGACCCAGACCTGATCGTAGGCCTTCACGCGCGTATCGTTGTCGGCCTTGTCGGAGAGGGCGACCTGGTTGCCCCCGCGCGACTGGGCCTTGGAGCAGGCATCCAGCGCATCGGCGATGGCGGCATCGCTGTCGGACTGCGCACCGGTGCTGGGCGCGACGCTCAGGCCCACCGAGCAGGTGATGGACAGGGTTTTCTCTCCCACCGGCACCACCTGACGCGCGACCCGCGCCACCAGCTGGGCGCCCCAGGCTTCGATGTCGTGATCGTTGCCGCGCTCCAGCAGCACCAGCACGCTGGTACCGCCCAGCCGGCCGATGATTTCATTGGCGTGCAGGCCTTCGCGGACCTGGACCGTGAAGGCGCCCAGCACATCCTCGCTGGCGGACAGACCGACGTCACGTTCCACCGTGGCGAACTTGTCCGGTTTGACCACTGCGTAATAGCGCACGCCGCCGCGCACCGGCGCGGCCACCTGTTCATTCACGGCCGCCAGCAGCGGCGTGCGATACAACAGCCCCGTGGTCGGATCGCGGCGCACCGCATCGGCCAGATCCTCCTCGAGCTTGCGCGCGTCGTTCTTGCGTGAGGTGATGATCAGCTGCACGCACGGTTCGCCATCGTGTTCGCCCAGCGCCAGCACCAGGTCCAACTGGCGGTGCGTGCCATCGGCGAAGCGGATCTCCGTGCTCAGGGGATGATTGCTCCAGCGTCCCTGCAGACAGGCGGCCAGCGCCCCCTTGAGCGGTGCGTGCGTGGTCTGCTCGAAATGATCCATGATGGGCTGGCCGGCGATGGCGTCCAGTTCGAAGCCGAACAGCTCCAGCCAGGATGAATTGGCATCCACCAGAATGCCCTCCTGGACCTGGGCGATGGCATCGTTGGAATGCTGCAGCACCGAGGCGAGCTGACGGCGCGCGTCGCGCGCGGTGCGCAAGGTGCTCTCCAGGGCGCGTTCCATGCGGTGCGAGCGCAGCTCACGCGCCATCACCGCCTGCAGGCGCTCAGCGCTACCCGAGGACACCATGTCGCGGGCACCCTTGGCCATGGCCTCGGCGATGCGCACCTCGGTCACCGAATCATCCACCACCAGCAGCGGCACCAAAGGGGCGAGCTGGTCGCGAACTGCCACCGCCGACACCAGGTCTTCGCTGCTGGGTTCGAAATGCAGGATCAGTTCAGGGTTCAGCTGAGTCAGGGCGTCCCCGAGATCGCGCAGGGCCGGAATCCAGGTGCAGTGCGCGGCATGACCGGCCCGGCGCAGCGCACTGTTGATCACCTCGACGGGATCCCGCGTGGTGGACAATACGATCAGGGGAACGGCGGTCTGCTCGGACAAAGGCACATCCTGATACCGGCGCTGCGCGGCGTCGGTTTTTCGCGACCGAGTCTAGCACCGGGCCCATGGGGGCCCGCGTGCGACGGGTCTCACATTTTCCAAGGCGGAAACTGTGGCGCCACCGTAATTTTCGCAGGCCCCCCCGGCAGCTCGCGCACTAGGCGCGGTACCAGGTACCCGGAGAGCGTCGTGGCCAGCTGACCGATCAGCTGCTGCGCGGTCGCTTCGGGGACTTCGAAGTGCGCCGCGCCACGCACGCGATCCAGAAGATGCAGGTAGTAGGGGATCACGCCGGCTTCAAACAGGCGCTGCGAAAGATCCGACAGCGCAACGACCGAATCGTTGACTCCGTGCAGCAGCACCGACTGATTCAGCAAGCTGGCGCCGGCGGCGCGCAAGCCGGCGCAGGCCGCGCGCACCTCGGCATCGATTTCGTTGCCATGATTGGCATGCAGGACGATGGCCACCGGCCAGGGCAGATCGCGCAGCCATGTGAGCAGTCCGGCATCAACCCGCGAGGGCAGCACCACCGGCAGACGCGTATGCAGCCGCAGACGGCGCAGCTGCGGAATCGACGCCAGCTGATCGGTGAGGGACCGCAGCCGGGCATCGCTCAGGGTCAAGGGGTCACCGCCGCTGAGGATCACCTCCTCGATGGAGGGATCGGCGGCGATCGCCTCCAGCGCCTGGCTCAATGCCGCATTGCCGATCTGTTCGGCATAGGGGAACTCGCGCCGGAAGCAGTAGCGGCAGTTGATGGCGCAGGCGCCGGTGGCGATGAGCAGCGCCCGGCCCTGGTACTTCTGCAGCAGTCCCGGGGCCTTGAAGGCGGCGCGCTCCGCCAGCGGATCGGGCCCGAAACCGGGCCGGTCGGCCAGTTCGGCCGCCAATGGCATGACCTGCCGCAGCAGCGGATCGGCCGGGTCGCCGCGCCGCATCCGCCCCACGAAGCTCAAGGGCACCCGCAGCCGGAACAGCTCGCTCGCCTGGCCGGCCGCCGGAAACAGGGCCGGATCCAGCCCCAGGGCGCGCGCCAGGGCCCCAGGATCGGTAATAGCGCCCGCCAGCTCGTGCTGCCAGGTGGGGGGAGGGGCCGGCTGGCGGCCCGTTGTGGTTGCCGGTATCATTCGCGGCCCATTTTGGGGCCGGCACTGCGAGAAGGAAATGGCCAGCTACAACACCAGCGAATTCAAGTCCGGCATGAAGATATTGCTGGACGGCGAACCGTTCTCGATCGTCGAGAACGAGATGGTCAAGCCGGGCAAGGGGCAGGCCTTCAACCGCGTCAAGGTACGCAACCTCAAGTCCGGGCGCACCATTGAGCGCACCTTCAAGTCGGGCGATTCGGTGGATGCGGCCGATGTGGTCGACATGGACATGCAGTATCTCTACCAGGACGGGGAGTTCTGGATCTTCATGGTGCCGGAGAATTTCGAGCAGTACACCGCCGGCAAGGCCGCGGTGGGCGATAACGCCATCTGGCTCAAGGACGGCATCACCTGCATCGTCACGCTATGGAACAACGAGCCGCTGCAGGTGACCCCGCCGTCGCATATCGAACTGAAGATCGTCGAGACCGATCCGGGCCTGCGCGGGGACACCGCCACCGGGGGTCAGAAGCCGGCGAAGCTGGAGACCGGCGCGGTGGGGCGGGTGCCGCTGTTCATCAACGAGGGCGAGATCATCCGCGTGGATACCCGCAGCGGCGAGTACATCTCCCGCGCCAAGCAGTAGGCCTCAGGCCGTTTCGGTAGGAAAGGACAGCACGTCGCGGATGTCCGCGGCGCCGGCCGCCAGCATCAGTACCCGGTCAAATCCCACCGCCACGCCCGAACACTCGGGCAGGCCGGCCGCCAGCGCCGCCAGCAGCCGCTCATCCAGCGGATGCCGCGGCAGCGCGCGGCGCGCGCGCTCGCTGAGGTCCGCGGCGAAGCGCGCGCGTTGTTCACCCGCGGCCGCCAGCTCCTGAAAGCCATTGGCCAGTTCCACTCCCTCCAGGTACAGCTCGAAGCGCTGCGCCGTGCGCGGATCGGCCGGATCAAGACGCGCCAGCGCCGCCTGCGAGGCCGGATAGCCATGAATGAAAGTGAGCGCTTCTCTCCCCAGCTGTGGGCCGATCACGGCGCCCATGATGAGATCCAGGATTTCATCGCGTTGCGCAGCTTCGCGGTATCCGAGGTGCTGGATCACGGCCTGAAGATCCGGCACCGATGCCTGCAGCGGATCCAGGCCCACATGGCGCTTGAAGACCTCCTGATACGACAGCCGTTCGGCGCGGCGCGCGCCCGGATGGGTGTCGCACAGCATGCCTACCAGTGCTTCCACCTCGTCCATCAGCTGCGGCAGATCAAAGCCCAGCCGATACCATTCCACCAGCGTGAATTCGCAGTTGTGAATGCGGCTGCGCTCGAAGCCGCGCGCCACGTGACAGATCTGATAGATATCCCCCGTCCCGGCCGCCAGCAGCCGCTTCATGGCGTATTCGGGCGAGGTGTGCACGAACAGCTGCCGGCCTGCGCCGGCCTGCGCGGCCACTGAGTGAATGTGAGGGTCGCTCACCGGCGCATTCACCAGCAGCGGCGTATCCACCTCCAGGACCTGCCGCGCGGCGAAGAAGGCGCGGGTGCGGGCCAGCAGCGCCGCGCGCAGCTGCAGGCGCTCGGCCGAGGCCGTGGGCCGCCAGTCCTCGGGCGTCGCCTTCATGCCGGGTCCTGAATGTCCCCGAGGGACTCACCGACGCGTACCGGCATGCCGGCGCGCAGTTGCGTTTGCCAGCGCACCCGGTCCTTGGGAAACAGCAGCACTACCGTCGAACCCATGTTGAACCAGCCCATCAGCTCCCCGCGCGCCAGCTGCGCGGCCGGACCTGCAACCGGGGGCAGATCCTCAGGCGCGCGCCGCGTCGGAGGGGTGATTTCCCCATGCCACACCGTGCTGATGCTGCCCACGAACAGCGCCCCGACCAGCACCATCGCGAAGGGATGCGGGCCCTCGTCCCAGATGCACACCACCCGCTCGTTGCGCGCGAACAGGCCCTCCACCGCCGCCGCCGTGACCGCATTCACGCTGAACAGCCTGCCCGGAACATGGCGCGTGGTGCGCAGCTGCCCGGCCCGCGGCATATGGATGCGGTGATAATTGTAAGGCGCCAGATACAAAGTCGCGAAGGCGCCCCCGGTGAACTGCGCCGTTTGCGCCGCATCGGCGGCCAACAGTGCCGCGAGGCTGAAGCTGCGGCCCTTGGCCTGCAGGATCGAGTCCTCATCGAGGTAGCCGATCTGGCTGATGGTGCCATCCACGGGGGAGCTGACCGCGCGCGGGTCCTGCGGCTGAGGACGGGCATTGGCAGCCAGTTCGCGGGTGAAGAAGGCGTTGAAGCTTTCGTAGGCCAGCGGCTGACGCTCGCGCGCATCGCCCATGTCGGGCCTGAAGCTGCGCATGAAGGCACGGATCAGGCAGTTCTTCCAGCCGCGCCAGCGCACCCGCGCCAGCGCATGCACGAGCCGCGACAGGGTGTGCTGCGGCAGCAGGCGCTGCAGAAGAATGAAGGCGGAGTCGCGCATCGGTTACAGATCGCCGGCGGCGCGCCGCAGGTCATCGGTCAGCGATTTCACGTCATACGGGGCATTGAATACGGCCACATTGTGGCCATGGCTGTCCATCAGGAAGATCGTCGAGGAGTGGTCCATGCTGTAGTCACCGCCCGGCAGATCCACGCGCACAAAGGCCACGCCGAAATTGCGCGCCACGGTCTGCAGCATGGCCGCGGTGCCCGTCAAACCGATGAAGTCGGGGTCAAAGGCGCGCACGTACTGGGCCAGCTGGGTGGGCGTGTCGCGCGCCGGGTCCACGCTGATGAACACCACCCGCAGCCGCGGCACCACCCCGGTCTTCACCACCTGCGCCAGCTGCAGCAGCGTCACCGGACACACATCGGGGCAGCGGGTGTAGCCGAAGTAGACCAGCGTCGGGGCACCCTGCAGGCGCGCGGCGGTAAATTGCCGGTTGTTCTGGTCGGTGAGCGAGAATTCACCCGGATCGCGCGCCTGCGGTAACCATGTGCCACTTGTCAGCGCCGGCATGGAATGATCAAGTCGGTGCGCCAGCCAGAAGCCCGCCAGGGCTGCAACGAGCACTACCAGCACCATCAGGACGTGGGTCAAGCGCAGTTTCATGAACAAAGTATCCCATAAGCGCAGCCGCTCCCGGTCTTCAGCGCCTGTGACCGTGCAGGGGCTGATCGAGCGCGGCGCGCGGCGCCTGCGCCGAGCGCGGGTGTTCTTCGGCCATGGCACCGACAATGCCCGGGATGAGTCCGCGGCGCTCATCTGGCATGCCCTGGGGCTGCCCGCTCCCACGGCACGCAGCTACCGGCGCGTCACCAGCAAGGATGAGCAACGGCAGGTGCGCGAACTGATCACGCGGCGTATCCGCGAGCGCACGCCCGCGGTGTACCTGACGGGTGAGACCTGGTTCGCCGGTCTGCGGTTCAGGACCGACCCGCGGGCGCTGATTCCGCGCTCGCCGATCGCCGAGCTGATCGAGCGCGGCTTTGCACCCTGGGTCGAGCCCCGGCGGGTCCGCCGGGTATTGGACATCGGCACCGGCGGTGGCTGCATTGCCATCGCCACTGCGCGCCGGCTGCCGCACGCCCGGGTCGATGCGCTCGACATTTCGGCACCGGCCCTGGAGCTTGCGGCCCTGAACGTGCGTCGCCACCGGCTCGGGCGGCGGGTGCGGCTGCTGCAATCGGATTACTTCAGCGCCCTGGGCGCCGAGCGCTACGATATCATTGTCAGCAACCCGCCCTACGTCGGGGCGCGCGAGATGCGCTCGCTGCCCGCGGAATACCGGCATGAACCGCCTCTGGCGCTGGCCTCGGGCCGGGATGGCATGGACGCGGTACGGGCGATCCTGAAGGATGCGCGGCGGCATCTTAACCCCGGAGGCATTCTCATCGTGGAAGTCGGCAATACGCAAGTCGCGGTGCAACGCGCGTTTCCCCGTCTGCCCTTCACCTGGGTGACGTTTGAACGCGGCGGTGGCGGGGTGTTCGTACTCACCGCGCAGCAGCTTCGGGACCAAGGCAGTTAGCACCATGTCCGGAAATACCTTTGGCAGGCTCTTCACCGTGACCAGCTTTGGCGAAAGCCACGGGCCGGCCCTGGGCTGCATCGTCGATGGCTGCCCGCCGGGTCTTGAACTTACCGAGGCGGATCTGCAGCCCGATATCGACCGGCGCCGCACCGGAACCTCCAAGTTCGTCAGTCAGCGCCATGAAGCCGATGCGGTGCGCATTCTCTCCGGCGTGTTCGAAGGCCGCACCACGGGCACGCCCATCGGCCTTCTGATCGAGAACACCGATGCGCGCTCGCGCGACTACGAGAAGATCAAGGACCGCTTCCGTCCCGGGCACGCGGACTACACCTACCAGCAGAAATACGGCTTTCGTGATTATCGCGGCGGGGGGCGCTCCTCGGCGCGCGAGACGGTGATGCGGGTGGCGGCCGGGGCGATCGCGCGCAAATACCTGGCGCAGCGCCTGGGGGCGAGGATCCAGGGCTACGTGTCGCAGGTCGGGCCGCTCACGCTTGATGCGGTCAATCCCGCCTTCGCCTACGAGAATCCGTTCTTCTGCCCGGACCCGGCGCGGATCGCGGAGCTCGAGGCGTTGCTGTGGGAGGTGCGCGGTGCCGGTGATTCAGTGGGTGCGAAAATCACCGTCATCGCCAGCGGCATGCCGCCGGGGCTGGGCGAGCCGGGGTTCGAGCGGCTGGATGCCGACATCGCCGGCGCCATGATGGGCATCAACGCGGTGAAGGCCGTGGAAATCGGTGCCGGTACCCGCAGCGCCAGCCAGAAGGGCAGCGAACACCGCGATGAAATGACGCCGCAGGGCTTCCTCAGCAATCATGCCGGGGGCATTCTGGGCGGGATCTCCTCGGGTCAGGATATCGTCGCGCATCTGACGTTCAAACCGACCTCAAGCATCCAGGTTCCCGGTCGCACCATCAACCTGGCCGGCGAGCCGGTGCCGATCACGACCACCGGGCGTCATGATCCTTGCGTGGGTCTGCGGGCGGTGCCCATCGCCGAGGCGATGCTGGCCATCGTGTTGATGGATCATTACCTGCGGCATCGCGGGCAGAACATGGACGTGAAGTCGGCCACTCCGGTCATCTGAAGTGGCGCACTTCAATCAGGGGCGCATATGAGCGGCAGAGCAGGGGGCGAGGGCTTCAATGTGGCGGTGGTGGGCGCCACCGGGCTGGTCGGCGAGACCATGATCGAGGTGCTCGAGGAGCGCAATTTTCCGGTCCGGCAGCTGTTCGCGCTCGCCAGCGAGCGCTCGCTGGGCAAATCGGTGAGCTTTCGCGGCAAGCGCCATGCGGTCGGTAATCTTGCCGACTTCGATTTCAGCCAGGTGGACATCGGCTTGTTTTCCCCGGGCGGGGAAGTGTCGCGTGAGTACGCACCCAAAGCCGCCGCGGCCGGCTGCGTGGTGATCGACAACACTTCGGAATTTCGCTATCTGGAGGAGGTGCCGCTGGTGGTGCCGGAGGTGAATGCCGCGGCCATCGCGCAGTACACCAACCGCGGCATCATCGCCAATCCGAACTGTTCGACCATCCAGATGGTGGTGGTGCTCAAGCCGCTGCACGATGTAGCCGGCATTGCGCATATCAATGTCGCCACCTATCAGTCGGTCTCGGGCGCCGGCCGCGAGGCCATCGGCGAACTGGCCACGCAATCGGCCGCCCTGCTCAGCGGTCAGGGCCCGGTGAAACCCGGTGTGATACCCGCGCAGATCGCCTTCAACTGTGTGCCGCAGATCGACCGCTTCGAGGACAACGGCTACACCCGTGAAGAGATGAAGATGGTGTGGGAAACGCGCAAGATCCTCGGCTCACCGGACATTCTGGTGAATCCGACCGCGGTGCGCGTGCCGGTGTTTTACGGGCACTCCGAGGCGGTGCACCTGACCACTCATCGCAAACTGACCGCTGCTGCAGCGCGGGAACTGCTGCGCAAGGCCCCGGGAGTGACGGTGATGGACGACCGGCGTCCCGGGGGGTACCCCACGGCAGCCGTCGAGGCAGCGAACCGCGACACAGTTTATGTGGGGCGCATCAGGGATGATATGTCGTCAGAGCGTGGGCTTGACCTATGG
>Ga0210391_10000573_pt1 | contig 37453 bp, 26 predicted proteins | sample IncBWC12OmetaG_FD_160573 | JGI IMG/M metagenome (GOLD analysis project Ga0210391, IMG submission 160573) | Forest soil microbial communities from Barre Woods Harvard Forest LTER site, Petersham, Massachusetts, United States - Inc-BW-C-12-O ...
GAACTGGTCTACGTGGCTTGCTGTTTCTGGGCCGCAAGGCGGATCATCCCGGAAATTCGCATCGGCGCACGCTACTTCACGCTTGGAGTGTTCCGGGAACTGATCCGGTACGCCGGCAGCTATCAATTGGTAAACGTGCTGGAGGTGCTTTACGGGATGATTCTTCCGGTCATCGTGCTCCGGCATTTCGGGGCCAGCACCGCCGGCGTGTATGCGGTAGCAACCCGGCTGGTGATCGCCGCCTTAATCGGGGTCGACGCGCTCATTCTGCCGCTGCTTTCCGGGGGCACTGTTACCTTTGCCTCAGGATCGATCGAACGCATGAACCGGTTTCTGAGGAAATCGTTCAAGATCGCGATGGCGGCGTCTCTGCTGCCCCTGGCCTTCGTGGCGACTTTCGGCACGCTGCTGGTTCAGGTCTGGACGGGCCAGGTTGGCCCGGAATTTCGGATGGCCGTCTGGTTGACTTGCTTTTCGGCATTGTTCGCCTCCATTTCGCGGGTACAACTCGTTCTCTACCGAGCCTCGGGAAATGCACTGCATGACAATATCCGGCAGGCATTCCGGCTGGGGGTGCTGATCCTCCTTGCCGAACTCGGCAGCATGATCGGTTTCTACGGAGTGCTGGTTGGCTTGGTCGTAGCAGAATTTATCGGCGTGGTTTACATGTTTTTCGCGATGAAATCGGTGCTCCGCTTCTTTGCCCCAAAACAGCTGATTCCGGATACGCTTAGGTTGGCAACTGCCACAGGGGCCATGATCGCGGTCGGCGTGGCCGTTGCGGCAGTACCGATACCCTGGGGGACAAACGGGCGGGTGACCGGTTTGATCAGGCTCTCTGAAGTTGTAACCGCATGCGCCATCGTGGCTTGGCCCGCCGTTGCTCTAACGAAATCAATTTCACGGGAAGAGCAGCGACTTGTACTTAGGATAGTGACCCCCTTGGGGGCGCCAGAGGTTTTGCCCACTGAGTAATCGCGGCAGATACCGCTGTGCGTGTCCGCCCGCCGAAAATCTAGCTTATGTTTAACGAACTCGTTCGTCATCCTATCATTGCAGCACGCTTCATAAAGAAGCGGATCATGGAAATTCCGTCTAAGGGCCTGCCGCGATTCCGCAAACCTAACGACGACGAGTTCGACAAGAAGCACGGCGTCGAGACATCTAAGCTGGTCCAGTTTGTTCCTACGAACAGCGAGAACGTCTCTCATGGAAATCGGTATTCGGCAGCCAGTGAGTCGGTCATTCGATGGTGCATTGAGAATTGCGGCATGCCCCTTGAATCCACCACCTTCGTGGATGTTGGTTCAGGCAAAGGACGCGCCCTGATCGTAGCCACGTTTTATCCGCTCAAGAAAATTGTCGGCGTCGAATACTCACCTGAATTGGCGGAAATATGCTGCAAGAACCTTCTGAAAATGGGCCTCCAAAGCAAGGCCGAAGTCGTGGTTTGCGATGCCGCCGAGTTCTGCTTCCCAGACGGAGACTTATTGGTTTTTCTTTACAACCCCTTCGACGGCGTGATTTTGGAAAGAGTGCTTAAGACTCTGGCAGCCGCCTCAGGTCGGGTTCGAATCGCACAATTGGGACCGGGTCACGAGATCATCCGAAGGTCTGGACTCGCCCGCGAGATTTGTTCGGGCGACGGGCCCACGATTTACGAGATCCTCAACCCCTAAGATCAATCCATGAATCACGTTCAATTCACTGTTGGCGGCGACAGCGCCATGCATCCAGCGGTGTTGGTGGCACTGCTGCTGGCTGCGGTTCTCATCCTGGCACTTCCGAGACGGTATGTCTTGATTCCCCTGCTACTGCTTTCTATAACGATCCCGATCGGGCAGCGGCTGATGATCGGCCCATTCCATTTTCCCGTCTTCCGCATCTTAGTGGCAATCGGGTGGGTGCGCCTGCTGATGCAGCGCTATGGCCATGACGGACATAGATCAAAAATTCACTTCAACATTATCGACAAAGCGATCGTCCTGTACACAATTGTTTGTCTGATCTGCTACACGATTCAGTGGCAGGACAGCGCAGCCTTCTTTGACCAGCTGGGCTCGATGTATAACATTTTGGGATTTTATTTCTTGTTCCGGTTTTTTATCCGAGACAAGAAAGATGTCGAGCTAACGATTGAAGCATTCGCAATAGTGGCCTTAGTTGTAGCGGCCTGCATGTTCAACGAACAGCTTACGGGCCAAAACGTATTGGGAGTACTCGGGGGTGTTCCGGAGCACACGGCGATGCGCGAGGGTTACCTCCGGTCCCAGGGGCCATTCCGTGTGTATCTGACCGCCGGGGCTTTCGGCGCCACGCTTATCCCTTTATTCCTGGCCTTGTGGCACAGGGGCGGATCTCGCCTCATGGCGGTGATTGGGGTCGTCTCAGCCGTGACCATTGCGATCACCTCTCGAACAAGCACGGCAATATCGGCGTGTTTGGCTACAGTTATTGGCCTTGGAATGTGGCCGTTTCGGGACAAGCTGCGTCAAATCCGATGGCTGCTCGTGGTTTCGCTGGTTACTCTTCACCTAGCAATGAAGGCCCCGGTGTGGGCTTTAATCGCAAGAATTGATCTGGTCGGAGGATCCACCGGCTGGCACCGCTTCAAGATCATAGACAATTTCATCCATCACTTCTGGGACTGGTGGCTCGTGGGCTGTAATAACTATTGGGCGTGGGAGGGCGGAGATGATATGTGGGACACCGCCAACCAGTACGTAGCAACCGGAGAGACTACGGGTTTGATTGCCCTGATTCTGTTCCTCACAACCATAGTTTATGGCTTCAAGTATTTAGGCAGGGCGCGCAAGGCCGCCGGGAAGCATCCGGCGCAGGCTTGGTTTCTATGGCTGCTTGGAGTTGCGCTCTTCTCGAATCTCGTGGCGTTTTTCGGAATCTCGTACTTCGATCAGACTTTCATCTATTGGTACGCGCTTCTGGCGATAATTGTTGCAGTAGGTGGCCCTACCCTGCAGCCGACTGCTTCCAAATCCCCCTCTATTGCCCGCTGGCCGTCGGAACTCGAACCGGCAACCGCGGTAGCGGGTCGCGCGACGCTCGCCGGACTCTGACTGTCACTTCGCTGTTCGGAAAATGACAATGCAACGGAACAACATCGAGATTCGGATAGCTCGCACATTGCCCGAAGTCGAGGCGCTGCGCGGCGCATGGATGGCTTGGCCAAGTCACCGCGATTCTGACATCGATTTCTACAAAATGATCGTCGGTTCGTATCCCGAGGTAATTCGGCCGCATATTCTCGCTCTTTATCGCGACGGGCAATTGGAAGCCATCCTGGTGGGCAGGCTCGAGCGGAAAAGACTCTCGTTCGAAGTGGGTTATCTTCGAATCCGCTGGCCGCACGTACGCTGCCTAACCTTCGTCTATGGGCCCATCCACGGGGATGCCACTCCCGAAAATATCCAGGCATTGCTGCGCGAGGCGATGGGATCACTGAAGCAAAATGAAGCGGATATCGCAATGTTTGAGTTCGTACCCGTGGATTCTCCTTTGTACCAACTCGGCCTCGAAGCGCCCGGGATTTTCGGTCGCGACACCCTTCCAGCCAAGCAGGGGCACGAAATTATGAGTGTTCCCGGGAGCATCGACGAAGTTTACCGGCGAATGTCGAGTGGGCGGCGGATTGAAACCCGACGACGAATTAAAAAGCTTCGCAGTCATCCAGGCGGAGAACTCAGGTTCGCCTGCTATCGGCTCGAGTCTGATCTCGACCGGCTGTTCGAGGACGCGGAAGCGATCGCCAGAAAGACATATCAGCGTGGTTTGGGCGCTGGGTTCGCGAACGACTCGCTGGTGCGACAGCGCCTGGGCTTGGCCGCTCGCAAGGGATGGTTACGGGCGAACCTGCTTTACATCGGAGATCGTCCCGTCTCATTCTGGATTGGAATGCTCTACCACGGATCTTTTGTCAGCGAGTACATGGGTTACGATCCCGAGTTCCGGCAGTGGTCTCCCGGTATGGTTCTCATGATGCACGTCATCGAAGGATTCTGTAGCCGTTCAGATGGAGATGTCGTCCAGGAACTCGATTTCGGACTTGGCCACGCGGAATATAAGGCGGTGCTGTGCACAAAAAGCTGGTCCGAAGCATCCCTGTACATCTTCAGCCCGAGCCTCAAAGGACTTTTCCTCAAGTCCCTGCGCACCGGCACCCGCGTGGTAGATGCGTCGGCCAGAAAATTGTTGGCTTCGACGTCTTTTTTCCCAAAGCTTAAGAGGGCATGGAGGGACCGCTTGGCAAGAAAGGCCAAACCGGCGACTCCGCCCATTACTGAATCGGTAGCCGGGTCAGAGGCTCGGTAAACCGAGAACTTAACAATTAGCTATGAAACTCTCAATCGTCATCATCTGCTGGAATGACTGGAAAGTCCTCGAAGACTGCCTGCGCTCGATCTTTGCGGGTACCCACAAAACCGAGTTCGAAATTGTCGTCTCGGATAACGGGTCGACGGACGGATCCGTCGAGAAGATTCGCGCGCAATTTCCCGCGGTTCGTGTGGTGGAGAATCGCGCCAACGTTGGGTTTGCCAAGGGCAACAATGCCGGAATCCGGGAGGCGCGCGGCAAGTATGTATTGATTCTGAATCCGGACACGATCATTCACGACGGATCGCTCGATCGCTGGATTGAATTTGCCGACCGGCATCCCGAGGGCGGAGCGTTTGGCTGCCGTGTGCAGAATCCAGATGGAACGTATCAGCGTTCAGCGCGGCCGTTTCCCACAATTCCGCGGTATCTGATGGCGGCCCTGTACTTGCGCTTCCTCGGACAACTGCGGCGCCCAGTGCTCACCCCCGAATACGACTGGTGGAAGGGTGACACCGAGCGGGAAGTTGACTGGCAATCCGGCTGCTGCGTCATGCTGCGCGGCGACCTGCTCAAACAACTTGGCGGATTCGACGAGCAATTCTTTTATCAGTTCGAAGAAGTGGATTTATGCCGGCGCGTTTGGAACGCGGGCTATCGCATTCGCTTCACACCGCACGCTTCCATCACCCATCTGGGCGGACAATCAGTGAAGCGCTTTCCAGCTCGCTTTGCGATCGAAGTCTGCCGCAATGGATACCGCTACTTCTTTAAGCATTTTGGATCCCAGGGCGCTCGACAGTATCGTTTGGTGGTGCTGGTCAGCCTGGCGGTGCGGAGGATAGGCTATGGAGTGTGGAATCTCATACGGCCGAACGAGATTCTGAAGAATCGTCTGGAAGTTTACCGGGTGACTGCAAAGTGGAACAGGCAGCTTGATCCCATCCAATTCGTCGAACGGGGAATCGAACAGCCGGCTGAGACTCCGGCGTCCCTGCAAACCACCTGAAGCCGCTCGAAGATTTCTTAGCAAGACTTTCTCACAAGGAGCAGTTTCCGTGAATCAAACACCTACATCTTTAGTGACTGGCGGCGCAGGCTTTATGGGGTCACACGTCGCCGAGCATTTGCTGGCTATGGGACATGACGTGGTAGTGCTCGACGATCTCAGCGGAGGCTTTCGCGAAAACGTTCCAGCTGGAGCAACTTTCGTTGGAGGATCGATTCTGGACCATGCTCTGGTTGACCGGCTGTTTAATCGGCACGCGTTCAATTACGTATACCATCTTGCTGCCTACGCCGCCGAGGGCTTGAGCCATTTCATCAAGCGCTTCAACTACAACAACAATCTGATCGGCTCAGTGAACCTGATCAACGCCGCGATCAATCATGGGACGAAACGTTTCGTCTTCACCTCTTCGATCGCGGTCTACGGCGCCGGGCAGAGCCCGATGTCGGAAGCGATGATTCCCGTGCCGGAAGATTCCTACGGTATTGCCAAGCTGGCGGTCGAGCAGGAGCTTCGCGTCAGCCACGAGATGTTTGGCCTCGATTACGTGATCTTCCGTCCGCACAACGTTTACGGCGAGCGGCAAAACATTGGCGACCGCTACCGCAACGTCGTCGGGATCTTTATGAATCAACTGCTCCGGGGCGAGCCCATGACCATCTTTGGCGACGGCACCCAGCAGCGGGCTTTCACCCACATCGACGATGTCGCTCCGGTCATTGCCCGCTCCGGAGAATTGCCGGCGGCGCGAAACCAGATTTTCAACGTTGGAGCCGACGTCCCCTACACCGTCAACGAACTCGCTCAAGTGGTCGCCCAGGCTATGGGCTACGAATGCAAAGTGAACTACCTCGATGCGCGCAACGAAGTCAAAATCGCATTCTCGGATCACTCAAAAGCCGAACAAGTGTTCGCCACCGCGAGCAAGACCTCGCTTAAAGATGGCATCGCCAAGATGGCCGCCTGGGTTCGCCAGCACGGAGCGCGAGAGAGCAACGTATTCGAGGGCGTCGAGATCATGCGGAACATGCCCGCAAGCTGGGCGAAGGTCATGGCCGTGAAGGCCTAGGCGAGAAATGTCTCACGTAAACATGACGTCACCCATGAATGTACACAGCAAAAAATACGCGGTTATCACTCCCGTGCGCGACGAGGAAGCGTTGCTTCCCTCGACGATTGAGAGCATGATCCGCCAGACGATCGTGCCCGCCGAGTGGATCATCGTGAACGACGGCTCGAAAGACAACACGGGAAAGATCATCGACGATTACGCCAGCCGTTATCCATGGATTCGCGGAGTACACCGCCAGGACCGCGGCTTTCGCAAATCGGGGGGCGGGGTAGTCGATGCTTTTAACGACGGCTACCGCGCGTTGGCCTGCGAAGATTGGCAATTCATCGCCAAGTTCGACGGCGACTTAACCTTCGCCCCAGACTATTTCGAAAAATGCTTTGCCGAGTTTGATCGCGATCCGAAACTGGGAGTCGGCGGCGGTGTAATTTGTTACGTCGTCGACGGAGTCGACCAGATCGAAGAGGCTCCGGCCTTTCACGTCCGCGGCGCGACCAAGATCTATCGCAGGAAATGCTGGGAAGGCATCGGCGGCTTCTGGCCGGCCCCCGGCTGGGACACTATGGATGAGGTCAAAGCCAACTCGCTCGGCTGGTCGAGCCGCAGCTTCCCCGACCTCCACCTGATTCATCACCGGGGTACGGGTTCAGCGGACGGACTCTGGCACACGCTGGTCAAATATGGGCGGGCGAACTACATTTGTGGTTACCACCCGGTCTTTATGTTCAGCAAGTGTGTCCGCCGGCTTTGGCAGAAGCCTTTCGTCCTTGGGTCGGTCGGGCTGATGTATGGTTTTGTCTCCGGATACATTAAGAAAATTCCCCAGGTGGACGACCGGGCCACGATCCTCTACCTTCGCCAACAACAAATGAATCGCCTCTTCCGCCGGCAAACTATCTGGAGATAGGCATCAGCTAGCTGCTATTTGCTTCAATTCAATCCCATTCAGCCACCGAATCGAGACTATTGTGTGCGGAATTTGCGGAAAACTGAGCTTTGATCGCGATGCGGCACTGGCGCCGGCGTTGTTGAAGACCATGGCCGACACCATCGAGCACCGCGGCCCGGACGACGAGGGATACTACATCTCCGGCCCGGTTGGATTTGGCTTCCGGCGTCTTTCGATTATAGATCTCAACACCGGCCACCAGCCGATCTCAAACGAAGACGGCACGATTTGGATCGTCTTCAATGGTGAAATCTACAACTACCGGGAGCTCCGGCGAACGCTCGAATCGAAAGGCCATGCGTTTCGCACTCAGACCGATACCGAGGTAATCGTTCATCTGTATGAAGAGTTTGGCGAGGCCTGTCTTACGAAGCTGAGAGGCATGTTTGCCTTCGCAGTGTGGGACGAACGCCGGCAGACGCTGCTGTTGGCAAGAGACCGGGTCGGCATAAAGCCTCTCTATTATTCCCTGACCAAGAAGTCGATCGTCTTCGGCTCCGAGATTAAAGCCATCCTGGCCGATCCGGAAGTGAAGGCCGAAGTTGTTCCGGAGATGATTGACCGGTTCCTGACTTTCTTTTATGTGCCCGGCGAGGAGACGCTTTTTCGCAATATTCACAAGCTCGCACCCGGATGCTGCCTGACGGTCAAAAATGGCACAGCCACGACTCGCCAATATTGGGATCTGCAGTTCGAACCCATAGCTCGAAGCACAAAAGAAGCGCAGGAAGAACTGCTCGCGCTGCTGGAAGAGTCTGTTCGCCTGCACATGATCAGCGACGTGCCGGTGGGATTTCTCCTCAGCGGCGGCGTGGATTCCACAGCGATGCTAAGTCTCGCCGCCGGAAAAACCGAGCAGCGCATCAGCAGTTACACGATCGGCTTTTCCAGTCCGGGCGTAATTGATGAACGACCATATGCCCGACTGGCAGCAGAGCGCTTTGCGGCCGACGCGCATGAGCTGACGATTACAGCCAAGGAATTCGCGGAGTTTCTGCCGAAGTTTGCCTGGCATATGGAAGAGCCGGTTTGCGATCCGCATGCCGTGGCGCTGTATTTTGTCTCGAAGCTGGCTAGGGATTTCGTGAAGGTGCTGATTTCCGGTGAGGGGGGAGACGAAGCTTTCGGCGGCTATCAGACATACCGGGGCATACAGTGGATGGAACGCGCGAAAAAGTTGCTGGGCCCGCTGACCGGGTTGTTCGCTTCGGGCCTGACTCGGATGAACGGCTCGCTTGCGTCCGACCGCATCGGCAAATATGCGCCGCTATTCAGCCTTGCCTTCGAAGACTACTACTACAGCCGAACCTCGAATCCGTTTACTTATTTCAATTCCTCATCCCATGAGTTCTACTCCAAAGATTTCGCATTCGCGGCTAACAAGGGCGTTTCGCTTGAGGCTGTGAAGAAATACATGGAAAGCAGCAGCGGTTACGGCGTCCTCAACCGGATGCTCTACGTCGACACCAAGACTTCGCTGCCCGACGATCTTCTGCTGAAGGCCGACAAGATGACCATGGCAAACTCCATCGAGCTGCGGGTTCCGCTGCTCGACCATAAGGTGTTGGAATTCGCCGCCTCGTTACCGGAGAAGCTTAAGGTAAGGAACTTTACCACCAAGTACATCGTCAAGTCGGCTTTCCGGGACCGCATCCCCCAGGAAATTCTGAACCGCCCGAAGGCAGGATTCCCTGTTCCGTACGTGCAGTGGCTGAGAACTGAACTGAAAGATTGGTTGCGCGATGTGTTGCTGGATCGCGAAACCATTTCAAGGGGCTATTTCAACAGGAGCGAAGTCGAGAAGCTGGTTTCCGAGCACTCCGCCTCGGGACGTTTTTCGAAGGAAGTATTTTCGCTGGTAGCATTGGAACTGTGGCACCGCACCTTTCTGCCATCGTCCAGTCCAATCGCCTCGGAAAACAATGGCGATCTCGCCATGTCGGCCCTGCCAAATTAAGGCTTATTGGTATGTACGAGACAGAAGCCAATCATAAGGTCGAATCGGATGAGCAGATTCCGGCCGGCGTCATCGCGGAATTGAGCAGGGCGGACAGCGGTCTGGTTGCCCGGACCGTGCTTCCCTGGAGCGAGCATTGCACAGAATGCGTCTGGCCGTCCTGCTACTCCACCTGCGATTTGTACTCTCCCCGCGAGGATGGCCGTTGCCGGCGCTTCGCCGATGGGATGGTCCGGGTGGACACTCCGACGGCGTTGAATCCCTATCTTCTTAAGATCCGCTTCAAGCAATGGGGGAAGCTGTGGACCCCAGGCAATATTCACCTTCACCCGGCTGACCAGGCGCTGAAGATCGAGCGCCGAGACTATCTGATTGGCAGGACACTGGTGCAGCTTCCCTTGCCTTCGCAGATGAAGAGCAGGATGACGGGCAAGCGATACAGCTTCAAGAAAAAAGCGGCGAACTGGGCTGGCCGCAATGGCGAATCGCCGACAAGTTTCCTGCTGGAATGCTACAACCCGGAACCACAGACTGTTCGGCTCTCGCTGACGATGCGCGCGGTCGACGCGGAAAAAAAGATACCGTTCCAGCGCCTCATCGAACTTGTGCCTGGATTTCAGCGAGTTCGCATTCCTCTGGGCGAGATTGCCAGGGTTCTCGACGTGCGAGCACCGTTCAGCATCGATCTCATCCCGAACAGCGACGCATCGGAGATTACGCTTTACTTCGGGTTGATGGAATTTGTGCAGGAAGTAGCCACCGCGCGAGAGAATACGGATCTAGAGAAGATAGATAAGGTCAAAACGGCCAAATGCATTGTGTGGGACCTCGACAACACGCTGTGGAACGGCATCCTCGTGGAAGACGGACCCGAGAAGCTCGAGTTGAAACCGGGGATTGCCGACATCATCCGGTCTCTCGACCAGCGCGGCATCCTGCACTCGATCGCCAGCAAGAACAATCAAGAAGAAGTACTGCAGGTTCTGAAGAAATTTCGCCTGGATGAATACTTTTTATGCCCGCAGATCTCGTGGCAGCCGAAGAGCGAATCGATGCGCGCGATTGCCCACCAGTTGAATATCGGAGCCGACACGCTGTTATTCGTCGATGATTCGGCATTCGAGCGGGAAGAGGTGAGGCTGGCCTGTCCGGAGGTGCGAACGCTGGACGCGCGCCTCTACCATACTTTGCTCGAGATGAAAGAGTTGAAGGTTCCTGTAACCGACGAGAGCAAAAGCCGGCGCGCCATGTATCAGTTGGAAACAAAGCGCCAGGCAGTCGCCCAGGGTTTTGGAGACGACTATATGGCATTTCTCAGGGACTGCCAGATTGAATTGTCAATCGGGCCGTTGACCGAAGAAAATCTCGGCCGAGTGCATGAACTGACTCAGCGCACCAACCAAATGAATTTTTCCGGTAACCGCTACGACCGGAAGGTGCTCGAAGGGGTTCGTCAGACTCCCCACTTGGATACCTATGTCATAGCGTGCCGCGACCGGTTCGGTAGCTACGGCGTGGTCGGGTTCAGCATTGTGGACAGCCGCGAGCCTCGCATGACCGATCTGATGTTTAGTTGCCGGGTCCAGGCGAAGCGCGTCGAACACGCTTTCCTGGCCTACGTGATCGGAAAATATATTGGAGAATCCGGTAAAGGCTTCTTCGCCAATTATCGGGAGACGCCCAGAAATGCGCCGTCCGGCCGCGTCTTCGGCGATCTTGGTATGGAGAGGATCGGGGTTCACGACGGAGTCACCCACCTAGTTTTCCACAAAGAAAAGGCGATTCCCCATGACCATGTAATTCAGATCCTCACTGAACAGGATGCGTTGTCCGCGGTTTAGCTTATGGATTTCCGCTCTCAGCTGGGATCGGTACGGCGGCAGGTTTTGGGATCACTTTATTCGCGCCGCGCGCCTCTCGGCGATGGCGGCCCGATTGTGACGTTCAGCTTCGATGATTTTCCGCGCTCCGCCTACACGGTGGGAGGGGCGGTCTTGAAGAATTTTGGCGCCCGGGGAACTTACTACACCGCCGTCGGTCTCATGGACACAAGCAATGAACTAGGCGAACAGTTTCGACGGGCTGATTTGGATGCGCTAGTCGACGACGGACACGAACTAGCCAGCCACACTTTTAGTCATATTTCTTCCCGGTCGGTTTCGGACTTGCACTTTGTGGAGGAAGTCGATCGAGGCAGGAAAGCCATTCAGGAAATGACTGGACAAAGCGACTCAGGCAACTTCGCATTTCCGTTTGGAGAGTTTACCTTGGGTGCCAGGAAGATCCTAAGCGGGCGGCTGCGTAGTTGCCGCAGCATATGGGGTGGTTTTAACGGACCCGAAATCGATCTGAGCTTGCTGCGGGCCAACAGCCTTTACGGCGACAACCACAATGCCGAAGCTGCTAAGCAACTCATCCTACAAAATAAAAAGCGGAAAAGCTGGTTGATTTTCTATACCCACGACGTACGCCCCGATCCTTCGCGATTTGGCTGCACCACGTCTTTACTGGAGTCGGTGATCTCGTTTGCCAGTCACAGCGGCGCTCGCATCCTTACCGTGGACGAGGTATTGACTGAAATAACTGGCGCCGCTCATCGAGACAGTCTGGCGGCTGGCGTTACTGCATAGAACACTCCTGCAAAACCATCCGGCAGGATCAGGACAAAGATCGAAAGAACCATTGGAATGGCGAAATCAGTAGTCCGGAGTTCAACCGTACAAATGTCCACCGTAGCTAGTTGTGCCGCTCCGGCCCTGACCCGAAAGGTCGAGCTTCCCTCGGCAGCCGTCCATGAGATCGACCCCCTCACCGATCCCCGCTGGGACGCTATGGTGAACCGCCATCCTAAGTCTTCAGTGTTTCACAGTGGAAATTGGCTTCGGGCGCTCCGCAATGTTTATGGCTATGAGTTCGTCGTGCTCACCACCGATTCGCCCGCGGCTCCCCTGACCAACGGGCTTGTGCTTTGCCGCGTCCGGAGCTGGTTAACCGGTTCCCGTTTAGTCTCGCTGCCTTTTTCGGATCACTGCGAGCCTCTAGTCGGCAATTCGGAAGAATTCGATCGCCTGCTCAATTACACGCAGCGCTATGTGGACTCGGGGCAAAATAAATACGCGGAGATCAGGCCCGCATCGTTCGAACCCGGCGCGTCCACGAAATTCGCCAGGCGGCTGACCTATTGTTTTCATCGCCTGGACCTGAAGCCCAGCATCGACGAAATCTTCCGGCATTTCCACAAGGATTGCGTGCAACGGAAAATACGGCGGGCGGAGAGAGAAAAGCTTCGCTACGAGGAAGGTTCGTCGGAAGAACTGCTCGAGCAATTCTACCGGCTCATGGTTTTGACCCGACGGCGTCAATCGCTGCCTCCCCAGCCGTTCGCCTGGTTCCAGGGATTAGTGGCCGCATTCGGAAGCAGCCTCAAGATTCGAGTTGCATACGCGGGAGATACGCCTGTCGCCAGCATCCTCACCCTTTCGCACCGGCGGACCATGATCTACAAGTATGGTTGCAGCGACGCCGCTTTTAACAAGCTCGGCGGAACCGCGCTGTTGTTCTGGAAAGCGATCCAAGAAGCCAAGGCGGCAGGCTGCCACGAACTCGACATGGGCCGCTCTGACTCCGAAAATCCAGGCCTGATTGCGTTTAAAGATCACTGGGGTGCGGCGTCAAGTTCTTTGACCTACTGGCAGTATCCGCAGGCCTCGGCGCGTCGTGACATCTGGCAACCCAAGTTCATCAAGCGGCTGATTCCGTCCACTCCCTCGGTACTTCTGAAGACAGTGGGCCGACTCCTTTATAAGCACATCGGATAATTCATCGTTCCAGTGAATTCACCGCTCGTTCCGCCCACTCGACGCCAACACCAAGAAGAGCTACGCGATGATTAACAAAGCTTACTACCTGCTCAAGCCGATCATTCCCTGGCGCGTTCGATTAGCGCTCAGGCGTCTCCGGGCCAGCTATAAACGGCGCGCCTTTGCCGAAGTCTGGCCGATCGATGAGCGGGCAGGCGCTGTGCCGCCCAACTGGCCCGGGTGGCCGGAGGGCAAGCGCTTCGCCGTGGTGCTCACGCATGACGTCGAAGGCGCCAAGGGAGTGCAACGAATCGAGCGGCTGGCCCAACTGGAAGCAAAACATGGATTTCGCTCCTGCTTCAACTTCGTGCCCGAGGAGGAATACCGCATCTCCGACAAGCTGCGGGCCACGCTCGAAGCGGCTGGATGCGAGGTTGGCGTACACGGCCTCGAGCATGACGGGAAGCTCTACCAGTCGAAAGCCAAGTTCGCGGCAAAAGCCGCCCGCATCCGGGAGTACACGCGGCACTGGAATGCTTCCGGCTTCCGCTCCCCTCTCATGCAGCACCGGCTGGCGTGGCTGCATGAGTTGGGCATCGAATATGACGCCTCCACCTTCGATACCGACCCATTCGAGCCCGAACCCGATGGAGTTGGAACCATATTTCCTTTCTGGGTCCCGGGGCCGGATGGCAGCGGCTACGTCGAACTTCCCTACACGCTGGTACAGGATTTCACGCTCTTCCTGGTTCTTCGCGAGAAGAACATCGATCTCTGGAAGCGCAAACTGGATTGGATCGTCGAACGCGGCGGCATGGCGCTCATCAACACCCACCCGGATTACATGCAGTTCGAGGGTTGCGAGAGAAAGAAAGATGAGTTCCCGGTTTCTCATTACGAAGAGTTCCTGAAGTATGTCCGCGAAAAATATGAGGGATCGTACTGGGCTGCGACGCCGCGGGAAGTCTCCCGCCATTACCGCGACAGCGTACCGGTTGCTTCCCGCAATACTCGCAAGAAGATCTGCATGCTCGCCTACACTGCCTATGAGTACGATAATCGGGTGCGGCGCTACGCGGAGACGCTGGCGAAACGGGGCGACCAGGTCGATGTAATCGCCTTGAGCGGTGCGCAATTTCGCGAGCCGGTCGAGACGATCTGCGGGGTCAAGGTTTACCGCATTCAGTACCGCGACTGCAACGAGCGCCACAAATGGAACTATGCTTCACGCCTGCTGCGCTTTTTGCTGCGCTCTTCCGTCGTCCTCGCGAAACTGCACCGGCGCAACCGCTACGACCTGATTCATGTGCATAACATGCCGGATTTTCTCGCCTTCGCGGCCTGGTATCCGAAGATGGACGGCACCAAGATCATCCTCGATATTCACGACCTCACGCCGGAATTGTTTGCCAGCAAGTTCGGCACGACGGTGCAAAGCGCCTATGTGAAAATGCTGAAAGGCATAGAACGCGCCGCCGCTTCGTTCGTCGACCACGTGATCGTTTCCAACGATCTTTGGAGCGAGACCCTGATTTCACGGTCGGTTCCAAAAGAAAAGTGCTCGGTATTCATCAATCACGCCGATCCGGCGATATTCTATCCGCACCCGAGGACGAGAAATGACGGGAAGTTTGTGGTTCTTTTTCCGGGCAGCTTTCAGTGGCATCAGGGGTTAGATCTGGCGATTGAGGCGTTTGCCCACCTCAGGGAAAACCTGCCGAATGCAGAACTTCACCTTTACGGGGGTGGAGGGGGCAATGGCGAGGCCGGGCTGAAACAGTTGTCGCACCGTCTGGGATTGGAAGATGTGGTGAAGTTCTGCGGCGGGGTTTCTCTCGACCGCATCGCCGAAGTCATCGCCAACGCCGATCTCGGGGTTGTGCCGAAGCGGGCCGACTCCTTCGGCAACGAAGCCTACAGCACCAAGATCATGGAATTTATGTCGCAAGGCGTGCCAGTCGTGGTCTCACGCACAAAAGTCGATACCTATTACTTCGAGGAGGGAACGGTTCACTTCTTTCCCTCAGGGAACAGCAAGGCGCTCGCGGACGCGATCTTGGATGTCGCAACCAACGAAGCTCTGCGGAAAACGCTCATTGCGCGAGGTTACGAATACGTTGAGCGCAACGGCTGGGGGCGGAAAAAACAAGAATATATCGACCTGGTGGATTCGCTTTCGACGGAACGCTTCGACCACGTGGCCGTTGAGGAAAACGCAGGCTTCACAAAAGAAACGGCTGAACTGGAACGTATCGTCGGATTGCCCTCGGGCGCAACCAAAGCCATGGGAGCGGCTGCCTCCGAGGACAACCGATTCAGCCTCGCTTCGCGGAAACGCGACCGGTGACATTCCTGTGACTTGGCAGGTAGAGCACCGGACCTGATCTTACGAAAGCCGATCGAATGAAAGCATTGCCTACAAAGCCGCGGGATTCGCGGACTGACATTTCCGTGATCATTCCTACGCGAAACCGCGCAGCCTCGCTCGCGATCACGCTGGAGTGTCTGGCGTCGGCGGACCGCGACGGTTTGCAAGTCGAAGTCATTGTGGTGAACAATTCCGGCGAAGACCACACCGAGGACATCGTCGATTCCTTCAGAGGTCGGCTTCCAATCAAATATCTCCACGAACCGGCACCTGGAAAGAGTCACGCGCTGAACCGGGCGCTCGATGCCGGCAACCTGGGCGAAATTGTCGCCGTTCTCGACGATGACATGAGCCCGCATGCGGAATGGTTTCAGGGAGTCGCTGCGATCTGCAAGCGCTGGTCAGACAAAGACCTCTTTAGCGGATACACCTACATAATCTGGCCCAACGACGAAGTCCCCGCGTGGGCGAAGAAACCAAAGCTACAAAGCTGGCTTTTTTCCGCAGGCCATGTCCCGGAGGCGGACGCCAAATTGAAGGAGGGCCGATGGTTTCTGGGCGGCCACTTCTGGTTTCGCTCGCGGGTGATCGAGACCGGTCGCCGGTTCAAAGATATATGGGTAACCGAGCCTGATTTCCAGCTGGATCTGGTCGAATCGGGATGCTCCGGAGTATCGGCGCGGGACGCAATGTCCGGACACCGGATTCAACCAGAACTGCTGCAAAAAGATGTCGTGACCAGGCGGGCCAGAAAAACCGGCGAGTGTGCGGCGTGGCTACGGCTTCAGCCTTACCGCAAGAAAATGAAGCAGGCGCGCCTGCTGCACTCCCACCCGGTTTTGGGGCGCCTTTTCTGCCTATTCAGTCATGGGATATGGTGGTTTCTGTACATGATTTCTTACCTGCTCCCTGCGAATGGCATCGGCTTCGCACTTCGCCTGATTGCCCTGGAGCGGAAGGCAACGTACCTCGAACTTTTCCGGGCTGCGAACCGGTTGGAAGCTTATTCGCTATCGCGCGGCAAGCGTGAAACCGCAGTTCGATCCCGAACTTGCCCGGCCCCCAGAGTGCACTCTTCAATTCTTAGTGCGCACGAATTAATAGAGAAATAGAAACGAGGAGCTTTCATTCAATGAATTCCGCGCAACACACGATGACCACATGCGTAGTCGATCTAGTCGCAGCCCGTGCGGCGGAGACTCCGCACGCAGTAGCCGTCGCAGAAGGTTACAGGCAGCTTACGTACGGCGAACTCGACGCCCGCGCCAATCAATTGGCTCACCTGCTGCGCGATCGAGGCGTTGGACCGAACGTCCTGGTGGGCCTCTGCATGCGGCGCTCGCAGGAATTCGTAATTGCAGCTCTCGCAATTACCAAAGCAGGTGGAGCATATCTCCCGCTCGATCCTGAATCTCCCGCGAATCGGCTCCAGATGCTCTTGAGCGATTCGAGAACACAATTAGTTCTCACGCATTCAAGTTCAGTTGGGCAAGTGCCGGGCGGCGACTGGCAGACGATCATCCTCGATCCGGCCAATACGGCGACGGCCCGCTACCCGCGAACGGCGCCGGATGTAAAAAGCGATCTTGAAAATCTCGCTTATGTGATCTATACCTCCGGCTCGACCGGACGGCCCAAGGGCGTCGAAGTCACTCACTCCAATTTGACGAATCTGGTGAATTGGCATCTAAAAGCTTTTTCGGTGACGCGCGACGACCGCGCTACTCAGCAAGCCAGCCCCGGATTCGATGCCGCAGTCTGGGAGGTATGGCCGTACCTCGCTGCCGGAGCCAGCGTGTATCTGGTCGACGAGCGAGTGCGCACCACTCCAGAAGCGCTTCGAGACTGGATGGCTGCCCATGGAATCACCATCAGCTTTCTGCCGACTGCGATTGCTGAACACATGCTCGAACTGCAATGGCCGCGGGAAAGCAAGCTCCGTTTTTTGCTGACCGGTGCAGACACGCTACGCCGCCGCCCTCCCGCCGGCCTGCCATTCACTTTTGTGAACAACTACGGGCCCACGGAGTGCACAGTCGTCTCTACCGCCGGAATTGTTAGTCCGGGGGATAGTTATGGAGAATTGCCGGCGATCGGGAAGCCGATCGACAATGTTCAGGCTTTTGTAGTAGACGAGCACCTGCAACCTGTCCCCGCAGGAACCGCCGGAGAATTGCTCATCGGAGGCGCGAATGTTGCGCGCGGGTATCTGCACCTCCCGGAATTGACCGCGCAAAAGTTTATTGCCAATCCTTTCGGCAAAGATCCCAAAGCCCGACTTTATCGCACTGGCGATCTGGTGCGCTATTTACCTAGTGGGGAAATTGCTTTCCTGGGACGAATCGACGATCAAGTCAAAATTCGCGGTTACCGGATTGAGCCGCAGGAAGTTGCCGTAGCAATCAATCGTCACGGCGCCGTCGAAACCAGCGCAGTAATCGCGCGCAAGGATGGGTCCAACGAAAAACGGCTGGTGGCCTACGTTGTAGCAAAGCACAACGCTGAGTTGAACGCCGCTACGCTGCGGCAGGAACTGGCCGAGAATCTGCTTGATTACATGATCCCGACGACGTTCGTGCGACTGGAGCGCCTGCCGGTATCGCCAAATGGAAAATTAGACCGCACCGCGTTGCCGGTTCCGGGCCCGGAGAATACTCTGAAAGAAGGCGCCTACGAAGCTCCCCAGTCGGAGCTGCAGGAGCGCCTGGCGGGTATCGTAGCAACATTGCTCGGCGTAGAAAGAGTCGGCATCGATGATAACTTCTTTAATATGGGTGGACACTCTTTGCTCGGGGCGCAAATGATTGCCCGCATCAGCGACGCCTTCGGCGTAGAACTCTCGCTGCTCAGCGTGTTCGACGATCCAACGGTAAGAGGCATGTCCGCCGAAATCGAGCGGCTGTTTATGGAAAAGCTGGAAAACATGAGCGAAGAGGAAGCGCAGCGCCTGCTGGCGGCTCAGGATGGGAACTGAACGATGACGGCGGTCCAAACTTCAACCCCGCGGCGCAAGCCCGAGGTTCTCGGCCTGTTCCGGTTGCTTGACCCTGAAGTGCTGGCTAATCCGTATGCACTTTACGCGAGGCTGCGTACAGAGGACCCAGTGCATTGGGACTCGTTTCTGCACGCCTGGGTCGTAACGAAATATCCGGATGTAATACGCGTCCTGCATCACTTCTCCGCGAACCGCACGCCGACGCCGGAGCAGTTGAGCACCATGAATCTCTCGGCGCTGAATCCCATCGCCAAAGTGATGGTCCGGCAGATGCTGTTTCTCGACCCTCCGGATCACACCCGGCTGCGCGCATTGGCATCGGCCGCTTTCACTCCCCGCAGAGTGGAACAGCTGCGTTCGCATATTCAGGAGATTGCCGACAACCTGCTTGACGGAATCATTGCCCGCGGCGGGCGGATGGACTTGATCGCCGACTTTGCCGCTCCGCTGCCTGCAATCGTTACCGCAGAGATGCTCGGCGTTCCTGTCGCCGACCACGACAAACTGAAAGACTGGTCGGCTGATTTCGCCGAGATGCTGGGCAACTTTCAGCACAATCCGGAACGCTTCCCGCGGGTGCTGCGCAGCGTCGAGAGCATGGGCGACTATTTCCGCGCGGCCATGAAGGAACAGGGTGAACAGCCGCGCGACGGCCTGATTCACGCCATGATGACCGCCGAGGTCGATGGCGGAAAACTCTCCGACGAGGAAATTGTCGCAAACCTGATCGTGACCATGGTCGGCGGCCAGGAAACCACGACCAATCTGATCGGCAATGGAATGCTCACGCTGTTGCGCAACCGCAAAGAGATGGAGCAGCTGCGCGCCGATTCGTCGATCATTCCCTCCGCGGTCGAAGAATTGTTGCGCTACGAAAGTCCCAGCCAGCATACCGCCCGGCTCGCTCCGGAGGATCTGGAGATGGGCGGCAAGAAGATCCGTAAACGCCAGGCAGTAATTGCTGTCATGGGCGCAGCCAATCGCGACCCTGAGCGCTTTCCCGACCCGGACCGCCTCGACTTGACGCGACAGGATAACCGCCACGTTGCATTCGGATGGGCGGCGCATTTCTGTTTCGGCGCGCCGCTGGCGCGAGTCGAAGGCCAGATTGCCTTTGAGACTCTTCTTCGCCGGTTGCCGGACCTCGCCCTCGAAACCGGCGCACCCGTAACCTGGCGGCCCAACCTCGGCTTGCGGGGACTGACCGCATTGAACGTGACTTTTTAAGAGCTCCGCTCCCAAGCCAATCGACAGAAGTCTCCCGAGACTAATGCCTGTGACGGATCGATTATCGGATGCGAAGCGGAGTTTGCTGGGCAAGTATCGCGCGGGAAACACTGCAGTCCCGCGAGCCAGCACGATTCCCCGCAGGCGCGAAGGCGTCCTCGCTCCGCTGTCGCTGTCGCAGGAAGAATTGTGGCGGCGTGAACAGGTTCCGGGCATTCCACCGCTGTATAACGAATGTGTCGCGGTTCGCATGAGGGGGCGGTTAGAAATTCCGGTTCTGGAACGGGCGATCACCGAAATCATCCAGCGTCACGAAATCTGGCGCACCACATTCGAAACCAGGGCTGGCGCTCCCATACAGGTGGTGCACCCGGTAACGCCAGTCAGCCTGCCGATTGCAGATGTACGCTCTGTTCCGGCAGCGGTACGTGAAGATGAGGCGATCCGCTTAATGAACGCCGAAACCCGGCGGCCATTCCGGCTCAATCACGAACCTCCGCTTCGTCCGATGCTGGTGCGCATGGCGGATTCGGAATATTGGCTTTTCTTGATTGCACATCTGATTGTGCTCGACGGCCCGTCGGCATATCAGATATTCCCAATGGAAGTCGCTGAATTCTACAAGGCTTTTACGACGGGGCGAACCCCGAACCTGCGGGAGTTGCCGATACAGTGCGCCGATTTTGCATGCTGGCAGCGCGAGTCGCTCGCTGCCGACATCGAGAAGCAATTCGCATACTGGCGGGAGCAACTGGGCTGCGATGATTCACTCGAGCAATGGCCAAACGATAAACCAAGACCGTCGTCGCGAAGCTATAGAGGGGTAATTCGACCTTTTGAATTGTCGACGGAGACCAGTCAAAAATTAAGAGACTTCAGCCACAGGGAAAATACAACTCCCTTCTTGACCTTGCTTGCCGGTTTCGCAAACTTGTTGCATTCCTATTCCAGGCGGGAAAAGATTCTTCTGGGAACCCTGTCGCCCTCGGGCAGAAAACGAAGTGAAGTTCTAAACCTGCTCGGTTATTTTCTGAATCCGGTCACGTTAAAGTTCGACTTCGCAACCGATCCTACCTTTGCAGAACTGTTGATCCAGGCAAGAAAGGTCATGGCGGGAGCGATTGGCAATGACGATGTACCCATCGAGCACATCGCGCGGCAGGTGAAACCCGGCGATTCGAGTCCCAGCCCATTTTTCCGCACCGCGATCTCGCTTCAGCCTTCCACGCCGAATCTCGATCTCGACTGGAGCGTAACCTCGATGGACGTGGATAGCGGCGGTTCGCCCTGGGAGTTATACCTCGCATTCATCGACCGCCCACAGGGGATGATCGGCCGCGCGCAATTCGATCCAGATGTGTTCGATGAGGATTCCGTTCGTCAGATCGTGAAAGATCTCGACCGCTTGCTGGCAGAACTTACGGCCAATCCGCAGCTCCGTTTCTCCAACGATTTCGCACGCCCGGTGGGAACCGCCTGATGCCAGAACAAGACCAAGAACAAAAATCAGCCGGGACCATGGGCAAAGTTGATCCCAGCGCCCAGCGTGCGCTTCTCGACAAGCTCAGAAGAGGCCAGTTAGGGCAGAATGCGAAGCAGGAATCTGCAATCGCGCCCCGCCCGCCGGCAGAATTCGCGCCTCTGTCTTTCAATCAGGAACAGATATGGTTGCACTCGCAGATGGCGAGCGATTCTCCTCTGTACAACGAAGCCATCACGATTTACCGCCATGGCCCGCTGGATGTTTCAGTATTGCAACGGTGCCTGCTGGAAATCGTTCGGCGTCACGAAATATGGCGCACGACCTTCCATGTAGTGGCCGACGGTCCCGTGCAGATTGCGCACCCAGCGCCACCAACCTTTCCGCTGCAGGTGGTCGAATTGCGCACTTTGCCGGAGAGTGATCGGGAAAAGGAAGCGATCCGCCTCGCAGGCGAAGATATCCGGCGCCAGTTTGATCTGGCAAACGGCCCACTGCTTCGGGCTCTGCTGGTCACACTGGGCGATCACGAGCATCGTCTTTACGTGACGTTTCATCACCTCGTCTTTGACGCGGTGACCGCCTACCAGGTATTCATGCCTGAACTTGAGACGCTCTACGAAGCGTTCTCGGCCGGCAAGCCGTCTCCCCTTGCAGAGCCGCGCATACAGTATGCGGATTTTGCCTGCTGGCAGCGTCAAAAGAGATCCTCGGAGATTTGGTCCGCCGACTTGGCCTTTTGGCGCGACAAGCTCGGATCGGACCTTCCGGTTTGTTCCTGGCCGAATGACCGTCCGAGGCCGCCGATCGACAGCCACCAAGGGGCAGTCCAGAGATTTGCATTTCCCGACCAACTGAGCCGGCGAATCAGGCTGCTCAGCCGCGAGACCGGCGTCTCCGTCTATATGACGCTCCTGGCAGGCTTGGCGGCGGTGCTGCATCGCTATACCAACGAAAACGAGCTTGTGCTGGGCACCCTGACTTCCGGTCGTACCCGCACCGAACTCGAACAACTAGCGGGTTATTTCGTGAATCCGCTCGCCATACGCCTCGACGTTTCGGGAAATCCATCGTTTCGCGAATTGCTGAAGCGCACTCGCACCGCGATGCTCGAGGGCATCGCTCACGAGCGCGTTCCGTTTTTGCAGGTGGTCAAAAAGGCGCAGCAGAAGCACGATCCCAGCCGCAATCCTCTGTTTCAAATCATCCTCTCGCAACAGCCGGCGATGAATCACGTCGCGCCCGGATGGGAGGTGGTCTCGGAGGAAATTTCGAATGGCGGCTCGAAACTGGATTTACTGATCGTTATCGACGACCGCGGTGCGGCGATCTCTGGGCCAATTACCTACAATCCCGACCTCTTCGACACAGGGACGATTCAGCGGCTGGTCGGCCACTGGAATGCGCTGATCGAGGGCGCCCTCGCCGACCCCGAAGAGGTTTTGTCAGACTTGCCGATTCTCACCGCGGCAGAGCGGAAGCAAATCGTCGCCGGTTGGAATAACACCGAGGTTCGGTATCTGGATGGGAATCGATGCCTGCACCAGCTGATCGAGGAGCAAGCTGCACGAACCCCCAACGAAATTGCCTTAATCTTCGGGAATCATCAGCTCACTTACAGCGAACTCAACCAGCGCGCCAACCAACTTGCTTGGCATCTGAAGAAGCTTGGCGTCGGGCCAGATATGCTGGTCGGAATACTGGCGGAGCGCTCGCTCGAAATGGTGGTGGCGCTGCTTGGAATTCTCAAAGCCGGCGGAGCTTATGTTCCCATCGATCCGGATTATCCGCCCGATCGCGTCGCGTTCATGCTCGAGGATGCCGAGGCGCCCGTGCTGCTTACCCAATCCGGCTTCGCCGATCGCGTGCCCGGCCACAAGGGAGAAACTCTTTGTCTCGACAGTGAGTGGGAAAAGATTTCACACGAAAGCACAATAAATCCGCCGACGGTGACGATCCCCGACAATCTCGCCTACGTGATTTACACCTCCGGCTCTACGGGGCAGCCCAAAGGGGCAATGAATACCCACCGCGGCATCTGCAACAGGCTGCTGTGGATGCAGGAACAATACGGGCTCACCGCGTCAGACAGGGTACTGCAAAAAACTCCGTTCAGCTTCGATGTTTCCGTGTGGGAGTTCTTCTGGCCGTTGCTGGCGGGATCGCGGATGGTGTTGGCCAAGCCCGGCGGCCACAAAGATCCGGCTTATTTGGCAGACCTGATCGATGATGAGCAGGTAACAGTCCTGCATTTTGTGCCGTCGATGCTGGCAATTTTCCTCGATGAACCGAAGGCAAAGCGCTGCGGGTCGTTGCGCCATGTAATTTGCAGTGGCGAAGCTTTGCCGTTCAGCCTGCAGGAGAAATTTTTCGGGCTCTCGCCGGCGCAGTTGCACAATCTCTACGGACCCACCGAAGCGGCGGTCGACGTTACTTACTGGGCCTGCCAACGGGAGAGCAACAGGAAGATTGTCCCCATTGGAAGTCCGGTAGCGAATACACAGATTTACATTCTCGACAGGAATATGAAACCGACTCCAATTGGCGTTGCCGGCGAGTTGCATATTGGCGGCGTTCAAGTGGGACGCGGGTACCACAACCGGCAGGAGTTGACGAAAGAGAAATTTATTCCTGATCCGTTCAGCCGAAATCCGGAAGGCCGCCTTTATAAGACTGGCGATCTCTGTCGCTGGCTGCCCGACGGGGCAGTCGAATATCTTAGCCGAATGGATTTTCAGGTCAAGATCCGCGGGCAACGAATCGAACTGGGCGAGATTGAAGCTGCACTCGGCCGCCATGAAGCGGTAAAGCAGTGCGTGGTAGTGGCCCGGGAAGATTCCGCAGGCGACAAAATCCTCACCGCGTACTTTGAATCCTGGGCTGGACCTACGCCGCTAGCCACTACTTTGCGCCAGTTTCTAGGTCAGCAATTGCCCGACTACATGGTGCCGTCAGTGTTTGTGCCTGTCGAGAAGCTTCCCCTTTCGCCAAACGGCAAAATCGACCGCAAAGCTTTGCCCGATGCGGAGAAACAACGGACCGCGATCACGGACAGCTATACGCCGCCCCGCGACTCCGTGGAACAGATACTGGTTCAACTGTGGGCAAAAGTCTTACCGATCAAAACGGTCGGAGTCCATGACAACTTTTTCGAACTGGGCGGCCACTCTCTCCTGGCGGTGCGCCTGGTGACGGAAATCGAGAAAGTCTACGGAAAACGTCTGCCACTGGCCACCTTGCTGCGGGCTCAAACGGTTGCCGAACTAGCCGAGATCCTGCGCAAGGAGCAATGGCAGCCTTCGTGGCAGTCGCTGGTTCCGGTGCGGGCCGGTGGATCGAGGCCGCCGCTCTTTCTGATGCATAGCCACGGCGGCAATGTCCTCGAATACTTTCCTCTCGCCAGCCACCTGGACGAACGGCAACCCGTCTACGCGCTGCAGGCGCGAGGCTTGGACGGCCAAATCGTGAGCGGCCGGTCGGTCGAGGAAATGGTTGCGTCGTACCTGCATGAGATCAGAAGTTTGCAGCCCGAGGGACCGTACTTTTTGGGTGGATATTGCTCAGGCGGAGTGCTGGCGTGGGAGGCTGCTCGGCAACTTGCAGCCGTAGGCGAGAAAGTCGCTCTATTGGTGATGATCCAGACATTCCATCCTGCCTGCGTGCACTTCAAACCGGAGACGAATTTTTTGCAACGCTGGTGGTATCGCACGAAAAAGCGAATCGATCTGGAGCGCGATCATCTTTCAGTTCACGGCAAGAATCATCTGCTCGAACGTTGCCGGCGAACGATTGACATCCTGCAAGCGCGGACTGCGATTGCCTTCGAAAAGATAACCGGCCGGAAGCGTGGCGGAAAACAGCCCTCCATGGCCTACATCCTGGAGCGCCTTGCCGATGAGCACAACCGGGCGCGCGATAACTATGTGCCTACCGGATACGCCGGAGACGCGGTTCTATTTCGTTCGAGCAAGCAATTGTCGGGCTTGGCCACAGACTACTCATTAGGATGGGACGGCCTGATCAGCGGCGAGTTTGAGATTTGCGAGTTGCCCGGCCACCAGGAGGCGATGCTGAGAGAACCAAACGTTTCCAAGTTCGCAGACGAACTGGAAACCCGGCTCGACGCTGCTCGGCAAGAAACGAGCTTTAAATCGGAAGTGGAAGAATCGGCATGCTACCTCCCCAATGTTTCCAGCGACATTAATGCCAGGCATTTAATCGCGACCACCAGCGAAGCGTAGGCGCAGGACTGAATCACAGTTCACGATCGGGCCATTCGCTATCGCACAGTTTCTCCTCCCCACAAACAATTCAAATAATTCAGGGATGAAGCAATGAATAAGTGTGTTTCCGATTGCAATGTTGCGGTTATCGGCGCCGGCCCATACGGGCTTTCGGCGGCAACCTATCTGCGGGCTGCGGGAGTGGAACGCCGCGTCTTTGGCGACCCCATGTCGTTCTGGGCGAACCAGATGCCGGCAGGGATGTGCCTGCGTTCCAACTGGGGCGCCTCGCATATTGCCGATCCGAAGGGCGAATTGACCCTCGACGCGTATCGCGATCAGAACGGCAATCATATCGGCAAGCCGATTCCGCTCGACCGTTTTGTCGACTATGGCCAGTGGTACCAGCGGAAGGCCGTGCCGGACGTGGAGAGGCGCTACATACGCACTGTGGATATCGCTCCACGCGGCTTCAAAGTAGTTTTGAATGACGGTGAGGAATTCCTATCGAGACGCATCGTACTGGCTACCGGTATCAGCACCTTTGCCACGCGTCCCGCGGAGTTCGAAAATATACCTACTGCATTAGCCTCGCACACCAGTGACCACAAAGATCTCACTAAGTTCAAAGGTCAACGTGTCGTCGTTCTCGGTGGCGGACAGAGCGCTCTGGAATCAGGCGCTCTGTTCAAAGAAATGGGTATCGAAGCCGAGGTAATTGCGCGCCGTCCCGCTCTTAACTGGGTCGGCCTGCATTCCAATCTGCATCACTTGGGTCTGCTTTCGCGTCTGATGTATTCCAAGTGCGACGTCGGTCCGGCGGGAATCAGCCGACTGGTTGCGATGCCGCATCTATTTCGCCAGCTCCCTCGCGAAATTCAAGATCGGACCGCTTATCGCGCCATACGTCCCGCTGGAGCAGGATGGTTGCAGCCGCGGCTCACCGGAGTGACCATCACACTGGGGCGAAAACTAATCTCTGCGACGTCTACTGGCAGCAAGCTGCGACTGAACTTCGATGACGGAAGCGACCGGGTGGTCGACCATGCGCTGCTGGCCACCGGCTTTCGCGTCGATGTCTCGCGCTATGGCTTCTTATCGCCGTCGATCCTGCAAAGGCTGAAAACGGTAGACGGCTATCCCGTGCTGAAACGCGGTCTGGAATCGTCAGTGCCCGGATTGCATTTTCTCGGGAAACCGGCGGCGTGGAGCTTCGGTCCGCTGCTGTGCTTCGTTTCCGGCACAGAGTTTGCCGCCAACGAATTGGTCGATGGCATCACCCGCAGTAACGCTCACAGCAACGGAACTCATTAATCGAACCAAGCATTCCATGACTACCACTCTGACAAAACCGCTGCCCGAACCGAAACGCGTGGCTGCCAAAGCGCTGAACGTGGGAGCCGTCGTTATCGGCGGCGACTATCAGGGGCTCGGCATCGTTCGCAGTCTTGGACGGCGAGGAATCCCCGTGTGCGTGGTCGACAACGAGCATTCCGTCTCCCGATTTTCCAGATACACGCGAGATTTCGTGCGCGTATCCGATTTGCGCGATGAACGAAGAACCGTCGACACGCTCCTCGATGTTGGCGAGCGGATGGGCTTGCGGGGCTGGGTTCTCTATCCGACGCGCGACGAAACCGTTGCCGCAATTTCGCGCTATCGCAGTGAACTGGTGAAGATATTCAAAGTGCCCACACCGGATTGGAGCAGCGTGCAGTGGGCCTGGGACAAGCGGAATTCCTACCAGATGGCGCAGGAACTTGGGATCCCCACGCCCGCCACGCACTATCCGGAAGACATCGATCAGCTTTGCGTACTCGACGGCCATCAGCCTCCTTTCGCGATCAAGCCTGCGATCAAGGAACATTTCATCTATGCCACGAAAGCCAAAGCCTGGTGCGCCAACAGCCACGCGGAATTAAGAACACTTTTTCAGAAGGCAGCCGCGCTGGTTCCCCGCGGCGAAGTGATGGTACAGGAATTGATCCCTGGCGGCGGCAGCCAGCAGTTCTCCTATTGCGCGTTTTTCCGCAACGGCAGGCCCGTGGGAAAAATGGTCACGCGAAGAAGGCGGCAGCATCCCCTGCAATTCGGGCGCGCGAGCACGTACGTTGAGACAGTCGATGTGCCGGTGATCGAAGAGCTCTCCGAGAGATTTCTGCGCGCCATTGACTACTACGGGCTGGTTGAGGTTGAATACAAACTCGATCCGCGCGACTCGCAGTTCAAGCTTCTCGACGTAAACGCCCGTACCTGGGGCTATCACAGCCTTGGCGCCCGCGCCGGATTGGACTTCAGCTACATGCTCTTCTGCGATCAGGTCGGCTTGCCAGTTTCATCCGCCAGCGTGCGTCCGGGTCTCGGTTGGGTGCGGTTGACGACCGATTTTCCAGCAGCCTGCATGGCGATGCTGGCGGGAGATGTCGACCTTAAGAGCTACATCAAGTCGCTGAGATCGTGCTCCACGGAAGCTGTATTCAGCGCAAAAGACCCTCTTCCCTTCCTTGCGGAAATATTCATGTTGCCCTATCTGGCAGTCAAAAGGGGTTTCTGAGCGGCAACCGAACTGCCGACCGGAAAATAAGTTTTACCCGCCAACGAACGGACAGATGCAATCGAAATTAGAAAAGCGGTTAATCGGCGCGGTGTGTGCCTTCGTTCTGTGCTGCATCCTGACGGCTGGTTTGTGGCCGTTCGTGCCTCCGAAGAACGAGGTCAGCTGGCTTGATCGTGAGAATGGCCTTCGATTTGGCGATTACGGCACGCTTGTAAGCTCGGGGAATTTGAATCTTCCAGGATCCGACTGCACCGTCGAGATCTGGTTGGAGCCGGCATTCAGCTCCAATTCGAGCACGATCCTTGACATCTACACGCCCGAAACGCCCTTCAAACTCAGACTGCGGCAAAGCGTCGATGATCTCGTGATCTTGCGAAATTATCGAAATAATAATGATCGCCAACGAGCAGGAAAGCTCTACGTCGATCATGCGCTCCGCCAGGGTAGTGCTGTCTTCATCACTCTCGCCGGAAGCGCTCAGGGTACCTCCGTTTATCTGAATGGCCAGCTTGCGAAGGCGGCGCCAAAGTTCAATCTCACCAGTCAAGACCTTCAAGGCCAGCTCATTGTAGGGGCTGCACCGGTCAGCGACGATCGTTGGGCCGGCAAGCTGCTGGGGCTGGCGATTTACGGAGAGCAACTGAGCGCGGCACAGGTTGGGCAAGACTATCAAAACTGGATTAATAATCGGAAGCCGGACGGCTTGACTGCCAATGCCGAAAACATTCGCGCACTCTACGATTTCTCCGAAAGAAGCGGAAAAGTTGCCCATAGCAAAATGGGCGTCGCGCCCGATCTGAATATCCCCAAGCGGTTCACGGTCATCGGTCAGACATTTCTGACGCCGCCTTGGAAGGAGTACTCGCCCGGCTGGAGCTATTACAAATACGTACTCATTAACATTGCCGGGTTCACTCCGCTGGGCTTTTTCTTCTTCGCGTACCTTTCACGTACTGGACAAAGCCGCCGGGCGGTTCTCATAACGATCCTGTTCGGTGCAGCGACCAGTTTTACAATCGAAGTGCTACAGGCATTTATCCCGACGCGGCAATCCGGGTTGACGGATGTAATCACGAATACCCTCGGCACCGCTGTGGGAGTGTGGCTATTCCAATCGCAGAGGGCACAGAGTCTGATCGCGAGCCTTGCCCGGATTTTTCGCGCTAAATCGCAGGCCAGCAATTTTGGAGATGACAAGTTAGCGTTGGGTTTTCTGTCGCTGTGCGCGATAACGACAGCCATCCTCTGGAAACCGCTTGCGGCGACGCTGTCGCTCGCGCTGCACGACGACCAGTACACGCACATTCTGCTGATCTTGCCGATCTCTGCGGCACTGATTTACTCCGAGTGGAGTTCCAGGAAATCCAATTTGAAATCGAGCGTTTTCCTGGGAGGGATCTTATTCGGCGCCGGCATTCTATTGGCTGTCTTCAGCAGTTGGTCGCCGGCCGTGCCAGGTTCTGACCTGCGCTTGACTGCCGGCATGGCCGCATTAGTGATCTTATGGATTGCCGCCTTCGTTCTTTGTTTTGGAACGACTGCTGCGTTGTCGCAGCTTTTCCCTCTTTGCTTTCTATTCTGGATGGTTCCACTACCCACGCTTGCGCTGACAAGCATCGTTCGCTGGTTGCAGCAGGGATCAGCCGTTTCAACGTCGTTGCTATTCACCGCTGCCGGCGTGCCGGCTTCGCGGGAGGGTGTTCTGGTTTCAATTCCGGGTCTGACTGTCGAGGTTGCGCAGGAATGCAGCAGCATCCGTTCCAGCCTTATGTTGCTCGTGACCACCATGGTGCTCGCACACCTGCTGCTGAAGACCCCCTGGCGAAAGCTGATGATTGTGCTGGTTGCAGTTCCTCTCTCGGTCGCAAAGAACGGGTTGCGCATCTTCACGCTGGCGATGCTGGGAACCCGCGTCGATCGCAGTTTCCTCACTGGGCGGCTCCATCACGAGGGCGGCATTGTTTTCTTTCTAATCGCTCTGGCGATCATCTTCGCTCTTCTGTACTTCCTCCGAAGAGGAGAACAATCCTTCCTATACGTGCCACAGTTAAGACCGGCAGAATCTTGAGCAGTTCCAAAGTTGTTCTCCCAAGTCCTGGTTCATAACCCAGTCGTCAGTTATCCGCGACGCGAGTTTTCTGAAAGGATTCCACATGAGCACTTCTATTGTTTCATCTGACTTCGCTTCCGAACTGAAAAGCAAAATATCGAACCGCCAGGCACGAGTCGGAATTATTGGACTCGGCTACGTCGGCCTGCCGCTCACGCTGTTGTACGTTGGACAAAGATTTCCTGTGACCGGCTTCGACATCGATCAAAATAAGGTCGATGCGCTGATGGGTGGAAGGTCTTACATTTACCGGATTCCCACCGAGGAGGTGCAGGAAGCGCGTGCCAAAGGCATGGCGGCGACCTCTGATTTCTCTCGACTGGCTGAGATGGATGCGATCATCATCTGCGTGCCGACGCCGTTGAACGAATATCATGAGCCGGACCTGAGCTTCATCACCAATACAGCTCACGCGATCGCCCCGCACCTGCGGGCCGGGCAGATTGTGATATTGGAAAGCACGACCTATCCGGGCACGACTGAAGAAGTTCTCGTGCCAATTCTTGAAAAGGAAAACCGGAATGGACTGAAGGCGGCGCGGAATAATGAATCCGCGCAAGCTTCCGGCGTATTTTATGTCGCCTTCTCGCCTGAGAGAGAAGATCCCGGCAACACTTCCGTAGCGCGCCCTGATATTCCGAAAGTGATTGGCGGATTGGACGAGCGAGCGACAGAACTTGCAGGCGCTCTTTACGGTTCGATTTTCCGACGCACCGTGCCGGTCTCTTCACCCGCAGCCGCGGAGATGACGAAGCTGCTGGAGAATATTTATCGCTGCGTCAACATCGCAATGGTCAACGAGCTTAAACTTCTCTGTTTGCGAATGGGCATCGACATATGGGAAGTGATCGAGGCGGCATCGACCAAGCCGTTCGGTTTCCAGCCGTTTTATCCCGGCCCAGGTTTGGGCGGCCATTGCATTCCCGTCGACCCGTTTTACCTCTCCTGGAAGGCCAAGGAATGGGATTTCCGGACCCGCTTTATCGAACTCGCCGGCGAAATCAACGTAAACATGCCGTACCACGTTGTGAGTTCCGTGGCCTCGGCGTTGAATCAACACAAGAAATCGCTGAACGGATCGCACGTGCTGATTCTGGGCGTCGCGTACAAAAAAGACATCGACGACCTGCGGGAATCGCCTGCGCTGACGATTATCGAGCTGTTGCAGAAAGAAGGCGCGAAGGTCAGCTACAACGATCCGTACATTCCGGCAATCGGCAAAGGCCGGAAATACAACCTGCAAATGAAATCCGCTCCGCTGGATAATCTCGGCAATTATGACTGCGTGCTGATTGTCGCCGACCATTCGAACTACGATTACGCGAAGATCGTCGCAGAAGCGAAGATCGTGGTCGATACCCGCCACGCGACGAAAGGCCTCTCCAACTGCAAGATCGTCCACTGCTAGGGCGATTCAAACATATAGATTGACCCTTCAGGTCAGGTCAGGAACATAAGACTCAAAACCTGCAAGAAATTGCACACGTCATCTGCGGAAAACCTCGGACAACCCACAAGCTGTTGATTATGCTGACTTTAATGATGTGGCATTAGTCGCTTCCGGCTGGGAAATTGCCCTATAATTCGCGTCCCTCTGAAAGGTCAGGCGCGAATTGAATTCATCGACTCTAGCCAAAGTTTTCGCTCTCGCGGCAATGCTCTCCATGGCAGGCGGCATCTGTCAGTCGGCCCTCGCTCAGGGACCGCTGCCAGATGCACCGCAACCCGCGGTCGAGACTTCATCGTTCGTCAGCACGCCATCGCCGGTGCCCAGCCAGCATCGATTTTGGGACCAAGAAAATCTCGCCCTCTTCGCTGGGACCGCGGCTCTGAGCACAGGCGATTTTCTGGTGACCCGTTCGAACTTGCAGAGTGGCGGCACGGAGCTGAATCCTATGGTCCGAATTTTCGGCAGATCGAGTGCCGGGTTGGCGGTGAATTTTGCGGGTGAGACCGCAGGCGTGATCGGGATCAGTTATTTCCTGCACAAAACTGGTCATCATAGACTTGAAAGACTTTCCACCACAGTGAACCTCGGCGGGTCAGTAGGCGCCATCGCTTACGGTTTAACGCATCGCTAAACGAGCGTCCTCATTCTCCCGAGTGGCGCACAATCGATTCCCGTTCGAATAATTCCCAGAGGAAACACCCTGCGCAAATGGCTATCGGGCTGCATCGATTTCCGCGAGTATTCTTGTTACTCCTTGCAGGCCTATCGGGAACAGGCTGCTCGCACGGTCAGTCCAGTCCGGTGACGACCGCCAGTTTGCACTCCGCAGTAAACAACGGAGCAGCCGCTCCGTCTCCCATCAAGACTTTGCCGCCACAGCCCATCTGTCCTCCGGCAGGACTTCTGCCGCTGCAATCCTCGATGCCCGGCACAGGCCACCATCGCGTCACTCTTACCTGGAACGCCAGTTCCATCGGCAAAGCAGGCGGGAAAGCTGTCGGCTATTGCTTGTACCGGAGCACGTCAGAACACGCGGCGAAAAAAAATCCCAACTGCAAGCAATGCGAGCGGGTAAATCAAGTACCGGTCGCAAGCCTTAGTTGCGTGGACGATCTCGTGCAAGACAGCACAACTTACTACTACGTCGTGACCGGAATCAGTTCAGCAAGCAGGATCAGCTCCTCCTCGAACGAGATTCCGGCGCCAGTCCCCGCCGGCGATCAGATCAAGTCAGTATCCCCGGTTCCGCCTACGCTTCCGCTCTGTCGAGTGGCATTAGCTGCAAAATAAAGACAACTCCGAAAATCAGTGATCGAAACTCTTCATCAACGTAAGAACCTGCGGTTTTCACTGCACTACCCCATCCGCCTCGAATTTAGTTCCGGAGGCAGAAACTTCCAGGTCGATGCGCTTACCAGAAATCTGAGCGTTGGCGGGCTCCTTTTGGAGTCTCCATATCCCATTCCTATGGATTGTTCCGTGAACTTCACGATAAGCGCTGAAGGAGAACAGATGGTCTGTCCGCTGGAGTTTGCGGGCAGCGGCGACGTGGTGCGAGTCGATCCTGTGCTGCCCGGACTTGGGTACGCCGTGGCCCTCCGCTATGCTCGCCCGATTCAGTGCCGCCGCCCTTGAAATTTCAGTAGAACCACCGGGCTTCGCTTCGGTTCTTCCTTCCATCTTTTTCGCGTTGTTTTCCCCGCCTGAATCCGTTCCCGCGTAAAATCTATTTGAGTTGCGTAAGTCGCGATCCGGAGGTACGCTCTACACCTTTGTAATGGAGTGTAAAGCCATGTACTCCTTTCACCCGGGGAGCATCTAATACTAACGAATAAGTACAAACAAATCGGACGAGCGGAACAGAACGCCCGTGGAGCAAAGTAAGAGCACGGAGGTCGATGGATGAAACTCAATAATCTCAAGAACAAACTTCTTGCTTGGATGGTCGCCGGCGCCATGACGCTGACGGTGACTCCGAACAATTGGCTGGCTTATGCGCAGGACGCGAACCAGGCACCGCCTCCGCAGGATCAAGCTCCGCCTCCGCCGCAGGATGAGGCGCAAGGGGCTCCACCGAACGGCGATGCGCCGGCGGCGGCGGAACAGCCGCAGCCTTCGCACCTGACTCCGCAGCAGTTGCAGGAACTCGTAGCACCGATTGCGTTGTATCCCGATGCGCTGGTCGCGCAGATTCTCGCATCGTCTGCCTATCCAACGCAGATCGTGGAGGCGGAACGCTTTATCCAGCAGAATCCGGATCTCAAAGGCAAAGATCTAGCGGACGCGGTCGACAAGCAGGATTGGGATCCGAGCGTAAAAGCGCTCACACAATTTCCTTCCGTGCTCGCCAACATGGATAAAGACCTTTCGTGGACCTCTGAACTTGGCGATGCCAACATCAATCAGCAAGCGGACGTGATGAACGCAATCCAGTACATGCGCCATCAGGCACAGAAGGCCGGACATCTGCAAACCACACAACAGCAGACGGTAACGGATCAGGGTGACGACATCGACATCGCTCCGGCCAGTCCGGACGTCGTTTACGTGCCGGAATACGACCCCGGATTGATCTATGGCTATCCCGTGGCCCTGTGGCCTGGATTCTATCCGTGGTGGGGCGTGGGTGGACCTTTCATCTCTTTCGGCGTGGGATTCGGAATCGGCCCCTTCTTCGGATTTGGCTGGGGTTGGGGGCACTGGGGATTCGACTGGTATAACCACGGGCTCATCTGGGGCGGACACCCGTACGCATTCCACAGTCACGCTTTTTACGATCGCAATGCCTACTTTCACGGTGGCTTTCGTGGGGGCCAGGGATTCGATCGCGGCGATCGGGGCTTCCGAGGTTACGCCGGCCCGGCTCGCGGTGGGGCTGAAGTGCGCGGTGGCCATCCAGGGGCTTTCGGTGGAGTCGCCCGTGGAGGCGATGCTCGTGGCTTCGCCTCCCGCGGACGCTCCAGCTTCGGCGGTGGTGGATTTCACGGCGGTGGCGGTGGCGGATTTCACGGCGGTGGAGGCGGCGGAGGCCGTCGTTAATTCGCGAGCCGGCTTTGGCCGGCTTGCCTTCAATCCTTAAAGAAATTGCAAGGAGATAGGACTATGTTGGAAAATCGCTGCAGTTTCCAGACGTCTCAATTAGGCATCGCCGGCAAGGTTGCGAGCGTCGCGGTACTCTTGGCTGGGATCGCTTTCTCAAACATCTCCGCGGCGGCTCAGCAGGCCGGGCAGAAGACTTTCCACTCGGCCGCGGAAGCCAGTAAAGCCCTGATCGCGGCTCTCAAGTCTGACGACCAGTCGCAGTTGATGGTTATCCTGGGTCCGGACGCGAAAGATATTGTTTCCTCCGGGGACTCCGCCGAGGACAAAACCAACCGCACCGAGTTTGTTCAGAAATATGAACGGATGCACCGGTTGGTGATGGAACCGGACGGCAAGACGACCCTCTATATCGGCGCCGAGAACTGGCCAACGCCAATTCCTCTCGCGAATAAAGGGAAGATGTGGTACTTCGATACTCCCGCCGGAAAAGACGAGGTTCTCTACCGCAGAATCGGGAGAAACGAACTGGCCGTCATCCAGGTGTGCCGCGAGTTGGTTGATGCTGAAAAAGAATATTACGGGCAGCCGCACGACGGAGATTCCGGGAACCAGTACGCGCAGAAGTTGTACAGCGATCCGGGAAAGCACAATGGACTTTACTGGCAAGCCAGCGCTGGTGAGGGTGAAAGTCCGATCGGTCCCATGATCGCTTCGGCTGCGGCGGAAAAGCCTGAGCCGTTTCACGGTTACTACTTCCGAATCCTGACAGGCCAGAAAACTTCGGGCGGCACTCAGAGCTATGTCGACAATGGCAAAATGACGAAGGGATTCGCGTTTATCGCGTATCCCGCGGAATACCGCGCGTCGGGAGTGATGACTTTCATCGTCGCTCAAGATGGAATCGTCTATGAAAAAGACTTTCGGCGGCGCACTCCGGAGGTCGCGAAAACTCTGACTGCGTATTCCCGCGACGCAAGCTGGCGCAAAGCGGACTAGCGGACGTTTATTTGGGCCGATCGCCAGGGTGCAGCGGCCGAAGCTGGGCTCTTTTGTCGTCGAGGTCGAGGCCGAACGTGGGATGTGCGTACGTTCCACCGAGCCGCACCGGAACAATCTGCCCTTTTTTCTTCCGCTTGAAAAATGGTTGAATGGCTTTCAGCAGAAGAGATTTGGCGCCGGTCTGGGTGTTTGAAATCTCCGTATCGACGCGCAATTGGCCGCGCATATCAATGCGCTCGTTAAGCAGATTGTAGGTGCCATGCATTCGCGAACCCACGCCGGGGATTTGAAAAGTAATGTCGTTGAATGCTACGACGCCATTACTCAGATCTTCATGTCCCTTTAGATTGGTGAGAACAGTTTCCGGATCGGACGATTGCTTTTCTCCCCGCGCGCCTTCGCTCAATTTGTCGACATCCTGCTGTGTGTTCCTGTCGGAGAATTTTCCGCCAGCGACGCCGAAATCCGCTCGTAGCTTCACTTTCCTGAGAAACGGCTGCGGGCCTGACGGTATCTCCGCGTGCGCCCGAAATGTGACTTCACCCGCCATTGGAGCCTGTTTCGCCGTCACAAACATCAGCAGAAGATCTTGAATGCGGGCTTGGTTCGATTGCAAGTCGATCAGCGCAGTCTTCCCTCTTCCATCCGCCGAACGCGCAATGCTGCCCGCCGCCACCACATGCGTATTCCAGAAGTCGGCGTCTACGCGCTTGAGGAACGTATCTCCGTGAGCGGCGTCGACATAAGCGGAGAATTGTGACTTCAGCTGCATCGGGTGCTTTCCGGATTTCACTTCAAAATCTGGTGTTTTGGTATCGCCGGCGACATCGATGTGAGCGAGTTTGCCTTCGAACTTTCCTTTCGAAGATAGCGTGCCCGCGATGCCATCGAACACACTGAGATCCGCATTCTCGAACGTGTACTCGCCCGAAACCGGCGTTTCTCCAACATTGTCTTTATTCCACGCTCCGAATTTCCCCTGGGCGCTGATTTCCGCGGGTGGCTCCGGAATGTGAAGTTTGACTCGGTAGCTGAACGCCGCCGTTGCCGCTACGCCCCACAGAGAAGCTTCATGAATGTCGAAGACCAGCGGCCGCTGATTCGAATCGTTGGACGCGAACTCGAGTGTCGCGGCATTCGCTACAAATTCGTCGACTTTAACTTCCGATTGCGTGCTGTGAAACGCGCTTCCCGTGCCGAGGGGCGGAACCGAAATATGCAGACCCTGCGCAACAATTCTTTTCACGTGATGAGCAAACAGTTCCGCGTAGTCTGCTTGCACGATGAGTCTGTCGATGCTGATCAGCGGCTTGGCCGCTCCGCCCCCGTGAACGAGAACAACCCCATCCAGCACGCAGCCCGGAGATGGAAAGAATGTTGCCTTAAAGGAGCGCACTGAGATTTGGCTGTCGCTGGACTCCCGCAGGTCTTGAAGCACCGCGTCTTCGCGGAAAGGCCAGTGACGGCTGAGCAAAAGCGCAGCAACACAAATTGCCACCAAGGCGATGAGCGTGACCGGAATCAGCCGGCTGGAAACCCGCGCCTCACGACGTCCGGGCCTTTCAATTCTGGCGGGCGCGTTCGCCATAGAGGGGGACACCCCGTTTGGAGGCCGATGCGATCAGGGGGGTTGCTGTCAAAAACCAAGCGATTCAGCCTTGCCTTTCGTCCCCTCTGTGCCTTCTGTGGTGAACGAACGCCATCGGGTCGGACAGGCGCAACCGCCAGCTCGCCTCAGAGACTTTCTTCTTCGTTGACACGGGCTCGCGAAAAAAGCCATACTTTCGGGCCAGCGATGGAGCGTTCATCCAGGCTCTGAAATGCCTGGGTTCTGAAATGCCACGACTGGCTGGGCTTCCCCACTCTCTTCCAGGAGAATTCGC
>Ga0210391_10000575_pt1 | contig 37318 bp, 34 predicted proteins | sample IncBWC12OmetaG_FD_160573 | JGI IMG/M metagenome (GOLD analysis project Ga0210391, IMG submission 160573) | Forest soil microbial communities from Barre Woods Harvard Forest LTER site, Petersham, Massachusetts, United States - Inc-BW-C-12-O ...
CCAGCACGGGCAGATTCGGTCCTCGACAATGGTCCTGCCCTCATCCAGCACCCGGGTGCCATCGGCGCTCATGCGGTGCAGGATCAGCGAGCCCGCGCCCACCTTGGCATGCACCAGGTAGGCCTGGCCGTCGGTATCCCAGAAGGGACAGGGATCCTCATAGCCTGGCCCGGGCATGACGGCGACCGGTGCCGACCACGGTCCGTGCATCCTGGCAGCGGTGCTGACAAAGATGCCCTCTGCCGGTGTCGGCCAATACACATAGAACCTGTGATCGTGATAGCGCAGCGAGGGCGCCCACACGCCCCCGGCATAGCGCTGTCCCTCCGCCACCGGACCGGCCGTGGCATCGGTTAAGGAGAACGGCGGCAGCAGGTCGTAGCCGGGCGCGAAATCAAGCCGCGACAGCACATGTCCGATGATTTTCCAATGCACCAGGTCCAGGGACTCGAGCACGGGAATCCCGGGTGAAAAATGAAAACTCGATGCGACCAGGTAGTAATGCCTGCCGGATCGCAACACATCAGGATCCGAATAATCGGCATAGAGAATTGGATTGCGATAAGTCGTGGCGCCGGCGGCCAGCGCGCACAGCGGCATCACCCCCTGCAGCGCCGCCATGATCATCACGGCGCGGACTTTAGATGATACAGACACGCTTCGTGTCCAGATCCGCAAGGATCATAGGCCGCACATCCCGGCCACGGCTCGCAAACCGCACGCGGGTCAGGGTCAGCCCATCCACATGCCTGGCCCACAGTCCGTAGGCGGGCACCGCATCGGCCACCATGTGCGCATCCGGATAGGTAGCGCGCATTTCGGCCAGGTCCTGCTGTGCCGGAACGGGCCTGTCGGTGGCACCGACCTGCAGCGCTACATCCCGTAGCGCCACATCTTCGATGTGCTTCTCCGGCAGGCCCATGAAATAGGATCCGCGCGCGCCATTGTCGGCACCGCTGATCCGGTCGTAGACGATACGGCGCAGCACGCCCGGCTTGGGTTTGGGCTGCCCGGGACGAACCCGACCGCGGTCCCCCAGCCGCAGAAACAGCGGCGAGTCGGCGCGCGCAATCTCGATATCCCGGGCATAGATGTTCTGCGCCCTGCCGCCGTCGACGATCTCCCAGGAAATCCCCGACTCGGCGCGCCGCCGATTGATGGCGGGCGCATCCTGCGATGGGCCTCCGAGCTGCAGCTTGCGCAACAGTACATTGCGAAACACGCTTTGCGAGTCCGTGCCGAGCTTGAGCGCATTGGTGGTGCTGTAGATCCTGCAGTTCTCCACCAGCACGTCCTGCGTCGGGCGCTGCGCCGCGCCTTTGAAGCACAGGCCGTCATCCTCCGAATTGATCTGGCAGTTGCGCACGATGACGCGCCGACAGCCGTCGATGTCGCAGCCGTCATTGTTGAAGTTCGCCTGATTCTGCACCCGCAGGTTCTCGATCAGCAGGTCATCGCAATGGAGATAATTCTGCATCCAGCATGGGGAGTCCTTGAGCAACAGATCGCGGATATCCACCTGCTGGCAGTCGATGATCCGGATCAGGAAGGGGCGTCCGGGCGTGGCGCCGATGGTCTCGAGGCCGGGGAAATTCGCCTTGGCACCACGACCGTCGATGGTGCCGGCACCGCACAGCGCGATGTTGTCGCAGCCTTCGGCAAAAATCAGTGACTGATTCATGCCCATGTTGCTGTCCATGACCGTGGGCCGCCTGGCAATGCGCGCCGGATAGTCCTTCAGGTCCAGGCTCCCCAGAAGTTGCGCGCCCTGTTCCACCTTCAGCCGGATGTGACTGCGCAGGTCGAGCGTGCCGCTGACATAGCTGCCCTGCGCCAGGACCACCGTGCCCCCGCCCTGGGCCGCCAGCGCATCGATGGCCGCCTGAATGGCGCGGGTGGCCAGCGGCTGGGCGCTGACATGGCCGAATTCCTCGGGTCGCGCCTCGCGTTTGGGCCCGCGCCAGGGTTTGAGATGGGCGTCAAGCCGAGCGGCCATCGCCTCCAGGTCCGCGCCAAGGCGGCTGGCCCATCCGGGAAACCCATGGCATTCAGGAGCGGCCGCCCGTGCGCGCGGGCGCGGGGCAGCGGCGGCACAGCCCAGGGCCAGCATCGCGGCCGAGAAGCGGCGACGCGACAGCAGCCTCACAGGGTGACGCCGCGTTTCCAGAGGGCGATTTCGCGCGCTCCGGCTTGCTCGTGACGACAGGGGCTGCCCGACGCCACCGCGGCGATGAGATCCAGCAGCGCCGCGGTGAGCGTATTGCGATCGGCGCCATTGATGAGCGATCCGGCATCGAAGTCGATCCAGCGCGGTTTGCGCTGTGCCAGATCGGAGTTGGAGGAAATCTTCAGTGTCGGTGCCGGAAAACCCAGCGGCGTTCCGCGGCCGGTGGTGAACAGCACGATGACCGCACCGGCCGCGATCATCGCCGTGGTGGACACCGCATCGTTGCCGGGGGATTCGAGTATCACCAGGCCCTTGCTCGAGGCGCGCCCGCCGTAGCGCAGGATCTGCGTGACCTCCGCATTGCCCCCCTTCTGCACCGCGCCGAATGATTTCTCCTCCAGGGTCGTGATGCCGCCCTGGCGGTTGCCGGGCGAGGGATTTTCGAAGACGGGCAGATGATGGGCCGCGAAGTAGTCCTTGAAATCATTGATCAGCTGCACCAGGCCGGCGAATGTCGGTTCATCACGGCAGCGGGCCATGAGGGAGCGTTCGGCACCGAACAGTTCGGGAATCTCGCTCAGGATCGCGGTGCCGCCGCTGGCGGTCACGGCATCGCAGATGCTGCCCACCAGGGGGTTCGCGGTGAGCCCCGAGAAGGCATCCGAGCCACCGCATTTGAGGCCGAGGACCAGATCTCCAAGATCGCAGCGCGAACGGCGATCTTCGGCCATTCTCGCCACCAGCGGCGCCAGCGCCTGGACCCCTGATTCAATCTCGTCCGCCACCGCCTGGGCATTGAAATATGCCAGTCGGTCCGCGCCGCGAGTGCCCAGCTCGGCGATCAATGCGCTGAGTTGATTGTTCTCGCATCCCAGCCCGACCACCAGCACCGCCCCGGCGTTGGGATGCTGGGCCAATGCGGCCAGCAGCTGCCGGGTGCCACTCAAGTCATCCCCGAGCTGCGAGCAGCCAAAGGGATGCCCGAAGGCGAAGATGCCATCGGTGCGGCCGGCGAACCTGACCTGTGCCTGCTCGGCAATGCGGCGCACCGTCTCTGCCACGCAGCCGACCGTGCACAGTAGCCAAACCTCGTTGCGTATCCCGACCTGCCCGTCCGCGCGCCGATAGCCCATAAATTCGCGCCGCGGCTGGGCGCTGGGCGCGCGCGGCGCGGGCTCGCGGTAGGAGTATTGATCGTGCTGTGCCAGATCCGACTGCAGATTGTGGGTATGCACGTGCTCGCCGGCGTCGATGGCATGAAGAGCATGACCGATACCGTGGCCATACTTCACGACGCGCTCGCCCGGCTGGTGCGGCTTGAGTGCCACCTTGTGGCCCCGCGGCGTGTCCGTGCGGATCTGAATGCTATGCGCTGCGAGGGATACCCGCTCGCCGCAGCGCATATCCCGCAGGCATACCGCTACCGTGTCGGCCGCATGCACCTGCAGCAGGCTCACGGTCTGACTCCCCTTACGCGCTGCAGGCGCGGGCTCAGGATATGTACGACCAGCAGTGCCATGAGATAGACCGACCCGGCGATGATGAACAGTATCCGATAGGATCCGGTCGCCTGCAGGATCCGACCGACGAACTTGGTGAACAGCATGCCGCCGATCGCTCCCATCATGCCACCGATCCCGATTACCGACGCCACGGCCGATCGGGGCAACATGTCCGAGGGCAAGGTATAGACATTGGCGGAAAACGCCTGATGTGCCGCCGCGGCCAGGCCTATCAACAGCACCGCGAGCCATAGCTCCCGGGCCCCTACCACCCAAAAGACCGGCAACACCAGCAGAGCGCACATCAGCATGGTGAGTTTGCGCGCCACGTTCACACTGGCACCGCGCTTCAACATTATCGAGGAGGAAAATCCTCCCAGTACCGAGCCGGCATCGGATATCAGGTAGATCGCGATCAGGGGTGGTCCGAAATTGCTCAGGTTCAGATGGTAGGTCTTGTCCAGAAAATCCGGCAACCAGAAGAGGTAAAACCACCAGATGGGATCGATCAGGAACCGGGCGAGCCCATAGGCCCAGGTTTCCCTAAGAGCCAGCAGACGCCACCAGCTCACCTGGCTCACCGCATCCACGGGGTCCGATTGGATCAGGGCCAGCTCCGCGGCGTTGACCCGGGAGTGAACCTGCGGCGGGCGATACATCACCAGCCACGCAATCAGCCACAGCAGGCCAATGCCCCCCGTGACCAAGAAACAGGAGCGCCAACCCCAGGTTGCGGCCAGCACCGGCACGATGGCGGGGGCGACGATGGCCCCGAGGTTGGTACCGGCATTGAAAATTCCGGCGGCAAGCGCCCGCTCGCGTTGCGGAAACCACTCGGCGATGGCCTTCAGGCTGGCCGGAAACGCCCCCGATTCGCCCAGCCCCAGGCCCACTCGCGCCAAAGTGAATTGCATGGCGGTGGCGGCAAAGCCCGCGGCAATGTGCGACAGATTCCAGAGGACGAAGGCAATGGCATAGCCGGTGCGCGCGCCGATCCGATCCAGTACGCGGCCGAAGCTGACATAGCCCACCGCATAGGCCGCCTGGAACCAGAACACGATGTTCGCGTAACCGACCTCATCGAGGGCGAACTCATGCTGCAGCGGGCCTTTCAGCAATCCGACGGTCTGGCGCTGGATGTAGTTGATGGCCATCGCCGCCAGCAGCAGGCCGCAGATTACCCAGCGATAACGGGTGGGCGCTGCCGGATGTGGATTGGACTCAGAGCTCATTTGCCGCCGGCAGTCTAACAGTTACCGGTGGTACTCCCGATAGACGATCCGCACCCAGCGATCCTGGCCCCGGCCGGTTCCCCAGTACTGCGTAATGGGATGTTCGGCCACTACGGCGTCCTCGCTCTGACCGCGCGCAATCGCCTGCCGGATGCGTTCGCGGGCCCCGAGCAGCTGCCCACGATAGTCCACCAAGTCAGCGCGCGTGCCGGGTTCACCGTGCCCCGGCATCACCAGGGTTCGTTCATCGGCCAGTTCCAGCAGCTGCTCGACGCCGTGGATCATGCCTTCCAGCGAACCGCCGTTGAGATCATCGAAGTAAGGCGGAATGTAGGGTGGTCTGACGAACAGGTCGCCCGTCATCAGCACATTGCGCTCGCGGAAGAAGATGATGGTGTCGCCATCGGTGTGCGCGGGCCCCGGATATTTGAGGGCGATTGAATTGCCGTTGAAGTGCAGCTGCAGGGACTCATCGAAACTGATCCCGGGCTGCCCGCTGGGCGCGTAGGCGCGCTGCGGTCCATACAGGGACATCACCTGGTCCGAGGCCATGCGTCGACGGGCATTCTCCTGCGCGATGATGACTGCGCCGGCGCGGCCAAAATATTCATTGCCGCCGGTATGATCGTCGTGGAAGTGGGTATTGATGACGTAGCGGACGGGTTGCGCAGTGACCGCCGCGATGGCCGCCACCAGTTTGCCGGTGCCGACCGAGTATTCATCATCCACCAGCAGCGCGCCGTCAGCCCCGACCGAGAGCACGACATTGCCGCCATTGCCCTGGAACAGATACAGGCCGTCCTGAAGTCTTACGGTCGTGATGTCGCTCTGCGCCCAGGCGCAGCTCACTGCGATGAGCATCAGCATCGCCGTGAGGGATCGGACCATGTGCGTCAGCCGGTGTGAGGGCCGCCAGCGAGCAGCTGGCGGCCACCGGTCCTACTGGTGCAGCGCGGGGGGCGGCGCCGCAGCGGGCGCGGCTGGCGCTGCGGGGGGCGCACCACCCGGGCCACCGGGTCCACCGAAGGGCGGTGCGGGCGGCGCATTCTTGGCGTCATTCGCCGTGGTCACGACATAGGAGCGGATCGCCTCGGCATCCTCGGGGGTGATCACCTTGGCGAAGGACACCATTCCGTTTTCCTGCAAGGCGCCGCCGAGCACGATCGCCTTGAAGGCGTCGGCACTCCACAGTGCGCCGGCGTAGCGCAGGTCCGGGAATAGACTGCTCACCGCGCGGCCGCCGGCCTGGTTGTTGCCGTGACATCCGGCGCAGTGCGCGGTGTATTGCTTGTCACCCAGTTCGTGCTGAGCGCTGTCACCGAAATTCGGCGGCGGATTGAGCGGCGCAGGCGTGAAGGCCACCTTTTGCGGCAACTGGACGTTGCCCCCGAGCTTGTACACCAGCAGCCGTGCGTAGTTCGGTGCCCAGTAGCCGCCACCGCCGAATCCCGATTGGCCGGCCGCCACCACCGCCACGTACTGCTCGTCATCGATGCGATAGGTGGCCGGGCCCCCGGTGATCGTCGCCTGGGTATCCACAGACCAGAGCTTCTCACCGGTATCAGCCTTGTAGGCGTTGAACCTGCCGTTGGCAGTGCCCTGGAACACCAGGTTGCCGGCCGTCGTCATGGTGCCGGCGCGTGCGGTTCCCTCGGTCTGCCTCCAGGCTTCCTTCTGTTTCACCGGATCCCAGGCCACCAGATATGAGCGCGGACCTTCCAGGGTCGGTGCGGTCCCTTCCGGGCGCTTCCTGATATTGATGCCCAGCAACTGGTTGCCCATCTTGGCGCCCAGTTCGGCGACGTAGGGATAGCTGCCGTAGTTGGTCGGCAGGTACACCAGGCCGGTGTCCGGATTGAAGGACATCGGGTTCCACACGTGCGACTGGAAGCCGACCAGAAAGAAGCCTTTACCGGTCTTGGCGTAGTTGGCATCGGGATTGAGGATCGGACGACCGCTGTCGTCAAAGCCGCTCATCCAGTTCACTTTCGGCACGAACGGGGTGCCGGAGATGAACTTGCCGGTGTGCGCGTCCAGGACATAGAAGATGCCGTTCTTCGGCGCATGCATCACGACGTGGCGCTTCTCGCCATTGATCGTGAGATCCGCGGTGGTGATCTGCGCGGTGCTGTCGAAGTCGAAGCTCTCCGACGGAGTCTCCTGATAGTGCCACACGTAGTGGCCGGTCTTGGCATCGATGGCAACGACCGACGCGGTGAACAGGTTGTCACCGTGGCCCGGGGAACGGTCCTCGGCCGGCCACGGGGCGCCATTGCCGGTACCGATGAACACATAGCCGGTGGTCGGATCGTAAGTGATTCCGTCCCAGGGTGTACCGCCGCCGCCGGTCTTCCACCACTGCCCGCCCCAGGTCTTCGCCGCCATGGCCAGTTCGGGCTGCTCGAAGCCTTTCGACGGATCGCCCGGCACCGTCCACCAGCGCCACAGCTCCTTGCCGTTGTCGGCGCTGTAGCAGGCGAGATAGCCGCGTTCCTCGAACTCCGAACCCGCCTCGCCGATGAAGATACGGCCCGCAGCGATGCGCGGCGCACCGGTGATGGAGTACCACTTCTTCGGATCGGTGGCCTGGATCTCCCAAACCTTGGTACCGGTCCTGGCATCCACTGCGATCAGGCGTCCATCCAGGGTGCCCCAGATTATCTTGCCCTGCCAGTAACCCACGCCCCGGTTGACGATGCCGCAGCACAGCTTCACCGCGTATTCGCCGGGAACTTGCGGGTCGTACTTCCACAGCCGCTTGCCGGTCTTGGCATCGTAGGCATAGACCTTGCTCCAGGGCGAGGTCACGTAGATTCGGCCATCGACCACCAGTGGCGTGGTCTCGTAACTGCCGCCGCGCTCGGCCAGGTCGCCAAACCAGGCCAGGCCCAGCTGGCTGACATTGGTCGCATTGACTTGCGTCAGCGGGCTGAAGCGCTGCTCGCTGAAATCGCGGCCATAGGAAAGCCACTGGCCCTCATTCTGCTTAAGGTCCGCCGGGTCGGTTCCACCGCCACCCGCCCCCCCCGGCGTGTCCCGACAGGCGACCAGAACGGCCGCCGCGACCAGCGCGGCCGACACGACGGAAATCATCTTGCTACGCATCTCGAAGCCCCCAAGCGCGCGTACGGCGCGTCTTATCCGCCATTGTACAGGGGGTACCGGCAAGGGCGCAGGAATAGCTATGTTGAACCGTCATCGCCTAGTCAACAGCTTGGCCCGCCCACGGCGCCCTCGCAGCCCCTGCCGGGCGCCGCCGACTCAGCAGTAGCGTTATGATGCGCCGGCGGGTCAATACATCGAAGGCAGGCCACTTGGACGCATTACCATCCCCCTCCCCGGCCGCGCTGGACCAGGCACTGAAGGCCATGGCCGCCGTGGTCGGTGGCGATGCAGCCTTCGCGACCGAAGAGGATCGCGATGCCTACAGCGACCACTTTCCCATCGACGCGCACCGGCATCGGCCCTTTGCGGCCGTCGCGCCCACCTCCGCCGAACAGGTTCAGGCGCTGGTCAGAATCGCCGTGGCGCATCGGGTCCCGATCTGGACAGTGAGCCGCGGCAAGAATTTGGGCTATGGCACCGCGGCGCCCGTCGTGGCCGGCTCCATCGTCCTGGACCTTTCGCGCATGCAGAAAATCGAGGTCGATGTCGAGAACGCCACGGTGCTGCTGGAACCGGGTGTCGGGTTCTACGACCTGTACGACTATCTGCAGAGCCGCAAGATTCCACTGTGGTTGTCGGTTCCGGGCAATAGCTGGGGCTCGGTCATCGGCAACGCCCTCGACCGTGGCCTGGGGTACACGCCCTACGGCGAGCACACTCGCAACATCTGCGGCATGGAGGTGGTGCTGCCCGATGGTGACAGGGTGCGCACCGGCATGGGCGCCATGCCGAACTCGCCCAGCTGGCAGCTGCACAAATACGGATACGGTCCGGCCTGGGATCAGCTGTTCGTGCAGTCGAACTTCGGCATCGTGACCAAGGCCGGCATGTGGCTGATGCCGCAGCCGGAAACGGTGCGTGGCTTCGATGTGGAAATGGATCGCATGGAGGACCTGGGTCCGCTCATCGATACCATCGGCCCGCTGCGCCGCGAAGGCGTGCTGCAGCAGTCCCCGACCATCGGCAACTGGTTCCGCGCCGCCAATATCCTCACCACCCGGCGCCAATGGACCGACCAGCCCGGCTCGCTGTCCGATGAGGTGATCAGCGCCATCCGCAAGCAGTTTGGCCTGGGCTGGTGGGGCGTGAGCCTGCGTGTGTACGGGCGCGAGACCGTGGTGCAGGCCAACCTGGACATCCTCGAAAAAGCGCTGCGCGCCATCAAACCCATGAGCATGAAGCCCTTCAGCTGGCGTCCCGGGGATGCCATCGCCCCGACCGCGGGCGGCTGGATGGGCGTGCCGATGACCTTCCCGATGCAGAGCGCCAACTGGTTCGGCGGACGCGGCGGTCATATCGGCTTCTCACCGGTGCTGACCCAGTCCGGGAAACTTGCGCAGGAGCAGTTCAACCGCACCTATGCGCGGTACAAGCAATTCGGCATGGACTATCAGGCCAGCTTCGCCTTCGGCGAGCGGCACATGCTCAACGTCAATGCGGTGCTCCTGAACCTCGATGACCCGGAATTCATGAAGCGGGTCGACCCGTTCCTGCGTACCCTGATCGCCGACGCGCGCCAGCATGGCTACGGCGAATATCGCGCCCACATCGACTACATGGACCTGGTTGCGGACTGCTACGACTACAACCATCACGCCCTGCGCCGCCTCAACCAGCGCGTGAAAGACGTGCTCGATCCGGCGGGCATCCTCGCACCCGGCAAGAGCGGCATCTGGCCGGCTGCCTACCGCAAGGAGCGCAAGGCATGAGGCGCCTGCTGCTGCTCGCCCTGGCATTGCCGGTCAGCGTGGCGGTGCAGGCCGCCGAGCCGGATGGCCAGCAGCTGTTTGAGCACAAATGCGCCATGTGTCATGGGCCTGTGGGCATGGGCACGGGCCTGTTGGCGCGGCGGATGAAGCCAGAAGTCGCGCCGCTTGAAAAACGTGATGATCTCTCGGCGGCCTACGTGGAGCGCGCCGCGCGGATCGGCATTCTCAACATGCCCCCGATCACACGCGCGGACGTCTCCGACGCGCAGCTGGCGCTGATCGCCCGCTACCTGTCCAAGGGCAAGCCTTAGTAGATCAGCCGGTCGGGGCGGATGTCGCGCAGGATGGTTGCGGAGATCTCCTCGATCGACTTGTGGGTCGAGGACAACCAGGCGATAGCCATGCGGCGCATCATCGACTCGGCATGGCTGACTTCATAGCGACAGTTCTCGAGCGTCGCGTACTTGCTGCCCGGCATGCGCTCATTGCGTACCTGTGACAGGCGTATCGGGTCGATCGTCAGCCCGAAGCATTTGCGCTTGTACGGCGCCAGACAGGCGGGAAACACACCACGCTCGAAGTCATCGGGTATCAGCGGATAGTTGGCGGCCTTGATGCCGTGCTGCATGGCCAGGTACAGCGAGGTCGGCGTCTTGCCGCTGCGGCTGACGCCGATCAGCACCACATCGGCAGCCTTCAGACTGTCAGCTGACTGGCCATCATCGTGCGCCAGCGTGAAATTGATGGCATCGATGCGATTGTTGTAGGCCTCGCTGGTGCTGACGTCCGGCGAGCGGCCGACGCGATGATTGCTCTTGCAACCCAGCTCCTCTTCAAGCGGTTCCACGAAGGTGCGGAACATGTCCAGCACCATGCCCTTGCAGGACTCGGACGTCATGATGGCGCGCACATCCTCATCCACCAGGGTCACGAAGATGATGGGACGCTTGCCTTCGCGCTCGGCGGCCTGATTGATCTCTTTGACGACGCCCCAGGCCTTGTCCACGGTATCCACGAATGGCCGGCGGATATGCCGTGGATTGCCCGGAAACTGCGCCAGGATCGAATTGCCGAAAGTCTCGGCGGTGATACCGGTGCCGTCGGACACAAAAAACACTGTTCTGTTCGGCATCGGACGATAATAATGTGTACCGGACCCGCCAGCCCGTTTTTCGACAGCTCTGGAGCCGATTCTATGCCCACTTCGTCCGCCGCGGATCGCCTGGTCGTCCCCTTCAGCCAGCTGCGCATGACGGATGTTGACTCGGTGGGCGGCAAGAATGCCTCGCTGGGGGAGATGATCAGCCAGCTGGCGGCCGTTGGCGTGCGGGTTCCCGGCGGCTTCGCGACCACCGCCCACGCGTTTCGCCGGTTTTTGCAGCACAACGGCCTTGCCGGACGCATCGAGGCGCGCCTGGCGACGCTCGATGCCGAGGACGTGCGGGCGCTGGCCGCCGCCGGTGAGCAGATCCGCCAGTGGATTGTCCAGACGCCGTTTCCCGAGCAACTGGAGCAGGCCGTGCGCAGCCAGTTCGAAGCTCTGGCGGCGCAGAACCCCAAGGCCAGCTTTGCGGTGCGCTCCTCGGCCACCGCGGAAGACCTCCCCGATGCCTCCTTTGCCGGCCAGCAGGAGACTTTCCTGAATGTTCAGGGCATCGAGCAGGTGCTGCACAAGGTCAAGGAGGTCTTCGCGTCTCTGTACAACGATCGGGCCATCAGCTACCGGGTCCACAAGGGCTTCGCACACGCCGAAGTGGCCCTCTCGGCCGGCATCCAGTACATGGTGCGCTCAGACCTGGGCTCCGCCGGAGTGATGTTCACCCTGGACACCGAGTCCGGCTTCCCGGACGTCGTCTTCATCACCTCAAGCTATGGGCTCGGGGAACTGGTGGTGCAGGGCGCGGTGAACCCGGATGAGTTCTACGTGCACAAGGCCACGCTCAGCGCCGGCAAGTTCGCCGTGATCCGTCGCAGTTTGGGATCGAAGTTGCAGCGCATGAGTTTCGCGAACCCCGAGGAGCGTGCCCGCAGCGGTGCGCTGGTGAGCACCACCGACACGCCGCAGGCCGACCGCAACCGGTTCTCGCTGACCGATGCGGATGTGTTGGAGCTGGCCCGCTACGCGGTGCTGATCGAGAAGCACTACGGTCGCCCCATGGACATCGAGTGGGGCAAGGACGGCAGCGATCAGCTCCTGTACATCCTGCAGGCCCGCCCCGAGACGGTGAAAAGCCAGGCCGGCAGCCAGGTGGAACTGCGCTACAAGCTCAAGGACACCGGCGCCGTGCTGGCCGAAGGGCGCGCCATTGGCCAGAAGATCGGCAGCGGGCCGGCGCGCCTGGTGCGCGGCCTCGCCGACATGGACAGCGTCAAGCCGGGCGATGTGCTGGTCACCGACATGACCGACCCGAATTGGGAGCCGGTCATGAAGCGTGCCAGTGCCATCGTCACCAATCGTGGCGGACGCACCTGCCACGCCGCCATCATCGCGCGCGAGCTGGGGATTCCGGCGGTGGTGGGCTGCGGGGATGCCACGCGTCGCATCAGCGATGGCACCTTGGTCACGGTGGTGTGCTCGGAGGGTGACACCGGGCATGTGTACGAGGGGCGCCTGGCGACCGAGGTGAGCGAAGTGCGGCGCGGGGAGATGCCCGCGTGCAGCGTCAAGATCATGATGAACGTCGGCAATCCGCAACTGGCTTTCGACTTTGCGCAGATGCCCAATGCCGGGGTGGGACTGGCGCGCCTGGAGTTCATCATCAACAACAACATCGGGGTGCATCCCCGGGCCATCCTCGACTACCCCAGGATCGATGCCGACCTGAAGTTTGCGGTCGACTCATTGTCCAGGGGTTATCCCACTCCGCGCGCCTTCTACCAGGACAAGCTGGCTGAGGGCATCGCAACCATAGCGGCGAGCTTCTGGCCCAAGCCGGTCATCGTGCGCCTGTCGGACTTCAAGTCAAACGAATACCGCAAGCTCATCGGCGGAACCCGCTACGAACCGGAGGAGGAGAACCCGATGCTCGGGTTCCGCGGCGTCAGCCGCTACATCAGCAGCGATTTCGGCGAGGCCTTTGGCATGGAATGCGAAGCGCTCAAGCGCGTGCGCATGGAAATGGGCCTGACCAACGTCCAGATCATGGTGCCGTTCGTGCGCACGCTCACTCAGGCGCGGGTGGTGACGCAGATGCTGGCCGACCACGGACTGGTGCGCGGCCGGGACGAATTGAAGATCATCATGATGTGCGAAGTGCCCAGCAACGCCGTCCTGGCCGAGCAGTTCCTGGAGTTCTTCGACGGCATGTCGATCGGCTCCAATGACCTCACGCAGCTGACTTTGGGTCTGGATCGGGATTCAGGAATGCCGCAGCTGGTGGCCGATTTCGATGAACGCGATCCGGCCGTGAAGGCGCTGATCTCGCGTGCCATCAAGGCCTGCCTGGCGGCGAACAAGTACGTGGGAATCTGCGGTCAGGGCCCCAGCGATCATCCCGACTTCGCGCTGTGGCTGGCGGGCGAGGGCATCGCCTCGATTTCGCTGAATCCGGACTCGGTGATCGAGACCTGGAATCTGCTCGCGAAGGAAGCGGACCTCAGGCAGTGAGGTCCACGACGCACACCCCGCCGTTGACGGGTGAGTTCTCACCCTCCGGCACCAGGATCTCCAGAAGCTTGCCCGCGCCCGGTGCCAGCACCTCCTGAGTGACCTTCTCGGTCTCGATCTCGTACAGCGCCTCGTCCTTGGCGAAGGAGTCACCGACCTGCTTGTGCCACTTGGCGATGGTGGCTTCCTGCATGTTCATCCCGACCCGGCTCAGCTTCAACGTAATCTTCATGCGCGATCCTAAGCTCTCATCAGGCGGCCGCAGCGCGGCCGGTGAGTTCACGGCAGGTACGGGCAATGCTCTCGGCGTTCGGAATGACGCGTGCCTCGGCATTGGGCGCATACGGAATGCACACATTCGGCACCGCGACGCGCTTGATGGGCGCCTTGAGCAGGCCAAAGCCCCGGTCGGCGACCATGGCGGCGATTTCACTGGCGGCGCTGCAGCGCTCGCGAGCCTCATCGCAGATCACCAGGTGTCCGGTCTTCCTCACCGAAGCCAGTACCGCCGCCTCATCGAACGGCACCAGCGTGCGCGGGTCGATGACTTCCGCATCCACACCATTGGCCGCCAGCTCCTTCGCCGCCTGCAGGGCGGGCTTGAGCATCGAGCCGATGGCCACGATCGTCACATCCTTGCCGGCCCGGGCGATGGTGGCCTTGCCGAACGGCACCAGGTGTTCGCCCTCGGGCACTTCACCCTGCTCGCCGCCGCGGCCACCGGCCTCCATGAAGAAACAGGGATTGGTGCCGCGAATCGCCGTCTTCAGCAGTCCCTTGGCATCCCCCGGCGTCGCCGGCGTGAGTACATTGATGCCGCCCAGGTTCAACAGCGGCGGATAGGCCGTATCGGAGTGCTGGGCGGCGTTGGAGCCGCCACCGCCGTAGCTGGCGATAACGGTGATGGGCAGCTTGGCCTGCCCGCCTGACATCAGGCGCATCTTGGCCATCTGATTGCCGATCGCATCCATGCCGGTATAGATGAAGTTGGAGAACATCAGGTGCAGGATCACCTTGTGTCCCGCGGCGGCCGCGCCGACCGCCATGCCGGTCAGCGTCTGCTCGCAGATGGGTGTATTGCGGATGCGGTTGCGACCGAAGCGCTCGGTCAGACCGCGGCAGTCGCCCATGATCGCAAGCTCCACGTCCTCGCCGAAGAGGATGACCTTCGGGTCGCGCTCCATTTCCTCGAACAGCGCTTCATTGATCGCCTGGATGTAGCGTTTCTTGGCCATGTCTGTCGCTCCCTACGGTCTTTGACCATCGAACATGAGTGTGAATGCCAACTCCGGATCCGCAGGCGGACTCTCCACGGCGTAGCGCACGGCCGCATCGACCCTGGCCATCACTCGCTTTTCAATTTCCTGCAGTTCGGCAAGGGCCGCCGGGCCACCGGCCTGCAGCTGCTGGCGCGTGAACTCGATCGGTCCACGCTTGCGCCAGCTTTCGATTTCCTCCGGCTCCCGGTAGCGCTGCCCCCCCAGAAACAGATCCTCCGCCTCCAGGTGGCCCTGGATGCGGTAGGTGTGCGCCTCGATGAAACTCGGACCACCGCCGCTGCGCGCGCGCTCCACTGCCGTCTTGGCGGCCTGGTACACCGCCGTCACATCATTGCCGTCGATGACTTCGGTGGGAATGCTGAAGGCGCGTGCGCGATCGGCAATGACCCCCGCGGTCACGGTCTTGGCGGGGCTGAATTCGCTGAAATTGTTGTTCTCGCACACGAACACCAGCGGCAGCTGCCACAGTGCGGCGATGTTCAGACACTCCATCAGCGTGCCCTGGTTGGAGGAACCGTCGCCGAAGAAGTCGACCACGATCTTGCCTTCCTGCGCCAGCATCGCCGAGTACGCCGCGCCGGTCGCGATGGCAAAACCCGCGCCGACGATGCCGTTGGCGCCGAGAATGCCCTTGGAGAAATCCGCCACGTGCATGGAACCGCCCATGCCCTTGCAGATTCCGGTGCTCTTGGCCCAGATCTCCGCCAGCATGGCATTCAGATCCCCGCCCTTGGCGAGGTAATGGCCATGCCCACGGTGGGTGCTGGTGATCATGTCGGTGGCGCGCAGGTTCGCGCACACGCCCACAGCGATCGCCTCCTCCCCTATATAAAGGTGCACCGCGCCGGGCAGATTGCCCGCCTTGTTCTCATCGCGCAGGCGCTCTTCGGTGCGCCGGATCAGCAGCATCTGCTCGTACAGCCGCAGCAGTTCCTGATGCGACACGGTCGTTTGCGTCCCGGACATGGGCCCCTACCTCCGAAATGACGAGCCGAGAGTTTAAGCCAACTGCGTGGCGGCCGGGGGGCCGCAGCAAAGGCCTGAATTTATTAGGGTTCCCGGCGGCCCCCGGCGGCCGCCGCAACCTCTTCGGGGCGCTATTTCGCGCCCGGCATCGATTTGGGCGTGCAGGCCGTTCCCGTGTTCTGCGAGTCGTTGATCATGGTCATGGTCTGGCCATTGACCTGCATGGTCATGGTGGTTTTGGCATGGCCGCCTTCGACGACCGTGTCCACGGTGCCCTGCACGGCCTGTTTGCCCGTGCACATGAATTTCGCGGAGTAGTGAGAGCCGTCGTGACTGGCGTCCTGAATGCTGCAGTTATCGCCCATGCCGGGGCCCTGCGGCTTCGACAGCGATTCCTGGGCCCTACCCTTCGGAATGCACACCTGCATGGTGCGCGGCGGCATGGTCATGCCGGCCATCTGCATGCTCATGGTCACCTGCCAGGTCTCCCCCGCCGGTGCGTCGTCGGCGAGCGCGACTAGCTGAGCGCCCAGAATCGCAAGACATGCGCTCGCCGCGCCCCACACGCGGGCCTGGTTGATATTTCGCATTGCTGTCCCCCTGATGCGGATGATTGGCATCTTCGCCGGCAAATTGTAAGCCACTCCCCGCAGGCGACGCTTCAAGTTTCGCGCAGCGCCTCGACGATGGGCAGGCGGCCGGCGCGCACCGCCGGCAGCAACCCCCCCAGAAAGCCGATGAGCGCCGCCCATACCACCCCCTGCAGCATCAGCGCCGGTGGCACGACCAGATTCAAGGCGAACTGGGTGTCGCCGAAGAAGTTGGTGTTGGTCTGCATGCCGTTCAGCGCCAACCGGATGACCGCGACCCCCAGGATGCCGCCGAGCAGCGACAGCAACACCGATTCGAACAGCACACCCAGCGCCACCGGCGCGGCGCCGAAGCCCATGGAGCGCGCCACACCGATTTCCCGGGTACGGGCGGCCACGGCGCCGTACATCGTGTTCAGTCCCGCAAATACCGCTCCGATGGCCATCACCAGCAGCACCGGATAGGCAAAGAAGCGCATGGTCATGAACAGACCATTGATCGAGCCCTGGAAATAATCCCGCTCGCGCTGCACCGTCAGGCCCAGATTGGGATCGGCCTTCAGCCGCGCGCGGATGTTTGCGGCGGCGGCATCGCTGCTGGGCAGCAGCCGCACGCTGCTCACGGCGCTGCCCGAGCCGTAGGCGGACTGCAATGCCCCGAGGTCGCCCCACACTTCGGATTCCACGCCGGTCGCGCTTGATGTGAAGATCCCGACGATGCGCCAGTCCGCATCCGCCAGGTGCAGGGTGCCGCCGATCTGCAATCCTGCGAACTGCTGCTGACTGGCGTGGCCGACGATCAGCTCGTAGCGACCGGACTGAAACATGCGGCCCGCCGTGAGCTTCATGCCATCGCGCAGTCCCAGCGCATGCGGGCCCACGCCGCGCAAGGCGACCGTCACGAAGTCATGATTCTGGGGCCGCTTCACGCTGATCAGCCGCGAACTCTCCGGTGACAGGATCACGCGCGGGTCAGCCGCCGTGGCAGCCGTGGCGAGCGCCGCGGCTTCGGCCTGGGTGATCTGGCTTTCATTCTCCGCATTGCCGCTCTTCATCACCAGCAAGGTCGCATCGTCACTTCCGGTCACCAGCAGTGACTGGTAGCTGGCGACCACCGAGAACAGGCCGACGAATACCGCGACCACGCAGGCCACCCCGAAGACATCGATCAGCGCACTGCCCAGTCGCTGCGGCAGCGACAGCAGGTTCAGCGCCGACATCACCAGCACCTGGCGGATCATCGCCGTGCACTGCGCAGCGCAGCGACCACCGGCAGGCGCTGGGCACGAATGGCCGGCACCAGGCCGGTGAACACCCCGGTTGCGATCATCAGCAGCACCCCCAGCAGCAGTTGTTCCGGACCCAGACGCAGGTCGCTCCATTGCCTGTTGCCCAGCAGCACCACCCCACAGGCAATCGCCAGTCCGAGCAGACCTCCCAGGAGCATCAGCATGGTGGACTCCAGCATCACCAGCGCCGCAATCCGCGAGGATGCATAGCCCAGTGCCTTGAGCACGCCGAACTCACGGGTACGCTCGGTGAAGTTCTGCAACAGGCTGCTGCCGGTCACCAGCATCATCGAGGCGAACACCGCCAGCAGAATCACATTGGCGACCAGGGTGATATTGCCGACGCGCTTGAAATAGTCCCGGCGCAGGCTGTCCTGGGTTCCGGATTCGGTTTCATTGGCCGAGTTCATGAACACCTCATCCACCTTGCCCGCCAACTGTGCCGGGTCCACGCCGGGCTTCAACATGGCCACGATGAACCCCACCGTACCGCGCCCCGAGGCCCGGCCCGCGTCCAGGTACTCGTAGTGCCAGAGCATCTGGCGGGTGGCTTCCTCGGGATTGTGATAGTGGAAAGTGCCGCGCACCGTCATCGGCCACACCCTGCTGCCATCGGTGCGCAGCGCCCCTGGAATCGTAATCGGAATCACATCCCCAATCTTCCAGCCGTACTGAAGCGCCAGCGCCTGGTTCACCAGCACGCCGGTGCGATCCGCCTCATAGGCCTTGAACTGCTCCGGATCCCAGACAAACCGGCCCGAGGGATCCACGGCGTAGGAAAAGTAGTAGTTCACCGCCACCGGTCCGAGAAAGTTGCGCTCGTCGCGGTAGTAGGCGCCCAGCCCCACCCCGTAATCCGCCCGCCCGAAACGCACGCCGGGCAGCGCGCTGACGCGCTCCACATAGGAGAAAGGCAGCGAGTCGGACGCCTTGGACTGGATGAATACCCGGTCGTTGGTCGAGAAGCGGTTGGCACCCACGAAGGCCTCGCCGATGGCCGCCAGCATGCCGTACAGGGCAAAGGCGCTGATCACTGCAATCAGGGTGAACGTCAGACGCGCCCGGTTGCGCAGGAAATTCGACCACACCAGTGGCAGCACATTCATCATCCCCGCACCCCCTGCAGAGCCTCGACCGCCAGCAGCCGATGCGCGCGGATCGCGGGCACCAGGCCCACGACCACACCCATGGCCACCATCAGACCGTAACCCAACAGCAGTTGTTCCGGACTCAGCCGCAGGTCGTCCCACTGGCGGCTGCCGATCCGCACGATCGTCATGGCGACGCCCAAACCCAGCGTCCCGCCCAGCAGCATCAGCGCCGTCGACTCCAGCACCACCAGGGCGCAGATCCTGGAGGATGCATACCCCAGGGCCTTGAGCACGCCGAATTCGCGCGTTCGGTCGTTGAAGTTCTGCAACGCACTGCTGCCCGTCACCAGGATCATCGAGGCGAATACCGCCGCCAGGATCAGCTCGGAGACCAGCGTGACATTGCCGATGCGTTTGAAATAATCGCGGCGCAGGCTGTCCTGAGTCCCGGACTCGGTCTCATAGGCCGAGTTCATGAACAGTTCATCCACCTTGCCCGCCATCTGCGCCGGGCTCACACCGGGTTGGAGAATCGCCACCATGAACCCTATGGTGCCGCGGCCGCTCGCCCGCCCCTCATCGAGGTACTCGTAATGCACCAGGATATTGCGTGGGTTCTCGATTGGATTTCGGTAATGGTAGATGCCGCGCACCGTGAAGGCCCAGGTGTGGGTGCCATCGCTGCGGGCCATGGAAGGGGTCGTGAGGGGAATGACATCGCCGACCTGCCAACCGAATTGACGGGCCAGGGCGGCATTCACCAGCGCGCCGGTGCGATCGGCGCTGTATTGCCGGAACGCCTCAGGGTCCCAGACAAACCTTCCTGATGGGTCCACGGGATAGGAGAAGTATGGGCTCAGGAAATCCACATTCACCGGATTGCGCGGGTCCTGGTAATACCCGCCCATCGAAAAACCGAAGTCCGCGCGCCCATACAGCACGCCGGGCAGCGCACTGACCCGCGCGACATAGCCGAACGGCAGCGAATCGGTCACCTTCGGCTCGATGAAAATACGGTCGTTGGTGGAGAAGCGGTCGGCGCCCGCGAAGTAGTGGCCAATGGCGGACAGCATGCCGTACAGCGCGAAGGCGCTGACCACCGCGATCAACATGAAGGCCAGACGCGCACCATTGCGCAGGATATTCGTCCAGACCAGAGGCAGGTACTTCATCAAAAACCCGAGGCCCACGAAGCGCTCGGGTTGATATTACCCGGAAAGTCTCACCGCTCCGGGTGTTGCATCGCAACAGGCTTGAAGGGGCTGCGCGCCAGGCTCCGGCTGATTCCACCGGGTCTTGCGGTCGCGCTCGCGGCCGAATTGGGAAGCCCGCCCTGGGGCGCCTGCAGCGCCTCGAGGAAGCGCCGGTTCCAGACATGGATGTCGTTGCTGCGAATGACATCGATCATGGCCTGGTAGCGTTCGCGCCGTTGCGGCAGCGGCATCCACAATGCGCTCTGCAGCGCCTCCGCCACGCCGGTCACGTCATAGGGATTCACCAGCAGCGCGCTCGTCAGTTCGCGCGCCGCGCCGGCCAGCATCGACAGCACCAGCACTCCGGGATCGGCCGGATCCTGCGCCGCGATGAACTCCTTGGCGACCAGATTCATGCCATCGCGCAGCGGGGTCACCAGTGCGACCTTCGCCGCCCGCAGGTAGCCCATCAGGGCAGCATGCGGTACGTTCTTGTTCAAGTAGCGCACCGGTGTCCAGTCAGGATCGGCGAAGCGGCCATTGGTGCGCCCGGAGGCCTGCTCCAGCGCGGCCCGTATGACCTCGTACTCGGCGACATCCGTGCGCGACAGCGGCGCGATCTGCACGAAGGTCACATCGTTGTGGTTTTCCGGATAGGTGGCCAGAAACTTTTCATAGGCCTGGAAGCGCTCCACCAGTCCCTTGCTGTAATCCAGCCGATCCACCCCGATGATGAGACGCCGGCCCAACAGACCCGCGACGATCCGCCGGTAGGCTTCGGTTGCCGGCGCCGCGGCGGAGACCTTGTGAATTTCCGCAACGTCCACGCCGATGGGGAACACCTGGGCGCTGACCTGGCGCTCGGCGACCCGCACCGAGCCATCGGCGAGCACCGCGCCGGGACCAAACACCTCGCGCACCGCCGCATGGAAGCCGGCAAGATCATCACGGGTCTGAAACCCGATCAGGTCGTAGGCCAGGAGCGACTCCAGCAGTTCCTTATGCACCGGCAGCGCCCGGAAGGCGTCAAATCCAGGAAAGGGAATGTGCAGGAAAAAACCGATGCGCTGCGCCACGCCCATGGCGCGCAGGCAGGAGGCCAGCGGCATCAGGTGATAGTCATGGACCCAGATCAGATCATCGGCCTGCAGCAGCGGCACGGTGTGCTGCGCGAAGCGCTGATTGACCCGCAGATAGGCCGCGTAGTGTTCCTGCGAATAATGAAACGCCTGCAGGAAGTGATGAAACAGCGGCCACAGCGCGCCGTTGCTGAAACCCAGGTAGAACTCATCGTACTCGGGCCGCGTCAGGTCGAAGGTGGCGAACGCCAGACGCTCGCGTCGCGTCCTTTCAACCGGGCCCGGTTCACCCTGTGCTATTTCTCCCGACCAGCCGATCCACAGGCCGCCATGGGCGCGCATCGCGGCCAGTACGCCGACGGCGAGACCACCCGGAGCCACTCCCTTGCGCGGCACGCTGACCCGGTTGGAAATGGCGACCAGGCGGCTCACAGGACGTCTTCCCAATGGCGGCTCAGGCGCAGCGCGCTGATGATGATGCCCACCATGCTGTAGGTCTGCGGAAAATTGCCCCACAGCTCCCCGCTCACCGGGTCGATGTCCTCTGACAGCAGCCCAAGTGAGGTGCGCCGACTGAGCAGCTTGCCAAACAGCTCGCGCGCCTCATCCTTGCGCCCGACCGCGGCCAGGGCATTCACGTACCAGAAGGCGCACACCGTGAAGGTGGTGGTCGGAACGCCGAAATCATCGGCATGCCGATAGCGGAACAGCAGGTCACCACAGCGCAGGTGCTCGCCGATGGCGCTGACGGTGCTGATGAAGCGCGGGTCCGCGGCGGTCACGAATCCGAGTTCGGCGAACAGCAGCGCGGTGGCATCCAGCACCTCGCCGCCAAAGGTCGCGACGAAGGCATTGAGCTTGGGGTTCCAGGCCTCGGCCACGATGCGCGCATGCATCCTGGCAGCCTGATCCTGCCAGTGCTGCGCCGCCTCTGTCTTGCCGATGCGCGTCGCGATCTGGGCCAGACGATCGCAGCCCGCCCAGGACATTACGGCCGAGAATGTATGCGCCGCCTCGGTGCCGCGCAGTTCCCAAGGTCCCGCATCCGGAATGCCGAAGGCCTGCACGGCGTGCTCTCCCAGGCGCTCCAGCCGCGTGAACAGGTGTTCGGGATCCGAGATGTCGAGGCGCTCGTCATAGAACACCTGCGCGGCGGCCAGAATGATCGCCCCGTACACATCGTACTGCTTCTGTTCGAATGCCTGATTGCCGACCCGCACCGGCCCCATGCCCCGGTAGCCGCGCAGGCTCGGTGCGGTGATCTCCACCAGCTGCGCCTCGCCACTGATGCCGTAGAGGGGCTGCAGCTCACCCACCGGTGTGCGCACGTGGCAGTTGTGGATGAAACGAAGGTAGGCCTCCATGGTCTGGGTGGCCCCCAGACGGTTGAGCGCATGAACCGTGAAGTAGCTGTCGCGCAGCCAGCAGAAACGGTAGTCCCAGTTGCGAACCGTGTCAGGCGCCTCGGGAATGGAGGTGGTCAGCGCGGCCATCACCGCGCCGGTGTCCTCGAAGGTACACAGCTTCAGGGTGATGGCCGCACGAATCACCGCCTCCTGGTAATCCACCGGAATCGCAAGGCCACGGACCCACTGATCCCAGTAGCGGTGCGTCTGATCCAGCTGCGAGCGGCCGAACGCCGCCGGGGCTTCATTGAGCGGCTCGTCGTCGCCGAGGATGAAAGTCAGCGGGGCGACCAGCACGAATGGCCGCTCTTCATAGACCGCCGTCAGCGATGCATCCGTGGTCACCCGGTAGGTCAGTTCGTCCGCGACGAAGCGCACCGAATGGCTGCTGAAGGTGACACGCGGCACGGCGCTGCCATAGGCGCCCACGGGCCGCAGGCGCACGCGGATCACGGGACGTCCGCCGATGGGCTCGACGATACGGATGATCATCGAGGGCCGGTAGATGCGCTCGCGACTGCTGAACCGAGGGCAGAAATCCGTCACCTTCACGCTGGCATCGGCGCCCTCATGGATGGTCTCCACGATGGCCGTGTTGCGCAGGTAACGCTGGTGGATGTCGACCGTGCCCTCCAGGGAGATGCAGAACGCGCCGCGCTCGGCCTCCCCCACCGGGCTGAGCAGCGCGCTGAACACCGGGTCCCCGTCCAGGCGCGGCAGGCATGCCCAGACAATGGAGCCACCGGAGTCGATCAGTGCCGCGATCTGGCAATTGCCGATGACGGCAAGGTTCAGGTCCGGTGGGCCGCTCAAGTACCCAGTCCCAGACCGGCTCGCAGCCAGCCACGCACTGCCGCGGGATCCGGCAGCCAGCACGGCGCGCTCACCCGCGGCCCTACCGCAATGCACAGTCCATTGGCGCGCGCGACGGCCGCGAATCCGGCCCGGTCGGTGTGATCATCGCCGATGAAAATTGGAAAGCGGCCGGCGAAGGGAGCCTCGCTCATGAAGCTCGCAAGCGCCTCGCCCTTGTCGCAGGCGCGCGGACGCAGCTCCAGAACCTCGGCCCCCTCCATCACCTCGAAGATGCCGCGCGAGGCCAGCGCCAGGGCTTCCAGGTCCGCGCGCAGGCGCGCCAGCGAGAATGACTTCGCGCCACGAAAATGCACCGCGAACGCCGTCCCCTTGTCCTCCAGGTACAGACCCTGGTAGCGACGCAGCCGCATCCGCAATCCCATCCGTGTCTGCCATACGACGGTGGCGGGGATGGCGCACTTTTCAATTGAGCCGTCCGCACGGCGCCGCTGCGCGCCGTGGATGCCGGCGAGCGGCAGCCGCAGCGGCGCCAGCAGCGCATCCAGATCCTCGATCGAGCGGCCACTGATGACCGCCGTCGCGCCGGCGGTGGCGACGTACAGATCATCGAGCAGGTACAACAGGCCGCCGTCCACCACCACCTGGTCGGGCCGTCGCGCAAGATTGGTCAGCGTACCGTCGAAATCCAGGAACAGCGCGCAATGATCCGCAATGCGGTTGACCGGCGGCGCGAGCCCGTTGGCCTGCAACGGTGCCACCGCCACTGACGCGCTTTCGCCCATGATCACGCCCATGCTTGATTCCATCCGTATCGCAACCGTGGCCGCATCCATCATTTCACGTCACGCAATGTTTGCTATGCTGCAATCATTGTCTGTGCTGCGGGACATGCGGAAAATGGCTGTCGGAAAGCTCCTACACCGGGACCATCAGCGCCGTGAAGCGCTGCTCGCCGTGCGCGCCGTCATTGATCAGATGCGCGAACGCTATCGGTCCCTGGAGCGCGCCACCGGCGCGCCCATCACCAGCCACAGGGTACTGGCCGCCATTGCGGCGACGCCGGGCATCGGCGCTTCCGCCCTGGCCAAGCAGCTGGGCATGAATCGCCCGGCCATGAGCCAGGCACTCAAGTCGCTGGAGGAACGCGGTTGGCTCAGCCGCCGCAGGGATCTGGGTGACGGGCGTTCGGTGCAGCTGCGACTCACCGACTCGGGCGCGCAGCTGCTGCGCTCCACGGTGGGCCGCGCCTCCGGGACCCTCGATCGCTGCATCCGCGCCCTCACCGATGCGGAGCTGCGCGCCGCGACGGTGGGCTTGCGCGCGATCGCCCGGCAGCTGAGCCGCAAAGCACCGCGCGCACGCGCGGCACGACGCTGATTCAGTCCTGCGCGCCCAGATGCAGCAGCGGCCCGTACAGATCCGGCCGCCGATCGCGAAACAGGTACCAGTTGTCACGCTGGCTGGCGAGCTGCTGCAGATCGAAGGTCGCAACCAGCACCGCATCGCCAGCCTCGGGCGCCTCGGCCACCTTGGCGCCGGTCCCATCGGTGATGAAACTGGAACCGTAGAAACGGATGTACAGGCCCTGCGGATCCTGCAGCGAGCGCTCCAGACCGTAGCGATTCGCGGCGATCAGCGGCATCAGGTTGGCGGCGGCATGGCCCTGCTGGGTGCGTTGCCAGTGTTCGCGTGAATTGACGGCCACGGCCGGCGGCGGTTCGCTGCCGATCGCCGTGGGAAACAGCAGCAGTTCGGCGCCCAGCAGCGCCATGATCCGCGCCGTTTCCGGAAACCACTGATCCCAGCAGATGCCGACGCCGATGCGTCCATGGCGGGTGTTCCACACCTTGAAGCCGGTATCGCCCGGGGAAAAATAGGTCTTCTCCTGGTACCCGGGACCATTGGGAATATGCGCCTTGCGGTACACGCCCAGCACTTCGCCGGCGTCGATGATGGCCACCGAGTTGAAGCAGGCCTGACCGTCACGCTCAAAGAAGCTGACCGGCACCACGATGCCCAGCTCGCGCGCAAGGCCGCGCAGGTGCCGCACCGCCTGGTTGTGGGCCAGCGGCTGCGCCAATGCCAGATGCCGCGAGTCCTGTTCGATGCAGAAGTAAGGGGTCTCAAACAGTTCCGGGATGAGAATGATCTGCGCGCCCTCGGCCGCAGCCTCCCGCACCAGCTGCTCGGCGCGTGCCAGGTTCGCGGCGCTGTCCCAGGTGCAGGAAAGCTGCACGGCGCCGACCGTGACCGGCCGCGGCAGGGCCTGCAGATGCGCGGCGGTGGTGCTCACTCGAAGACTTTGCCGGGATTGAGGATGCCGTGCGGATCCAGGGCACGCTTCAGGGCCCGCATCGCCTGGATCTCCTGCGCAGTGCGCGAGATGTTCAGGAAATGCCGGCGCTCCAGTCCGATGCCGTGTTCGGCGGAAATGCTGCCATCGATGGGTCGCAGCAGCTCATAGGCGAGCTCCTCCCCGAGTCGCATGACCGCGGCGTCGGCGGTGCCGGGCGCCACGATCACATGCAGGTTGCCATCGGCGATGTGGCCGAAGGCGAACACGCGCCCGGCGGGAATGCGCTGCGCGACCGCCTGGCGCAGATTGGCGAGGTATCCGGCCATGTCCTCGATGGCCATGCTGACATCGAAATTCAGCGTGGCGCCGTAGTGCTGCGTGATCAGCCACGGATCATCCCGTGGCGCCCAGATGGCGCTGCGCTCGGCTTCGGATTTGGCGATGACGGCATCCAGCACCACGCCTTGCTGCATGGCTTCCCCAAGGGCCTCCTCGAAACGCAGCGCGTCGCTTTCCAGGTCCGCGCCGGAAGCCTCCACCAGGCCGTAGATGCCGTAACTCTCCGGCAGCAGCGCCTTGTGGTGTCCGAAGGCGCTGGTGGTGGCGGTGTAGAAATCCGGCCACATCGCCTCGAAGGCACTCAACTGCCCGCCGAGACTTGAATCGAGCAGGCCCAGCAGCCTCACCAGGCCGTCAAAGTCGCGGCAGGCGACCAGCGCGGTATTGGTGCTGCGCGGCCGCGCAAACAGCCGCAGATCAGCACGGGTCACGACTCCCAGGGTGCCCTCCGAACCGATGAACAGCTGCTTCAGATCGTACCCGGCATTGTTCTTGAGCATCCGGTTCAGCGACTTGAGGACGGTGCCATCGGCCAGCACGGCCTCGATGCCCAGCACCAGCGCGCGCATCATCCCGTAGCGCAGCACGCGCACACCGCCGGCGTTGGTGGAGATGTTGCCGCCGATGGTACAGGTGCCGCGCCCGCCCAGATCCAGGGCAAACATCAGGTCGTGGCGCTCGGCTTCCTCCTGCACGCGTTGCAGGATGGCGCCCGACTGCACGCGCATGGTGCGTCCGGCGACATCGACTCGCTCGATGGCATTCATGCGCTCCGTGGACAGGATCAGTTCGTGCTCGGTGGTGGCGGTGCCTTCGACCAGACCCGAACGGCCACCATGGGTCACCACGCTTTGATGGCGGGCGTGGCACAGGCGCAGCACCCCGGAGACCTGCTCAGTGGAGGCAGGCCGCACCAGCGCCGAGGCGCGCGGCACATGGCCATTCACGTCGGCGCGCTCCTGCACGGCGGCACCGGTCAGCAGGCCCGAGTCGCCCACCACCGCGCGCAGATCAGCCAGCAATCCTGAGTCAAGCATTCCGCTTCCCGTTGGTGAATCCTTCAGGAAGCGGATTTTCGCACAACGGCCGCGGCGGCGGCGCTGTGTCAGTGCAGCAGGCGCTGGCGCTCCTGGCTGGGGCCTTCGGCAAACAGCGCCTGGTCAAGCGCCTGGATATAGGTCGGCACGTCCGCGGCGCCCGGAACCAGGACCCGGCTGTTGAGCAACAGGTTCGGCACCCCTTCGATGCCCAGGCCGCGCAGCCGCCGCTCCTCCGCCAGCACTTCGTCGCGCCCACTGGGCCCGGCGGTGAAGGACTCGCGCACCGACTGCTCCACCCCAGCCGCGCAAGCCAGCTGCACCAGCACCAGGGGATTGCTGATGTCACTGCCGGTCTCGAAGAACGCCCGGAAAATCGAATCGATGAGCTCGCCCTGGCGGCTGTCATGTCCCGCCAGATGCACCAGGCGATGCGCCTCCCGGGTATCCGGAAGCGTCGCGATGCGATCGAAGTGAAACGCGATATCCAGATCGCGTCCGGCACTCTCCAGCTTGCGCTGCGCCTCATCGACATCGGCGGCCGCGGGCAGTCGGGTGGCCAGGTGCTCGCGCCAGCCCGTGCTGGTCATTCCCGCCAGCGGCAGCCCATGCCAACGCTGCACGCGCGAATCCGCCCCGTACAGGCTGCCGAGCGCGCGCGCCAGGCCACGCTTGCCGATAAAGGACCAGGGACAGGCCAGATCGCCGATGAAGTCCAGTTCCAGGGGCCGCGGCCGGGCTCCGCTGTGCAGTATTTGGGTATCCATGCCGGATATCTGGCGCCGGGGCCAGGGAAATCAAGGTCGGCTCTGGTGTACCTGGGCCGTGATCTGGATGGCCGTCTCAAGCGCCGCGAGCCCCGCTTCCCCGCTCACCACCGGGGGCGTGCCCTGCTGGATGCAGCTGAGGAAGGAGTGGATTTCCGCCTTCAGCGCATCGCCGGCTTCGAAGATGCGCTCCTCGATGCTCACCGGCAGCTGGCCGGCGGCCGGGACGCCGGGACGTTTGCGGATCACCGTCACGATCTTCTGCTGCAGATCCATGGACACGTAGGCGTCATCGGAAAACACGCGCATCTTGCGTTCGCTCTTGAGGCTCACGCGACTCGCCGTGGCATTGGCCACGCAACCATTGGCGAAGCGGATGCGGGCATTGGCGATGTCCACATCCTCGGAAAAAACCGGGGTCCCGATCGCATCGATGGACTGTATCGGGGAGCCGACCAGGGTCTGCACGATATCGATGTCATGAATCATGAGATCCAGCACCACGCTGACATCGGTGCCACGCTCCTTGTAGGGCGCCAGCCGGTGACACTCGATGAAGCGCGGTGCCCGCAGGTGCTCCTCGGCGCCGAGAATCGCCGAGTTGAAGCGCTCCAGGTGTCCGACCTGCAGGATCCGACGCTGCTGGGCAGCCAGCCGGATCAGCTCGCGGGCCTGTTCGGGGGTCTCGCTGATGGGCTTTTCCACCAGCACATGCGCGCCGGCTTCGAGGAATTCGCGCGCGATGGCAAAGTGTGCGGCGGTGGGTGTCACGACGCTGATGGCATCCACCTCGCCCAGCAGCTCCCGATACCCGGCCAGAGCCCGGGTGCCCACCTCGGCGGCCACCGCCTCACGGGCCTCCTGGCGGTCATCCACGACAGCGACCAGTTCACATTCCTCTAGCTGGGCATATTTCTGGGCGTGAAAACGCCCCAGATAGCCCACACCGATGACCGCCGCTCTGACTTTTTTCATCGCGGCGCTATTATGCCTGCACCATGTCGTCGAATATTGCCACGCTCCGGCGCGAGCTGCTGTGGGCCCTCATTGCCCTGCCGGTGGGGGTGCTGCTGCTGCCCCCGCTGATCTGGCTGGTGGGGTCGCGTGTTTTCGGGGCCTATGCCGGCGGGGGCACCCGCGAGCTGGTGGACCATTTCTTCAGGGGCCTGGCCCAGGGCCAGCAGGCCTTCTGGATCGTGGCGCTGGGGCCCTACCTGGTGCTGATCGCCCTGCGCATGACACTGGGGGCGGTCCGGGCCACCCGCCGCCAAGCTTAAGGTCCAGGAGGTTATTTCTTGGGCCAGTACAGCCACACGGCGCCGCACAGGCACAGGGTCATGGCGGTGTGCGCCACCAGCCGCCAGCGACGCTCCCGCAGCTGGGCATAGAAGCTCGCCCCGGCCACGGCCGACAGCGTGCCAAAGACCGCGATGGCGATCCTCAAGGTGCTTTGTTCGCCGAACAGCTCCCCGGCTTCATCCTTCGGCACGAACAGCAGCGTCACCCAGGTCAGCGACAGACCAAAAAACAAGGTAAAGGTAGAGCCCATGATGATGCCGATCAGAACTGCCAGGGGACGCATGCTTACTGAAAGGATCCTGAGTCTGCCGTTGATGACGCCGATTTCGCACCTGGAACAGGTGCACTTGCTGCGATGCTTCGCGCACTCTAGCCTAGTACCCAGGCGAATACCCAAGGACCTCCCGCACCCCCCATGAAAATTCTGAAGCGATTCGAGCGCCCGTCGGCGGCCTGGGCTGTGCCATTCGTCGCGGTGATGATGGTTCTCGCCCTCACCGGCTCCTCCCAGGCGCCCGCCGGCCCGTCGGTCCTGCCGCCCAATGCCATCGCGCCCACCGACCGGCAGCGCGCCATCGCCCGGCGGGTCGGGTCGATTCTGGAGGAGGCGCATTACCGCCACGTGCTCATCGACGCTCACATGTCCAGTGACATCTTCGATCGCTACATCGAGTCACTGGATGGCCAGCACAGCTACCTGCTGGCGAGCGACCTGAAGGAATTCGAGCAGTGGCGCTATCGCTTTGACGACATGATCCACACCGGGGATGTCGAGCCCGGCTTTGCCATCTTCGCCCGCTATCAGCAGCGCAATCGCGAACGCATCGCCGCGGCGCTGAAGATGCTGGATACCGAACCGGACTGGACCCTCGATGAGTCCATGGAGTTCGACCGCAAGGATGCGCCCTGGGCCACCACCAGCGCGCAGCTGGATGAGCTGTGGCGCAAGCGGGTGAAGAATGACGGCCTGTCGCTGCTGCTGACGGGCAAGTCGTGGAAGGAGGCCCAGGAGCTGCTGCACAAGCGCTATGAGCACGTGCTCAAGCGCGTGGATCAGATCTCCTCCGACGATGTCTTCGAAAACCTCATGAACGCCTATGCGCGGACCTTTGATCCGCACTCCAACTTCTTCTCGCCGCGGGATTCGGAGGAATACCGCATCACGATGAGCCTGAACTACGACGGCATCGGCGCCTCGCTGCAGCAGACCGATGATTATGTGCAGGTGATGAATGTCATCGAGGGTGGTCCGGCTGCCGTCGCCGGCACGCTCAAACCCAACGACCGCATCACCGGCGTACAGCAGGGCAGCGACTCCATGGTCACCGACGTGGTGGGCTGGCGACTTGATGATGTGGTGCAGCTGATCCGCGGCAAGGCCGGGACCGTCGTGAAGCTGCAGGTGCTGCCGGCCGGGGCAGCCCCGGGTTCGCCGGAGAAAATGCTGGTCTTCACCCGCAACAAGGTCAACCTGGACAACCAGGCCGCCAAGCAGGAGATCCGCACCGTCACCCGCAACGGTCGGCCGCTCAAGATCGGCGTGATCACCATCCCGAGTTTCTATCAGGACGTGGCGCAGCAGGCCGCCGGGGATCCGAACTACCGCAGCACGACGCGGGATGTGCGCCGGCTGCTGGGCGAGCTCACCACCGCCGGAGTCGATGGCATCGTGCTCGATCTGCGCGACGATGGCGGCGGCTATCTGCCCGAAGCCACGGCGCTCACCGGCCTGTTCATCGACAAGGGTCCGGTGGTTCAGCTCAAGGACGCCACCGGCAGGGTCGAGGTGCTGGATGATCCTGACTCGGGCATCGCCTACTCAGGCCCCCTGTCGGTACTGGTCAACCGCTACAGCGCCAGCGCCTCGGAGATCTTCGCGGGTGCCTTGCAGGACTACCACCGTGCCTACATCCTGGGCCAGCGCACCTTCGGCAAAGGTACCGTACAGAACCTCATCCCCCTGGACCGCTGGTCGCAAAAACCCTTGAGCGGGCAGATCACCGTGACCATCGGCAAGTTCTACCGCGTCACCGGGGAGAGCACCCAGCATCACGGCGTGGAGCCTGATGTGCAGCTGCCCTCGGTCATCGACATGAAGGAAGTCGGCGAGAGTGCCCTGGAGGCCGCCCTGCCCTGGGATCGCATTCAGGGCTCACCCTTCACCGCCTGGCACGACGAGCGCCCGGTCATCGCGCTGCCCTCGCTGGTGTCCGAGGAAACCGCCCGGGAGCAGCACGATCCGGACTATCGCTACCTGGTGGATGATGTGGCCGCCTTGAACAAGGTGCGTGCCGAGAAGACCCTGTCGCTGAATCTGAAGGTACGCCAGGAAGAGCGCGCGCAGCTGGACAAGGAGCGTCTGGAGCGCGCCAATCAGCGTCTGATCGCCGAGGGCCAGCCCCCGGTGAAGACGGTGGAGGAGCTGGACAGCAGTGAGGCCGTCGCCGGCGATGGCGCCGATGGCAGTGCCGGCAGTGCCGTCAAACGCAGCCCCAAGAACGGGACGTCCACTGCGACCGAGGCGCCGCCGGATCTGGTGTTGAGCGAGGCGACGCAGGTCATGGCGGACATTCTGCTGGGCGGGCCACCCAACCAGCATCTGCCGGGGGGCGCTCCGGCGCAGCAGACCGTCAAGCGCTGACCCGCAACGCCCTCAGCGCAGCAGGACCCGGAACAGGTCCCAGGTGTCCTCGCTCAGGACGTTGGGCATGCGTATCGCCGCCTGCGCGCCCAGTGGCGCGCCGGCCAGCACATCGGACTCACCCAGTGACACGGATTCCGGGGTGGGCGTGGTGTCGAGCGGATCGCGGTAGCGCGCACCGGTGCGCATGCTGTCGCTGCGCGCCTTCACATCCTGTGCCACGTTGACCTTGCTCTCCAGAACCACCCGCGCGCGCGCGATCAGGGCGATCAGCGCCTCGCATTCCGGACGGCCGCCATAGGCATCCACCGGTTCGCGCCGCCCGACGGCCTCCTTGGCGAGGCTCATCAGTGAGGTATCCGCCAGGCGCAGGCACAGCACCTCGGCGTAGGCGATCGCGGCGATGTTGATGGCGCGGCGGGCATCCAGTGACAGGCCGGGAAACTCCGGTGGCTGCTCGGCCTCCAGGGCGGCCATGGCGCCGCGTGCTTGCTCCAGCTGCGTGGTCGCAAGCTCCAGCGCGCTGCGTGCCCCGCTGAGGCGATGATCCAGATCACGGCGCTTGAAGTAGTGCCAGAAGCGCGTGAGCTGCGCGCGCCGTGTCGTGAGCTCGGCCACGAACTGCTGGGCATCGTTGAACTGGGTCTGCGCGGTACGCAAGGCGCTCTCGGTGGCCTGACGGCGCGAGAACTGCGTGCGGTTGAATTCCACAAACAGGGTGCGCCGTTCGCGCTCCTCCTGCTGGGCCGCCAGTTCCTGCGTGAACTGCTCGAGAATTTCCCGGCCCCGCTGCCACATGGCCCGCAGCTGATAGAACACCAGTGCCGGGTATGCGGTCTCCGTCATCCCCAGCCGCGACTCCAGTGACCCGAGCATTTCCTGCACGCGGGCCGTCGCGCCCTCCTGCTGCTTGATCCGGTCCTGGAGCCGATAGACCTCCGCCTGCAGCTCGCCATAGGCTTTCTTCAGCTCGGCGCGGTTGCGGAACAGGGTGAGGACGCGATGATCGTCCTCCGGATCATCCGCGACCTTGGGATTGACCCGGATCAGGCGACTGAATTGTTCAAGCGTTTTCATGTATGGCGGCTGAAGACCGGCAGCCATACCGGGCCACCCTCAGGTGTACCCCGCCGGCGCCGGAGCAAAGCGGTGGCCCCGCTCCACGCAGTATTCCAGCCACTTGTTTAGCATGATGTTGCGCGCCCAACGCTGATCCAGTTCACAGGCCACCGTATTGCGCAGCGCCCGCAATGCCGTGTGTTCATGGGTCTGGGCCCACTCCTGGGCTTCCACCAGCCGCGCGTCATGGTAGACCCGCACGCCCATGTCCGGGAAACGCCGGGTGGCATCCTGGTCGGGGATGAGATAGGTGAGGTTCAGTGTCGTGGTATACGGGGAGCGCTCCACAACCGAGAGCAGCAGGTCACAGTCCCCGGCGACCCGGGACTGATACTCGCCCTGCATCCGGGCGACATTCGCCGCCAGCCACCCGAAGCGGATGTAGTTACTTTCATACAGACTCATCAGGGCGACGAAACTGCGAGGTGTCGCGCGCCAGGAGACTGCTGTCTGGGCGTCATTGAGCATGACCCGACTATATCGCACGTCAGACCACGTGCAACCCATGCATTACGTCAGGATTGTGAAGAATTTGCGCTTGCGTTCTCGTCGCGAGCGGCGGGCGCCAGCAGATGTGCGCGATAGTGCTGCAGTTCGCGGATGGACTCGCGGATGTCTGCTAGCGCAAGATGGGCACCCTGCTTCATGAACCCCGCAGCGACCTGGGGCGCCCAGCGCCGCGCGAGTTCCTTGAGTGTGCTGACATCAAGATTACGGTAGTGGAAGAATTTCTCAAGCCGTGGCATGTGACGTGCAAGGAAACGGCGATCCTGACAGATGCTGTTGCCGCACATCGGCGAGGCACCGGCCGGGACCCAGCTGGCCAGGAACTCCAGCGTGCGCTGTTCGGCCGCGGCGACACTGATCTGGCTGGCGCGCACCCGTGCGGCCAGGCCGGATGAGCCGTGCTGGCGCTGATTCCACTCATCCATGCGCGCCAGTGACGTTTCAGGCTGATGGACCGCGATGGCGGGCCCCTCGGCCAGGATCTTCAGATCCTTGTCGGTGATGATGGTCGCGATCTCAATGATGTCATCGGTCTCGGGCACGAGGCCGGTCATCTCCAGATCGATCCAGATCAGATTTTCGGCGTTTGACATGGCGAACCGGCATTCTATCTGACCCATGAGCTTCACCGCACGCATCATCGCCGCCTATGGCCGCCACCTCGTGGTGCGCGATTCGCAGGGCAATGAACGGGCCGCGCGCCCCTTTGGCCGCAAGCTGCAGGTGGTATGCGGCGACCAGGTCAGCTGCGAGCTTGATGCACACCACGATGAAGCCCATGTCACCGGCGTGCTGACCCGCGACAGCTGCCTGTACCGCACCAATCTGCGTGCCGCTGAAGAGCCCGTCGTCGCCAACCTGACCTTGATGCTGGTGACGCTCGCGCCGCTGCCGGCCCCGGACCTGTTTGTCATCGATCGCTATCTCGCCGCCGCCGCATCCGCCGGCATCCGCGCGACCCTGGTGCTCAACAAATGCGAGCTGCCGTGGCCGCCGGAACTGGCCGCGGAGCTGGCGGCCTACAACCAGGTGGGCTACACCCATCTGCCGGTGTCGGTGAAGACCGATACCGGCATCGTGGCGCTGCGGGCCGCCTGTGCCGGGGACATCGCGGTCTTCGTCGGTCAGTCCGGCGTGGGCAAATCCTCGCTGATCTCCCGTCTGGTGCCCGAGGCGGACATCCGCACCGGTGAGCTGATGCTGCGCACCCAGGAGGGCACGCACACCACCACGGCATCACGCCTGTATGACCTCCAAGGTGGCGGCCACCTCATCGATTCACCCGGCGTGCGCGATTTTGCGCCGGCGCTGTCGCGGCTGGAGCCCACCTCGCTGGGATTTCTGGAAGTGGCGCAGCGCGCGCCGCAGTGCCGCTTCGATGACTGCCGGCACCTGAAGGAACCGGCCTGCGCGGTGCGCGCGGCCAGTGAGTCCGGGGACATGAGCGCACGCCGCTACGAAAGCTACCGCAGGCTGCGGCGGCTGTTTGAAACGCTGGGTTCGCGTCGCTAACCCATCAGCTGGCGCCCCACCAGGGCGTGCGCCAGCGTGCCGCCATCCACGTATTCGAGCTCCCCACCCACCGGTACGCCGTGCGCGATGCGCGTGGCGCGGATGCCCCGCGACAGCGCGAGCTCACGCAGGTAATGCGCCGTCGCCTCGCCCTCCACCGTCGGATTGGTGGCGAGGATCAGTTCCTGCACCACCCCTTCGGCCAGCAGTGCCTGCAGCTCACGGGCGCCGAGCTGCTCCGGGCCGACACCATCCAGGGGCGACAGATGTCCCATCAGCACGAAATAGTAACCGCGATAGCTGCCCGAGAGTTCCACGGCCACGACATCCGCGGGTGACTCCACCACGCACAGCAGGCTGCGGTCGCGCTGCGTGGCCGAGCAGATGGAGCACAGCTCATCATCGGTGAGCATGCGGCAGCGCCGGCAGCGCTGCACCGAGTCCAGCGCCGTGCCCAGGGCCTGCACCAGCGCACGCGCACCGGGACGACCCTCCTGCAGCAGATGGAAGGCCATGCGCTGCGCGGTCTTCGGGCCCACACCCGGCAGCGCGCGCAGCGCATCGATCAACCTGAGAAGATTGCGCGAGTGCTTCATCTAGAAGGGCAGTTTCACACCCGGCGGCAGCGCCATGCCGGCGGTGACGGCCGCCATCATCTCCTGGGTGCGCAGCTCCACCTTATGGGCCGCGTCGTTGAAGGCAGCCACCAGCAGGTCCTCGAGCATCTCGCGATCCTCGGAGGCCACCGCCGGCTCGATCTGGACGCGTTTGACCTGGTGCCGGCCGCTGAGCGTCACCTTCACCATGCCGCCGCCGGACTCGCCGACCACTTCGATGGTCTGCACTTCGGCCTGCACCTTCTGCATGCGCTCCTGCATGACCTGGGCCTGCTTCATCAGATTGCCGATATTGCCGCGCATGAGTGCCAATGCTCCTGGGGTAGGGTGTCTAGTTGTCGCTACGGTTGGGTCGGATCGTATCCGGTAACACCGTGGCGCCAAAGCGCTCCTGCAGCGCCTTCACGGTGGGGTCATCGCCGAAGGCCTGGCGGGCCGCCACCAGGGCCGCGCGGCCCTCGCGCTCCTGAACCTGGGCCGGGGTCTGGGCGGCCGCCTCGGCCACGAACTCCAGGCGCACCGGCCCCCCGAAATAGGCGACCAGAGCCTGCTGCAGCTTGCTCTCCGTGCCAGGGGTCCGGGAGGCCTGAAATCGCGGATCCAGCGCCAGCCGCACGGCACCCTCGCGGCGCTCCACGAACTGGCAGTTCAGCGCCAGGGAGCGCACCAGGCCGCTCAGGCCCATCTCCCCCACCATGGCCGTCCAGTCCGCCGCAACCGCAGCGGCGCCGCCCCCAGGGGCGGCTGGCGGGGCCGGCGCCGGGGCCTCCGGCGTGGCTGCCCGGGGCGCCTCGGGCCGGCCGCGCCCCGCAGCGGCCCTGGCCGCCTGGGCACCCCCGCCCGGGGAGCCTGCCGCCAGGCCGGCGCCCTCATAGCGAAACCCGAGCATGCGCAGCAGCGTCATCTCGAAGCCGGTACGCGGATCGGGAGCCAGGTGCAGATCGCGCCGGCCAATGATGGCGCACTGGTAGTACAACTGGATGTCATCGGGCCGTATCCCCTGCGCCAATTGCCTCAGCAGGGCCAGCTCGTACAGCTCGTCCCCGTCGTAGTCGGGGACGGCCTGGACCAGGGCCACGCGCACCAGCAGCGCCGCAAACTCATCCAGCAGCTGGGCATGATCGGGGGCCCACTGTTCAAGCTCGCGCACCCAGCCCATCACGCTGGCGGCATCCGCCTCGATCATCAGCTGGGCGAGCTTCACGACATGATCGCGCGCCACGGTGCCGAGCATGTCCCGGACCTGCGCCTCGGCGACGCTGCCCCCGCCAAAGGCGATGACCTGGTCAAGCAGCGACAGCCCGTCGCGCATGCTGCCGTCGGCGGCCTGCGCCAGAAGCCGCAGCCCGGCCGGCTCGAAACCAATGCCCTCCAGTTCCAGTACCCGCTGCAGCCGCGCGGCGATCAGCGCGACCGGCAGGCGCTTCAGATTGAACTGCAGGCAGCGCGACAGCACCGTGGCGGGCAGTTTCTGCGGATCGGTGGTGGCGAGCAGGAATTTCACCCGCGGCGGGGGCTCCTCCAGCGTTTTGAGCAGCGCGTTGAAGGAGTGGGTGGAGAGCATGTGCACCTCGTCGATCAGGTACACCTTGTAGCGACCCTGGGTCGGCGCGTACTGGACGTTGTCGAGCAACTCGCGCGTGTCATCGACCTTGGTGCGCGAGGCGGCGTCGACCTCGATCAGGTCCACGAAGCGCCCTTCGTCAATGGCCACGCAGCTCGGACACACCCCGCAAGGCTCGGCGGCGACCCCGCGGTCACAGTTCAGGCACTTCGCCAGGATGCGCGCGATCGTGGTTTTTCCCACCCCGCGGGTGCCGGTGAACAGGAAGGCATGATGGACGCGATCGGCGTCCAGGGCATGGGTCAGCGCACGACGGACATGCTCCTGGCCGATCATGTCGGCAAAGCGCCGCGGCCGCCATTTGCGAGCCAACGCTACATAAGCCACAGCCTACCCTTCAGCCATTTGGAGGTGATCCGCACCAGCTTGGATTCCGGCACCCGACATCGCCGCTGCCGCTGCTCCCTTCCGGGCCTGACGGGATTCACGACTGGTCGTCGCGGAGTAGCCGATGCGGACCACCATGGA
>Ga0210391_10000576_pt1 | contig 37293 bp, 29 predicted proteins | sample IncBWC12OmetaG_FD_160573 | JGI IMG/M metagenome (GOLD analysis project Ga0210391, IMG submission 160573) | Forest soil microbial communities from Barre Woods Harvard Forest LTER site, Petersham, Massachusetts, United States - Inc-BW-C-12-O ...
CCTGACCGCCGAAGAGGACCTGTTGATCCAGGGCCGCGTCGAAGGATCCATCACTCATACGCAGCGTCTCACCGTCGGCGCGCAAGGCACGGTCAAGGCGAACATCCGCGCGCAGCTCATCATCGTTGAAGGGACCGTCGACGGAGATTTGCACGCGGACAAATCCGTGTTCGTGAAAGAGACCGCGAAGGTATGCGGCAATATATTCGCGCCCACGGTGAGCATCATCGAGGGCGCCAATTTCAGCGGCAGCATCGACATGGACGGCAAGAAGGCCGGCCAGCAGCAGCCGGGTAAACACGAGTTCACCGCCGCGCGGCCGGGCAAAATCGCCGGCGGTGCCCCCTAACAATGTCTTGGTTCAAGAAACCCCTCGATGGAGATGCGCCCATGATGAACAGCAATGCAGGCGGCCGTAGCGCCGCGCCTGAACCCTCGGTGACCCGCCCGGAACCGCGCGAACCCCGAGTCGAACCGCGCTCCCCGTTGCCGCGCGGCGCTGAACCGCGGGCGCCGGAAGTCCGCGCGCCGGAAGCACGTGCACCGGAGGCGGCTCCGAAGGCCTCGGTATTGGGTCCCACTCTGCGATTCCGCGGTGAATTGTCGGCACAGGAAGATCTGATCATTCAGGGCAGCGTGGAAGGCTCGATCACGCACACTCAAAGCCTCACCGTTGGAACGGACGGTACGATGAAGGGCGACATCCGCGCCCGCGTCATCGTCATCGACGGCAAGGTCGAGGGCGATCTGTATGCCACCGAGTCGGTGAACATTCGCGCCACGGCGAAGGTGAAAGGCAATGTATTCGCGCCCCGGGTTGGAATCACCGAAGGCGCGTTTTTCCAGGGCCAGATCGAAATGCAGCCCTCCGGCGCAGCCGTGCAAGAGCACAGTGCGCGCCTGCGGCAGGCCGCGCTGACGCAGCCCTTGGAGCCGGTCGCCGTCGATCACATGCTGGGCGCAAGCTAGGCCCGGCGACGTTCAGGGCGCGAGGAAGAGTTCGGGATCGACCCAGGCGCGGTTGATATTCAGGCCCCAGTGCAGATGGGGACCGGTCGCGCGCCCCGTCATCCCGACGGCGCCGATGCGGGTACCCGCCGCCAGATGTTGGCCGGGTACGACGTCGATGGCGCTGAGATGGCAGTACATGCTGATCAGCCCGCGGCCGTGGTCGACGAATACCGTATTGCCGTTGAAGAAGAACTCGCCCGTGTCGATCACCGTGCCCGCGATGGGTATCTGCACGGGGGTGCCGCTGGGCGCCGCGATGTCCATGCCGCTGTGCGGATTGCGGGATTCGCCGTTGAAGATGCGCCGCGAGCCGAATGAGCTGCTGCGGGGACCGGGCACGGGCTGGGGCAGGTGCAAGGATTCGGGCGCCGAATCCGACCAGCGGCTGAGCGCATGATCGATGCGAATCTTTTCCTGGTTGACCCGCGCAAGGTCGGCGGCCGACAGATTGACCTGGCCCGGCGCAACCTTGAGGTATTGGCTGACGTAGTGCTTGTCGCGCACGGTAAATTCGATTTCTTGCCGGCCAGGCTGACGCACGATCACCTTGCGGATTCCGAGCGGCGCCGATAGAGGGATTCCGACGACCGCCACCCAGTTCGAACCGTCTTGAACGACCAAGGCGCGGTACCCGTCCGCATCGACATAGGGAATCGCGGGACCCGTGGCGTCGAGGCGGATGATCTTGACGCCGCCCGGTACCGGATTCTCCTGCGGCAGATCCGCACCCAGGGCCGATGCGGATGCCGGACACAGGAACGTCCAGCCGGCGGCCAGGAGCGCGGCCGTCAATCCGCGTATCACGATGCTCCCTCGACCTTGGCGCGCAGCCTGCCTTGCGCCAGCCGCGCATCGATGAGGGTGCCCGGCTTGGCGTCGGCCGCATTGCGCAGGATGGCGCCACCTTCGACGCTGACGATGGCGTAACCGCGATCCAGGGTCGCGAGCGGGCTGACCGCATTCAGGGTCCGGATCAGGGGTAACAATTTTTCGCGCCTCGAGCCAATCACCCGCAGCATCGCCCGATTGAGCCGATGATCCCAATTTTCCAGCCGCAAACCCTGTTGCTTCAGCCGAGCCGACGGGCTCGCCAATGCGGCCCGGCCCGTCAGCCACCGCAGGCGTTCCCGATGTTCCTGGAGCCGCCGCCGCAGCGCCCGACCTAAGGATTGTTCGAGTTCGTCCAATCGCTGCGCACGCGCGTCGAGCCGGGCGGCGGGACTGGCCTGTCCCAAACGGCCCTCGAGCCACAGCAGACGTTCGCGTTGCTCCTCCAATCGGCGCCGTATGCCACGCTGCAGCCGGGCGCCGAATCGCACGAAGGCGCCGCGCCACTCGTCCGCGTCGGGCACGGCGATCTCCGCTGCCGCAGAGGGCGTGGGCGCACGCACGTCGGCGGCGAAATCGGCAATGGTGAAATCGATTTCGTGGCCTATGCCGGTGATGACCGGGATGGGCGAGGCCACGATGGCTCGCGCCAAGCGCTCATCGTTGAAGGCCCACAGATCCTCCAACGAACCGCCGCCGCGGGCCAGGATCAAGACATCGCATTCGGCGCGCACGCCGGCCGACTCGAGCGCCGCGACGATCTCCGCGGCCGCCTGTGCGCCCTGCACCGGTACGGGATAGATCAGTACGGCCGCGGCCGGAAAGCGCCTCGCCAGCACATGTAGGATGTCGCGGACCGCGGCACCCGTGGGCGAAGTGATGACGCCGATCCGCCGCGGCAGGCTGGGCAGCGGACGCTTGCGCTCGGCGGCGAACAGGCCTTCCAGGTTGAGCCGGGCGGATAGCTCCTCGAACTGCCGCTTCAAGGCCCCAAGGCCCGAATCCTCCATGTGATCGACGATGAGCTGGTACTCGCCGCGAGGCTCGTACAGCCCGATGCGGGCCCGAACCAGGACTTTTTGGCCGTCCCGCGGCGCGAAGGCGCACAGCATATTTCGCTGCCTGAACATCGCGCAGCGAACCTGCGCCGTCGAGTCCTTGAGCGAGAAATACCAGTGGCCGGAGCTCGGTCTTGCGAGATTGGAGATTTCCGCCTCCAGCCACAGTGCGCCGAATCCGCGCTCCAGCAGCACCCTGACCTCGCGATTGAGCCGCGAAACACTGTATATGTCGCGCTCCGGCCGCGCCGGGGAGGATACGGTTTCGGCTGTTTCCATGCGCAAATGATAGCGGTTTACCGCGCCTCGAGCGCAAGGTACAATGCGCCGCCTCTTAGATGAACCTGTGAACGCTACCCTATGCGTATTCTTGAAGAGGCACTCACTTTCGACGACGTTTTGCTCGTGCCGGCATATTCGGAAGTGCTGCCCCGCGACGTGTCGCTGGCCACGAAACTCACCCGCGAAATCCAAGTCAATCTCCCCGTGATATCCGCCGCGATGGATACCGTGACCGAGGCCCGGCTGGCCATCACGATCGCCCAGGAAGGCGGTATCGGCATCATTCACAAGAACATGTCGATCGGCAACCAGGCGCGCCAAGTCGACCGCGTCAAGAAGTTCGAGAGCGGCGTGATCAGCGATCCGATCACCGTGAATCCGGATATGACGATTCGCCAGGTCATCGAGTTGACTCGCGCGAAGAACATCTCCGGGGTGCCGGTGGTATTGGGGACGAAGGTCGTCGGAATCGTCACGCATCGGGATCTGCGCTTCGAAACGAAACTCGACGCTCCGGTTTCCTCCGTCATGACGCCGAAGGAACGCCTGATCACCGTGCGCGAAAATGCGCCCAAGGATCAAGTGCTCGCGCTGTTGCACAAGCACCGCATCGAAAAGGTGTTGGTGGTGGCCGGCGATCACGATCTCAAGGGCATGATCACCGTGAAGGATTTTCAGAAGGCCACCGAATTTCCGAATGCCTGCAAGGACAAAGTGGGCAGGCTGCGCGTCGGTGCCGCCGTCGGCACCTCGCCGGAGACCTTGGACAGGGTCGCGGCGCTGCGCGAAGCGGGGGTCGATGTCGTAGTGGTCGACACCTCGCACGGCCACTCGCGCGGCGTGCTGGAGATGGTGTCCAAGATCAAGGCCAAATATCCCGACATGCAGGTCATCGGCGGCAACATCGTGACCGCCGAGGCGGCCTTGGACCTGGTCAAGCACGGCGCCGACGGGGTCAAGGTGGGCATAGGACCGGGGTCGATCTGTACGACGCGGGTCATCGCAGGCGTGGGCGTGCCGCAAATCAGCGCCATCGCGCGGGTTGCCAAGGCGCTCGAGGGCAGCGGGGTGCCGGTGATCGGCGACGGCGGAATCCGTTACTCCGGCGACATTGCCAAGGCGCTGGCGGCCGGCGCGCACTGCGTGATGATCGGCGGCATGTTCGCCGGCACCGAAGAATCTCCCGGCGACGTGGAGCTGTACCAGGGCGGATCGTACAAGGCCTATCGCGGCATGGGGTCCTTGGGCGCGATGGCGCAGGCTCATGGCTCGAGCGACCGCTACTTCCAGGACACGACGACGGAGCTGGAAAAGCTCGTGCCGGAAGGCATCGAGGGCCGGGTTCCCTACAAAGGCAGTCTGGTCGCCATCCTTCACCAGCTCTCCGGAGGTCTGCGCGCCGCCATGGGCTACACGGGCAGCGGCAGCATCGAGGAGATGCGCACCCGCCCGCAATTCGTCCGAATCACCAGTGCGGGCGTTCGCGAGAGTCATGTGCACGACGTGACCATCACCAAAGAAGCGCCCAACTACCGGATCGGTTGATGCCGGACATCCACGCGGACCGGGTCCTCATACTCGATTTCGGTGCTCAGTACACACAGTTGATCGCGCGGCGGGTGCGCGAGCTCGGCGTGTACTCGGAGATCTACGCCTGCGACGTCGACGGCGAGCAAATCAAGCGCTTCGCCCCGAAGGCCATCATTCTTTCGGGCGGCCCCGAGTCGGTCTACGACGTCAAGGGTCCGGAAGCTCCCAAAGAGGTGTTTTCCGCCGGCGTGCCGGTGCTCGGGATTTGTTACGGCATGCAAACAATGGCTGCGCAATTGGGCGGCCAGGTGGAATCCTCCAGTCACCGGGAGTTCGGTGCCGCGCAGGTGCGGCCGACGGGCGGCTCGCCGCTGCTCGACGGTCTCGAGGACAATCGCGACGCGCAGGGACGCCGGGTGCTCGACGTATGGATGAGCCACGGCGATCGAGTGGTCGCGGTGCCGCCCGGGTTCAAGGTCATCGGCTCCAGCGACAACGCGCCGCTCGCGGCGATGGCCGACGAGTCCCGGCGATTCTACGGTTTGCAGTTCCATCCCGAAGTGACGCACAGTCTGCAGGGAGGTGAAATTCTGCGGCGCTTCGTGCGCGAGATTGCCGGGTGTGCGGCCGATTGGGCCACCGGCAACATCATCGAGGACAGCGTGGCGCGAATTCGCGCCCAGGTCGGCGGCGACAAGGTGTTGCTGGGACTGTCCGGCGGGGTCGATTCCTCGGTGCTGGCGGCCTTGCTGCATCGTGCGATCGGCACCCAGCTCACCTGCGTGTTCGTGGATCACGGACTTCTTCGCCTCGGCGAGGGCGATCAGGTGATGGCGACGTTTGCGGAGCACATGGGAGTGCGGGTGATCCGCGTCGACGCGGAGCGGCGCTTCCTGGCGGCCCTTGCCGGCGAGGCGGACCCGGAAACGAAGCGCAAGACCATCGGCCGCATGTTCGTCGAAGTGTTCGATGAGGAAGCGGCCAAGCTCAAGGACGTGAAGTGGCTGGCGCAAGGCACGATCTATCCGGACGTGATCGAATCGGCGGGCAGCAAAACCGGCAAGGCGCACGTCATCAAGTCGCACCACAATGTCGGCGGATTGCCGCAGCACATGAAACTCAAGCTCTTGGAACCGCTGCGCGAGCTGTTCAAGGACGAGGTGCGCAAGCTGGGATTGGAGCTCGGGCTGCCCAAGGACATGGTGCACAGGCATCCTTTCCCCGGCCCCGGATTGGGCGTGCGCATCCTGGGCGAAATCCACAAGGCGCATGCCGATCTGCTGCGCCGCGCGGATGCGATTTTCATCGAAGAGCTGCGCCGCCACGATCTCTACGACAAGGTGAGCCAGGCCTTCGCGGTCTTCCTGCCGGTCCGTTCCGTCGGGGTGATGGGCGATGGGCGGCGATACGATCATGTGATCGCGCTGCGCGCGGTCGAGACCATCGACTTCATGACGGCGCGGTGGGCGCGCCTGCCCTATGAATTCCTCGACCGCGTTGCCCACCGCGTGATCAACGAGGTGCCGGGGATTTCGCGGGTGGTCTACGACATTTCAGGGAAGCCGCCGGCGACGATCGAGTGGGAGTGACCCAAATCATATGCAAAACTCTTGATTTATTGTCGAGTTTTGCATATGATTTGGCATGGCTTCGCTGCAGCACTATCTCGATGATCGCCTTGCCCACGGACGTAGCTACTTCGTGGGCGATGAAGCGCGCTCGGCGCTCGGTGTTTCGCAGCGAAATTTTGCCGCTGCCGTCACGAGGCTGATCAATAAAGGGCGCTTGGCGAATCCTCGCCACGGCTTCTTTCTCATTCTGCGTCCCGAAGACCGAATCGCCGGCGCGCCCGACCCCGCACGATGGATCGATCCCCTGATGAAGCACCAGAGGCTCGCCTATCGAGTCTCATTGTTGCGCGCTGCAGCGTTTCATGGCTCGTCGCATCAGGCGGCGATGGTCTTTCAAGTCATCGCTCCGAAACAGCTCCGTGATCTCGAGATCGGCCGACATCGCCTTCAGTTTCTTTACCAGGCGCCTCAGGCCTTTTCGCGCGTCAATCTAGTTACTCGACTTGATCAGCTGAAGAGTGATGAAGGCTTTGCCAAAGTTGCGGGTGTCGAGCTGACGCTACTCGACTGTGCGCGTTACTTTCATGATGCTGGCGGTATCAATGGGGTCGCGCAGATCACCAAAGACATCGGCGGCGAAGCAAATTCGGGCGCACTCGCGGACGCAGCCGAGGACTATGAGAACTCATCCGTGCGTCGTCTCGGCTATCTGCTCGATCTGGCAAACCACTCGCGTCAGGCCAAGGCGCTGGAGCCATTCGTCAAGAAGGCGAAGACTGCTGTGCCATTGAATCCCGCTGTGACGCCTCTGGTTGCGTCTTTCGCCGAGCCTCGTGAAAAAAATTCCAGGTGGAAGCTCATGATCAACGAATCGGTGGAGGTCGACTCTTTGCTTCTGAATGGATGATGCGCATTTCGAGTGATAACCCGCGAAGCACCACGCGCTCTTTGAAGTCGTGCGATGCGCCGTTAGCAAGTATTATTGCACCATGCTGTCCTCCCTACCTTTTTTCAGATTGTTGAGCTCCTTGACGCGTGTACATCGCGGTGCCTCCTGGGCGCTGCCGTTGATGCTCGTCTTGATTTGCTCCGGATGCATCTCCTCCAAGGGTCGAATCGAGCCCGTGGACGACCCACCGGTGGTCGCGGATGCCGCTCCGCCACCGCTATTGCACGATGTTCCGATGGCGGCGAGCGAGGCCAAGAGCGAGGGTGACAGTGAGGTGCCGGTGGCCGTCGCCGAGTCGGAAAAGCAGGAAGCGCCGCCTAAGCCTGGAGACCTGCCTGAGTTGATCGTCAAGGGGCGCACGCGCGACCTCGTCATCCGCGACTTGGTTGCCGAGGGCCAGGCGCAGCTGCGCGATGTGGAACTTCAATACGTCTTTACTGGAAAGGCCGGGCATGAGGTGATGCGCGGCCGGCCGGTCGCCTTCGCGTTGTGGAGCGAGACGCAGAAGAAATGGACCATTGCGCAGCTGGAGATCCCCCGCCCACCGGTGAAATGGAAGCCTGGCCGCGGGGAACTGCCCTTCACCGTGCTTACTCCCGGAATTGACGCGCGGCACGTCAAAGGAACGGGTGCCGAGCGGCTCATGTTCACATTTTCGCGTGGCGGCGAGGAGCTGAAGGTATACGGCCGCAAGTTCCCGGTGTTCGACAACACCCTCATCAAAAAGAAACGCTGGCGCGAGGCGGCGGCGACGGCACGATCCATTGCCTACCTACCCTTTACCGCCGATACCCTCGACCCGCGCTTCATTACCAGCGGCAGGGACTTTCTGCTCGCCACCGCACGGGGTGCGATGGACGAACTTCGCGACGCGGGCGTGCCGAGCGAGGCCTTTCCGGGCGAACTGCTCGCGGACGTGATACCCACGGAGGTCATCACGACGCTCGCGGTGATCGAACAGACCGACGATGAGGACTTCCTCGAGAAAGGCCCGGCTGCATTCGACGAAGTGCTCAGCCAGTATGGGCTGAAGCGCGAAGAGGCGTATCGCTATAGCGTCTCGAGCGCAAAGGCGCTGGGCCCGATGCAGTTCACGGATCGGCGCGGCCATGGCACCTACTCGTTCGTCGTGCGCAGCTGTCGCGGCGCGCAGCTGGACCCCAACTTCGAGCGCGGCTCGACCCGTTTGAAGAATGCCATGAAGGCAGCCATTTGCCTGCTCGACATTGATCTGTCACAGATGAACAGCGAAATCCGCACCGCCTATCGCGCTAAACCCGACGTGCTCGGCATCTTCCCGGTAGCTGCCTACAATGGCGGTGGGCGCAACGTCGCGAAGCTGTATCGCGCGCTCAACCGGATGGGTGTCCAACTTGTCGCACTACGGCGAGCGGGCCAGCTGGCATCGGGATCCGCAGTCGTCTGCCCCTGTGTGTGGCGCGAGGAAGGCTCTGTGGTGCAAGCCGTCAGCATTCCACGTTACAACCGCGAAAATAGCGGCTACATCGAAAAATATCAGAGCATTCTTAGTCGGTTCGACCGAGCAGATGTGGGCGCGGGGGCATTGCCCGGCCCTAATACTTCGCAGCAGTAGTCAAGCATCGAAGACTTAATTCGCGTCGCACGGCTGCCGAAGCACCTCGACCCTTTCGGCATCTATCGCCTTCTACCGCCCCCAAGCAACATTTTTTGACGCGCTCCTCCCGGCATCTGTTCGCGGTTCTAACAGGCTCATTTCCGAGGTGCGCGGCGAGCGGATTTACCGGGACGCTTGTGCAACGCTTCGCCTGCTTTGAGCATTTGAACGAACTTCGACAGTCGCCTCGCGCGAGTCTCAGGTTTTATTGCGTTGTGCAGTCGATAGAGAATGGCATAGCGGTTCTTGCTGTCGAGCGACTCGAAGAACTTCCTCGCAATCGGAGAAGCCGCCAATGCCGCCTTTAAATCTTCGGGTACGGTGATTGTACGCTGAGGTGCGTACGCGGCAGACCAGCGTCCGTCGCTCTTTGCGGCTTCCACCTGCGCGAATCCTGCCGCTGTGAGCTTACCTTGCGCTTGTAGGCGCTCGACCGCGGCGCAGTTGACCTGAGACCACTTGCTTCGAGGACCCCGGGGAGTGAAACGCTGGCACCACCATCCATCGACGCTAGACTTGGTTTGGCCGTCGATCCAGCCAAAAGATAGAGCGGTCTCGAGTGCTTGTGCGTGGGTAATCGAGGGCCGTTCGTTCTCCTTCTTGGCGAACTCCAACCACAGGCCTGGTGACCCGGCATGGTGCTTTTCCAGCCAAGTGTGCCAGGCTCCCGCGGTTGCGAACCGCTTCTTCACAAGCACTCTGGCATCGGCGGCTTTCCTCACGGCGAATCTGCTGCCGTTCGCGCCACCTCGAGAATTTTTGCAATTCTCGTTTCCGCGTCCGTCCGGATCTTGAACTCCACACGCCGCGAGCGCGCCGCGTCCTCCTTCCCGGATTCCGATAGGGCACTTACAAGAGCCTTCGAGTTCATGGCTGCAATATTCTCCGCATATCTGTCGAATGCTTCGGTCAACCTATCGATGCGATCGTTGCTGTCTGCCTATGCAACGTGCGGGGGATTCTCTGTTCGCAACGCTTCTCCCACAATCAGATGTTCACCCAATTTTATTCACCAAGCCCGGCACCCGGGCAGTCCGGACGGAGATTAAACCTCCGCCGGTGACTTGATGAAATCGATAAATGCGCGCAGCGGTGCGGGCACGAGGCGCCGACCGGGATAATAGAGAAACGGTCCCGAGAAGCGCTGCCACCACGGCTCGAGGACCGGCTTGAGAGCTCCGCTGCCCAGGTGAGGGCGTAGCCAGTCCTCGAACAGGTAGATGATGCCGCTACCCGCAAGCGCCGCATCGATTGCAAGATCGGTAGCCGCGCCGGCTTGCACGAGCAGCGGACCGGAGGGATCCACCTTCAGCACCTCGCCGTCGCGCTCGAACTCCCACGGCATCGTTGCGCCGCTCGAGAATCGGCCTCGCAGACAGGCATGCTTGAGCAGGTCACGTGGATGCCGGGGGAGGCCGCACCGCTCAAGATAGTCGCGAGAGGCGGCTGTCGCGAAGCGCTGGACGCGCGGGCCGATCGGTACCGCGATCATGTCCTTCTCCAGCCGTTCGTCGTAGCGGATTCCTGCGTCGCACCCCGACGCCAGCACATCGACGAAATTATCCTCGGCGATTATCTCCAGTCTGATCTCGGGATACGCGGCGAGGAAGCGTGGAACGATCGCCGGCAACACCAAGCGTGCAGCGCTCACCGGGACATTGAGGCGCAGCGTGCCCGCCGGGCGCGTTCGAAAGCTATTCACCACGTCGAGGGCTGCTTGCACCTCGTTCAACGCGGGTCCGAGCCGCTCCAGCAAACGCTGCCCCGCCTCGGTGGGAACGACACTGCGTGTGGTGCGATGGAGCAGTCTCACGCCGAGTTTCGCTTCGAGGCGACGAACGGCCTCGCTCAGCCCGGAGGCACTGCTGCCACTCGCCCGCGCTCCATCCCGAAAGCCCTGCGCCCGCGCTACTGCCAGGAAGGCATTCAAGTCACCGAGGTCCATGTCCATTGTTCGTATTACCGCACAGCCTGTACGGATTATAGCGGATTGTCGAACGAGCCGATGGGGCTTACCGTGGCATCACGCAAACCCACTGGAGTTTCAGACATGTCCACCAACCATAAGTCCGGCATCTTCCAACTCGGCGACCGGCCCGTGAGTCGCCTCGGCTACGGCGCGATGCAACTCGCAGGGCCTGGAGTATTTGGTCCGCCGAAGGACCCTGACGCAGCACTTACCGTGCTGCGCGAAGCCGTTGCCAGCGGCGTGAATCACATCGACACTGCCGACTTCTATGGTCCGCACGTCACCAATCGGATCATCCGCGAGGCACTTCATCCTTACCCGAAGGGCTTGGTCATCGTCACCAAGGTCGGCGCCCGGCGCGGCGCCGATGCCTCGTGGATTCCAGCCTTCTCGCCTGAAGAACTGACTCAGGCGGTGCACGACAATCTCCGCAATCTCGGCGTGGATGTGCTCGACGTCGTCAATCTGCGTGCCATGTTCGACGTGCATCACCCCGCGGAAGGCTCGCTCGAGGCGCCGCTCACCGTGCTCGCCGATTTGCAGCGCAAGGGCTTGGTGCGCCATATCGGGCTGAGCAACGTCACGCCCAAGCAAATCTCGGATGGGCGACGGGTCTGCGAGATCGTCTGCGTGCAAAATCACTTCAATTTGGCGCACCGGACCGACGATGCGCTGATCGAAACCCTCGCGGGACAGGGTATCGCCTATGTACCGTTCTTCCCGCTCGGGGGATTCACGCCGCTACAGTCGTCCACCCTTTCGGACGTCGCCAGACGGCTGGACGCCACTCCGATGCAAGTCGCGCTCGCGTGGCTGATCCAGCGCGCGCCGAACATTTTACTTATTCCCGGAACTTCGAGCCGCGCGCACCTGCGCGAAAATCTGGCCGCTTCGCACCTCGCGCTTACGCGGCAAATCTTGGACGAGTTGAACGGGATTGCTTGACGCCGGCATCCCGCACCGCGCCGCCCTCAACCAGACCACCCCCGGAATAGTCCGTGATAACCTGACGATGAAGTCTAAGTGGTGCCGAAAAAATCCAAGCATTTCCATCGGTTGCAAGTGCTCGAGGCATGGGATTTCCTGACGCGGTGAGGTATTCCTTGGAACTTTCTGCCTATTTGCATCGCATACGATTTGACGGCGGCGTACGGCCGGATCTCGCGACGCTAGGAGCCATCCATCGAGCGCATCAATACTCGATCCCATTCGAAAATCTCGACGTGCTGCTGCGTCGTCCGGTCGTCATGGATCTGGAGGCGAACTACGACAAGATCGTCTGCCGCCGACGTGGCGGCTGGTGCTACGAAATGAACGGTGTGATGGGATGGGCACTGAAGGAAATAGGCTTCGAAGTGATGCGCGTTGGCGCCGGTGTGATGCGCGTGCGAGCAGGCGATGCACAGCTGGGCAATCACTTGTGCCTGCTGGTCCACCTCGATCAGCCTTACCTGGTCGACGTCGGATTTGGGGGAAGTCTGGTGGAGCCGTTGCCCCTGAGAGCATCGGAACGCGAGGACCGTCCGTACCGTCTCGGCTTAAGCGAACTGGCTCAAAGCTACTGGCGATTTGCTGAAACTGCGCACGGCGACGGCGATCCTTTCAGCTTCGACTTTCGCGTCGCTCCTGCCGACGAAGGGCTACTGGCGCAGAAGTGCCGCTTCCTTCAAAGTGATCCGGCTTCCCCCTTCCTCCACAATCTAGTCGTGCAACGCCGCACTGCCGATACGCACCTCTCCCTGCGCGGCCGGGTTCTGTCGACCATCCATACGACGGGTGTCGACAAGAGGTTGCTGAACTCCGCCGACGAACTCGTCGCGACCCTCCGAGACAGATTCGGTCTCGATACCCCCGAAGCCACGGCCCTTTGGCCTTCAATCTGCGACCGCCACGAGGCTCTATTCGCCGGCACTTCTGAGTAGCCGACCTGATCGCGCGCAGCGTCCCGCGCCGTGAATCAAGCCATGGTTCGGTACCGAACACATGTGCAGTTGACAGGTTTGCGGCGGGGCACGATCGACGAAAGATCGCACTGTAGGAGAAGTCCGACAGCAGCCGACGGTGCGCGGACATCCCGCCGACCCTGCCCCTGGTCCAATATGGTTCGCGGAAGACACCACAACTTCAATTGTGGTGCGCGAAGCACAACCAGTTATTGAGCGCCGATTCAGACCGCTCTCGTTGCGGTTCCCAGTCGGCTCCGTGCGTCGGGTCATTCACGGCGCGCGAAGTTTGGTCCATTTAGCTCGTATTAGGGGGCCGCAAGACTGCTGATGAGAACCGCGGGACTACATTCGGGGCGCCGACAGCAATCGGGGCCGCAGGTGATTTTGCCTGGGAATCTCGCGGCATTGTCGGTCATTCGCGACGCAATTTTCGATGGCATGTCCCTTGCTAGTATTCTGTGACGGGCCGCGCATAATTTCTCTACACTGTTGAGCTGCAATCGGGGTTATCAGGATTATGACAAGTTGCAAATTGTTGGTGATATGCCTGTTCGCGGTCGCGTACACGAGTGCAAGTGCTACCGATGCGCGAAACCAACAGGGTGCCGGATCCTTTTCGACGGACTCGACGAGCGTATCCGCGGTGAACTCTCCCGCTCCAACCGTGACGAAGCCAAGCAAGCGCGGGCGCGATCCGACGCTGCGGAGCAGCCTGTCGAACATCAAGGGTGGAGTGGTCAAGGAGATGAGAGCGACTTCAGCCTTTGTGCAGCAGGAGGCCTCCAAACCAGGAGCGCTTGATGATTGGTTGATCGTGCTGGCGGCAATCGGCTTGATCGTTCTGCAGCTGCGACGCAAGCACAACTCGTTGCCCCAAACGCGGATTACGCCCTATGGCTGACTGATCGTCGAGAAGTTCCGCCGTCCTGATGCCTTTCGAATGGTGAAATGATGATCGATGAGTCGCTAGTCGCCGATATAGTTCGCGCCAGATCGCATCCTAAATCACAGGGTGTGACCTCCTTCGATTCCGGCGCCGTGTTCATGGTCAAGGCGCTGTTTTATCCGGTAACCGCAGTCGCGTTTCTCGTCTTCTGTTTGTGGTTGGGGCATCGCTCGTTCACCGGAACCTATTTCCTGATTGCGGTGCTGACCTTTGCCGGAACGGCCGAATTACTGGGCGACTCGCGCGTGGACCACGACCCGGCGGAACTGGCCCAGGAGCTGCGGTGGCTGTTGGATATGGTCCTTCGGTGGGTCGCCGTCGGCGTTTGCGTGGCGTTGGTGCTCTACCTGTCCGGCTTGCGCGTTTCGCGGACAGATCGCGCATTGACCGCATGGTTCGTCTTTACCCCGATCGTATTGTGGGGTGGCACCATCGGCATGCGTCAGATTCTGCTCTATGTGGGTATCAAGCAGACGAAGCTGCGCCGCGCCGTCATCGTCGGCGCGAACAAGCAGGGTCTGTTGTTGGGTAAGAAGATCCTGGAACAATCGCTCATGCGCATGAACCTGCTGGGCTTTTTCGATGATCGCCCGGCGGACTATCTTCCGCGTCTCGGCGACGCCCGGCTGGGACGGATAGGCGATGTGCCGGATTTCGTGCGCGAGCACGGGGTCAACGTGGTCTACGTCACGCTGCCCATTTCGCCTCACCCGGGTCTCACGAAGTTATTGCACGGCCTGCGCGACACGGTGGCATCGGTCTACTTCGTTCCGGACTTGAGTTCGCTCGATGTAAATATCCAGCCGCGCATCGATGTACTGCATGGCATGCCGATGTTCGCAGTGAACGAGTCCCCGTTGTTCGGCGGGCGATCGGTGGCGAAACGCGTCAGCGACCTCATTTTGTCCTTCCTGATCCTGCTCGTCGTGTGGCCGGTTCTGGTCGCGGTGGCCATAGGTGTCAAACGCAGCTCCAGCGGTCCTGCGATTTTCAAGCAGCTTCGTTACGGCTTGGATGGCCGCGAGATCTTGGTGTACAAATTCCGCTCCATGACCGTCACCGAGGACGGCGCTGAAAGCTATACGCAGGTTACCCGCGGCGACGATCGCGTGACGCCATTCGGCGCTTTCATCCGCCGAACTTCACTGGATGAACTGCCGCAGCTGCTCAATGTTCTCGAGGGGAGCATGAGCCTGGTGGGCCCGCGTCCGCATGCCATAGCGGTGAACGAGCGTTACCGCAGCTTGATTCCCAGCTACATGTTCCGGCACAAGGTCAGACCCGGGATCACCGGTTGGGCGCAGGTCAACGGCTATCGCGGAGGAGATGATTTGCACACGATGACAAAACGGATCGAGTTCGACCTGGAATACCTCAAGAACTGGTCCATGTGGCTCGATCTCAAAATCATCCTGCGGACATTCTCGCTGATCTGGAGCGATCGCGATGCGTACTGACCATCGGTCATGCTTGCAAAGCACCCGATATGCCCGGGCATTCGCTGTTGCCGCGGCGGCGGTCATCTGGCTTACGCAAGTGGCCGCCAAACCCGAAGACTATCGGCTCGGCGCCGGCGATTTGATCAGGATCGTCGTATTCGATCATGACGAGTTGAGCGTCGATACGCGCATCAGCCAGACCGGCAACATTACCTTTCCCTTGGTCGGACTGGTGCCGTTGGCCGGATTGACGACTCGAGATGCGGAGCTCCTGGTAGCGCGGCGCTTGACGGAAGGCGGCTTTGTCAAACAGGCGGAAGTCTCTGTGCTGGTTGAGGAGTTCCAGAGCCAAAAGGTGTCCGTCATGGGCCAGGTCGCAAAGCCCGGACAGTACCCGCTCGACTCATCGAAGAAGGTTCTCGACCTGCTGGCAATGGCCGGCGGGGTGCTCAACGACACCGCCGCGGATGACGCAACATTGGTGCGCGCAGACGGCAAGCGCATCGTCATCGATATGCAGAAGCTATTCGACGGCGATCCGGCGGTGAATTACGGCGTGCAGGACGGCGACACGGTATTCGTGGCGCACGCGCCGCAGTTCTACATCTACGGCCAGGTGCAACATCCCGGTCAATACCGACTCATGCGAAATACGACGATTTCGCAGGCCATCTCCATCGGGGGCGGCCTCATGCCGCGCGGCACTCAGCGCGGCGCCCTCGTCAAACGCGTGGATTCGTCGGGCAAGGAACGCCAGTACTCGGTGAAGAGCGATGACGTGTTGCAGCCGAACGATGTGCTGTTGATCAAGGCGAGCATATTCTGAAACGAACGAGAGCAATTTTATGCGCCTATCACAATTGATCCGAATTCTCTGGATACACAGATCGATGTCGATGTGGATCCTGTTTTGGGTACTGGCGGTCGCGGTGGCGGCAAGCTTTCTGCTGCCGAAGAGGTACACGGGAGAAGGGGCCGTCGTGGTGGATGCGCGCGGCATCGATCCGCTCTCGCAGGACGGCGTCATGCAGGCGCAGCAGGAATCAAACTACGTGGCGACTCAAGTCGACGTCATCGAAAGCCACAACGTCGCTTTGAAGGTGGTCGACCGGATGAAGTTGACCACCGATCCCGATATCGTCGAAAAGTTTCAGGACAAGACCGGCGGGGTGGGTTCCATACGCGACTTTGCGGCGGACGAGATATTGAAAAAGCTCACCGTGAAGCCGTCGCGCGATAGCGACGTAATCTTCGTCCAGTTCACCAGCAAGTCTCCGCAGGCCGCCGCCGACATTACGAACGCGTTTTCCGAAGGCTACATTCAGGCCAGCCTGGAACTCAAAGTCGATCCCGCGCGCCGTCAAGCCGGATGGTTCGGCCAGCAGGTCGACGAACTTCGCGTTGCCCTGGAAACGGCCCAGCGCAAGCTATCGGCCTATCAAGCCCAACATGGCATCATTGGAACCGATGAAACCAAGGACAACAAGCTGGATGTCGAGACAGCCCGGCTGACCGAAATTTCCAATCGTTTCGTCGATGCGCAGGCCGCCATGTACGATGCCGAGACACGGCAGCGGCAGATGAGCGAGGCGGCCGCAAAAGGCCTTTCCGACGAATCGGTGAATGTGCAGCAAAATCCGCTGCTGCAGAATCTGAAGACCGAACTCGCGCGCTCCACGGCAAAATTTGCCCAGGTGTCGCAGCGTTATGACCACAACCATCCTCAATACATCAGCGCGCAGGCCGAACTCGAGGCGCTGCGCAACAAGGTGGCGACCGAGGTCAGCAACGCGAACGCGGCGGTCGAGAGGGAGGCGCGGGTTGCAAGGCAGAACATGGCGGATTTGCAGCGCGCGATGGACCAACAGCGCAAGCGCATTCTCGACCTCCAACATACCCAGGACGACTATGGGGTGCTGAAGCGGGATGAGGAGAGCGCCCGAACGGCGTATGACTCCGCCATGCAGCGCGGCGGCCAGACGAAGTTGGAAAGCCACCTCAATAACACCAACACCGCAATCCTGAATTACGCGTTCCCGCCGATGAAGCCCTCATCGCCGCGCCTGCTTCTCAATCTGGCGTTGGGGTTCATCCTGGGTTGCATGCTTGCCGTCGGCGCGAGTTTGACCAAGGAACGGTTCGATCCGCGCATCCACAGCCACGTCGATTTGCTGGAAGGAACGGGCATCGCCGTACTCGCTGAATTGCCGCAGGTGCACATCGCGATACGGCAATACCGCCGCCGCCGCGGGTGGTTTCGATCCAAGGGAAAAAGACCGCGGTTGGAGCCGCGAATAGTGGAGAAACTCTAGTGAGCGCAACAAAAATATCCCGACAGCGAGGACCGATGGCACCCACTTTGGCCGACACGCGCCTGGGTGAACTGCTGCAGAACGACGGGACGCTGACCGAACATGACATCAAGGTCATTTTGGCGGCCCAACGCGACAGCGGCGATCGCTTCGGAGAGGTCGCATCGCGCTTGGGGCTGGCGAGCGAGCAGGATGTCCGCCGGGCGCTCGCGCGGCAGATTGAATTTCCGGTGCTGAAGCCGGGCGAATCCGACTTGAGTCCGGAGCTCATTGTCGCGTATCAACCCAACAGCAGGCGTGCGGAGGAGCTGCGCACCTTGCGCAGCGAGCTGATGCTGCGCTGGTTCGGCCGCAGCAATCGAGTTCTCGCGGTGATCGAACCCAGGTCGGGCGACGGTTGCAGCGTGCTTGCCGCAAATCTGGCGGTGGCGTTTTCGCAGCTGGGCGAGCGTACCCTGCTCATCGATGCCAACTTGCGCGCGCCAATGCAGCACGTGCTGTTCGGAGTCGAACCGCAGTATGGCCTGGTCGATTGCATCAAGAGCGGCGAAAGCCTCGAAAACGCAGTCACGCGGGTCCCTGGATTCAGTTGCCTGTCGCTGCTGTGCGCCGGAGAGCCTCCCCCTAACCCGCAGGAGCTGCTCGGGCGTGTTTCATTCGGCTACCTGATGGAAACCGCGCCCGTGAAATACGATGTTGTGATCGTCGATACGGCGCCGATTCGCGAGTGTGCCGACGCGCAACTCGTCGCGTCGCGCGCGCGAGGCGCGATTCTCTCCATCAAGCGCCATAACACCCGTCTGGCGGACATAATGCGCGTCAAGGCGCAACTCGAATCGGCGGAAGTCTCGCTGCTCGGTGCAGTGATCGATGGGTAGTGCGGTTGCGACGCCCGCCGCTGCCGTTGGAAAAGCCCCTGGCGGCGCGGTCTCGACGACGACGAACTGGCTGCGCTTCGCCCTGCTGGCCACCCCGCTGATAGGCGCCACCTTCATATCGAAGTTCGCAATTCCGCCGTTCGGCGCCCAGGGAATCGGCATCTCCCTATTCGTGTTGCTGGCGGTGGTCATTGCGGGCACCGTGGGCGGCGGCATGCGCATCGAACCCCGGCGATTGACGCTCTATTTCATGCTCGTTGGATTTCTGGGGCTGATTCAATTACTGCAGCCGTATGCGTTCTCTCCGTTGTCGTTGCTGCTGCTCGTCGCCGTGCATCTGCCGTACGTGGTGACCGTGCCGCAAAGCGGCGACCGCGATCGAATAGTCGAGTTGTTTCTGGGAATCGCCACGGTTCTCGCCCTGTTGGGCATCGCGCAGTACGGCCTGCAATTCTTCGTCGATCCGAGCTATTTGTTCCCGATAGAGAATTTTGTCCCCGACACCTTCATTGTCCAGCACTTCAATCATCAGGCTGCCATGGAGTACGGCTCGCATGAATTCCGGGCCAACGGCGTCTTTATGCTCGAACCCTCCTTCTTCAGTCAGCTGCTGGCGGTCGCCATCGTCGCGGAATTCTATACCCGGGTCCGGGTGACGCGTCTTGCCATATTCGGGCTCGCGCTGATCGCTTCGTACTCGGGAACGGGCATCGCGGTGCTCGCGATTTGCCTGCCGCTGTGTGTGGTCTCGCAGCGCCGTTGGGGACTGCTGCTCACCGGCGCGGTTGCATTGGTTGCGATCGTTCTGGTGCATGAATACGTTCATACGATTCGTATATTGTCGAGAGTCGGCGAGTTCAGCTCGACACGTTCGAGCGGCTACTCCCGTTTTGTGGGCGGATTCTATCTGTTCGATCAATTTCTATGGCACGATCCGTGGCGGGCACTGTTCGGCTATGGAGCCGGCGCGTTTACGAACTATGCCTCCCGCGGTCAAAACGGCGCCGACGAAATGGCGCTGTTCAAGATCGTGATGGAATTCGGTCTCGTCGGCGCAGTGGCCTACTTCGGATTTCTGTTCTGCTGCCTGTTCTATTCGCCTGCACCGCGAGTGTTGACGCTCGCGGTGGCCATTACCTACTTCCTGAACGGAATATACACGCCATTTGCACACGGCCTGGCGCTGAGCCTGCTGCTGTGGAGACCGGTTCCCGATAACGAGGCGCGCGGCCGGTGGCTCGGGAAATGGTCGCTTCAAAGCCCAACGCTAAGTCCGGTCGCCGCACAGCCTGTGCTGAATGCAGGAGGCCGGGCATGAGCACCGGCCTGTTTCTGCTGGGAATTCTGTGCTTGCTCGCGGCATGCCATCCATTCGTCACCTATCCGTGGTCGTTGATCGTGCTGCAGGTGCTGCGCCCCGCCAAGCGCTGCACGGTCGGGGCGCCCGACGTTCATTTGGATTGCGCAATTTGCGTATGCGCGTACAACGAAGAGCACATCATCGCGCGCAAGGTCGAGAACCTCCTGGCGCTGCGCGCGCGCGAACCGGGTCTCGAGATACTCATCTATGTGGACGGCGCAAGCGATCGCACCGCCGAAATCCTGCGCGAGTACGGATCTCAAATCAGCCTGCATGTCGGAACCCGTCGCCTCGGGAAGACATACGGCATGAACCAATTGGCATCCAAGGCGCAGGCCCCGATACTGATTTTCACGGACGCCAACGTGTTGATGGATATGGATTGCGTGCGGGATTTTCGGCGCTACTTCGCGGACCCGGAGATCGGCTGCGTTTGCGGCAGTCTCATTTATACGAACGGCCGGGCATCGGCGACAGCCTCGTCGGGATCCGCTTATTGGCGGTTCGAAGAGACGATCAAAAGGCTCGAGATGGAAAGCGGCTCGATGATCGGCGCCGACGGATCGGTGTTCGCGATCAGACGCTCGCTGCACCAGCCGCCGCCGGACCACATCATCGACGATTTGTACGTGTCGTTGAAGATTCTGTGCAGCGGATTCCGGGTCATACAGGCCAGCGATGCGGTGGCCTACGAGGAATCGGTAGTGTCGGGGCGCGAGGAGTTCAGGCGCAAGATACGTATTGCGTGCCAGGCGTTCAACGTCCACCGCCTGCTTTGGCCGCAGCTGCGCAGGCTCGATGGAATTACGCTCTATAAATACGTATCGCATAAATTGATCCGCTGGTTCACCATTTACCTGCTCGCGATCGCCGCCCTGGCGTTCGAGGGGGCATTGATCGTTGCGGGGCATGCTCCGCTCGCCGCCGTGCTCGCGGGTTGCGCCGCGGCGGCCCTGTATTTGGGCTGCGTCTCGTCGATCCGGCCTTTTGCACAATTCGCAGGGACCATTGCAGCATTGGCGGGCACCGGATTGGGTGTGTGGCGCTCCATGCGAGGCGACCGCTATCAGACATGGATTCCGGCCGCGTCGATCCGGAGATGATCCCAATGAGCAATCGAATGCGATGCCTGTGGATCTCCCGCCACATTCCATTTCCACAGACCGAAGGCGCGAAAGTGTATTCGGCCAATCTCGCGCAGTCTCTGGCTCGGTCGGGCGCTTTCGTGCGTTTTATCGGCTTCGGAGACGCTGACGCGGTGCCGGAATCGGCCGCGGGGGTCGAATGGCTGGCAGTGCCGGGAAAACGGCGCAGCAAGGCTCTCGCCGCTTTCAGCCACCGGCCAATCGCGGCTGCCATCGATGCGACCAAGGCATACGGTGCGTTGCTCGAGGAACAATTGTGCGAGCACTGGGATGCGGTGGTGCTCGACGGTTATGCAGCAGGCTGGGCGCTCGACCGCTGTCTGGCCTACCGGAATGAAAGGCCCGCGCATCCGCCGGTGCTCGCGCATGTATCACACAATCATGAAGAGGCGCTGTGGAACTCGATGGCCCGCGAGGCCCGTGGACCGGCGCTCAAGCGATGGGTGCTCCGGCGCAATGCCGGCAAGGTGAGCACGCTCGAGCGGCGGATCGTACGAAGCATGGATCTTCTGACCACGATTACCGACGAAGACCGCCGGTCGTTGGGCGCCGATGCCGACCGCATTCGCGTGTTGACGCTCACGCCCGGGTACAACGGGTGGGTCGCGGGCGAGCGGCGCATTTCCCCGGCCACGCCTCGGCGCGCGATCATCATAAGTTCGTTCGTTTGGATAGTGAAGCAGGAGAATATCGCCCGCTTCGTGGAGATCGCCGATCCGATCTTCAAGGAACACGGAATCGAACTGGACGTCGTCGGCGAAATGCCGCAAGCCCTTCAGACCGCGCTGCGGGCACGTTGCCGAGCGACCCATTTCCACGGTTTCCTGACCGATGTCGCGCCTCTCTTGAAGGGTGCGCGTATCGCGATCGTTCACGAATCCATAGGAGGCGGCTTCAAGCTCAAATTGCTGGACTATATTTTCGGACGCGTGCCCATCGCAACGGTGTCGCAGGCCATTGCAGGTCTGTCGGATGAACTGCAGCACGCGATGCTGACGAACAACAGCCAGGAGGGATTGATCGCCGACATCGTTTTTCACATCGATCGATTCGACGAGTTGAATCGGATGCAGGAGCGCGCCTTCTCGGTCGGCAACGAACAATTCCAATGGACCGTCAGGGGCGAACAGCTGCGGCAGGCAATATTCGATCTCCGTCGGCAGCGGCCCGCCATACAGGCGCCCGGCACACCGCCGGCGGTCCTGGACGACATCGATCTCGCCGCAACCAAACGGCATCGAGCACATGCGTAGCCCGAGCAATTGGCGCATGTTGGCGATCGGCCTGTGGATGGGGATGGGATCGTCGGCGTTCGCGGATCCGCCTCTGCTGACGACTCCGCCTCTTGCTCCGAATCCGCCTGTGGGTGTCAATCCGACTATTACCACGGATTCCCCCATTACCAGGGATTCCCCGAACAATCTGGACTTCTTCATTGCCGATCAATTTACCTATGACGACGACCTCTACAGGCTGCCGTCCTACTTTGACATCACGACGGTGGCCGGGCCTCTGGCGAAGCGCCAGGATGGCTTCAATTCGACCACCTTGGGCGGCGACGGCCGTTGGTTCACCGACAACCAGACGTTCGGCATCGATTTTCGCGCCGACGAGAATCGCTTCATCCATAACGATTCGCTCAACAACGTCTCGGGTAAGGGCAATCTCGAGTGGGATTGGCGGCTGGCATCTTATTGGTCGGGGCAGGTGGGTGTGAGTTATTACCGGGGGCTCGCCAATTTCGGCGACACTGGCTACTACGCACGCGACGTGGTCGAAAGAGAGGATTACTTCGGCAATATCCGATACCAGGTGGGGCCGCATTGGGCGATTTACGGCGGATTGATCGGTGCGGATACGTCGCAGACCGCGGTCGCCGAGCAGTTGTATGATTTTCACAGCAAGGCCGGGAACGCCGGAATCGAGCTTGCTGCCTCATCCCAGAACACCCTGACGTTCGACTATCGATATACCGATGCAACCTTTCCGCAGAACTTCGTATTGAACGGCGTGCCGTTCAATTCGGATTACAAAGAGGATACGGAGCGCGTTCTGTTGAAATATGTCTTCAGCGCCGCGACAGAGCTCGATGCCAGCGCCGGCTATCTGAAGCGCGATTATCCGGAGTCGAGATTCGCGACCTTCTCGGGGGACATCTGGAAGGCGGCGCTGCAATGGCAGCCGACCGACAATTTGCAATGGGTATTGACGGGTTGGCGCCAGCTCACGGCGTACGTGGAGGCGGAGTCGGACTATTTCGTGTCGAATGGCGTCGCCATCGCGCCGGTGTGGATTGCTGCGGACACCTTGACCCTATCCGCAGGCGTTTCTCGCGAGAATCACGATTACATCAGCTCCAGTCCGAGCGCCCTCACGTTCTTCTCGCGCCACGACAGGTTGACCACGGAACAGGCACGCGTGGCCTACACCCCGACGTCTTCACTCACCTTCAAACTCTCAGTCACCTACGAGGAGCGCGAATCCAATCAAGCCCGGTTCCAGTTCAACGATACACTCGCGATGGCCAGCGTGACCTATATGATCAGGCCGTGAAGATCCATCACCTCGAGCAGGTCGGCGGAAATTTTGGTGATGAGCTGAATCGATGGTTATGGCCCGAAATGCTCGGCGACGCGTGCAGCGATGCGACGGATGACGTCCTGTTCGTCGGAATTGGAACGATTCTCGACAAGAATCTGCCCCCGGCAAGAGTAACCGTCGTTTTCGGCTCCGGCGTCGGCTATACCTCCGCTCCGCCGGATATATCAACCCATCCACCCCGCTGGCGCATCTATGGCGTGCGCGGCCCGCTGACGGCGCGTGCGTTGAATTTTGATCAACGATTCGCCATGACGGATCCGGCCATCCTGCTGGCTACGCTGCGGGAGTTCAGAGGACTTGATCGTAGCGGCGTCGTCTTCATTCCTCACTGGAAGAGTGTGCGCTACGGGAACTGGCAGGCGATTTGTAACGAGCTTGGGATCGAATTCGTCGATCCATGCCGGGAATCGAAGGATGTGGTGAGGCGAATTGCTACTGCGGAGAAAGTCATCGCGGAATCCATGCATGCGGCCATTATCGCCGACACATTTCGTGTACCTTGGATTCCCGTTGCACTTTCCCGGGAAGTATCACCGTTCAAATGGGTGGACTGGGCGTTGTCCATGGACGTTTCCTACCGTCCGGTCTGCCTTCCGCCCAGCAATGGAATCGAGCTTGTCCGCAACGCGATGCTCAAGTGGAGTGTGCACTGCAATGCAGGCGCCTACCCTTCTTCCAGTCAGGTTGAACATGGCGCCTGCATGCATTTTGAGGACGTGGATCGCCTCATGTCGGATCTTGGCGAAATCCGCCGGCGCATCAATCAACGATGGCGCTGGAACGCGAGCATCGGGCTTGAGATTGTTCTGAAGCGGCTGGCAAACCTAGGCTTGGGGTCCAGTAAGCGTCTAATCAGCGTAGCCTCCGCGCGTTTGGCAAAGGTGATGTCCGGCGAGGGGGTTCTCAGCTCTGACCAGGCTCACGCGCGCTCGCTGGGCGACACACTGGGCCGGCTCGAGCAATTAAGACGCGATGTGAACAACGGAGCATTTGCTTAGAGAAGCTCAAGGTTCCGCCTTGGGTTTACCCCCCCGATACATCGAATCACCCTCCTGCCGGCGCATCCACGGCGGGCGCGGTTCCCGTCTGTCAAGAGGGAGTGAAGTACTCCTCCCTGTAATAGTGCTGTAACATATTGGGATTATGATAACAGAAGGGTCTTCGCGGCCCGACTCCCTCGACTCGGACGTCGCCTTGAAAGGGCAGGTTGTTTCCGGTCGCGGTCTGGCGGCCCTTGAGCTTTTGGCCTTAAGGGAGCAAGTGCAGACCATAGTCAAGGAGCCCCTCTGCCCTGGTTCGCTGAATATCATATTGAATCATCCTGTGCGTCTCGTGGACGCGGCTGGATTTGCATTTGATCTCGACTACAGGACTTTGTGGCGAGCTTCGCTCGGCGGCATAAACGTTTGGCTTTACAGGTGGCGCGAATCTCCGCTTCACATTGTAGAAATCCTTTCATCCGTCTACCTGCGAGACCGCCTTAACTTAAAGAACGGCGACACCGTTACGCTGAAGATAAGCAGAGAGCAGATCGAGAAGATCCATTATCTGGAGCGGTTCATCTGGGCAGCGTTGTGGACTGGAAGGCGCCACTGGTTCTATTCGTACAAATTCTATTCCAGCCACACAGTTCGGTTCGGCAAGGAATTGGGCGCAACCCAGGAGCAACCGGTGGTCAGGGGACCGATCCCGCTTGGACTGTATTTAGCGAAGGAGATGTTACATTGGCGTGGACAGTCGCTTTCAAAGAGCTCGCCCAGAACTGGCTTTTCGCCTCGAAAAGTATCGTCAAGTCGACGCCCGTAGTTGGTACATTAGCCAGAAATCTAAAACGTAAATATAAAGGCAGATACGACTTTTCGCGCATCGAAACCGAAAATTGCATAAACGATGACGAACGTTTGTTCCGACAGATTCAAAATGTCTTGAATTTCACGAAAACCAGCAACTCCGACTATTCGGCAAAGCAGTTTGCGGCCGCCTATCACACCATAAATATAAACGGCCGGGAGATTCCGGGCCAGCGCAACCCATCGACGCGCCTGGCATCCGTACCAATTGATTTCCGTGGCAAGACCGTTCTGGACCTTGGGTGCAATCAAGGCGGAATGCTTCACCAGATCCGATCGCTCGTTAAATGGGGCGTTGGGGTGGACTACGATCCACGCATGATCAATGCTGCAAATCGTATCAAGAGTGTAAACGCGTCAGAAAATATCGCCTTCTATATTTTCGATCTGCAAAACGATCCACTCGAACTGATCGATGATTTTATGCCGGATCGGAAAGCCGATGTCTGCTTTCTTCTGTCGGTCTGCATGTGGCTGAAGAACTGGCAGCAAGTCATCGACTTTGCCCATTCGAAATCCAACTCAATGCTGTTTGAGACAAATGGCTCTCCTTTCCAGCAGGATCAACAGATAAATTATCTCAAGAAAAAATACTCTGCCATAAGCATGCTTTCAGAGACTTCCGATGACGACTCTGTTCAGAAATGTCGAAAGCTCTTTTATCTTACCGGACCAATTTAGCGGCGCATCCTTCGGGGTGACCTCACACCTGCAGCACCGCTTAGGGCAATTCGGGTGTCTTTGGTGAACGCTCGAATGCGATTCGGGCGAATATCAAGAAGTCTTTGACCAGCTGCCGATCGAGCAGGAAAATCGCGCCGGCAAAGATCGCCGCGCCCAGCGGGACAAGCACAGCCAGCCGCAAAACCGCGCCAAGATCGGCCGGCATTTGCATGCGCGTTGCGGTCACCACCGCCGCCATCAACAAGGACGCGAGCAGCGGATTTAGAACCCCGCCAAACTGCTCGAAAGCGCTGTAGCCGGTGGTCCGCCTAATGACCCAGCCTGAAACCACGGTCAACAGACACTCGCTCGCTACCCAGATGGCCATGGCCCAGGGCAGCGATGGCATCCCAAACGAAGCGGCGACGCTCAGCATGAAGAGTAGTTCCGCAATCAACCCCACCAGCGAATCTCGGGGCCTCCCAAGCGCCGTTAGCAGCGGCGCAAATTGCAGCCGCGGCGCCTGCACGAGGACCAGGAAGCCGAGAACGGCGACATAGGGCGAACTGGGTTCCCATCGATGGCCGAACAGCGCTTCGACGAGATCCGGGGCCACGGCACCCAGCCCAACAAAGCAAGGGTAAACGGCAAGGCAGGAGAATCGCGTCGAAGCCTGATAGGCCCGCTTGAGCCGGACGGGGTCGAATTGAAGTCCGGCCAACAACGGGAGAGCGACCTGGTTGACGGCCGTGGCAGCGGTCGCCCAAAGTACGTCGACCAATCGAAAGCTCAAATTCAGATAGCCGGCGGCCTCGACGCCGAGAAACGAGGTGGCGAAAATCGTAAACACCCGCCTGATGGAAATCGATAAAAAGAGTGAACTCACGGAAAACATGCCGAAGCCGATCATTTGCTTGAATTCGGCGTAGCGAAACTGCAGACGAGGAGTTTTGTCAGAGGATACCCACAGCACGAACGAGCCGATGGCGGCTATCAAGATTTGCTGCAAAACAAGGCTCCAAAGCTTCGCTCCCATGAATGCGGCCGCGATGCCGATCCCGCCACCGATCACACGGCCAACCAGAGAACGCAGCGCCAAGGTCCGAAAAGCAAAGTGCCGCCGTTGCTGGGCGACCAGTGTCGCGCTCACGGCCGAACACGGAAAAATCAGACCCATCCACGCCAGAACCCGGGCGGCATCCGGCTGATGGACCCAGGCCGCAAAAGTCGGCGCCATCGCCCAGCACCCCAGCGCCATCAGCAGGCTCAATGCCATGGTCGCGGTAAACGCCGTGTTGAAATGCACATCAGTCGCATCCGACCGCTGCACAAGCGCGTTGTGAAACAGCATGGTCACCAACACGCCCAACAACTCGATGAGAGCGAGTGCCGTCGAGAACAGGCCAAAATCCGCGATGGACAAGAGCCGCAAATAGACGATCAGGGACAAAAAGGAAATGAGCGCCAAACCGCCGTTTTCAATCAGGCTCCACCACATGGAATTTGCCGTGGTGCTACGGCTGACAGACCGGCGGGGATTGGACAAGGGTAGCGCCGTGGGGAGGTGGGTTTTAGGGGGATTCGCCATTCACCGGGCATCCCCAGAATTGCCGCCGCAAGGAAGCGTCCAGCAGCCGCAATCGGGCAAACCGCCCCGCGACTTTGAGAGGATTCCGCAGCAGTTCGCGCCTGAAAAAAACCTGTCTGATCAGCCCTGCAGACTTGCTGTGAGCGCCCGCATGACCTACGCGATACACCGCGCCCACAAACGGCAGCGGTTTAAGAGGTTCGCCTCTTTCCTCGAGATATTCGCGTATGAACACATGGCTGCCGAAGATTTTGCGAATGTAGTCCGGATCCGTCGCAGCGATCCTCGCCGGCAGCTCGTACAGCGATGTCCGGATGACGTGCGATGTCCCGCAGAATTTTGAAAAATCAGCATACTCGTAGACCAGCTTGCCCCCGTCGCCCCAAATATAGCCATCGCGCACATACCAGCCGTTCTCTCCCAGGTGCCCGGCCACGAAGCTCGTCAAGCGGCTGCTCACGAAATCGTCATCATCCACGACCATCACGTAACCGGTTCTGTCAGCTTCTAAAATGCCGGTGAGCACGCGGCGTCCCTTGTCAAGACGGCAGCTATCGAGGAAAGCCGCGCGGTCGTTGTCCCCTTGCTCGAACATCGGATTGGGAGGGAAATCCACCTGCTTGAGTTCGAATTTGCTGGGCAAGGGCGGCAAATCAGAACCCTTGTTGGCAACGATGATGGCCCGCCAGCGCCCGTCGTCTTGACCGGCAATCGAGCGCATGGTGTCCGCAAGTCTGCGTTTCAGGGCCGCCCAATCCGGTGAATTTTGCGGATGGCGCAGGGGAATGACAAAGGTGAGCACGTTCCCGGGAGCGCCGCTGGACTCAGGCCTTGCATCCGTCTGCGGCGAGATGTTCGCCAAACGCGCGCGGCGCGCCAACCCGGCCATCCAGGCAGCGTGGAGCAGCGGGCGCAAGGTCTCGCGATACGCGGCAAATATTGCGAATGCCACGACTGCGAACCAGCGCGGCCATCGCAATCCAAGGCGCTGCGCGTAGCGCTCATAATATTTTCCGAAGAAGTAGCGGGTGTAGTAGATCGACCAAAATAGCCGCTTGAGCCGACTCGTACGTTGACCGCCCGTGCGTACCTCGGACAGGGGCAAATGCAGGCTATGACAGTCGTTCGTAACGCGGATATCGAATCCGTTCACGAACAAGTTCATCTGGTAATCGGTCTCCTCGCGATAGCCGTTGCCTCGCGCGTAGTGATCATCGAAGGGGAACTCGAGCAGCAAGCTCCTCCTCGTGAGGATGATCGCGTTGGTAATCGGAATCGTGAGGTCGCCCGGGAATCTGGCTCCGTTCACGTATTCACAGATCAGCGCGCTGAAGGGTTTGGAGTCGCGCAAGCCGGTGCCGAACCGGCGCAGCGCCTGAGATCCGGTCTCACCCGACAGCAGGTAGATGCGGCGCCCGGAGACGGCGCCCACGTTCGGCGCCTGGAGCTTCTCCAGCAAGATACGCGCGTATCCAGCCTCGAGATACTCATCGTCGTCGCAAAAGAGAATGAAGTCATTCGTGCTCGCAGCGACGCCGACGTTGCGCGACTGAGACGCGCCGAGGCGGGTTTCGTTGCGCAATATTCGCAGCGTTTTCTGCGGAAACCGCCGGCCTATTTCGGTAAGGACCGCGGGCGTGTCGTCGTCGCCGGCATCGCTGACGAAAATCAATTCGTCCACGTCATCCTGGGCAAAGTAACTGGAGGCCACCCGCCGCAAGGTATGCGCGCGGTTGCGCGTCGGGACGATCAGCGTGATCACCTGGCGCTCTTCTGCGGGAATGGCGCGTTGAACAGCATGGTTTAGTGTCTCTCAAACAACGGTGTCGCGTCCAGGTTTCAGCGGTGGCGCAGCGCGCATGGGGCTTGCAAATTCCGCTGATAAAACGATGATGGGAGCCAGGCGAGTAAGTTGAACATTTGCGCCGTTTCCAGGACAAATCATGAGGATTTCATGCATCGGCAATCTATGAAAGGAGTTCGATCCGATGAACCGGCGTGACTTTCTAGTCAACACGACATCGAGCGGGGCAGCAGCATTGCTGCTGTCGGCTTCCGGCGACAGAGCGCTCGCGTTGAACGGCGCCGGCATCATCGAAGATGACTTCCGGGGTGTAGAAATTACAATGCCCAGCGGGAGCAAGAAGCTCTATCCCGATGCCAGCCGATGGGCGTTTACCTTCTGGCCCGGTACCAAATGGCCGGACAGCTACGGAGACGGCACCAACTGGCTCGCGGGAAACGCCGAATGCCAGACTTATGTCACGCCGTTCATCGAGAAGGTCAAGGGAACTCCTGTGCCGATGGACTTGCGCTACGACCCATTCTCGATTCAATCGGACGGCCTGCACATCAAGGCATCGCTCTTGAGTTGGGCGCAACGGGGCGCTTATCAGGTCGGTGGGTATCGGCGTTTCGGTTCTGGTATGTTGTTGTCGCGTACTGCGTTTACTTTCGGAAGCATTCGCGTGGCCGCGAGATTGCCGTCGGCGCGCGGCTCGTGGCCGGACTTGTGGCTGTTGCCCGAGTCTCACCAGTGGCCGCCTGAGATCGATATTTTCGAAGCCATGCCATGGGGTAAGCATCAACTGGAAATTCACTACGGCGTGATGGTTCCAAAAGGAGCCACCGGACACTTCAGCCAGTGGATGGATCTGGGCATAGATCCATCCGCCGGCGTTCACGAATACGGTCTGGACTGGACGTCGCAAACGATGACCGGCTTGCTCGACGGGAAAGTTTTGTGGCAGCAACCTACACCCTCCGCTCTTCAGCAGAACATGTACCTAATCATCAATTTCGCAGTCGGCGGAAAGTGGCCGTACAACGAATTGAACGTGCAGCCCATTGACAGCGTCTCGCCGGAGCGGCTGTCCGCGGGTTCGGAGCTCATTCAGGGCGATTACCCGGCTGACATGATCATCAGATCGGTCAAGGTCACCCGCCTCGAGGGGTAGGCGCCGCGGATGCGCGGCATGGATACGGCATGGATTTCACATCACCCTTATATATCGGATTTGTAACCGCAACCGTACTGGCGTTCAACGCTTGGCGCCTCCCTCTTTTCCGGCAATGCGTGCTGTTGGTTGCGAATCTGCTGTTCCTCGCGAGTTTCGTGCAGTCCGCCCAACAACTTGCTCCCTTGCTCGGGTTCCTGCTCCTGGGCTACGCCGCCACGCGCTGGGTGGCGCGCTGGCGCAAACCGTGGCTGTTGGGATGGACGATCGCTTTGATTGTCGCGGTCTTCGTGGTGCTCAAGCGCTATACGTTTCTGCCCACCCGAATCGAACTGCCGTTTCTCTACCTGCAAATCGGCCTCTCCTACATTCTCTTCCGCATTCTGCAGATGGTAATCGACAGCGCCGGCGGAGAGGGTGAAGCGCGGCTCGACCCGCTCAGGTTTTTCAATTTCACCTGCAATTTTCTCTGCTTCGTGTCGGGCCCGATTCAGCGCTCCGATGATTACCTGGCCAACCTTGGGCAACTCGACCGCAAGGTCGATGAGGCGATTGCCTTCGATGCGCTGCATCGGATAATCAAGGGCTTCATCAAGCTCGCCGTGGTGTCGGCGGTGTTCAACTATCTATTCGCGAACCTATCGGCTCCCGTGCTTGCGGAGGCGACACGCATGGCCGGCTGGCGCTATGTTGCGCAGTACGCGGCCAGTGCCGTCACGTACATCTTCCATCTGTACTACAACTTCTCGGGGTACATGGACATCGTCATCGGCATCGGCTGGCTTCTGGGCCAGAATCTGCCCGAAAACTTCGACCGGCCGTTTTCCGCGCGCAATATCTTCGAATTCTGGTCCCGATGGCACATGACCTTGTCGGAATGGTTCAAGACGTACTTGTTCAATCCGCTGATGACATTTCTGGCCGAGCACGTGGTGGCGCCCGCGTGGCTGCCCTACCTGGGGGTGGTTGCATTCTTCGTCACGTTCTTCGTGATGGGCGTGTGGCATGGCTCCACGGGCGTCTTCGTGATTTTTGGGCTGGTCATGGGAGCGGGTGCGAGTCTCAACAAGCTCTGGCAGGTATTGATGACCAAGCGCCTCGGCAAGAAGCAGTACAAGACGCTGGGTGAATCCTCAGCGTACGCCAGCTTGGCGCGGGGCCTGATGTTCGCCTTCTTCGCCTTCGCGGCCACCAGCCTTTGGGTCGATATGGATCAGCTCGGGCTTCTGGCCGGCCGGCTTGGCGTCGGCGGCATGGCCGCGGCACTCTTCGGCACCGCACTGTGCGCCGGCGTGGTCGGCCCCATGGTAGATCATGCCGGCCGCATGCTGGCGAGTTTGGCGCCGCGGCTCGATCGGCCGGGCGTCCCCGGCGTCGTCACGCGAAACCTCGTACTGGCGAGCGAGGTGTTATTGATCTTCGCGGTAGGGGCGTTCTTCCACAAAGCCCCCGAATTCATTTACAAGGCGTTCTAGATGCGTGCGATCCTAAAACAGGGCCTGTTCGTGCTGATCGCATTGGGATCGATCTATGCCATCCTGCTGGGACTATCGTATTTGCTCGTGCCGCCGCTGAATCGAGAAGAAGGCCTCGACTCCAGTCTTGCGGCCAGCACGATTTTCATGACTGACCCAAAGTACGTGTTTTTGAATCGAGCCGCCGTCAGACCCGATGTGCCCCGCATCGTCTTCGTAGGCGCATCGAATACGGCGGTCGGATTCAAGCGGCGCGAGGTTCAGCCGCTTCTGCCGAATGCGGAGGTCGACAACCTGTCCGTGGGCGGATCGAATATGACTCAGATCGCCCAGGTCGTCGATCTCGTCCAGGATTTGCAGGATGCGGCGGCGCGCCGCCGCACCACCTTCGTCATAGGCATCTGGTACGGCACGTTTGCGCAGGACGGATTCCGGTGGGACACGCCCGATCGGCACAAGGGCGACACCGATATCGACATTGAACGCTACCGCTACGGCTTCTATAGGCGCACCGACGATGGACCGAAGCCGGTGTTGCCCCCCGACGAGTTGGCGCTCGGCGTCATTCTGATTCACCCTTACCTGGTGTTCGACGAACTGTCGCGGCGTGTGAGCAAGGAGCAGCTTGCACGTTTGTTCGGCCGCGCGACTTCTCGTACCGACGCGGAGCGCAACGCCAGCATCCTCTCGGAAGCTGACAAGGAAGCCGCCTTGAAGTATTGGCGCAACCAAATGCACAGCGACGGCCCGATCGCCGAGGAGCAGTTCGTGGTGCTCAGAAACCTAATAGACAGGATACTGGCACAGGGAAGCAGGGTAGTGCTCGTCGACGTGCCCATCCCACGCTGGCACGAGGAACGTTCGCCGTTCTACCAGGAATATTTGAGGCACAAAGGAAGCCTTGTCTCGGATCTCACAGGAAGGGCCGGATTTGCGTACCTGGAGATGACCGATCTGAACAGCGATTTGGAATTTTCGGATGAAGTTCATCCCAAGCCGCGCAGCACTCGACAATGGGCGGCGCGGGTCGCCGGGCTCCTCAACACGGTCGGCGACGTGGCGTCCGAACCTCGCGCATCCAAGGGCGGCACGCTCGCCGCGGGGCAGCCATGAATCGACCGATCACCGACTAAGAGCGAGCATCGCCGATGGTAAAATTCGATTTTCACCACGTTGGGATAGCAGTACGGGATTTATCGGATGCGATTCCGATATACACAACCAACTTTGGTTATGAAGTGGTGTCCGGTCCCTTCGACGACCCTATCCAGAATGTGTCGGCTTGCTTCCTGAGCCGCGGGGATGGAGACACCCTGTTGGAAATCGTGGCCCCTTTAGGACCAAACTCTCCCATACATCTGACTCTCAAAAAAGGCGGCGGTCCCTATCACATCTGCTACCGAGTGGCGGATATAGAGGCCGGCATCCGCCATCTCACTGATCATGATTCGATGCTGCTCAGTGGTCCGGTTCCTGCGATCGCATTTGAAATGCGGCCGATTGCCTGGTTGATGACCGAAGCATATCTCCTGGTTGAATTGCTGCAGGCGTAATACCATCGCGCCGCGGACTGTACCGCAACGAAAGGCTGACTAGACTGAGGAAGCATGATGACCGATAGAGAGATTGATGCCGGAGCAGTGGGGCTCTACCTTGATTTGCTGAAACGCACACTCACCAATACCCTCTATACCGTCGAACCAGACACGGACCAGGAGAATGAGCTGGAGTATGTAGAAGGGTTCATACATCACTATATCCAGGGACCTGCGGTTTCCATGCTGCCCCTCTCACGTTTCGACAATCTACAATCGTGTATTGCCAACGTGGTGGCTGCGGACACACCGGGCGACCTGATCGAAACCGGTGTTTGGCGCGGAGGCGCGTGCATCTTCATGCGTGCAATGCTCAAAGCCGTTGGCGTGGCGGACAGGATCGTTTGGGTCGCCGACTCTTTTGAGGGCCTGCCGGAACCTGACGCGGAGCGATTTCCCATTGAGTCGCGAACTCACCAGGGAGTCGTCATGAAGACGGTCTACAACCACTTCGCGGCGAACATTGACGAGGTGAAATCAAACTTCGCGGCTTATGGTGTACTGGACAAACAGGTCAGATTTCTCAAGGGCTGGTTCAAGGATACTTTACCGACCGCTCCGATTGGACCGCTTGCGATCATGCGCCTCGACGGAGACTACTACGAATCGACAATGGACTCCTTGACCAATCTTTACGACAAGCTGTCCATTGGCGGCTACGCCATTATCGATGATTATGGCGAAGACTCCTGGACCAACTGTAGACAGGCGGTCGACGATTTCCGTCGCGAGCGCGGCATCAACGAGCCCATGATTCGGGTCGATTCGAAGTGCTTCTTCTGGCAAAGAGTTCGCTGAGTCGCCCGAGCCCGCCGGAACCTTATTGTGATAGTGCAGCAGATGTCATGGAATCAACGGAGATATGTATGGACGATCCAGTTCTCACTCGCCTGACCTCCATATTTCGCGAGGTCTTCGACGACGATGACCTGGTGCTCAAGCCCGAGCTGACGGCCAACGACGTCGACGGCTGGGACAGCCTTACGCACATACGGTTGATTCTGTCGGTGCAAAAGGCATTTGGCGTCAAGTTCTCGTCGGTGGAGATGAGCCGTCTAAAGAACGTCGGCGATCTCGTCGCGCTCATGAAGCACAAGCAGGCTCCGGGGGTCGTGACTTAGCGGTCGGTATCGACATGAGCGAATCGCTGTACACGGAGCTGCAGTGGCTGCCGCGGCCGCCCGAGGACTTCGCCAAGCGCTGCCGGGCGCTGCGCGAAGCCGCGGGAGACGGCGGCCGCGAAGTGCGTGCCCTGGCGTCATTTGGGCTCGACGAGAACAAACTCGCGCGCCTTGCGAACGCCATCGAGGCCGTGCGAGGCCGGCCCGACGCACTACGATCGCTGACCCCGTTTCGGCTCGGCATCCTCAGCAACGCCACGTCGCATTTCATGGTGCCCGCGTTGATTGCCACGGCGGCGCGATATGGGATTGCGCTCGAGTGCATAGAGGGGAACTACGGCCAGCTCATGCAAGAAGCGCTCGCCGCCGACTCGGCGGTCAATCGGGCGCGTCCCGACGCGGTGCTGGTGGCGCTCGACTATCGGGGCCTGGCGCTCGACGCCCCATTGGGGTCCGCGAGCGCCGTCGAGAGCGTGGTGGAACGCGCACTCGATGAGTTGCGGGTCGTACGCGACGCACTGCGCAGGAATTCCGGCGCCAGCTGCATTTTCCAAACACTGGCCAGACCAGTCGAAGCCAGCTTCGGCAGTCTCGATCTGGCGCTGTCCGGTACCCGCCGCAATGTCATCGATCTCTTCAATCGCCGATTGTCGGTCGATCTGGCCGCCAAGGAGGACCTGCTGCTCGATGTAGCCGGTTTGGCCGAGACCCTCGGATTGTCGGTCTGGCATGATCCGGCCTTGTGGAACATCGGTAAGATTCCTTTCGCCAACGCCTACCTGCCGATCTACGCGGATCTCGCATGCCGCTTGATCGCCGCGCTGCGTGGCAAGAGTCGACGCTGCCTGGTGCTGGACTTGGACAACACGCTTTGGGGCGGGGTTATCGGCGACGATGGGCTCGAAGGCATCGTACTCGGTCAGGGCGATCCGCAGGGCGAAGCGTTCCTGGCCGTACAGAGTGCGGCTTTCGCGCTTCGCGAGCGAGGCATCGTACTCGCGGTATCGTCCAAGAACAGCGATGAGATCGCCCGCCTGCCGTTTCGCCACCACCCTGAGATGCTGCTGCGCGAGAATCACGTGGCGGTATTTCAGGCAAATTGGAACGACAAGGCAACCAACATCCGGGCGATCGCCGCTGAACTGTCCCTGGGGCTCGAATCGCTGGTATTCCTCGATGACAATCCGGCGGAGCGGCGCTTGGTCCGCGACATGCTGCCCGAAGTCGCGGTGCCGGAGCTGCCCGAGGACCCAGCGTACTTTGTACGCACTTTACTGGCCGCGGGATATTTCGAGGCAGTTACCTTCTCTCCCGAGGACCAGAAACGCGCCGACTTCTACCAGGACAATGCGCGCCGTGTGGCATTGCAGGCCGCCACCGGCGATCTGGACGCGTACCTCGCGACTCTCGACATGACGATCACGTTCCAGCCATTCAACGAGATCGGTCGGGCGCGAATCGCGCAACTCATCAACAAATCCAATCAGTTCAATCTAACCACCCGGCGCTACACCGAAGCTCAAGTGGGCGAAATGGAGGCTGATCCGAATTGCTTCACGCTTCAGGTGCGCCTGGTCGACACCTTCGGCGACAACGGCATGATCAGCGTGATCATCTGCCGTCGTGACGCGGACACCTGGCATGTCGACACATGGCTCATGAGCTGCCGCGTGCTTGGGCGGCGGGTCGAGCAGGCCGTCTTGCAGGAATTGGTGAGCCATGCGCGCACGCTCGGCATCACGCGGATCGTCGGCACCTATCGACCGACCGAGCGCAATCGCCTGGTCGAAGATCACTACGCCAAGCTCGGCTTTACCGAGTGCGAGTGCCCGGTGGAAGGATCGACCCTGTGGAGCCTCGATGTGGCCAACCACCGGGACACAAACTTGCCGATGAACGTCGTACGGCCGCAGGTTTGAGGCCGCGATCTTCGTATCGGCGCCGCTGAAGGGCCACTGCCGAATGGCATTTCCGCAGGCCGGCAGGTAGAGTCGATGTCACCGTGAGCTTCAGCCTCAAAGCCGTTTTTCAACGGGACGACCGTTACGAAGGCGTCCGCAGGCTCAATATTTACCTGTTGCGGCTGCTCTACATCCTCATGTTCTTGGTGCTGGGAAGGGAAACCTGGACGCATATCCTCACCCACCGAGGGCCTTGGGAGCCGATGAGTGCCGTTGTGTGGTGCGTCTGGACAGCCTTCGCGACCCTGGCGGGCTTGGGAATCATCCGCCCTTTGAAAATGCTGCCGATCGTTCTGCTGGAAATATTCTACAAGGTGCTATGGCTTGTCATCGTGGCGTATCCCCTGTGGTCGGAGGGAAAATTGGCGGGTTCGCCGGCGGAAGGAATTACTTCGGCGTTCCTGTGGGTGATTTTGCCCATCGTCGCCGTACCGTGGGGGTATGTGTTCATGAACTACATCTACAAGGCAAGAACGTAGTCAGTGCTCTCGCTCTCCCCGCTGCAATCCGGTGCATCCGAGCAGGCAGGTTTAATCATTCGTTAATGTTTCCACCGCCGTGCTGCGGGGATCCTTTTGAGGAGTCGCCGCCACCCCATGACGGCCGCGGCGCCGGCGGCGCT
>Ga0210391_10000577_pt1 | contig 37281 bp, 33 predicted proteins | sample IncBWC12OmetaG_FD_160573 | JGI IMG/M metagenome (GOLD analysis project Ga0210391, IMG submission 160573) | Forest soil microbial communities from Barre Woods Harvard Forest LTER site, Petersham, Massachusetts, United States - Inc-BW-C-12-O ...
CGTCGCGCGCAAACCCTTCTGGGAGCAGGAGCCGAAGGACTGGGAGCCCTTCCTCGGCACCAACCTCTTCGGCGTGCTGAACTGCGTGCGCATCGCCGGACCGGAAATGATCGCAAACAAGTACGGCAAAATCGTGACCGTGATCTCGGATGCCGGCCGGGTGGGCGAGCCTCATCTCGAGATTTATTCGGGCGCCAAAGCGGGGGCCGCGGGCTTCATGCGAGCAGTCGCGAAGGACCTCGGCCGCGCGGGAATCACCGCCAACTGTGTCGCACTTGGTGCGACGCGCACGCCGGCTATCGAGCGCGCTACCTCAGATCCAGAAGCAGTGAAGCGGATGCTGAAAGTCTACCAGATCAAGCGCGTTGGAGAGCCGGAGGATGCAGCCAACATGACTTTGTTTCTTAGCTCCGATGCGTCGAGCTGGATCACCGGGCAGACTATACCGGTTAACGGCGGCTATTCGTTCGCAATGTAGTCGATGGAGAGCAGTATGAAATACGAAACGATAATTCTCGATCGCAAGGATCGAATCGGCTACCTGACGCTGAACCGCCCCGACCGCGCGAATACGATCAGCCTTCAACTCATGCACGACGTGGTTCGTGCCATGGAGCAAGTCGAAGCTGATCCGGAATATCGAGTCGTCATCCTGACTGGAGCCGGTAAGCATTTCTGTGGCGGCGCCGACTTACGTGATTTCGCGGAGCGCGCCGAGCAGCGCGCCGCGAGCGGGGCAGAGCGCAAGGGCGGCGGAGACTTCGTGACACCACAGCGCGACATCTTCAGTGCGCTCGAGGAATCTCGTGTTCCGGTGATTGCCGCAATCAACGGCGCCGCGATGGGTGGTGGATGCGAAATCGCGCTGGCATGCGACGTTAGAGTCATCTCAGATGCCGCCACGATAGGTCTGCCCGAAATTCGCTTCGGTGCCCTGCCTGCCGGCGGAGGAACTCAGCGGCTTCCGCGCCTGGTCGGTGTCGGCATTGCCAAGGAAATGATTTTCAGCGGACTTCCGTGGACGCCCGAAGAAGCATTCCGAGTGGGTCTGGTAAATCGCGTCGCGCCGGCCGCGGAGTTGATCAAGAAGTGCGAGGGGATGGCGCGCGTTTATGTCGAGCGGGCTGCCTATGCGCTCAAGACCGCAAAACAGTTGATTAATCGCGGCGTCGAACTGCCGCTGAAAGACGCCCTGGCCCTTGAGCGTAAAATGATCGCGGAGATGGCGACGCCGGAGGAACGGAAGAAGGCGCAAGATCAAGCCGCCGCCACGCAAAAGACCTACGCAAGAATTTTCGAAAAACGCTCCTGATCGGCGACTGTCCCGCGTACTCCGCAAAGTCCATCCGTTCCGAGTCGACGAAATTCGACTTAAGTGTGCGCAACGCGATCGGCGCGCAATCGGTAAGCCGGTTCACGATTGACTTGCGCTGGTCGCGTTCTTCCACCTAGCATGATGGTAGGGCCCTCGCTCGTTCGACTAAGTTAAAGCGACACGGCTGGCTCCCCTTTCCAGACATGAGCAGAGATCCCTTCCAGAATCCCTCAGCGGGCAGCTTGGACCATTGTCTCGCCGGAGGGGGCGAGATGGGTGCCCTGCTCCGTACGATAGATTGGGCCAACAATCCGCTCGGTCCTGTCGCCAAATGGCCCGCCAGCCTGCGCACCATGGTCAGTGTGATGCTGGGTAATAGCTTTCCAATGGGCATTTGGTGGGTGCCGGAACTGCGCCACCTGTACAACGACGGCTATCGGATGATGCTCGGCGCCAAACATCCGGCGGCGCTTGGACAACCGGCGTTTGAGGTCTGGGCTGAAGTTTGGAGCGCAGTGGAGCAGATGGCGACGCAAATTCTGACCGGCGGCCCCGCGACTTTCAGCGCCGATATGCTCCTCGAATTGAATCGCTACGGATTCATCGAGGAGACCTATTTTACTTTCGCATACAGTCCGATTCCCGGGGACGATGGAGGTGTGGGCGGCATTCTCACCACCGTGCAAGAGACCACTGGGCAGATATTAAACGAACGGCGTCTCAAGACTTTGCGCGATTTGGCAGCGGGCGCTGCCGAAGCGCAAACGGCCGAGGAAGCAAGCGCGACTGCCGCGGAAATTCTTGGCGCCAATCTCTCTGATGTTCCCTTCGCGCTCCTCTACCTCATCGAATCTGAGGGCAACCATGCGCGCCTGATCAGCTCGGTGGGGATTGATCGCAACCACCTCGGCGCTCCCGAGATTATCGGTACGGATCAGGAGACGCTCGAGGGTGGGCCGAGTAACTCGTGGCCACTGGCAGAGGTCGAGAAGAGGGGCAGCAGCCTCGAGCTTACGGATCTTGCAGATCGCTTCGGGCGGCTACCGGGTGGACGCTGGCCTGAACCCACAGATACTGCAGTCGTCGCACCGATGCGACGTTCCGGGCAGGGCCGCCCGTACGGGTTTCTCATTGCCGGGATTAGTCCGCGCCTCAAGCTCGATCATCGATATCGCGACTTTGTACAACTCGCGGTGGATCAGATCGCAACTGCAATCGCCAACGCGCGTGCACACCAGGAAGAGCGCCAGCGGGCACAGGCCTTGGCCGAAATCGATGCCGCCAAGACGACCTTTTTCAGCAACGTGAGCCATGAATTCCGCACTCCATTGACGCTGATGCTTGGCCCGCTCGAGGACCTGGCGGGTGGACGAACCGGATTGTCCGACGAACATCGGCAACAGTTGCAGCTGGTGCAGAGAAACGGCTTGCGCCTCCTGAAGCTGGTCAACACCCTGCTCGACTTCACCCGTATCGAAGCGGGCCGGGTTCAAGCCTCGTATCAGGAGACCGACATTGCTGCACTGACGGCAGAGTTGGGTTCCTCTTTTCAGTCACTCGCGGAAAAGGCGGGACTCGCATTGAACGTTCGATGCGAGCGGATCGACAGCAAGTGTTTTGTTGATCCGGAGATGTGGGAAAAAATCGTTCTGAACCTTATCTCCAATGCCTTCAAATTCACTTTTCACGGCACCATAGCGGTCTGCCTGAAACCGGCAGGACGCAATTTCGAGTTGTCGGTTAGCGATACCGGAATTGGCATACCGGAACATGAACTGACGAAAATTTTTCAAAGGTTCCACCGGGTGGAAGGCGCGCGCGCCCGCACCTACGAGGGGTCGGGCATCGGACTCGCTTTGGTGAACGAATTGGTGAAGATGCATGGCGGAACTATAGAGGTTGAGAGCCGTCCGGATAGCGGGAGTACTTTTACCGTTTCATTGCCCACTGGCAGCACGCATTTGCCGAGCGATAGTATCAGCGCGCGGCGAAGTGTGCCGTCGACTGCAGTCGGCGCAGCTCCTTTTCTCGAAGAGGCGGCCAGCTGGCTCAACAATGAAAGTCACGAGACGATGCCTCCTGAGATAATTCGCGTGGAGCAAGGCAAACCAGACGCCGTGGGTGACGGAAATGCCCAGGTGCTCCTGGTCGATGACAACGCGGATATGCGTGGATACATCAAACGCCTGCTGTCGCCGTACTGTACGGTTCAAACGGTCCGGAATGGACTGGAAGCACTGGATGCGATTAGCCGGAATCTTCCTGATCTGGTCCTGACCGATGTGATGATGCCGAAGCTGGACGGTTATGGACTGCTGCGTGCCTTGCGCGAGAATCCCAGGACCGGCTCGCTTCCAGTTATTCTACTATCCGCCCGCGCAGGGGAAGAGTCTCAGGTCGAGGGTCTCACCCACGGTGCGGACGATTATCTGGTCAAGCCATTTTCCGCGCGTGAACTTATCGCTCGTGTGCGTGCACATCTGCAGCTTCATCGGTTTCGGCAAAAGCTTCTCGAAGAAAGAGAGGAGCTAATCGCACGGGAGCAGGAAGCTAGACAATTGGCTGAAGAGGCGAACCGCGCCAAAGACGAATTCCTTGCGATGCTTGGCCATGAGCTACGCAATCCCCTCTCGCCGATTCTCACCTCGCTCAACCTGATCCAGATGCAGGACAGCAACTCATTTCGCCGCGAGCGCGACATCATCGAGCGCCAGGTTCGTCATCTGGCCAACCTGATCGATGATCTGCTCGACGTGTCGCGAATTACGCGCGGCAAGATTCAGCTCAAGCTGGAGCCGCTTGAACTGATAACTGTCGTGGTCAAAGCCATCGAGATGGCAAGTCCGATCATCGAGCAGCAGATGCATCATCTTATCGCGACGGTACCCAATACCGGACTAAAGCTGGAAGCGGACCCGACGCGACTCTCTCAGGTCATCAGCAACCTGCTCACCAATGCCGCCAAATATACCGACCGCGGAGGTAAGATCTGGATTCGCGCGAGTCGCGAAGATAGCCAGATTGTCCTTCGTGTACGGGACAATGGCATCGGGATTTCGCCTGGGATGTTACCGCAGGTATTCGACCTGTTCTCGCAGGGCCGACGTGGAAGCGATCGCGCGCAAGGAGGGTTAGGAATCGGGCTCGCCATAGTAAAGAGCTTGGTTGAGCTTCACGGGGGCAGCGCCTCCGCGCATAGCGAAGGTATCGGCAAAGGCAGTGAATTCGTGGTCAGGCTTCCCGCTGCGACAGAAGGTCACGCACCTGCGCCACAGTTATCGGCCAGGACAGTTTCGGAGCCGCAAGCAGTTGCTGATTCCACGAGCTCGCGCAGAAAGGTGCTGATCGTTGACGACAATCAAGACGCCGCCGAAACCCTCGCCGAAGCGCTCGCGGAGCTCGGCTTCCTGACCCAGACCGCGTTCGACGGTTCCTCCGCGCTCGAGTTGGTGGGCGCATTCAGACCCGATATCATGTTGATCGATGTCGGCCTGCCCGTAATGGACGATTACGAGTTGGTGGGCCGGCTGCGCGCGGACGCGAGACTCGCTTCAGTTCGACTGATCGCGGTCACTGGATATGGGCAGGAGTCGGACCGTCGACGCGCCTTTGAAGCAGGTTTCGACGAGCATCTCGTGAAACCGGTCGATCTCGCTCGCTTGCACAGTCTGCTACTGGCTGAGAAGCGATAGTAATACGAGCAGCGGTCGTAAGAAGAGAGCCGCGTCGTACATCGATGAACTCACCTCCAACGGTAGGCTTCCCGCAAAGAAAGAACGGCGAAAATCGAACAGTTTACGAAGATAGTTCGGATCGCTGCGTAAAATGGACGTTAGAGACCCACCTATCCATTAAACCCAGCAAACGCCTTCGAGAATGTCCGCAAAAGTACTGCTTATTTCAGCCTCGCAACCTTTGGCACTCGCGATGCGTATTCTAGTAGTGAGTGAGGTGACCATCGTGAAGAAGAAAATCATTGCAGTTTTTGAGGCTGGCGTTATGGCCCTCGTAATCACTGCGGCGGCGGGGTGTTTCGTAGGTCATGGCTGGGACGGCGGATGGCATGGCGGGTCTGGCGGGTCCTATCATGGCGATCATCGCTAACCGCCACTTTCAGCGCTAATCGTCGATAGCAACTGGCTATTGAACGAGGTTTCGCAAATAGCCAGTTGCGACGCCGAATGCGATAGTCAGTGAGTAAACTACATGCCCCTGGTCGGCTATCCCTCCAATATAGCGCCAGGGGCAGGTAATTTCTGAAGGTCCTGAGTGGATGAGGCCAGACGCGAAAGATTGGCTCGCAAGCGAGCACAGTTGATAGGCTTGGCTCGGGTGCTACGATGCGTGATATGGCAAAACTATCGCTACGTTGGAATACGCCCTATTGCCCTTTTCTTCTCGTCACAGCAATCCTGCTCGTCAACGCGGCGGGATGCAGCTCTCTTGGGAGCGCTCCGAACGGCAAGATTTCCGTGCAGGCGGTCTCTTGGACATTAGTGCAGAAGTTGGCCGAGCCCGATGCGGGATTGAGCGGACACAAGGTGACCGTATTGAACCCCACCGACAAGAGCATTGTTGCGTCGGGAACAACTGACAGCTCAGGGATTATTGAGTTCAGCGTACCAGCGGGAACGTATACTTTGCTCGGCGCAAGTGACGAGCCAGAGACTGTGCAGGTTCAATCCGGGCAAACGCAAAGTTTCAAATTGGTGGTTCACGGAAAACAGAAGAGTTGAACCAAAGCCTGCTCGTTACTCTTGCGCAGTGATAAGAGCCTTCCGCATACGTATTTGGCGGACTAATCAGGCGAAGCTGGAATCCGCACTACGAACTCCGCACCTGCGTTCTCGCCCTCACTATGAGCTTCGATCGTCGCCCCATGAAGTTCGACCAGATTCTTGACCACCGGAAGTCCGATGCCGAGGCCTCCCTGATGAACGTTGGCAGGCACTTCGCCCTGGAAAAATATATCGAAGATGTGCGGCAGGTCTCCCGCTCTGATTCCCACACCGCTGTCTCGAATGCTCATGACTTGCCATCCGCGCTCCTGGATTAGCCGCCAGACGATGGTGCCGTTTTTGGGCGTGAACTTGACCGCATTCGCCATGAGATTGTTCGCTATCTGGCACAGTCGTTCGCGGTCTACCTGCGCGTAGACCGGGTCCGAAGGCAATTCGAGCTTTACGTCGAGAGACTTCAGATCGACCTCTGCCTGGTTCGTCTCCGCTGCGTGCTGCACGCATTCTCTCAGATCGACCAACGACCGGCGAAGTTCGATCTTGCCGATTTCTCTTCGATTGAGATCCAGCAAATCCTCGATAAGAAATGACTGCTGGCGGGTCTGTCGTTCGATCATATCGAGCGCGCGCAATTGAGGTTCAGTGGGTTCGCCTCCTTTCAGACGCTGGAGCGCAAAAAGGATCGGCTGGATCTGATTCCTGAGTTCATGGGAGAGCGTGCTGAGAAATCGTTGGCGCTGGGTTTCAAGAATTCCGGCTTTCGTGGCGGCGGCGTCGCGTTCCTGTTCGGTCTCTTTGACATGTTGGTCGATTGCGGCTCTCGCGCAAAGATCGAGTAAATCAAGAATCGTTTTACTTCCGTCGACGGGGATCCAATCAGCGACCGCTGCAGAGGCCTCGTCAAGTACGCCCAGGAATACCCGTCTGAAAGTCGTCAGTTCCCAGAGAACATCGACCACGCTGTATCCGTCCAGCCGACGTTGATGGCCGTGACGGCGTGCGTCGATCTCCACCTGCGACCCTTCCTCGCCGCGGAGCACGCCAATCAACGCCTCAGTGAGGGCGGGCAGATGGTCGAGCAGCTCGCGATCGTCCATCTTGGCGAGCCTTTCGGCTTGCGCAACCTCTGATTCCGCGGCTTGACGCCAACGGTTGAGAATCTCGTCTTTGTGTTGTTCCAGATAATCCGCGATATACGTGGTTTCAGCAGCCATCAGTTTGGAGAGCTCCGAAGATTCGGCGCGCAAAAATGATGAGTGCACGCCAATTCCAGCCTAACTAGATCTTCGTCACTTGGACAAGCGAAGTATCGAATTCTGTCTGCATCGGTAAGTTCCGGCAATTGTGCGCGCCGATAGTGACTCTGAACAAAAAAGATCGGCAGAAACACTCAGCCTTTCCGACGGCTCAATATTTGCACCACCACGGCTAGGGAAGTCGAGGTCGAAAAATGCGGAACGACAGCCTTAACGATGAAAAATCCGTGATGGTGGTCGATGACGATACGTCTGTCCGGGAAAGCATGTCGCGACTACTGGAAGCCAAAGGCTATAGCGTTCTGCAGGCAGATAATGGTCAAACTGCGTTGGACCTTCTGAAAAAGGAGCCCCATTTTCCATGTTTGGTCATCCTGGATCTTGCAATGCCGATCATGGATGGCCGCCGGTTTTTAGAAATTCGCGCTGAGGACCCCATCCTGCGCGATATTCCGGTAGTGGTGGTATCCGGAAACCCGCCTCCGCCTAAACAGCCTAAAGGAATCGAGGCCTACCTGACAAAGCCGGTGAGCGTCGATCGTTTGATCGACGTCATAAAGCACAAGTGCGACTAAGACTTAAGGCGCTCGGCGGTTGTGCTTGCAAAACCCTCAAGTGCTATGCCGCCGGATTGTTATGAGAAGAACCACCCAACATTCGCGACACGCGCGGCGATCGGCTAGGGTCGCTTGAAGATGGCTACACCGACTCGATCGTCAAGATTGTCTGAATCATGGCGCGTTATATTGAGCCGCGCCGGCATGTGCGATCGATGCGGCAAGCCCGGCAAACAGCGGGCGATAAAACAAACGGCAGAACGCTTTGCTCGCAGCCCGTCACGAGTCTGTCTCTGTGACGAATGTTACCAGTCGCTGAATGCTCTCCACGCCCTGATGTGGGTTTGGCTTAGGGAGTTTTTGTACCTTCACCCAGACCGAAGAATCTAGGACCTCGACGCCGCCTTCGAACTCTTCGACTGAGCCGCCCGTCATTATGCGCTCTGGCTAACACTCGTCCGCATACTTTCGCATAGAACTTGAGCGCTTCCCTATCCATCGACTGGATTGATGACCGACATCTTCATATCGCGAAGTTGCCGCACGTAGAAATCTCTGCCGCGCAAGTTCTATGGCTCCAGCCAAGGTCCTGGAAAACGCGACAGCATGATCTACATTAACGATCAGACCTTCGGCGGTATTCGCGTGAAAAACTACAAGATGCTTTTCACCGCCAAAGATACCTGGCTAGGTCCAGAGTTACCGCCCAAGATCCCTGCTGTCTATAACCTTTGGTGGGATCCCGGCGAACAATACGACATGACCTTCAATGGCGCAGCACCGACCCGCGGCGTCAATGCATCTCCAGGACGATATTCAGGTCAGGACAATGGCTGGATTGGAATCTACGTCAATCCGGTGTTGCTCCAGTTTTTTGCCGAGTCTCAAGACTCATCCGAACATCCCATACAAGCCTTGGGGAGCAAGCCTCTGGCAGATAATACCCCCTGAAAACAGGTAGAAGGTCCGAATCGCAATACTGAATCTACCTGAATCTCGGAGGCGAATCGTAGCTAGGGCGCGATTCTCGAGGAACTTTTTGGTGCCGGGCAGTAGCGTTATTGTATGTCTTGTAGATTATCAGCCGCGGTCCCATCTATGCTTCTCCTGTGACTGGTGGCGCGGCATTACGCGCACTACAATATCGTGCGGGTGCATCGGACGCTGCGCTATACGCCTGCAGTCGCCGCCAGCTTTACGGATCGGTTATGGTCCGCTTGGAGAATTGATTGAGACGGCTCGCGGGAGGAGTTTATGGGCGTTCAGGCGCGCATCAGAGCCCAGAAAGAGCGAAAAGTACCTTTTCGATAGTTCTTCGGTTCGCTTCATAGTAGTCGTGCGACCTTGAGTCTGTCGCTGAGCCTGATGCGACCATGGCGAAGACAAAACAATTCTAGCCACTCAGGAAGCGGTCAGACTCTCTCTAGCGAGAATAGAGAATGCCTGAAGGGGCAGACCATGATACTGGTCCAGCCGCGCAGAGTTCGGTGGACTTTATGGGCCGCAGCGATACTGCTTGCCGTGGCAACCCATTCGGTGCTGGCCCAGGACTCAGAAGATGACCCCGGTCTCAATCAGAGCGCGTACAAAGACACGCCCTTCCAATGGTAGGGGGTGGTTACGATGACCGGTGATCCTGTCTGTCCTGCGATCGCATCGTACTTCGATATCGTGAACACCCTTTGAAAAGGTAGATTCTCCATCAACGGAAGCTATAAAGAGTATAGCTGCGGTACGCATGGAGAACAGACCTCTCTGCCAGGTGCATGAGTTGAGGCTTGAAAATATAGGATAAGCCAATCGCCACGGGGATCGGGTATGTCAAATTCACCTTCGAGCACCACCCGAGCCTGCTTTATAAAGTCGGACTCGTAAGAGGCCGGACTCTCGGGAAGATCTCGCGCCGCTAAATCGGTTCCGCACCACTCGACCTTCTCGAGCGTCTCTCGGTGCTCCTGTTGATACTTGCTGCCGGGGTCGAGCATCTCCGTCACTTCCACGAGCTGCCGCTCCGAATCGGGCGGCGCTGCGAGCACATAATCGGGCTGCGAACTGCTCTCCGGGCAAAATTCCCGGCTTAGCAGGGAATTTGCCGGGAATATTCTGATTTTGCGGCTGTTGGGCAGTGTTTTCTTGGAAAAGCCCTTAAGTTCTGCCGACCGTTTGCGCAAATTCGCTAGAGAGCCTAGCAGGGAATTTTTTGGAATGATCAGGAAATCTCGTTCCCTCCTCAACCCTCTGAGCAGGGAACTTCGTTTCTGTTCGATTCGCGAATCGGCTCAAGCTTTCCGCTTGGAAAGGGATGCAGAGTTGGCCAAGTCCAGCGTCAACCGACGCCTTCTGAAAGAGACTTGTGTGGCAATTCGGCAATAGCCCGCTTCGATCTGAAGGCGTGCTTTCTCGTAGATGTCGACGCGTTCCAGGTCTTGAGCGAAAAGCGTCAGTTGTTCCGGTCGATGCTGCAATGACCTTATTATGATAGAAGTTAGCAATTGCATGCGCCTGAGTTTCCCGGAGGAAGGTGAGGGCTTGAACTGTCGCGTCCACAAAGTCATCGTGGGCCGCGCCGGGGTTTGCCCGATGCTGAGTTTCTTTAGATCTGCAACGAAAGATGTATAGGGGTTGATGTATGGATCCGACAGCGCGCAACTCGACGCCATCGGATCGAGGCTTGTGCTCGATCATCGTCGCACAGATATCTCGGGAACTCCTACTATTACGTCTCCGCACTGCACTTTTATTGAGACGCCAAAATACTGGCTCCATTGAGTTCGAATGAGCTTGCCTGAGGGCTTCTCGAAAAGCAGGGAATGCATCGCAGAATTGTTGCTCATCACGCGGCAATGCTTGAGCCAGGGCCGACCCACCAAGCTGCAAATGGAGGAGGACTAAGCCCAAAACAGTCTGCTTCACCATTGTTCGTCGGTATCGCATGAAACCCGCTGGCTTCTGGACAAGAGATTCCCCAAGCACGAATCAGTGTTTGGACGATCAAACCAACTTGTCCTGAGAACCGGCTTCCTGTTGGCGACCTTCGCTACTTCCGGCGTGTTCATTCAATCCCGACTGCACTGCGCTCCGCACCGATGGATAAAAGTTCGGGGCACCAATTCGTTCGAAATAGCCCGCGCGACTCAGCTTGTCACGAACCTCGAGCTTGGCGCGGGCGACTGCGAACTTAATTCCTTTTGAGGCTAGCTCAGCTCGAATCTCTTCCATCGCCTCGAGCCCGGTCACGTCGATCACGTTGATCGCTTCCATGTTGAAGACAAACATACGTAGGGGACTATCGGATGAGGCTACGACCTCATGCACGCGCCTTTTGAAATAGTCGGCATTGAAGAACAGAAGCGCGGCATCAAAACGGTAGACCAAAAGCCCTGGGATGGTTTCCGCGTTCGGATACTCACTTATATCCGTAAAGCCATCTACGCCGGGGACTTGTCCGAGGATCGCGTCATACGGGCTTGAAGCGCGCCTTAAGAGAAGAATCAGGCTCAAGATCACGGTGAGGGCGATCCCTGGTAGTACTCCTACAGTTGCGACCCCGAGGGTTGTAGCGATGGAAAGAACAAATTCCGACAGACTAATGTCTCGCAACTTCCACACACTTTTGAAGTCAAAAAGCGATGCACCTGCCAGAACCAGCACAGCACCTAGCGAAGCAGTCGGAATATACGCGAGCGGGCCAGTAAAGACGGTAAGAACCGATCCCATGACGAAGGCGGCCGCCAACCCGCTAACCTGTGACCGGCCGCCAGCAATGTCGTTGATCGCGGTGCGCGAATCCGTGCCCGCAATTGGAAAGCCGCTTGAAAGTCCGGAGGTAACATTGGCTAAACCCAAGGCGATGAACTCCCTATCTGGCACGACTTCGTACCCGTTTTTCACAGCGAAACTCTTTGCAGATGCCATCGACCCACAGAAGCAAATCAAGACGATGCCCGCTGCGTTCGGTAGAAGACTGACCGCGTCAGAAATAAAACTGGCCGGCAAGTGAGGCCATAAGAATCCCGCCGGAACCGAGCCCAATGTTGTTACTGCCCATTTCTCCGAGTCCAAGACGGCCATCATTGCGATTCCACCGCAAACTCCGACGAGTGCACTCGGCAGGCGAGGTACAAGCTTCCCCACCACGTAGATAAGGACAAGTGTGAAAATCCCTACGACCAGAGTTGGGAAATGGGTCCGTGGGAGCTTCGAGACAAAATCTGCAATCCGCAAAAATAATCCGGTGTCGCTGCGCACCGCAAATCCGCATAACTTTCCGAGCTGACCACTGATGATGATCAACGCCATCCCGTTTAGAAAGCCGACGAGAACTGGACGCGAGAGAAAATTTGCGATCGCGCCGAGACGTAGCAGTCCGCCGACTATGCAGAGCGCACCAACCAGAATAGATAGCGTGATCGAAAGTTCCAGGTAGTGAACCGGATTTCCATTCGCCAAAGGTTCGAGCGCAGCGGCAACCAAGGCGCAGGTCGCCGCGTCAGGACCAACAATGAGCTGTGGCGAGGAGCCGACGATCGCATAGGGGATTAGAGGGAGAATACTGGCGTAGAGTCCCACGACTGGAGGAAATCCCGCCAACTCAGCGTAGGCAAGCGCGGTTGGAATCTCGACTGCGGCGACTGCGACACCGGCGAGGAGATCGGTGCTTTTTGGCGAGCTTTTTTCCAGCAACTAAATCGCTCCACTCAGGTTGCTGTGAATCGCTACTGTCGGGCGGCCGAGCTATATTCCATCGCCTTCTCTAGGATAGCCTAGTCGTCTACTTCCTCCCAACTCTTGTCCGGATTATATTCAGTCATTCCGTTGGCCACCTTGGCTGTGTTGGTGCCGAGGTCCTTCTGAACGATAACGCCATCCTGATTTATCATAAACGTCATGACTCCAGATGCGCCGTATGTGGCCGGATAGGCAAGGAAGGCAAAACCTCTCGTCATTTTTCCATCTACGAGATAGTCTTTCGCACCGCCGGGGGCAGTCTTTCCCTGGCGGGAGAGGATTTTGTAGTAGTAGCCGTGAAAAGGAATGGCCGCGGCGGCGCCGGTCTTGTAGCCCTCCGCCGTAGCGTCTGCGATTAGAGGCCCGATTGGACTTTCCTCTTCTCCGGAGCTAACAGTCCAGTATAGCCCATCATGTTTGCCTGGTTCGCTCTGAATCTTCTGCGCGAATTGCTTGACGCTTGCGTTGTCACGAATCTCGCTGGCGTATTCTTCTTGCGCGTCGGCCAGGTCTGCAAGTACGTCGATCGTATAAAGCTCGTTGCGACCAACACGACGAAACAGTAGCTCTCTTTTGCCGGCCTCTGTATCGAATACCCATCCGTCGCCGCTCTTCACTAGAGGAATCGGAAACGGCCAGTTATCAGCTCCAAGGTACAAGATTACTCGACCTCGGTCATCGTAGGCCAAGCGCCGCATCTGATCGTACTTGGCGACAAAGTTGTCACGCGCGTTGTTATCGGCAACCGGATCGCCCGACGAGAGAACCTCCTTCGCATCTCCGCCTAGAATTGAGGAAAGAGCGGCCATATCGTCGATACGTGCAGCCCCTACCAAAGCCTTTGCCGCTGCTGCGGGTGATGGGAATACCTGCTGTCCTGATGACGTCGCAGCGATCGCAGCTGAGGCGAGCAAAAGGCAGCACGCAAATGCCGGGATGGCGCCCCAATATCTGCATCGAGCCGGCGTTGTAGAATTCTTGAAGTATTTCATCGCTAGTCTCTATTTTGTTCGCGGTTCTTTTTAACAGCTTCCGATCGAAGGACCCGCGGCGCCCGAATCGCCAACTAACGTCGTCTTCCACCGCCTCCACCACGTCCTCCGCCGCCGCGACCACCGCGACCGCCACCGCCGCCGCCCTTGCCTCCACCTCCAGCACGCCCGAGGCTGGACCTTCCGCGGTTGCTCGAGGCTTGAGCTCTTCCGCCGGGTTGATAGCCACCGAATGCTCCATTGCGTCCGCCCCTGGAATCGGAAGCGTTGCCAAATCCTCGCTGCTGATTGTTGGCGCGATTCGCCGTTGCGGGTCGGTTGGCCATCCTATTGGCTGGCTGCGCCGACGCATTCCCATTTCGTGCGGGCTGGTTTTGCGCCAGATTTCTGTTCGAGTTGCCGAGTCCTGGATTGTTGGGAAGAGTGCTTGCCTTCGGGAAAGTCGGCTTTGCGCCCGCGTACGGCCTCGCCGTAGACGGATTGTATGGCCGAGTAGATGGTCCACCAACTCCCCCAGGCCTGCCGACTCCCCCGGGACCCCCGACACCGCCTGGCCTGCCAACTCCCCCCGGTCTACCAACGCCCCCGGGCCCGCCGACTCCGCCAGGGCCGCCGACTCCACCGGGGCCACCTACTCCACCGGGACCGCCCACACCGCCCGGCCCGCCGATTCCCCCCGGACGATTTGCAGCCGGAGGTCTTGCAGGATAGTTGACGCGTGGCGGGACCGGCGAATTAGATACGTAAACATTATTGTTGTAATGAACCGACCCGCCACCGTCAGACCAACCGCAGTCCCAGTCATCGTCATCCTCGTTGATGAGCGCACCGAGAAGCATCCCAGCTCCAAACGTCAGCAACCCGGTCGCCAAGACTTCGTTCCCGGTGTATCCCTCGGGCGCCTGCACCGGAGCTCCGTAAGCTGTCTCGGGATTGTATTGGGGCGCATACACAACATCTTGTTGGGCAGGCTGGATGATCACCGTTTGTTGCTGTGCAGCGGGTTGTGCCCCGCCTTCCGATGAGACCGCTGGTGGCGCAGGTTGAACTTCCACTTTCTGTTGAGCGGTACTCTTAAGAGTCCCGGCCGCCACAGCTCGAGAACGTAGGGCCTGAATTGCCTCCATCACATCATCGGGCTGATTGTAATACGCTTCTCCGAGCGACGAAGTCCAAGCCAAGCTGTCGCTCATTGTTTGTAAAACTGGAGAGAACTGTGCCAACGACTTGATGCTGGGGTCCCAAGGTTGTGCATTCACCTGAGCTGCCAGCTGATCGTGAGGAAGGCTCGAGTTTTGTTGCAGCCAGGTATGGGCTTCAACGACTTGATCTGGATAGGTCGAAGCCACCAGGATTCGGGCGACCAATAAGTCAGGATATAGTGCGATCGGCGAGACCAACTCCTCGAGTTCTTTCTGGGTAGCAGCGCCCGGAGCCGGTCCGGGTTGGGCAGCAGCCGCGGCAGGTTGATCCGCGCCGAATGAGTAGCTGGTCAGCGTCGGCGATGTGGCCACTATTATCGCTACCGCGAGTATCAATGGCAGTAAACGGCCTTCGCGCTTTTCGAGTAGCCTCGCCCTCAAAATACGCCGGTGATGAGTGACTGAAGAGCCGGAAGATACGATTGTCATCGCCTTTTTCATAGCCCAATTGACCTTTTCCCGAGGGGTCGCGCTGTTCCACTCATCGATGTCTGCCGGAAATCTGACCAATTTCGAGTCAGGCTTCTATCGGACCAAGGTCTGATTTCCGGTTCGCATGTCGGTAAGTCACAATTCCGCTGAGTCGATTTTGGAATTGCCGGGAATACGAGGAGTAGACAGAGTCATGATGGAAAACGCATCCGATTCGCAGATCGGCTCTTTTCTGGAGGTCAAAATGAGGCTGAAACTATTGGCTGTTGCTGTCCTGATTCAGATCGTGGCGGGGAGCCCCCTTGGTGGCGAAGCGTTTGCACAGGGGTCGTTGCTTGCTCCGAGTGCCTCTGAAATCGATGGAAAAGTAACAGCCGCTCTGAAGGAGCTGTATTCACAAAATGAGGCCGCGAGAGCGCTCGGAGCGAAAGCGAAGGCCGTACTGGTCTTTCCCGATATACGAAAAGGGGCCTTCATAGTGGGTGCCCAGTATGGTTACGGCGCCCTCCGCAGAGGTTCGCACACGGCGGCCTATTACCGCACGAGCGCCGCATCGTATGGCTTTCAGGGCGGCGTGAAGAAGTTTGCATACGCGTTGTTCTTCATGACCGACTCAGCGGTGGACTACCTCAATCAGAGTGGAGGCTGGGCGATAGGTACCGGGCCCAGTGTTGTCGTGGTTGACCAGGGGATGGCGCGATCGCTCACCACGACAAGCTTGCGCTCTGACGTCTATGCTTTCATCTTCGGCCAGTCGGGCCTGATGGGCGGAATCGGCATCGAAGGTTCGAAAATCACGAAAATCACTCCGGGATCCTAAGCATGATTTTTGTCCCTCATAATAAAACGCTAAAACTTCTCCGGTACGAAATTGTAACGGCGATTCTTAGGTTCCGCGTAGCCGTGTGGCTTTTGTCTCTTTGGAAGCTTCACGGGTTCTTGCTTGATCTCTTTGTAGGGGATCAGACTCAGTAGATGCGATATGCAATTTAGCCGCGCGCGCTTCTTATCGTCAGCATTGACGATATACCAGGGCGCAACGGGAGTGTTGGTCGCAAGAAGCATCGCATCTCTGGCGCGCGAGTAGTCGTACCATCGCCTGTGAGATTCGAGGTCCATTGGACTAAGTTTCCAAATTTTTCGACCATCGTTAATACGGCCGAGGAAACGTTTGGTCTGTTCTTGCTGACTCACCTCAAACCAATACTTAATCAGGATAATTCCGTTCTCGACCATTGCGCGTTCCCAACCGGGGCACATCTCAAGAAATCGAGTTGTTTCTTCCTGGGAGCAGAAGCCCATAACTCTTTCGACGCCGGCGCGGTTGTACCAACTGCGATCGAAGATGACTAGTTCGCCTCCTGCTGGCAGGTGTGGAATGTACCTTTGAACGTACATTTGTGACTTTTCGCGCTCAGTGGGGGCAGGCAGCGCCACCAGATGAAATATCCTGGGGCTGACCCTCTCAGTAATTCGTTTGATGACTCCGCCCTTCCCGGCGGCGTCACGACCCTCAAAGATAACTACGACCTTGAGCCGTTTGTGCTGAACCCACGTCTGCAGCTTCACCAGTTCGCCTTGAAGCTTTGCCAGTTGCTTTTCGAAGTCCTTGCGCTTTAGCTCGACAGGATTATTGCTAGAGACATCAGAACCGGATGTCTTTTTCTGCTTGCGTTTTTGCAATTTCGGCACCTGTTTCTATCTCCCTTAGTGCGGACGGGTTCAGTCGCCCTCGCGCAGTCTCCATCTGCCCCCATGCTACTGCCAAATCTGGTTAGCTAGTAGCTATCGGACTTTGGTCCGATGGACGCAAAGGAGCGGCGCATCTACCTTCGCGATACGTTTTTTATCGGCACGGTGATCGAAATGAGGGTCGTCGCAACACACGACGTTTGGCTGATCCGGCATGGCGAAACCGAATGGACCGTGTCACGCCGGCACACTGGCTTAACGAATCTCCCGCTGACCGATACCGGAGAGAAACAAGCACGGGCGCTTCGAAGTCGTCTCCAGGCGGTCGGCTTCGTACGTGTTTATAATAGCCCCCTTCAGCGCGCTGTACGCAGTTGCGAGCTTGCGGGATACGGTCTGGTAGCTGAAGTCGATCAGAACCTCGTAGAGTGGGACTACGGCGATTACGAAGGAAAACGACGGCCAGAGATTCTTGCCGACCGTCCTGACTGGATAATTTTTCGAGACGGCTGTCCCAATGGCGAATCGCCCGCGGACGTCGCTGCCCGAGCCGACCGCTTTATCTCACGCATTCGAACGACATCAGGCGGCACCGTAGCTGTTTTCTCGAGCGGCCATTTCCTCAGGGTATTAATAGCCCGGTGGCTCAAGCTCGACGCGTCTCTTGGCCGCTATTTCAAGCTCGGAACCGGAGGCCTTACAGTCCTCGGATACGATCATGAGAGTACAAGCGAACCTGTGATCCGGCTGCTAAACGAACAACCGGCATTGGAAAACTAGTCGGTTTGTAGGTTCGTCGGAGACTTTTTAACACCCTTATTACCTGATCAGAACGCGACTCCAGGACTCGCGGACCGCATCCGACCAAAGTCTGATAGGCGTAAAAAAGATGCTGGCATTACCTTTAGCTGCGGAAGTGTCGATTACCAAATAACGGATGTTTTGCAAACGAGGTGAGTATGTCTCCTAAGCATGAAGAGGCCCTAATCCAGCAAATGGATGCCTACTGGCGTGCATCAAACTACCTATCGGTGGGCCAGATCTATCTGTTGGACAATCCACTCTTGAAAGAACCACTCAAACGCGAGCACATCAAACCGCGACTCCTCGGGCATTGGGGCACCACTCCCGGCCTGAACTTCATGTATGTCCACCTGAATCGCATCATCAAAAGCAATGATCTCGACATGATTTACGTAATTGGTCCCGGCCACGGCGGTCCTGGGCTGGTTGCGCAGGCGTACATGGAGGGAACCTACAGCGAATTTTATCCCGACATTTCGCAGGACTTGGAGGGGATGAAGCGCCTGTTCAAACAGTTCAGTTTCCCGGGCGGCATTCCTAGTCACGTTGCACCCGAAACACCAGGCTCGATCCATGAAGGGGGGGAGCTTGGATACGCTCTGTCGCACGCCTACGGAGCAGCCTTCGACAATCCCAATCTGATAGTGGCCTGCGTTGTTGGAGATGGAGAAGCTGAAACGGGTCCGCTCGCGACGGGATGGCATGGGAACAAGTTTTTGAATCCAGCGCGCGATGGTTGTGTTCTGCCAATCCTTCATCTCAACGGCTACAAGATAGCAAACCCGTGCTTTCTCGCGAGAATCCCAACCGACGAACTGCGTAAGCTATTCGAAGGGTACGGCTACAAGCCATTTTTTGTCGAAGGCCACGAGCCGACGAAAATGCACCATGCGATGGCCGAGACCCTTGATTCTGCCGTCAGTGAAATAAAGCGGGTACAGACTGAAGCGCGGGAAAAAGGCTTCAACGGACGCCCGGCGTGGCCGATGATCATCCTGCGCTCGCCTAAGGGATGGACCTGCCCTCCTGAGATAGACGGAAAGAAGTGCGAAGGCTACTGGCGAAGCCACCAGGTGCCAATGGGAGATATGGATAAGCCTGAGCATATCCGCATTTTGGAGCAGTGGATGAAGAGCTACCGGCCGGAAGAGCTGTTCGACAGCAAAGGAGCTCTCAAAACAGATCTGGCCAAACTGGCGCCGGAAGGTCACCGACGCATGAGCGACAACCCTCACGCGAACGGAGGAACGGTGCTCAAGGATTTGCGGTTACCGGCCTTCCGTGACTACGCGGTTGAAATATCCAGTCCGGGTTCGACAATGGTTGAAGCGACGCGTGTCCAGGGGAAATTTCTTCGCGATGTAATGAAGCTTAACCTGGAAAGCGCCAACTTCAGAATTTTCAGTCCAGACGAGAACAGTTCAAATCGCTGGCAGGATGTTCTGGAAGTCACCAAGCGATGCTACGTGGCAGAGATCCTTCCAGAAGATGACAATCTCTCGCCGGACGGACGTGTAATGGAAGTATTGAGTGAGCATCAGTGCCAGGGATGGCTCGAGGGTTATCTGCTTACTGGCAGACATGGCTTCTTCAGTTGCTACGAAGCCTTTATTCACATAATCGACTCAATGTTCAATCAGCACGCCAAGTGGCTGAAGGTCTGCAATCACATCCCTTGGCGCCGGCCTGTCGCATCCCTTAACTATCTATTGAGCTCGCATGTATGGCGTCAAGACCACAATGGCTTTTCTCACCAGGATCCCGGCTTCATCGATCACGTCGTTAACAAAAAGGCCGAGGTCGTGCGCGTTTATCTCCCACCCGATGCAAACTGCCTGCTATCAGTCACAGACCACTGCTTGCGGAGTCGCAACTACGTCAACGTGATAGTCGCCGGCAAGCAACCAGCGCCGCAATGGCTTTCCATGGACGACGCGATCAAACACTGCACGTCCGGAATTGGCATCTGGGAGTGGGCCTCCAACGACAAAGGTTCCGAGCCCGACGTAGTGATGGCCTGTTGCGGAGATGTCCCGACCCTGGAGACCCTCGCAGCTGTAGAGCTCCTTCACACTCACGTCCCGAAGCTCAAAGTCCGCGTCATCAATGTTGTCGATCTGATGACGCTTCAGTCGCCGGAGGAGCATCCACACGGATTGTCGGACGCCGATTTCGACGCGCTTTTTACAGTTGACAAGCCGATAGTTTTTGCCTTCCACGGCTATCCCTGGCTGATTCACCGCCTGACCTATCGACGAAAATGCCACGCAAACCTTCATGTACGCGGCTACATCGAAGAGGGCACGACGACCACACCGTTCGACATGGTTGTGCTCAACCGGATGGATCGATTTTCGCTGGTCAACGCGGTCATTGATAGAGTCCCGCTGCTCGCGGAGCGCGCAGCGTACGCAAAGCAGGCACTTCGCGACAAACTGCATGATCACAAGAGCTACATAGCTCGTTACGGCGACGATATGCCGGATATTCGCGATTGGCGATGGGGCGGCAAACAGGCTTCTGGCGGGACCGATACCTCTGCGGACAACGCTTAAGAATTGATTCGTATGACACTAGACGAATTGCGCTGCGGGACGAGTTTTCCTCTTGGCGCAACCGTTCAGGCGGACGGCGTCAATTTCAGCGTCTTCTCAAAAAACGCCACCCTCGTGGAGTTGCTATTCGATAGTGCCGACGCTGCCGCGCCGGCACGCGTTATCCCACTAGATCCGCGGACTCATCGCACCTATCACTACTGGCACGTCTTTGTCCCCGGCCTGAAGCCGGGTCAAATATATGGATACAGAGCGCCTGGTCCGTTCGAGCCTGAGCACGGTCTTCGATTCGACGGCAACACGGTCCTAATCGACCCTTATGGATATGCCATCGCCGTCCCGAGCGCGTACAAGCACTCAGGCGAAAACGCCGCTGCTGCCATGAAGAGTATTGTCGCGGATCCCAAGTCCTATGATTGGGAGGGCGATGAGCCCCTTAGGCGACCGTTCGTAGAGACCATAATATACGAGATGCACGTTCGGGGCTTCACAAAGCATCCGAGCTCCGGCATCCCTCCTTCAAAGGCTGGCACCTATGCCGGATTAATTCAGAAGATTCCATATCTGGTCGATCTCGGGATCACGGCGGTGGAATTGATGCCCGTCTTTCAGTTCGATGCTACCGATGCCCCAGCGGGCCGCGTGAACTATTGGGGGTATTCCCCCGTATCGTTCTTTGCTCCTCATCGCGCTTACAGTTCGCGTCAAGACCTGCTTGGTCCCATGGACGAGTTTCGGGACATGGTCAAAGCATTACACCGGGCGGGTATCGAAGTAATTTTGGATGTAGTCTTCAATCACACGGCTGAGGGCAATCATCTCGGGCCGAGTTTTTGTTTCCGTGGGCTGGAAAACGAGGCTTACTATATTCTTGAACGTAACCGCAGCCAGTACGCCGACTACAGTGGCACTGGCAACACCCTCAACGCTAACCAGCCAATTGTGCGCCGGATGATCCTGGACAGTTTGCGATACTGGGTCACGCAAATGCACGTTGACGGATTTCGCTTCGATCTCGCGTCCGTCCTTACTCGTAGCGAAACTGGGGTCCCGCTGCCAAACCCTCCTATCATTTGGGACATCGAATCCGATCCTGTCCTTGCCGGGACCAAGATGATCGCAGAGGCTTGGGATGCAGCCGGATTGTATCAAGTCGGCAGCTTCGCCGGGGACAGCTGGCAAGAGTGGAATGGCCGCTTTCGCGACGACCTCCGGCGATTCGTGAGGGGCGACCGCGGCACTACTTCGAAATTGGCGACTCGTTTACTAGGCAGTCCGGACATCTATGGGCATGAACAGCGAGAACCAGAGCAAAGTATCAATTTCATAACCTGTCACGATGGTTTTACCCTCAACGACCTGGTGTCTTACAACGAGAAACACAACGAAGAGAATGGCGAAGGCAATCGCGATGGCATGAACGACAACCTGAGCTGGAATTGTGGCGCCGAGGGACCAGCCGAAGATCCTGCGGTCGATGCGTTGCGGAGTCGTCAAATCAAGAACTTCATCGTCTTAAACATCTTGGCCGTCGGTACCCCGATGTTGCTGATGGGAGACGAAATGCGCCGATCCCAAAACGGTAACAACAATGCGTATTGCGACGACAAAGAGATCAGTTGGCTCGACTGGGATCTGCAAAAGCGGCACGCCGACATTCACCGTTTCGTTCGAATGATGATCGCGTTTCGTAGTCATCGTGACGTCGTCATCGAAAACTCTCGCCTCAGCCTCAACGAGCTTCTAGCGCAAGCTCGACTGGAGTGGCACGGCATCCACTTGAATTCCCCCGACTGGAGCGAGGACTCGCACTCGCTCGCCTTCACCGTTAGCAGCCTCCGCGGACGATTTACGATTCACGCAATGCTGAATGCGTATTGGGAACGGCTCACGTTCGCACTGCCAACCGTGAGCCAGCAAGGCCTCAGACGCTGGCTGCGATGGATAGATACTGCGTTGCCATCGCCCGACGATATTTCTACTTGGGAGAACGCGCCGGCGGTGCCTGGACCGACATACATCGTCGAGCCACGATCTGCAGTAATTCTTGTCGAACAGGCTTGACTGCTTTCGCAAAGGAAGTTTAGCGGCGTCGCGAGATACCAGTGACAAGCGCGACCGGAGCGATCAATATTCCTACTTGGCCGGAGTAGAAGAAGTAGCGGCCGAGGCAGATGCCGCTGGCGCCCGAGGAACTGGTATTACGTCTCGGCCTCTCCGCGCTTGAAGCGAGGTCTTGGTGCTGGCCTTCGCGGCAGCCTGCGCATGCCTCTTGCACCTATAGACGCTCGAGGTTGATATCGACAGATCCTTTGCGACTTCCTTGGGATGCTTACCGCCGTACAATTCGTTCATGACGGCGTTGCAATCGACTTCGTCCGCTGCATATGTCGGATGACTACCTGCTCCAAGTACCATAGTCGCCAACAGCATCGCGGAAACTGCCATAACTGCACTTTTCTTGATCAACATTTTGTCCTCTGAGGTTTGTCAGCTTTCGAGCCAGATCATGGTGGGGCAAAGTGCCCCGGCAGCCGTAGCCTTTTACCCCGTCCGCATCCGCATTCGTCCCCGCCTCTGAATTTCAAGAAACGATTCTACCACGCTGGCAATGTGTCTCTGAGCGGATGTGACATCGAACCCCACGACTATTCTTCGACATCGCTGTCCGTGTAAATCAGACCTTGGTCGGATAGGTCATTTTCTCTGCTGATCAAACGAGGTTTGTTTGATTCGGATCGTGCAATACGTAACGCATCTGTGCGTCTGTCGTCAGACTAAGGTCGGATGTTTCCACCCGACCCTCATATGCAATGGTTCGTCAGGAGAATCGTGAGTGAAGCCGATCGCGAAAAAGCCCACTATTGTTGTGATCGACGACGATCCGTCGATACTTCGTGCTCTGCGCCGGCTTCTCTCCGGGGCTGGCTTCGACGTTCTGACCTTCGATCGCCCAAGCACTCTACTGAAGAGTGACCTACCAAAAACGGGAGCTTGCCTGGTAGTCGATATCAATCTGCCGGAGATGAATGGCATTGAGCTATGCGAATCGCTTGCAGCTTCTGGATGCAGTCTTCCGGTAATCCTGATCACGGCTCACACAGATGAAGAGACTCGAAGGCTCGCTGATGACGCTCATCCGGTTGCTCTGCTTATCAAGCCATTCGGGCGCGAACTCTTGGTGAATTCGATCGAAAAAGCACTGCTCGCTGACCAGCGCTGATTGACATCGTCGCGTTCCGACCGAAGCGATTTGATCGGTGTATCCGTTCGGTTAGAGCAGATCCGGCCCTGTGTAGGAAGAACCCGGAATTCGGCGATTCATATCCTTGACACATAGTCGATCCTGACCCTAGTTGTACTAGTCGAAGACCCTGAACCGGCCCTCTTTTTGCTCAACCCCTTCTAGTTGTCGACGGCGATCATCGGGAACTGATGCTCCGGATGGTCGAAATGAACCAATTGTGGAGTGGGTGCTGTAGACGTGCGCAATTCAGTTTCGGCCCAAAAACTGATTTCCCAAAAAGTCCTCGCGGAGCGAGGGAATCAATCTGTTGGCGTTTCTCTCGAGGGAAGACGTTTTGAACAGTTCATCCAGGAGCTTTCGGCGTCGTTCGTACGCTCGCCCGTCGATGAAATCGCAGGTGAAATTGACCATTGGATCCGAGAGATCGTGCTCGGCCTTAACCTCGATCGAGGTGCGTTGGCTCAGATTGATGCGAAATCGGGCAAGTTGACGGTGCGTCATTGCTGGGGGCGCGACCGCCTCGTCAAGCTTCCAATCGGCCTCGAGCTTGCCCGCGCCCCTTGGTTTGATGAAACGCTCATGAAAGGGAGCACCGTTGTATTTTCCAGCGTAAAGGAACTTCCACCGGAATTCCTCGCGAATGATTGGACTACTTCCTTCAGACGATACGTTCCCAAGTCGAATGTGACGGCGCCTATTAGAATCGGCGGGGAAGTCATTGGAGCACTTGGGTTTGCGTCTTTGACGAAAGAACGTAGTTGGTCAGCCCGGCTGGTCCGGCGTTTGGAAATGGTCGCAGCGATCTTCGGAAATGCGCTGGAGCGAAGGCTCGCGGCGGAGCAAAATGCCCTCCTCCGCGAGGAATTGAGTCATATGTCGCGCACCGCAGCCATGGGCGAATTGACCGCATCGCTGACTCATCAGCTCAATCAGCCCATCGGCGCGATCTTGATGAACGCAGAAGAGATTCAAAGGATGCTTGAGTCTGGTCAGCCGAATCTCGAGGACCTCAACGATGCGGTCAGCGATATAATCAAAGACGATCTGCGTGCCACGGAGACAATCAGGGGATTGCGCAGCTTCTTTCGTAAAAGTGAGGTCGAGAGGGCCCCACTCTACGTAGGAGATGTAGTTGCTGAAGTAGTGCGCATGGTTCGCAGCGACTCGCTGTTGCGAAACGTATCGTTGACTTTTGACGCTCCAGCTCCACCGATGCGAGTGGCCGGGGATCGAATCCAACTCCAACAGGTGATTCTCAATCTGGTTCTTAATGCCTTCGACGCTGTTTCGGATAGAGAGGACCTCCGTGAAGTCTCCATCAGCATGAGCGTCTATAAAGATCAGGTCAGGGTAGCAGTTCGTGATACGGGCGAAGGCATTGACGCTGTAGCGATGCCGCAAATCTTCGAACCGTTTTTCACTACCAAGGCTAGAGGTATGGGTATGGGCCTGACGATCGCTCGTTCGATCGTAAAGGCACATGGTGGCCAGATTTCTGCGCGGCGGAACCTTGATCGAGGTTCTACGTTCGAAATCGTGTTGCCGGCGTTGCAAGAGAATATCTGATGACAACAGGCACCAATGTTACGTCGATTAACGACAAGGAGATCATAGCCATCGTCGACGACGACGAATCGATTCGAAAGGCGCTGCTTCGAACAATTGTCGGGGCAGGAATGGAGGTCCTGTCTTTTTCATCAGCCCAGGACTTACTAGCAGCAACCGAAATCGAACGCGTGTCGTGCGTCGTTTCAGATCTGCGAATGCCAGGCGTTGACGGGCTGCGCCTGCAGAGCGCGTTGGCCGAACGCATGCCCCATGTTGCGATGGTGATTGTTACCGGTCACGGTGATGTACCCTCGACAGTACAGGCCATGAAATCCGGCGCAGTCGATTTTCTTGAAAAACCAGTCAGACGCGCAGATCTGATAGAGGCGATCACTCGAGCCACGCAGCGAACTCACCGCGAGGAAGCGGAAGCAACGGACTTGAATTCGTTGAAGAGCCGATACGCGAAGCTTACTCCTCGCGAGCGTCAAGTCTTCGCGTTGGTTGCGGCCGGCTTACTCAACAAACAGATTGCCGCTGAACTGGGGAACGCAGAAAAAACCACAAAGCAACATCGCGGGGCGGTGATGGTCAAGATGCGAGCGGAGTCGGTGGCCGATCTGGTTCTGATGGCCGAGCACCTCGGTGTCAGGCCGTCGCGCAAGGATTTCTCAAGAGCCATGGGACTGGTTCGAGAGAGCTAAAGTTCTAAGGGCAAACGCTCCGGGGTGGTCTCGTTCACTCGTCAGTCAAAATGTTGAACCCAGACCCGCTGCGGGTCTGATCACTGACAGGAACATCGGTGACGATCAGTGTCGTCCCGGGCGAAACTGCCGCGCGCGCTTGTTCAAGGAATCCCGGCGGAAAGGTAACATGCATGGCCAGTTCCTTTATTTCCGGCGCGGAGGCGCGCCCGAAACTCGATGTCGAAAGCCATTCTCGTTGCCCGTTCGATCCGAATTTATCCAGGGCTGAGTAGACATGGCTTCCGAAACCCTGAGCCAAGCCGGTCGTGGTCACGGCAGCGCGCCCAATCTCAATGCCATTGCGATAAACGTAAACTTGCCCATCCGGAATGCTCAATATGATGGACAAGGGGCCAGTCGGTGCTTTTTCCGGATGCCATTCAAATTTTCCCGTAGGTTGTGACGGCATTGAGGACACGCCTGTGCCTCCGGATAGCAAACGCCCGGGCTCTGCGGTTTCGCCCGGTGCAAATTTATCGTCGGTAATAATCACACTCGTCCCATGTTCCGTGACTGAATAAAGCTTTTCAGCGAAATCTACCGGCAAGCGGACGCATCCGTGAGATGCTGGATAACCGGGCAGGCGACCAGCATGCATGGCAATGCCGGTCCATGTCAGCCGCTGCATGTGCGGCATCTTCGCCCCCTTGTAGATGTTTGACTCGTGACGGACCTTCTTCTGCAAAATAGTGAACATCCCCGTCGGAGTCGGATGGCCTTTTGTCCCAGTGCTAACAGTAGATTGACCAATGCGGACGCCGTTGCGGTAAACATACATCTGTTGTTCCGGCAGACTGACGATGATCACGACCGGTCCTGCCGGTGAGATCTCAGGATGCCATAGGTAGTCGCCCGGCTTGAAATCCTGCGTAAGGGGCTGAACTTCGCGACCCTTCGTATGGCCGGCCGCGCTCGCATTGAACGGCGCAGCAAGAATGAGGACTACCAGTAGTGAGAGCTGAAGTTTTATCGTATTTGTCGCTTGCGGTTCAGAATGTGCTAGTGCTTTGTTCAGTCCAGCTTGACCACTAAAGTCCTCTCGTTTCTGCGCGATAGTCTGCGGTAATCTAGCTTCTGCTTCTATCAGGACCAAGGTCCGACACGTCGGTTATCTTGCCTGCGCGAAGTTGTTTAATTGTCGGTCGTCGATTGAATCAATCATTCACTTCTGGCCCGGCTCTCCTCCCCGCACCTGCTCCTTGATGATCTTTTCGAGCACGCGCCCGCGTTCGGTTTCCAGCGTCGTCTTGGCATCGAGACGACCGAAGGAAATCGTTCCGGAAATTGAGCGCGAGGCCACCCTGAGGACCTTTTGCAAGGAAAAAATCAATCGAGCCAAGTCCGACCATCATCCCTTTTTCAAGGTTCCTGCTTAGGCTCCAAGGCAAACCTGCTCTGTTGCCGGTCACGCCCAAATGTCGCCGTTACTTACCGATTCAGTCGGGTCCCGTATTGGTGGTGGAAGTATTCCCCTCTATCTTCCCTTGAAGACGGGTTGGCGTTTCTCGAAGAAGGCTTTGCGGGCTTCCTGGGCGTCCTCGCTGCTGAAGGCGATGCGAATATTGGACAGTTCGTAGCGGAGCTGCTGTTCCATGTCGCTGGTCTCGAGAGATTTCACCATGCCGCGCTTTAGAAGCCGCAAAGTGATAGGTGACCAATGGCAAAGTTCCTCGCAATACGCGGCCAGCCGATCTGCAAATTGTGCGTCGTCGACGACTTCTCCGGCCATGCCGAGCGCGACCGCTTCCTCGCCCAGCACCGTGCGGTTCTCCATCATAAAGCGCAATGCCTGCTCATAACCCATGGCTTGCGGCAGCGTGATGGTGAGGCCGCCGTCGGGTGAACCGCCGATTCTCGTATAGCCAGCCATGAGCTTTGCGCTGCGGCTGATCAGGCGCACGTCGGTCGCCATGGCGAGACCAAGGCCGGCACCCACGGCCACCCCATTGATGCCTCCGACGACAGGTTTGTCGCACCGTTTTCGGATCGCCAGGAGAAAATTTCCGACCCATGAGATGTCATCAAGCTGAGCAGACTGCCTCGAGAGCGGCGACGAGCGTTCGCTGCCGGACAAATCCAGTCCTGAGCAGAAAGCATCGCCACTGCCGGTAAGGGCGACAACCCACACGTCATCGGTTCGCGCTGCATCCTCGACGGCAGCAATCACACCCCACGCAAGGGCGTCGCTAAGCGCATTTTTCTTCTCCGGTCGATTGAGCGCGATGGTCCTCACGTGGCCCGCATCCGAGATTTTCACGATATCTGTCATTTCAGACCACCTTGGTAACGCTTTTTTTTATCGCGTCAGAGACTTAATCGGCAACTTTCGACGCCTGGTCGATCTCGACGGCAATCGACTCATCGTGGGCAGCCATCTCGTCCAGATTCACATCCGCGAACGGGAGCACTCCCATATCCGAATAGGCCTCCTGGATGCGTGGTCCCCACAAGCCGATGTCCTTGATAGCCGGCACAATACGGGTGAAGAGGGCCCCGCGGAATTCCTTCATGCCGGGAGAGTTCTCTTCCCATTCGATACATTCCTTGGTCGGCAGGCCGAGCCGCTCGTAGACGTCGCGCGAACTGAACCGATCGCGCATCGTGTAGCACGCCTCAACCACGAACTCTTCGCGCTCGTCGCGCTCCTTCTGGCTCAAATGCGGATAGTACTCGCGCAGCGCGAGCCGCCCGAACGCAACGTGGCGAGCCTCATCCTGCATCACGTACGCGTTCACTGCGGAGGCCAGTGAATTCTTTGCCATATCGCGGATACCGGCGAACGCCGCGAGCGCGAGTCCCTCGATAAGCACCTGCATCCCGAGGTAGGTCATATCCCACCGAGAATCGCGCAAGATTCCTTCGATCAGACTTTGGAGCGGCGGTACGATCGGGTAGGCGAGGTCGAATTTCTCGTGCAGCAGGCGCTTGTACACCTCGACGTGCCGCGCCTCATCCATCACCTGCGTCGCGGCATAGAACTTCGCCTCGACGTCGGGCACCTGCTGGACGATTTTCGCGGTGCAAATGAGAGCGCCCTGCTCTCCGTGCAGGAACTGCGAAAGGTCGTGAGCCTGCGAATGGCGCCGCAGGTCTGCACGCTCTTTGTTGGTCAGGCGTTCCCAAACCGGCGATCCAAAAATTGGGAGGTACTCGTCCGGCAGCTCTTGCGGATTTTCCGGATCAAGATCGAGCGACCAATCGATACGACTGCTGGCATTCCACTGCAGCTTCTTGCCCTTCTCGTAGAGTCGATGGAGCGAATCACTGCCGTCCTCGTACTCCCACTTGAAACAGCTCTCGAAGTTCTCGGGCACGAACCATTCAGTGCCCTCTATCGGCTTTGCGTAGCGGTTGACGGTCGTCATCGTTTGTCTCCTTGGACTTGAGCGCCTTCCAGATCAACCGCTTGTAACCCTTTTTGGCGGGCGTTCTCACGCTCGCGGTCGACTCGCGTCTTCAGCAGTTCGGTCGTGTTTTCCAATTCGCCGGGCGCCTCGTTCGCGATTTCCGGGCGCACTATCTCCAGGGGGTCGGTCAGATCGCCCACGTATCCCAGCGAAAATGCTCCCCTCGCATAGCCCATCAGGCGCAACAATTCGACCGGAAGCGTGCGTGCAATATCCAGTGGACACGCGAGGTATTGATTCTCTTCCTGCCGCAGCCACGAGAGATTGTAGATGAATTGAAGTCCTATGCGCGGCTTTGTCGAGCGGTTCGCTCCCGCACCGTGATATACGCTGCCGGTGTAACAGAGCACCGACCCTTTGCTCATCTCCGCGGGAAGCGTGTCCGATTGGGTGAATTGCAGTCTGTCGTCGAATCGATTGCTTCCGGGAATTACTCGAGTCGCTCCATTTTCGTCGGTGAAGTCTGTCATCGCCCAGATCGTGTTGAACTGAACTTCGTAGCCCTTCGGGAAGCTAAACAGATCGAACGCCCACTGATCGCGATGAATCGGCTGCGAGGGTTCGCCCGGACCCACTGAGATCACCTGCGTGAGATGTAGCTGATAGCTTGTGGCGTGGGCCAGGAACCGGCAGGCGGTGTCGATGGCAAGTGGGTGCATCACCAGCTTGCGGCATAGCGGCGAGCGCGCGATCAAGGCGCCTGTGCGGCGCGTGTTCAGTCCGTTGAAGCTGTCGGCGCATGGCTTTGTCTTTTCCATCCAGGGCCGCAGCTCTGCCATGAGTTCATCGACTTGAACAACGCTCAGCAGGTCGTCGACGATCGCCACGCCGTCGCGATTTAGAGTGTCGGCAACCTGCTGGCCAGTGATCGTATTGGGCAGATGGCAGATTTCCATCGTCATCTCCTGACGGGCCTCCGTATCGGTTTGCATTCGCGCACCCGGCTTGCCCGATTTCGACTTAAGTCGTTGCTTACCGATCGCTCGGCGATCAGCGCATGCACAACCAAATGAAGCCGACGGGCAAGATCCTCGAATTCCGCTTCGGGATGGGTGAGCCGTTCAATCTCGAACCCGCGCACGACATCGATAATAGTACGGGCGGCATCAATCGGGCGTGGCGCGCCGAGGGCTTCCAGGGATGCCGCAAGCCGCGCTTCCATCCATCGTTCATAGGCATTGAAGTCGCGGGCAATTTCCGGATCGCGCGCGGCGTAAAGGATCAGCTCGTATTCGACCTGGACCATTGCCGGATCGTCGGAGAATTCGCGACGCGCAATCTCGAGCACAAACTCGACGACGCCGGATGCACTCTGGGGCCGCTTTTCCCGCTCTAGATCCGACAGGAAGCGAGTCGCTTCCGACAGATAGAAATGAAACGCCTCGCGGATCAACTCGTCGCGCGAAGCGAAATAGTATGTGAGAGAGCTCAGGGGAACTTTTGCTACGGTCGCCACACAGCGAAAGGTAACGGCATCAGGACCGCCATCGCCGATAATCCGCAGCGCCGCCTCCAGAATGTCCAGCTGACGGTCGTTACTGGAGGGACGTCCGTCGATTTGACGCTTGAATAACATCTTGGACGTTTGTACCAAAATATGCGGTACATTTCAAACCGGGAGGATGTACTTTAGCGGCGGGCCGGCGCAAACGGAGAGCGACGCAATTGTAAGCTCCTGCACTGAGCCTGCGGGATGCAATACCAGCCCTTATTTCGGGCCCGGCGATCTCTCACATTTTATGATGAGACTTCGGTGCTCAATAGCGGCAACCTCGGCACTAGCGGCACCGCCACGTCAGGCGACTGCATCGCGCTGTCCGAAAACGCCAGGCCAACTGCCCTATCTTAACCAGGTCCAGGCGTCAGTACCGCACGCAGTCGGGATTTTGAGTAACCGCTCTGTTGGTCTCAGCCCTTCAGTGGGAGTTCTCGAAGTCGAGACCTAGCTCGGGATTTCGTACTTGTCCACCGCATGCGCGCGCCAGTAGGGGGGTTACTTCCTCGGCGAAGTACTGCATCTGATCCTCGATCTCCTTGCTCTGGAAACCGCCTTTCTCAAACCATGCGTTGAATGCGAAATCCTCGTAGCCGCAGCTTTCCTTGATTCGCATAATCTGCGCGGTCACTTTCGAAGGCGTCCCGAACAGCGCGACTTCTTTTTTCAGCAGCAGTGTGGGATCGACTTTTTTCGCCGGATCCAGTTTCTCCTCATCAGCATCCGCGAGTACCGATGCGAAGCCGAACGGCCCGTAGTAGTCCCATTGCACTTCGAGGGCTTCCTTGTATCGTTTCAGTTCGCGTTCGCGATCGTGGCCGGGAAGGACCATATGAATGTAGCGCCCGGTTAGAACGCCGCGACGCTTTTCCGCGTCCCATCCGTACTTGAGCCTTCCGCGACCGAGTCTGTCCGGCCATCCGGCTTTCTCCGCTTCACGATAGAAGGTCTCGACGTTCTTCTTGAGCCGCGAGTTGGGCTCGACGATGAAATATCCGTTGAGTCCGCGCTCCGCCGCCCATTTGATCGATCGCTCGGTCGTGAGCGGCTCCCACATCTGTGGATGCGGCCGCTGAATCGGTTGGGGAAAGACTTGCAGCTCCTTGAGCACCGTCGAGCTCTGCATCACGGGATTAGCGCCGCCGTAGGGATCGGGCGACCCGATGCTCAGCACTTCTTCGAGTTTGCGTCCCGCCTTGCCGGATTCGAAGTACGCGATCGTCTGCTGATGGTTCCATCGCGTGAATACGGGCGGAATCGTGAAGAACTGCCCATGATGCGAGAACGATGGCTGCGTCCACGCCTTCATGATGATCTCGTAAGCTTCCTGGTAGTACGCGCGATTGCGCTCCTGGTCCTGGATCGTCGCGAAGGGCCATCCGAAAACCTCGGCCTCACGCGGCTGATAGCCGCGACCAATTCCGAACTCGAGACGCCCATTGCTGATCACGTCGAGCATGGCGGCCTGCTCCGCAATTCGAATCGGATGCCACCACGTAACGATGTTGGCAGCCTGCCCCAGCCGAATCTGATGCGTGCGCGCTGCGATCGCAGTCTCCGCCAACAGCGGATTTGGACTGAACTCCGCGCCCTCGGGCTGGAAGTGATGCTCGGTCATGAAGAAGTAGTTAAAGCCAAGCTGGTCGGCGAGGATCCCTTGCCGCACTTGCCCAATCAATCCGCGCTGGCTGGATTCGTGGACTTCGGCGAGATTGCCGTCGTTGATCGCGACTCCCGACGAGGTCCGCACCACCGGGAGATCGGACGCACCGTTATGAAAAACTCCGATTTCGATCATATGCCCTCCGTGCCCGCTGCCAAGAGTCTAGTGCTGTACAGACGCCAATACGCTGCGGCGGCGCTCGAGTAGCAACTCGACATCGAACTTGAACATCTTCGCCGCATTGAGTCCGAGGATCTTCGCGCGCGCACCATCGCTGAGATGACCCATCTCGCGCTCGATTGCTTCCGCCGAGTGCGGCCAGGTTCCTTCGGCGTGCGGGTAGTCATTCGCCCACATGAAGTTGTCGACAAGGTTCCATTTCTCTGCGAGCTCCAGCCCGGCGCGATCCTCCTGAAAGGTCGCGGCCCCGTTGCTGCGGAAATATTCGCTCGGTAACTGCTTGAGCTTCGGATACGCCCATAGATGATGCTTTCGATAAGCCTCGTCCATCGCGTCGAGCGCCCACGGTACCCATCCGATGCCGCTCTCGACTGCGGCAAACCTGATCTTCGGAAATCTCTCGAGCACGCCGGAGCCGCACAAGCTCGCGACCGGCTCGATAGTTGGCGACAGCGAGTGCGATACGTAATTGATCACCGCGCCGCCTTCCTTGCGCGCCACGCGTGGATCGCGTCCGGTCGAAACATGGAACGTGATTGGCAGATCGCAGTCTTCGATCGCCGCCCACATCGGATCGTAGGCGGCCAGGTTGTAATTGGGATCGCGCGAGTCGTGACCGCCGAAGACCGGCTTGCACGGCAGCGTCAGGAACCGGAATCCGATTTTCGCCACCCGCTTGATTTCCTCGATCGCCAGCGAAACCTCCGACGTCATGATTGCCGCCGCCGGCGACATGAAGTCGTTGTACTCGCCGTACATCTCCCACGCGAAGTCGTTCCAGACGCGGCACTGAGCCATCCCGAACGCCGCGTCCTTGGTGGCGAACATCATCAAGCCCTTGTTCGGGAAGATGATCTCCGCATCGATGCCGTCGCGGACCTGATCCTGAATTCGCTCTTTCGGATCTGCTCCCACCCTGCCCCGCAGGCGGTCCTCGCTATTCTCGCGTGGAACGTCGCTGATCATGCGCGCGCGAACGCGCGATTTGCCGACACCCTCGGCGATGAACCACTTCTCACCTTTGGCATCGACTTCGACGTGCGGCAGACGGTCGCGAAACTTCAAATCGATCCGATCGCGCCACAAATTGCCGGGCTCGTTGGCGTGGCAGTCCGCCGAGACCATCAAGTACTTGTTCGGGTCCCCGGGTCTGGCAGTGCGTGGCCATCCTTGATGCCCGGGGGTCTCGACCCGATAGCGATTCTTCTCATCAACTTCGTTATGAGCTTGCTCCATGGATGATGACCTCGCACAAAGCTTTTGAAGAATTGGTTATCGATCTTTGACGCTAGACGAGGAGGCCCGTTGCGCGCAATCAATCGCCCGGCTTGTTTTAGAACGCATAGCCGTTGCCGACGACCGAAGATTCATCTCGAGGCTCAGTTGGGGTTAATTCACAGGCCTGTTATATCTGCGCTAATCTGGGAAGCTCATCGATATGAAGATTCGAGACCGGGCTCCGCTCGGCGTAACGGAGGAAAGTCATGCGAGAAGTCGTGATTGTAGAAGCAGGCCGGTCGCCGATTGGCAAAAAGAAAGGCGCTCTGTCGAGTGCGCATCCCACGGAAATGCTCGCCCAGGTGATGGCTGAGATCCTGAAGCGCGCGAAGGTCCCATCCGATGCGGTTGGCCAGGTGATCGGCGGATGCATCAACAAGGTCGGCGCGCAGGCGTTCAACGTGACCCGGACCGCGTGGCTCACCGGCGGCCTCTCACCCGACGTCGCATGCTCGACGGTCGATTCGCAGTGCGGCTCCAGCCAGTTTGCCGTAAACCTGGCGGCGAACATGATCTCGTCGGGCGCGGAGGATATCGTGCTGGCGTGCGGCGTCGAGAACATGAGCCTGTTACCGATCGGCTCGGACGCGATCGCGGGAGTGCAGGCGGGCATGGGCAAGCCGATCACGCGCAAGTATCGCGAGCACTTCGAGTTCACCAGCCAGTTTGAGGGCGCCGAGCGAATCGCCACCAAGTACGGGATTACGCGCGATGACACCGACGGCTTCGGCCTCGAATCACAGCTTCGCGCGGCGCGTGCGATTTCCGAGGGGCGATTCGACTCTCAGCTCGTGCCCGTCGAAGTTCCGGTCATCCAGGAAGGCGGAGAGCGTACCAGCGAGACGCGCATCGTGACGCGCGACGAGGTTCCGCGGAAGACCAGTCGCGAGGCGCTCGCCGCACTTAAGCCGGTTGCCCGTCCTGACGGGATCCACACCGCAGGTTCATCCTCGCAGGTGGCGGATGGCGCGGCTGCCGTGTTGCTGATGACAGCGGAGAAAGCGCGCGAACTGGGCTGCCGCCCGCGCGCACGAGTGGTCGAAACGTGTTTGGTTGGATGCGATCCGGTGCTGATGCTCGAAGGGCCGATTCCGGCCACGCGCAAGGTGCTCAAGAGAGCGGGTCTCAACATCGCCGATATCGACGTGGTTGAGATCAACGAGGCGTTCGCCTCGGTGGTGCTGAGCTGGGCGAAAACGCTGGAAGCCGACATGAAGCGGGTAAATCCGAACGGCGGCGCGATCGCACTCGGGCACCCGCTCGGAGCAACCGGATGTGGGCTGGTGACCAAGGCGCTCAACGAGCTCGAGCGCATCGCCGGTAAGCGCGCGATCATTACGATGTGCTGCGGCGGCGGTCTGGGCACGGGTACCCTGATCGAGCGCGTTTAGAAGTGCAACTACGACGCCGGCATCGAACATCCATGCCGGTTTGAACTGACTCAAACGTCGGACTAAGTTGCACTCTGATGGCTCGCCCAGGCTGACTTTTAGTTGGAGAAGCGGAGATGCAGTTTGGGTTCTTCGACTGGATCGACACGCGGCCAGCGCCGCTTTCCGAGATCTATGAAGATCGCCTCAAGCTGATCGAATTCGCCGACCGCGCTGGCTTCTACTGCTACCATCTCGCCGAACATCATTTCGGCCCGATCAGCAACGTGCCCTCGCCAGGACTTTTCCTGTCTGCCCTGGCGCAACGCACCCGCCGGATCCATTTCGGACCGCTCTGCTACATGCTCCCGCTCTATACGCCGGCGCGGCTGATCGAAGAGATCTGCATGCTTGACCATTTGAGCGGCGGACGGCTGGAAGTTGGCGTCGGGCGCGGCATCGTGCCGTTCGAGCTGGCGTTCGCTGGAGTTGATCCCAACCAGGCGAAGACCATGTTCGAGGAATCGCTCGAGACGATCGTCGCCGGACTGACGCACGACACGCTTACCCACGACGGCGAGTTCTATCACTACCGCGACGTGCCGATGCAGATGCGTCCGCTGCAGAAGCCGCATCCGCCATTCTGGTATCCCACTCACGCGCCGGAGAGTGTCGCGACGATCGCAGCACGTGGCATGAACGTCATCTCGGTCGGGCCTGACGAGCGGATTCGCGAGCTCGCCGAGATCTACCGCGAGCAATGGGAGAAGCATCGCAACGATCCCGACCGCCTCAACACGCAAGTCGCGACTCCATTCTTCGGCGTGACGAAGCAGGTATTCATCGCTGACAGCGATTCCGAGGCGGAGCGCATCGCTCGGCCCGCGTATGGGGCGTGGCGGCTGAACATCACGGCCCTCTTCCGCCGTGTGCTCGGCGCCAGTGAGCCCCCGCCGGGCGGCATGTTCGGGGACTACGACTCGGCGATTGGCGGCGGAGGCGGACTGCTCGTGGGGTCAGCACAGACGGTAGGGGAAAAGCTTCAACAGACCGCGGCGACCAGCGGCGCCAACTATATGATGTGCTCGTTCCACTGGGGATCGCTTACTCACGCCGAGGCGTTGCGGTCTCTGGAATTGTTCGCGACCGAGATCATGCCGAAGGTGGCGCAGGCCGCCCGCTGAGTCTTTTTCGGCTCGAACGGGGTCAGCGAGCCCGGTTCATTCCGCGCCGATCCCGATCAGATTGCGTGAGGCATACTCCAAAAAACTGAACAGTTTCGACTCCGACTTTTACTCGCCGAACCGTTCCAGGCGGCTCCAATGATATTGATCTCGCCACGTACCGCTCGATTATAATGCTAATACGAATTGAGCAGCACTAACCGCGCGCCAACACCAAGTGAACGATGCGGGAACAGTGGCGATCAGAAGCTGGGAGGGGGAGTCGAAATGGAATTTTCAGTCGTACGGTCTCGCACCTACTTGGGGGTGTTTGTCCTGTCACTCTTTTCGATTCTGCTGGGCAGCGAACCTATAGCAAGCGCGAGTACCAATCGTTTAGCCGAGGCTCGGCCTGCGACGTTTCGCATCCCAGGCCACGTGCTGCCCGCGCTGGTGAAGGCGACCATTGTTCCTTCGGACGTCACTAGCAAAACCAAGCGGCTCACGCTGACGCTGGTGCTCAAGCGCGACGACCAGTCCGGCTTCGATCATTTCCTGCACGAACTCTATGATCCGCATTCAAGTAATTTCCACAAATTTCTGACCCAGCGGCAAATTGCCGATCGCTTCGGCCCGAGCCGCGCCGATTACAAATTAGTCCTGCGCTGGATGAGGTCGAATGGATTCAGGCTCGAGCGCGGCTCGAAGAGTCGCTTGACGATCACGATGCGCGGCACGCGAGCGCAGGCAGAGAGGGCGTTCGACGTGCGCATCGCGGATTATCGCATCGGCGACAGAACCTTCCATGCTAACGACGGCGATCCTGCGTTGCCGCTGCAGTTGGCGTCGCGAGTGCAATCGATTACTGGGTTGTCAAATCTCGCGATCCCGTCCCGATCGGGGCCGGACTCC
>Ga0210391_10000579_pt1 | contig 37252 bp, 26 predicted proteins | sample IncBWC12OmetaG_FD_160573 | JGI IMG/M metagenome (GOLD analysis project Ga0210391, IMG submission 160573) | Forest soil microbial communities from Barre Woods Harvard Forest LTER site, Petersham, Massachusetts, United States - Inc-BW-C-12-O ...
GGCGATTTCAACGCGCAGCCACCGTATTTGCCGATGGACGATTTTTACACTCCCTTGCACGGATTCATTAATTCGACCGCGGACGCGGAGAAAGCTGTGCATTTGCAGCTCAAGTATGGAGCGAGGGTGATTAAGGTTATGGCTTCGGGTGGAGTACTTTCACCGCTGGATTCGCCGACTTCGGAACAGCTATCGCCGGAGGAATTGAAAGTGATTGTCGAGCAGGCGCACATGGCGCACGTGAAGGTAGGGTCGCACGCGGAGAATATACGCAGTATTCGTGCTTCGCTTGAAGCGGGCGTGGACTCGATCGAGCATGGATCGGAGATGGATCAGGCTTCGGCGGACTTCATGAAGAGTCACGGGGTGGTGTTTGTTCCGACTGTCTTCGTGGTGGAAGAGAGCGTGGCGAACGGAGTGAAAATGCATTTTCCGGAGTATGTCATCACGAAGGTGAATGCGCTGGCGAAGACTCACTTTCCGAGCTTCAAGCTCGCGCTGCAGTCTGGCGTGACGATTGCGGCTGGATCCGACCATTCGTACGGGCCGGGAACTGGAACGGTGCGCGACGAGATGATCTCGGAAGTGAAATACGGAATGACGCCGCAGCAGGCGTTGGTTTCCGGGACGAAAACGAGCGCGACTTTGCTAGGGCTCGAACAGTTGGGAACGATTGAAACTGGGAAGGAAGGGGATCTTGTGGCGGTCGAGGGTGACCCTTTGAGCGACATTCATGCGCTGGAAAAGGTGCGGGCGGTGGTTTTTCAAGGGAAGAGCGTGGCGCCTGCTAACAGGCAATAGGAAAATTTGAAGAATTCCTACAGGCTCGGGCGGCAGGAGCCCAAAGTTGTTTCTCGTAGGGTTGGCTTCACCGGGCGGGGCAAGCCCCGCCCCTACAAACATCATGCGCACGGCCGCGAATATGGCGTGTTGCTTCGGAGGGTGGGGGGAAGTAAACTTTTTGTGACGGAAATATCGAAGGCGATGGAGTTCGCCTAAACCGGGCTTGCGCAGAGCGCTGGCTCTGATGACTCCTGGCAGCCACTGGGCTCCAGGAGTTTTTTTGTTGCGGGGCGCGGTTGCCGCCGGATTGGAGAACTATTGCGCATTCTATTGATTGCGATTTTTGGAGCCGTCGGGACGCTGGCTCGTTATGGGCTGCAGGGTTTTGTACAGACACGGGCTGGAAGCACGTTTCCGCACGGGACGCTAGTCGTTAATCTCACCGGTTGTTTTTTTCTTGGATTAATCGGGCAATTCACGCTGAACCGCATGGTGATTTCGCCGGACTGGCGCATGGCGATCGCGATCGGTTTCTTTGGCGGTTACACAACGTTTTCGAGCTTTGGGTGGGAGACGGCCAAGATGTTGGAAGATGGCGAATGGCTGCGCGCCACAACTTACGTCGCCGCTAGCGTGATTGCGGGGTTGGTTTTGTCCGTTGCAGGGATTCGGCTGGCGAATCGGTTCTAGGAGCCGCAATGACACACGAAAAATTCGAAGGCGAGCGCACGTTGATGCGCATACACATCGGTGAATCGGACAAATGGCACAGCAAACCTCTGCACGACGCGATCGTGGAACTCCTGCGCAAAGAGGGCTTTTCCGGCGCGACGGTATTGCGAGGCGTGGCAGGCTATGGCGGCTCGAGCGTGTATCACACGGACAAGCTGCTGCGCATGTCGCAGGATTTGCCAATCATTGTCGAAGTGATCGAATCGACGGAACGCATCGAGGCAATTCTTCCGCGTCTGGACGAGATGGTCGAGGGTGGATTGATCACCCTCGAAAAAGTGCGTGTAATTCTGTATCGCGCCGCCAAGAAATAAGCGGACTTTATCGACTGGTTTGCGGGGCTGGAATATCGTGCGATTTTTCTGCCAGCCGCAACACAATTTTCTCTGCATTGCGAAGACTCGACTGTAAACTCTCCTTTTCATGGCCGCAGACTCACAAAGCAAATCCTGGCTGAACCGCACAGTCCTCGGGGTGGGCCTTACCAGCCTTTTTAGCGACTGGAGCCACGAGACTGCTACGGCGATCCTGCCAGCTTTTCTTGCGGCTATTGGAGCGGGACCTGCATGGCTCGGCTTGATCGAAGGTCTTGCCGATGGGCTCTCCAGTTTCACGAAGCTTGCCGCGGGTTATTTCACAGACCGCCTGAAGCACCGTAAGCCGCTCGCCATTTTCGGCTATGCCGTTACAGCGCTCTCAACGGCTTCTTTTGCTTTCGCTACACACGCGTATCAAGTACTACTTGGGCGGACGGCGGCGTGGCTCGGCCGCGGCGTACGTTCACCGGCCAAGAAGGCACTGCTTGCGGCGGATGTCTCGCCGAATGCTTATGGGCGCGCTTTCGGGCTTGAACGGCTCATGGATACAGTGGGAGCGATTGCAGGACCACTGACAGCGCTTTGGCTTCTGGAAAAGACTGGGCACAACTATCAAAGAGTTTTTCTGTGGACGCTTGTGCCTGGTCTGGTTGCCGTAGCTTCCTTCTGGTTGCTGGTGCGGGAGCGCCCGATTGCTTCGAAACCGAAGCGATCGTTCTTAACGGGAGTTCGCGATTTGCCCGGCTCGTTCAGGCGTTTTCTTTTGGGAGTCGGCGTGTTTGGCGCGGGCGATTTTTCACATACGCTACTCATTCTCTATGCTTCGCGCATGCTCGCGCCCAAGTACGGTCTCGCGCGCGCGGCGAGCATCGCGGTCTTACTCTACACAGTGCACAATGTGTTTTCCGCGGGGTCCGCTTACGCGAGCGGCTGGCTGAGCGATCATATTCCACAACGCAAGATTGTGCTTGCCGGAGGATACGCACTGGCCGGAATCACGGCGATCCTGCTTTGTACTGGGACGCATTCGCTGTGGCTGCTCGGCGTAATTTTCGTTTTGGCGGGGCTCTACGTGGGCACGGAAGATGCGCTCGAAGATTCCGTCGCGGCGGAGCTTGTGCCGAAGGAACAGCACGGCATGGCGTTCGGGACACTCGCAGCGGTGAATGCTGTCGGTGATTTTCTCTCAAGCATTCTTGTGGGATTCCTTTGGAGCTCGGTTTCTGTGCAAGCCGCTTTTGCTACTTCTACGGTTCTGTTTTTTGCGGGCGCGATACTCATCCTTCGGCTGCGGCGTTAAAGAATTCGCTCAGGCGAATTGGGAATGCACGCGGATTATTCGTGAGGAGGCAGCGGTTCCGGCCATTGCATCACGCCGACCTTGCCGCCGGGATCCAACTGAATCGCCGGAGCGTAAAGTCCAAGCAATTCACGGCGCCACCACAAGCCGCGCTCCCGCTTTTCTGCCATCGAGGTGAACCAGTATTGCCAGAGTACGGCGCGGACCTGGCGAGGCGGTCCGTTCGGAAAAGGATTTGAGGCGAACAGCGCGAGCACATCAGGCTCGTTCGAAAGAAGACGCCACTCTGTGCGGAAGACGAGCGGATTGTCTCGCCACTCGCCGAGCGACGCGAACCACAAGTTCCAATCGAATCGCGGTTGATAGGGCGCATAGATGCGTGGCGGCTTGTCCAGTTCCTGAGGTTTGTGACGGAAAGAATAGGCAGTCCAGGTTTGCCCATCGTTGGAGCCTTGGAATTCGATTTCATAGCGGCCGCGGGTCATCCTTTCGAAAAGTCCATAGCGGTTGGCGATTCGAAAAGGCTCGAGCAGGGCCACCGGCGAAGTTGGTAGCGGCGCGGGGGTGATCATCCACACCATTTGCACGGTAGTGGCGTAGAAGATCCACGTCAGCAACACTGCAGTTACAGCTACTTGCAGCGGAGCAATCAAAGAGCGAACGTTCTGCCACAGATCGCGAGGAGCGCCTTTCTTCGGCGGAGCTTCGTCTGTTGACGGAGTCGATGGCTGAGCCAAAATTGAGAGTTGGTCGGCAGCAAGCGGAGCGGGCTCAGTGGGAAGAGCCATTGAGCGCTCGAGTAATGACTTAGTCCATTTGACGGGGAAAAATCTCGTCAGGAAGCGGTCGTCGAGCAGAAGAAACGCCAGGGTGAGAACGAGATAGTTCAGAAAAGTGTAATTGGCCGTAAGAATGATGCCGATTTGCCACGGCGTGACGATGAAGAAAATCGCGATGCGAAACGGCCGCGGCAGAAACGCTGCCCAAATCAAGACAAGTTCGAGCCCGAGCGTGAAGAATGCTGTGGCGGCGTGAAACCAGTGGGGCAAATGTTGGGCGTACCAGCCAATCCAAGTTGGCAGCGGCCCGTTCTGATAATACTCGTCCAACGCGGTGAAATTCCGCCACTCGGGATCACCGCCCGCAACTTTTCCGATGCCGGATTCGAAGTAGATGCGGAACCATTCCCAAAGAAGCAGATAAACAGCGGCGCGGATGGGGGGGCGGTGCTCTCCAAACCCCGGACGAAATCCGCCCGGTGCAAGGAAGAGCGAGAGGAAACCGGCTTCGAGCAGCATTCCATCGGACTGGTATCCCGAGAACTCTCCCGCGGCGCTTACGAACGAAAGAAAACAAACAAAACAGACGGCGAGCATGAGACGCGGCCAAATATTGAAAACGAGCAGGACGGCGGAGACCGTGCCGACCCAGCAAAGCACCATAAGCATGTGCGAGCCGCTTGAAAACCACAAAACGGTTGGCACGTACCAAAACCGGGCGTGGCCAACTTGCTCCGCTACGCTTTTCAGATATTCGCTAGCGGGAAGAATACCTTGGGAACCGATGAGACCGCGAATTTGAAAAACGAGCGAGAAAAATGCGGAAAAATAGATGGCACCAAGAGCACGCAGGAAAATCCAGCAGGACAGGAAACGATCCGAGGGGCCGTTTCGCGAATCGAAGAGCCAGCGAATGACGGACGAAGGAGTCCATTTCATAGTTGCGGGACATTATACCGGGGCGGCGACGTGGACAAACTGGTTCAGAGTTTATTGCCGGCATTCTTTTGTGGAGTGGAGGGCTGCTCGACGTGCAAGGCGCAGGTGCCATCCCCGCAAAGCTCGCGATTCCAACGATAGCGATTGCGGGCGACCCATGCGTAAAAATGTTGCGCAACAAAGTGAATCCCGGGCACGAGAAGTAGCCAGGCGATTAGCTTCCAGCCGGGCAGTGACAGCCCAACGCGCGCCCATGCGTCTATGCCCGAGTAAACGCGCCCATGCGGATCAACGGCTTGCATGAGGCGCATGGCTTCGTCGAGATTTATCTGAGGAAAGCGGGCAGGCACACTTGCGTCGTGGAGATCGAGGAGTTCGATACGGCCGCGAGGATCCATGCGCCGTATGCGGGCAACACTGGCGCGGCACAAGTTGCAGGCTCCATCGTAAAGCACGGTAAGTTCGGCCACGATTCTCCTTGCAAGTGCTTCGGCCTTCTGGACCCAGAGCGGCGTACTTTACGGCAGCCAGCGGCGCTAGCCCTGGATTTCATTCTAGCAAGCATTGCGCGAGGGCTTCAGATCGCCGTTACGCATGCGAGCATGCTCTTCGGAGTGCCTTCGCCCAGAGGAACAACCCACAGTTCTCAGTTGCAGCGGCTACGACTGCGTGCTAGCCTTGGCGAACAAAAGGCGAATTGAAGGAGGCTTTCACGATGTCCCATTCCCTTGCCGTGCGGGCTGCGGCCTTTGGGTCGCTCGAACCACCGGCTGGCTCGTCGCTAACACGCGTGCGTGAAGTGCTCGACTCATTGGCGGCGCGCGACGTCAGTGGAGATGTGCTTACAGCGATACGCTATTTCCCCGCGCGCGAGGCGCAATGGGCCGAGTATCCCGCGTGGGTTCACGCGGATCTTGCCGCTGCGTACGCAGCCAAAGGCATTCGTCAGCTGTATACGCATCAGGCCATCGCTGCAGAAGCTGTCCATGCCGGCAAAAACGTGGTCGTGGTTACTCCAACCGCCTCCGGAAAAACTCTTTGCTACAACTTGCCAATCTTGAATTCCATTCTTGAAAACCCCGATACTCGTGCTTTGTACCTCTTCCCCACCAAAGCCCTGGCACAAGATCAGCTAGCGGAACTGTACGATCTTAACCAGCGTCTCAATAACCGCTTCGGAGTTTTCACGTATGACGGAGACACGCCCGCCGACGCGCGCAGGGCCATCCGCGAAAAAGGTCATGTGGTGCTGACTAATCCGGACATGCTGCACACGGGTATTCTGCCGCATCACACACGTTGGACGCAGCTATTCGAGAACCTTCGATACATCGTGATCGACGAGCTTCATACGTACCGCGGGGTTTTTGGCAGCCATCTTTGCAATGTGCTGCGGCGGCTGCGACGCATTGCGAATTTTTATGGGAGCGATCCGCAGTTCATCTGTTGCTCGGCGACGATTGCGAATCCTGGTGAACTTGCTACTCGGCTGCTCGAAAAAGAAGTGGATGTGCTCGACGCCAACGGTGCGCCGGCTGGCGAAAAGACTTTCGTCTTTTACAATCCGCCGGTGGTGAATCGAGCACTCGGAATTCGCCGCAGCTATATCAACGAAACTTCACGAGTCGCGCAGGAGTTCTTGAAGCACGACCTGCAAACGATGGTTTTCGCAAATTCGCGGCTGCAGACAGAGATTCTGCTGACCTATCTCCAGCAGGCAAATCCTCGGCCGCCAGGCAAGCAGGATACGATTCGCGGTTACCGAGGCGGCTATTTGCCGAACGAGCGTCGTGAAATCGAACGCGGTTTGCGCGACGGGCGGATTCGCGGCGTGGTATCGACGAGCGCGCTGGAACTCGGGATCGACGTCGGATCGCTCGACACCGTAGTGATGGCGGGCTACCCAGGATCGATCGCCGGAACCTGGCAGCGTGCAGGGCGCGCTGGACGCCGCAACGGAAGCTCCTGCGCCGTGATGGTGGCTTCTTCTTCGCCGCTGGATCAATACATCGTCCGGCATCCGGACTACTTTTTTGGAAACACGCCGGAGCATGCCTTCATCCAGCCGGATAATCTCGAGATTCTCATTAATCATCTGAAATGCGCAACATTCGAATTGCCTATTGCGCCCAGTGAGAGATTCGGCGAAGTCGACGTTCCGGACCTCTGCGCACGCCTGGCCGAAGCCGGCTATCTGCATCTGTCTGGAGATCACTATCACTGGACGCACGAAGCGTATCCAGCCGACACGATCAGTCTCCGTTCGATCAGCAGCGACAATTTCATAATTATCGATGTCACTGGCGCGGCTAATGTCATTGGTGAAGTGGATTTCCCTAGCGCACTCGTCTTTCTTCATGAAAAAGCGATCTACCTTCACGGAGGACGGCAGTACCACGTCGAACATCTCGATTTCAAAGAGCGAAAGGCTTACGTCAAACAGGTGGACGTCGACTACTACACTGACGCCGTCCGCTACACGCAGGTACGTGTGCTCGAGGAAACTCAGACGAGCGCAGCTTCCGCGAATTCTCATTCTCACGGCGACGTTTTCGTCCGCTCGCAAGTGGTTGGCTTCAAGAAAATAAAATTTTTTACCAACGAAAACATCGGCGACGGCAAGCTCGAGCTCCCGGAAAACGAAATGCACACGACGTCGTACTGGATCACGCTGGAGAGGCCACTGCTCGAATCACTTCCTTTCAGCGTGAGCGAGCGGCAGAGCGGCATGTTTGGGCTGCTGCATGCGCTGGCATCAGTTGCGGCATTGCTGCTCATGTGCGACGGGCGGGATCTTGGGACGGCGATTGGTGAGCGTCCGCCTGCTCCTGATTCCAGCACCGCGATTGTAGGAGCGCAGCATGCTGCGCCACTACAAAGTCAGGGCGGTGGGGCGAGCGACGATTTCGCGCCCTCGCGCCTTAGAGATGCATCGTCGTCCAAATTAAGAGAATTCTTCGAGCCCAACCTTTATCTTTACGACGCGTATCCCGGAGGCATCGGCTTCTCCGAGCCGCTCTATCGGACGCACGAGCTTCTTATCTACAAAACGCGCGAACTGATCTCCTCCTGCGTGTGCGATGAAGGCTGCCCTTCCTGCGTTGGTCCCGCAGGCGATCTTGCCCCACGGGTCAAAGGAGCCGCGTTGGCCATTCTTGACAGGTTGTGTGGCTAGATGGCTGCTTCTGCTGACAAATTCTCCCGCCTCGCTGCGCTCAGGCCCACGCGACCTGTTTCGTCCCATCCTCCAACTCTGCGCGAGCCCGATCAGGAAGATGCCATTGCTCGTCTGATTGGCGCTGGTGTGGCTCGAAATCATTTTGGCGAACACCTTGTCTTGCGCAACTGGTTCTCCACGCCTGAGTTTGCCGAGCCATCGTCTGTCGCCCTCGAACTTCTTTCCCGTACGCGTGACGCCGAGATCTCTCGCCGCACACGCGCCGCTTTGGCGGATCCATCCAAGTGGCTCTTCCTCGACACGGAGACGACCGGTCTGGCTGGCGGCACAGGAACCTACGCGTTTCTCATCGGGCTCGCCTGGTGGGACGCCGGCGCACTTCAGGTTGAACAACTCTTTATGCGGGATTTTACAGAAGAGTATTCTCTCCTTCACGAGCTTGCCGCGCGTGTCGCGGAGCGTCCCGTTCTTGTCACCTTCAATGGGAAGACGTTCGACTGGCCGCTTCTGGATAGCCGCTTCACCATGACGCGCACGATTTCCACACCACGACTGGCCGCGCATCTCGATCTTTTGCATCCCGCGCGTGCGCTTTGGAAACTTCGTCTCGGCTCAGTTCGGTTGGTCGATTTGGAGCGCCACGTCCTTGATGCTCCTCGCCTCGGCTGGCATCGCGAAGAAGACATCGCCTCGTCCCTTATCCCGCAATATTACTTCGACTATCTTCGCGGGGGCTCTGCGGATCCACTTATAGGGGTCTTGCGCCACAATCAAATGGATCTGCGCGGCCTCGCAGCGCTCTTCGGCAAGATCAATACACTTCTCACTTCTCAAAAAGCGGAGCGCAATGGAGTGGACAGCCTCGATCTCTTCGGCCTCTCGCGATTCTTCGAGCGCCGCGGCGATTCCGATCGCGCCCACGTCGCTTGTTCGCAGGCGCTCGATCTTGGCCTTCCCGCGGAATTCCGCCCGCCCGCTCATCGTGATCTCGCGCTGCTCGCTAAACGCCGGGGCGACCACGCCGCCGCAAGCGAACTCTGGCTTGAACTCGTCGCCGATCCGCAGGATGGTGTGCTGGCTTGTGAACAACTGGCCATACATTACGAACGGCGCGCCAAGGATCCCGTCCGAGCAACGGAATTTGCACGCCTCGGTTTGGCCAAGCTCCAGCGCCTGCGCGCAAATATGCGAGATCCCTACGCCGCAGCCCGCGCGACGCGCCTCGCTGAAAAATTGTTAGTTCGAATCAACCGCCTGGAAGGTAAGACAAAAAGGAAGTCTGTGGATTATACAGCGCCGGGCTTGTCTCTCTCTTAAAGTCCTCAGCCACGTAGAGTTCAGTGAGCAGCGGCAATCGCCTTGGACGCCGCGGGCGCAGCGGACCAGCCGACCATCTCATTGATGCCATCAAATACAGTCCGGTTCGTGCCTTCCACGCTGATGCAGTCCGTTCCCACGCAGCGCAAGAAGACTCCACCGTCCGTCGTATCAAAAGAAAGAAAATTCGGCAGACGAGACTCGTTCTGGCGTGCACCATACTTCTTCTCTAGCGCCCCGGAGTACAGCCCAAAAAACTTAGCGGCATGTTCGTCACTGTCCAGGTGTAGCCGCGCAATCAAAATCAGCCGCTTGGTTTGCTTCTGTTCGTAAAGTGCATAGAGGTCCCCGTCCCACGCCGCAGCAAGCGGCTTAGCTGTCTTCTCGCCCAGAAACTGTTTGAGTATTTCCATCCAGCCAAACTCGCCCATCACGTTCTCATCGATTTTGGTCCAATCCACGCCAACCAACTTTTGGAAAGAAGGAATCGTGACCGCAGCGGGAATTTTCGCCGATTTGTAAACGTCGGGATGCATGATTTGCTGTGTAGAAACCGGCGGTTTGGCGAACACAGCCGACAATCCATTCCACCCTGAAGGCTTTAAGATCGCCGTGGAAAACGTCAATCCTCCAAAATAGGGAAAGATCATGGCGTCTTTCAGAAACTGCGGCGCTTCCTGCAGCTTGGGTGATTTGGACATATCGCCGGCAAACAAGGAAGGATCAATAGCGGGTAAATCCTCGACTGAATGCCCCGTGCCTTTCAGAAGATAATCGATCATGGCGGCCATGGCGCTGCCTTCGAGGACGGATTCGCGCGCCAGTTCGGCGTCGTCGTTCGGGCGCGCCGCTTTCACCCACGCCTCTATCTGAAAGTGCTGATCTTGCAGCGCGTGAGTCAACTCGTGGGCCATAACCATGCGCTGGTCATCTATCGGAATCCAATCTGCGATATAGAATTCGCGCGCTTTTGGATCGTAAAGACCCGCGATCTGTTCGGTAAGCAGATCAACCATAAAATCATCCAAAGCAAAGCCCTTAGGGATGAGTCCAAAGGCTTCGGCGCTTCGTGCCTCCGCATAGCGCTCTGCCGGATTTTTCTCTTCATCCATCTCCCGCAGGACATAGGCGCGTATCTCGTCTCGTGATCGCAAGGTTTTCTTAACGGGTGTGAGCTGTTTAAGCCCGGTGATCAGGCTCACTTGTTGCAATACTTCATCCGCCGTTGCAGCAAACTCAGAGCTATTCACTTTCGGCTGAGTTGCTGCGGGGGGAACCGTTGTTGCTTGTTGTGCGCGAAACGTGCTTCCACCAGCGCAGCACAAAACGACTACCAGGAGCGCATAAAGACGGGGAATGATTCTCTTGATCGATGGAAGCATAGTCTTTGCAGAATAACAGATAAGTCTTGCGGACAGCCGCAGCCAACGAAACTCGGGACGCCTTATAGAAAACGCTCTCTCCCTCTTTCCTGCGAGGACGGCCGCTAATTCAGCTGCTCGATGATTCGCAAAAGCCGCCTACTTAGCGCAAGCACCTAAAAAGAAGGGGGATAGCTGCGCAGCACGCTGAAATCGTCTCAAGCAATTCTTGCTGGCGCGGACAGGAACTTTTCCAAAGAAATTCACAGCCTAATGTTCTGAATTCTTAACAGAATGGTAATTCTGTTATACTCTGCAACCTGTCTCGTAGCGCTCTTTCCCGAGGAAAATATGCTCCCCGGACTTCGTTTGCGGCAATCGCGTGAACGGCTCGGTTTAACTTATCGAGATGTCGAACGTGCCAGTTTTGAATTAGCAGCGCGCCGCGGCCGTCCTGAGCTGATTCTTCATATTAGCCGCTTGGCGGATATTGAAAATCGCGGGGTCGTCCCGGGCCTGCACAAACTTTATACGCTCGCCGCGGTCTACCACTTGAATCCGCTCGAGATATTTCGATGGTATGACGTTCCTATTGAAGATTGTTTTCCCGATGGCGGCGCCTTTCATGCCCCGCTTACGCATCTTGCCGCTCCTCCGGTCTCGCTTAAGACTCCGCTCCGGTTTGATCCTGCATTCGATCCGAAGCGAACGGAACTACTTTCCCGAATGGTCGAGAAATGGGGGAGTCTGGAAGGCGTGCTTACCAATGGCAACGCCCGCCATCGTTATGGGTACATTGGTCTTTCGGACCGGCGCATGGTGCCTCTGCTTCGCCCCGGCAGCGTCGTTCTAGTGGATGTGGCCGCTAGCCGTATCCAGGACGACGATTGGGCCAATGAATATGACCGTCCCATGTATTTTGTGGAGTTGCGCGAGGGTTATCGATGCGGATGGTTTCAGCAGGACGGTGCGCGCCTGCTCATGCAGCCCCATCCTCTATCTCGCTGTGTGCCGGAGGTTTGGCGCCTGCCGGAAGAAGCCGAAGTGGTCGGCCGCGTGGTGGGAGTCGTTACAAGGCTGAATGAACCTTGGAGCATTCTTTCTGAAGAAGCTCCAGCAGTACGCGGAGATTCGAACAGAAAAGCTCCTTGAGATAGCCGGGGGCGCGCTCCGGAATTAAGACGCGGTAAGCCTCCAGCCGTCGCCAATGAGCCACCGTCGAGCTTAAATCACCCGGCATTCGCTCCAAGCATTCCTTTAAGTCTGCTTCCTGCCTAACCAGCGGAGTCTCAAGAACCCGTTCGAAGATTTGCTCATGGCATAATTCCAGTGATTGTTGCACCGCTTCGTCTGGATACAAGGCCGCGAGTCCGGCATGCTCGTATTTTCCGCTGGAGAGATCGCGCAACGAGGCCATATAGGTAAGCCTGCCGAATTCCCCTGGAATTCCCGCCAGAGTGGTCAGCGTGAAATTCTGAATGATGCGCCGGTTTTGCTGAAGCTGCGTAATCGTTTTCATCTAGTGCGCCGTTCCGCAGACGGAACGTTTTAAACCATCATCCTCAGCTCTTCCGATTCTTCTTCAAGGTTGCTGCCAGGAGGTTTCAACCTTGAAAACAAATATCTCAATACGGCTGTCATTGCTTGCCTTTGCGATCTCGATCGTACTCCCCATTAACAGTTCGGTCAACAATTTGTTCAGTAACCGCCAAGCCCGGGTTTCTGCCGCTAAACTGAGCGGGTCACCGCTCCCGACACCTACTCCACCTCGGTTGAGCCTCGTCGCTGTCAGTGGGTCACCTCTTCCAACTCCTACGCCGCCCGGCTTGAGCCTCATCGCAGCGAGTGGCTCACCTCTCCCAACCCCCACGCCGCCGGGCTTGAGCCTTATCGCTGTGAGTGGCTCACCTCTTCCGACTCCTACGCCGCCTGGGTTGGCCTCGTAATCGCGGAGGCTTGATCTCTTCTCTCTAAACTTTCTCGCGACGGATGTCCCAGACGATGAGAAGCCCGATAGCTCCCCAATTCGCATTTGTCGCCGAAGGCGAATTGCGGAGCTTCATTTCTAAGAAGTTTCTAATATGCGCTGCGCTCGTCCAACCTCACACACAAGAAGAACCATGCTGTCTATCCGTTCTCCGCCTAAACTTTGATCGCAACTAAGAGCTCGTCGTCCCGCGAATAAATTACGTCGTCCCGGGCGCGATCACACTTTAGTGTTGCCACATTTCCAACTATCAATCAATACCCAATAAATACGACTTGATTGTTTACCGGCCAGTTAAGACATGCTAGGATTCAACCGCCATGGGTCTTTTCCCTCTCCCGGTGCTATGGTTGTGGGCCTTTAGCGCCCTCGCACAACTGTTCGTACTGGCCCTACTCTTCCTCAAGGGGAATTTCAGGAAGTTGCCATATTTTACCTTCTACGTTGCGCTGAATATTTGCCAGGCTGGATTCCTGGTATTCGTGTATACGCATGCGTGGAGCAATCCCAGTTCGCGTGACACTCTCGCTTGGACGTCGGAATGCATCACTCTGGTCATACAGGCGCTGGCCACAACAGAAATTCTCGAGATTACGCTTAGACCGTACCAAGGCATTTGGGGGCTTGGATGGCGCGCCTTGACAGTCACCTCGGGGACCGTCGTCCTTCTCGTCGTGCTGGCAGCTCGCGGCCATTGGGCTTTTGCTCGCTGGTTCGAACTCGATCGCGGCTATCATCTCACTTTTGCGACTGCTCTCATCGCCTGTCTGCTTCTCGTTCGTTACTACTCGATTCCTGTCCCGCCCGCCTACAAAATGTTACTTAGTGGATTTTGTTTTTATTCCTGCAGCGAAATTATCGTCAATACGTTGCTTCAGGCCTACTTCAAAAAAGATTTTTTCCTGCACCAGGCGGCATGGCAACTTTTGACCATGTCGTGCTTTATAGTCACCCTAGTCGTTTGGGCGGTCGCGCTCTGGAAGCCCTTGCCCGTTGAGGACCGTAAACCAGCTTCTCCTTCGGATGCCGATTATCAGCGGCGATCCCCAGAGATTAATGAAGACTTACGCCGTCTCAATGAAAAGCTCCTCCAGCTTTGGAAACTAGAGGCGCGTGAACAGTGAATTTCGCTCTTATACTCCTGATAGGGCTCGCACTTCTCATACTGCTTCTGCTTGTGTGGGTCCTGCGGGATCCTCGAAAACGCGCGAGGCCCGATAGCGGCCTCGACTCCAGCGAGGATTTGGGACAGCGCCACGTGGATTATTTTCCGCAGGTGCGTCAGGCGCTTGCCGCGGAAGATTTGGTCTTTCTTTCCTCGCGAGGCACATCGCAGCTCGTACGGAGGACGCGCAAGGAGCGCCGAAAAATTGCCCTGGACTATCTGTCTTGCCTCCGGGACGACTTCCTGAGGTTATGGCGGTTGGCGCGAGTGATTGCCTCAATGTCGCCGAAAGTTGGCGCCGGGGAGGAACTCGCACGGCTCCGCCTGGGCCTAACTTTTTCTTTGCATTATGAATTGATCCGCATCAAGTTCTTACTCGGGTTCGCTCCCCTTCCCGAGCTGGGCTCTCTGAGCGACGCGGTTAGCAGGCTCTCGATCCGGTTGGAGACGGCAATGAACAACCTAGGGGAGCGTGCAGCGCTTGCAGCCAGGCTGGCGTCATCGCTGGACGACGGGCACGGTCTCGATACTCCCTAACACGCCATCCACAGCCGCTAACAACTCCGCCGCTTTGAACGGTTTCTGAAGAATGTAATTTCCGTTCTGTGGCGTTTCGTCCGGAGGACGCCCGAGTGGAGCGACTCCGCGCATCCACAGACACCGTTTCGCCATACCCGGCTTGCGGGCCATAATCCAGTCATGAAGTATGTTGCGTCCCGCGGTGCCGGAAAGGTCCAGGTCCGCGACAATCAAATCGAACTGTCGATTTTCGAGGAGGGCCATTGCATCCGCGGCCGTCCTTGCCGTCTCCACTTCGTGCTCTCGCTCGAGCAAAATGGCTTTAACAGTCTCCAGGACCGAATCGTCCTGATCTATCAATAGGATGCGGCTTTCTTTCACCTGCTCAATCGTCTGGCCGGCTTCGGGGGCCTTCATTGGCCTAATCGGCTGATAGGGCACCTCAATCGTAAACGACGCCCCTCGCGGAGGAACATTGCTAACCCGGATCGATCCGCCATGCTCCGTGATGATTCCATAACAGATGCTGAGACCAAGTCCGGTTCCCTTACCAACCGGCTTCGTAGTGTAAAATGGGTCAAAGACCCTCGAGGCATCCTTCACACCTGGGCCGCTGTCAGTAAATTCGATGAAGAGTTTGTCTCCATTGGCTCCCGTCCGCACCCAGAGATCTCCTTCGTTGGAATGTTCCAGCATGGCATCCACGGCGTTGTTAACCATATTCAAGAACACTTGCTGCAATTGATGAGGATCCGCAGAGGTATAAGGCAGTTCCGGAGAAAGTTCCAGATGCACTCGGATGTGGTTCATGCGCAGGTCGTAGTCGCGCAACGCCAGTGTCTCTTCCAGAATCAGATTCAGCTGCACAGGTACTCGTTCCGGTTTGTGCTGCCGCGCGAAGCTCAAAAGATTCTGCACGATGCGGTGAGTCCGCTGCGCTTGTTTGTAGAGCTTTTCGGAGTATTCAATTCCTTGCGGTCCCATCTGCCCGCTCGAAGTGAGCAACTGGCTGTACCCGAGGATGGCCGTGAGCGGGTTGTTCAACTCGTGAGCCACGCCGGAAATCAGTTGCCCAACAGCGGCCATCTTCTCACTGTGCAAGAGTTGTTCCTGCGTGCGGCGCAAATTGTCGTACGCTTGCCGAGCCTCCTCATAAAGCGTAGTGCGTTCGATGGCGCTGGAAAGCTGGCTGCCAACCGCAATCAGCAGGTTGACGTCGGCAGGTGAAAACTCCTTCGGCGTTCGGCTGCCAACCGTCAAGCCCCCGATAACGCGGTCTTTCGACCAGAGAACGACGATATAGGCTGACAGAAGCTCTTCTTTCCTCTGGGCTTCACGAAAGATTGCAGGCAGCGGTAGTCCCTGCACCGAAAGAAACGTCGCGTGCACGGCCTTGATGTGCTGAAGCAGCTCCGGCTTCAATGTGACTGCGGGAAAATTCCTGGCGTACTCCGAGCGGTGTCCGACCGCCGCCACGCGCCGGATCTTTGTCCCTTCCTCGTCAAAGAGGTACAGCGCGCATGCATCCAGGCTGAATAGTTCCGCCATCTGCCGCAGTGTTCGATGCAGCGAATCGCTCAAGTCCATCGACTCCATGAGCGTCTGGCCAATGGAGTTCAATACGAGCAGCTCCCGGTTGCGCCGTCGAATTTCCTGCTCTGCGCGTTTCCGTTCGGTGATATCCAGAAGAAAACCCTGATATGCCGTGACATTGCCGGCTGCGTCCTTAACTGAGATGGACGACTCCAGCACTGTACGGATCTCGCCGTCTTTGCGCCTCATTTCGAATTCGAAGTCCGCCACCGTACCGTGTTCCTGGAGCAGCTTCTTCAGCCGTTCGCGGTCCGCAGAGTTTGCATACATCGTGCCGGGAATATCAGCTGCCAACAATTCCTCGCGAGTCTCAAATCCTGTCATGCGCATCATTGCATCGTTGAAATCGAGGAATCGTCCCTGCGGCGTCGAAATAAAAACGCCTTCCTGTACGCTGGACACCAGCGTGCGATACTTTTCTTCCGCTCGCTTTCTCTCCGTGATGTCCTTCAAGACGTGCACCGTGCCAAGTAAATTTCCAGCCGGGTCGGTGAACGTGGAATTCGAAGCAAGAAAATAACCTTGCAGCCAAGGATCCGTGTCATCTCCTTCGCCTGCGACACCCTCGCAATATGGGCATACCTCGTAAGACAGATTCTTTCGTGCAAGCAGATCTGTCACTCCGCGCCCAATCAGCGCTTGGGAATCCCTGCCCAGCAGATGGCCCAGACGCGAGTTACACCGCAGAATGCGTCCCTGCCGGTCGTGTACAAGGATTGGGTCTCCAATTGAATCAAACGTGTATGCCCATTGCTGCTGCACGGTTGCCACTTGCTCGAACAGCCGAACATTTTGGAGCGTCAATCCCAGCAGGTTGCTGATGTTGAGCAGGTACGAGATTTCGTCTGCCTGAAACTGCTCGTCTCGCGTCGAACCAATGGCGATAATTCCGAGCGGTCCGTCTTTTCCCGGCAGCGCCATGGTGATGCTATTCCCGATGCCGCCCTCCGCCATCCTTTGGCGCACGGCAGGGTCTGGTTCATCTTCCATGCGAAAGAATTCGCACTCTTTGTGCAGCACTCTCTGCGTCCACGGCGTCTTCGCTGACAGTTTTGCGTACTTTTCCAGGTAATCCTTCTGAAAGCCGACCGAAGCGTGCACTACAAGCTGGGCCTTATCTCCTTCGCCCTCGAGCAGGCGTACAAGTCCGTGCGTCGCTCCCAAGCTTTCTACCAGATGCGCGAGCACCCGATCCAAAACGTCCTGGACGGACAGCGTCTGCGTGCTGGCAGTAGTCAACAGCGTAAGACGGCGCAGTTTCTCGTTTAGCTCAACAGTTCGCGAACGCGCGCCCTCCAACACAACGACCACCATGGCAATTCCCAGCGCCACGCCTAACAAATGGTCAAAAGCAACGCGCAACAAATAGTAGGGATGCTGCGGCCAAAGAGGGCGGTCTAATCCGTGGATGCCGGTCAGTAAAAAAACGCCTTCCAACAATCGCACTCCATGTCCGCGTTTCAATAACGGGGACCGCCACAGCACCATCCCAGCCCACAGGCATACGGCGCTTGCCAGCAGGGCAGTTCCCCACGCCACGTTGGCATAGTCTGGCGTGACGGCTCGTTGAAAATAATAAACCCCGAATAGCACCACGCCCGCAAGCGGCAGGATTGGCCAGCTTCGCTTCCCCGCTCCGGTCGTAAATTGCACCACAGCGGCCGCAAAGAGCAGCATCGCTGCCACTCTTCCCATCACCACCCACATCCACAATTGCGGCAAATTGCGGCTTAGCATGGCTACTTCGCAGAGCGATGCCAAGGTGAACACAAGCCACCCAGTAACCCACAACCGGAAATACCTATTGATATGATCGCGCTGGAAAATAAGAAAGAGGACCAGCAGAATGATGAACGCTGTCGCTTCGAAGAAAGCGATGCCGAGCAGGCCCTGGTTCACCAACACGATGCGTTGCCTCCCAGTCTGAATTGTCCTCGTCGCGAGACAAAGCCCCTGCTTCTCTCGCGAGGGACGTCACAGAGCCCTCTCTGAAGGTTCCTTTGACGCTAACATGCTATTTTCTTAATGGGCAAGGCCACCGCAATCCCGCTGTGCCGTCCCGTATAATGGCAACGGGGGCAAACACTCGTGGAGCTAGAACAGATACTGGTCGTGGACGATGAAGAGGCGATTCGAGAAGTCGTTTCCACCATGCTCGAATCGAAAGGCTATCGCTGCGCGGCGGTGAGCAATGGTCGCGCTGCCCAAGAGCAAGTCAAAAAATCCAAGCCGGATCTGGTCTTGAGCGACATGATCATGCCCGAGATGGACGGGATCAAGTTGCTCGATTGGCTTCGCGAGTACGACCCAGAAATTCCTGTCATCATGGTCACAGCCATCCATGACATTTCCACCGCTCTCGAAGCTATCCGCCGCGGTGCTTACGACTACATCCTTAAGCCCTTCGAAAAAGATCAACTCTTTCTAGGCGTTGGACGCGCTCTTCAGCACCGCCGCCTCGTCGCGGAAAACCGCAGCTACCAGATTCAGCTCGAACAGCAGGTCGAAGCGCGCACCGCGGAACTTACCCATACGCTGGACAAACTCGAACGATCCTATGACGACACTCTTGAAGCTCTTGGCAGCGCACTTGACTTAAAAGATGCCGAAACAGAAGGTCATTGCCAACGCGTTACAGCCTTCACCATCTCTATCGCCAAGGCTATGCCTGTTCCGAATCATTATTTGGCCGTTCTAGCTCGCGCCGCTTTCCTTCACGACATCGGCAAAATGGCCATACCCGATGGCATTCTGCGCAAGCCCGGTCCTCTCACCGACGATGAAAAAAAGATCATGCGCACGCATTGCCAGATCGGCTACGACATGCTGACTCGAATCCCCTTCCTCCAAGAGGCTGCGGAAATCGTCCTCGCTCACCAGGAGTTCTACGACGGCACCGGCTACCCGCGCGGCCTCAAAGGTGACCAAATTCCACTTGGCGCCCGCATTTTCACTATCGCTGATTCTCTCGATGCAATGATAAGTGATCGCCCCTACCGCCGCGCACTCCCCATGGGACACGCCCGCGAAGAAATTCGCCGTTGCTCGGGCACGCAGTTTGATCCGAAGGTTGTCGAGGTCTTTTCTACCATCCCGGAAGAGCACTGGCTCGATCTACGCGAACATCTGGGTTCGCCTTTCCGCCTCGCCCATCTCAAGAATCTATAAGAACCTTGGGTGAAATTGCTTTTTCTTCCCGGATAGGGCTCTGCGTGTGTTTTGAACCTGATACGTGCGCGAACGCCGCAAGCAGACGCTTAAATACAAGAGGAGGCTAAACTTCAGCCTCCCGCGTTGCATTCTTCACCCAATTGATTCAGTTAGAATTCAAACCTCAGCGCTAGCTGACTCACACGGGGTGTCGAAGCGGTCGAGTTGATGATTCCGAACGCGCTCGTGTTGCTGAGCGTAGCGGATGCCGGCCCGTTGAAACTAGGGTGATTGAGGGTGTTGAACGAATCCCACCGGAAGACCAAACGCTGGTTCTCCGACCATGGCATTTGGAACGCTTTCGATACTCCCATATCCATGTCGAAAAACCCCGGTCCCGTGGCCGCATTGCGGTTGCCCACTGCGCCTGCGAATGGGAAGTCTATGTTAGAGAGCGCCGTAGTCGGATTGGCGAAGTACTGCAGGTTCCCATTGGCGTCAGTATGGATGCCACTCTTCAGCGGTCCAGTAACTACAGCAGGAGCATCGAGAGTAAAATCCGTGGGGAACGCACCCGTATTGATTGTGAAGGGGTATCCAGTGCGGTAAGTCACAATCCCGCTCCAACTCCATCCGCCGACGATGGCATCAAGCCACCTCGGCGCATTCGCCAAGTGGGCTCGGCCGCGGCCGACTGGCAAGTCATAGATATAGTCGCCGGAAATTACATGGCGCGCGTCAAAATCGGAACTTGCCCGGCATGCACGCAAATCGGTGAGGTCGCATACCAAGCCGGCTCCCGTGCCGGTATAGGTCACGTAGTTGTTGGTGACTTCCGAAACGTTGTCGATGGAGTGGGAGTACGTGTAATTAAACTTGAATTGCAGACTCCTGGAGAAACGCTTGCGTACGTTCAAAAGGAGAGCATTGTAATTGGAGCTGGCATAGTTGCCGATGTAGCCGTTTGCTCCCGTTTGGGCGGGCAGGCCGACATTGTAGTCCAGGAACCCGCTGGAAAGCAGACCCTGGACAGTGTCGGACAGATCGCCCTTCTGGATGAGTTGTCCGAAGAATCCGGCAGCGAGCTGAGAACAAGTCAGGCTGATGCCGAAATTCACTTGAGTGTAGTTCTGGCACCCCGCTGTGCCCCCCATCTGGTTTTCGAACCAGGGCACGTTGGTGATTTGGTAGAAGGGCGTCCCAGCCTGAACTTGGCTTTCCAACAATCCAAACTGCTGTTTAAGAAATGTCCCCGAGGCTACGTCCTTGAAGTTCACAATCTGGGCTGCGTCTCCAACAGCAAGCAACCGCCGGCCTAGTCGGCTCACCGCATTGACCTCCACGATGAGATCGCCAGGCAGTGCCCTCTGGATACCGAAATTGAAAAGCATCGCATAAGGCGTCTTGGTGTTCGAATCGAATTGGAAGAAGGCCGGGAACCCTCCGTTCGCCGTTCCAAACGGTACTCCGCCCGACACGTTGGGGGTGTTGGGATTGGTAATCGTGGGAGCAGTGGGGGCTACGCAGGATGAGCCCGCCGGTGGAAGAGCTCCGATGGCAGTGAACCTGGGGTCTGTTAGAAGCGAACCGAAGGCATTTCCAGCCATGCCGCAGGGTGAATTGGCGTTTGAATCGAAGAGGAAGGTGTTCTGGTCAAGGCCAAAGCTCGCGCCGCCTGCAATCCGGTCATATAGGATCGCTCCGCCCAATCTAACCGTGGTCCGACCCTCTCCAAAGAGGGCGTGCAGCAAACCATCTCTGAAGGATGGGTTATAAGCAAGCCCCAGCCTTGGGCCGAAGTCTTTATGATCTGGCTGATAAAAGCCCGTGCCATGGTTTGCCGGGCCGCCGAGGCTGTAGCTAACGAAAGGAATCACCTCGGGTCCGCTTACCCCCGCCGCACCAGCTGCGACGCGATCCGCCAGATAGGCGTTTTCGTTGATGCTCGGGACAGACTGAAACCCGTTAATTTCGTACGGCACGGAGTGATAGTCCCAGCGGAGGCCATAGGTGAGCGTCAGGTCCCTACGCATCTTCCAGGTATCCTGCGCGTAAATTTCAAACTCGTTGTAGTTGTAGTAGCGGGCCTTATCGCTGCCATTTGGCAGAACATTCTGGCTCTTGTCGTAATTGAAGTTGGCTCCAATGGACGCATAACGTCCCAGCATCGTCGGAAACCAATTGTCGTAGTTGGTGATTGCGGAGGTATCTGAACTAAGGTCTGCCGGCCGAACCGAAGCATCGAGGTTTTGCAGCTGGCCACCCAGGCCATAAGTCACGAAATCGTAGCTATTCGTTAGACCGCTTATGACTCGAATGAGCTTGAAATCCACTCCCATATCAATGGTGTGGTTGCCTTTGGTGATGTTAAAGCTGTCGCGAATTTCCGGCACAGGTACGTTTCTGGATTGAGATGAGTACCCCACATACGGGCTTGAAATCGTCGGAGAGAATCCCACCTCAACCGGGAAAGTGGGTTGATAATTGTTGTTGAACTCCAGAATGGGGCGGACGAACCCTAGAGTCAGGACGTTGAGCATTCTAGGCGAAATGGTCCATGTCCAGCCGACAACGCCAGTGTAGCTGTTGAATAAATCGTTTTGAACGGGGACGACCGGGTCGCCCGGGAATTGCTCGATCGAGGTGTTGAAGTAATCGCCTTCCTTTTCGCGCGCGACATTAGCCCGGAAGAATATGTTCTGGCTGGCCGAAATATTGTAGTCAACGCGAGTGGTGTACAAGTCCACGTTGTCGTGCGCTGGGGCCGTAAAACGGAAGCCCTCGGAATTGATGCCGTCTCCTCCCGTGGGATCATTCGGCATTGGATATCTGCTGCCAATAAAGCTCATCAATGCCGCATCGGCGCCCACCCCTTGCGGGTCAAGCGCCGCAACTTGGCTCGGGCTGAGGAAGCTTATGCACGACGGGGCAGTGTTCAAACGGGCGGTGCCGTCGCAAGGTTGACCGGTGGCAGGGTTGGTGGAATTGTTGACATACGCCAGTTCTCCGTTTCGGAATTGCGCTGTCGGAACTGCGCGATTGTACGGCACAGACTGGGCCTGACGAAGTCCTTCGTAGTCAAAAAAGAAAAACACTTTGTCCTTCTTGATGGGGCCGCCAATGCTTCCGCCAAATTGATTACGCACCAGAGGAGCGCGGGGGATTCCGTCACGATTATTAAACCAGTCGTTGGCCTCCAGAAGTGTATTGCGGTTGTACTCGCGCAGATTGCCGTGGAAGTTATTAGTGCCGCCCTTTGTCTCGAGGTTAATCATCCCGCCGCTGCTTCGTCCGAAATCCGCTGTTTCTCCCGCGGTGATCGTCCTTATCTCCTGCACGGAATCCACCGAGATAGGCGTGGTTGACACAAATGCTTGTCCGGTCTCCTGATCGTTTACGTCGATCCCGTCCAAAGTTATATTGCCTTGGTCGGTTCGCGCCCCCGTAACCGACCCCGTGTCATTCACTCCGGGCTGCAACATCATCAGCCCCGCGGGGTTCAGTCGAGCCTGAATGGGCAGGTCCGAGACTTCTCGCGAATTGATCACGTTGCCGATCGTCGCGTCGGTTGTGTCCAGCGTCGACTCACCCGACTCCTTCACTTCGATCGTCTGGTTCAGACCTCCAACCTCAAGCGTGGCGTTGTGCGTCTCGGCGCTGCTCACGCCGAAACTCAGGCTGCTCAGCACAACGGTCTTGAAGCCATCTTTTGCGAAGGTCAAACGGTAGCCGTCCGTCGGGGAAAGACGCAAAAATTGGTAGTGGCCGAGTTCGTTGGTGGTAGTTACCGCGCGCAAGCCTATCCCGGAGTTCTCAAGCGTAACCGTTACCTCGGAAATCCCCGCGCCGCTTTTGTCCGAAACGACCCCATTCACAGAAGAGAATTGCTGTGCGCGCAGCTCGTGAAACGAACCAAAAACAAAGAACAGAAGACAGACAACTGTGCTCCTCCACTTCATCATGAAGCCTCCATAAATTTAAACGTCAACAGAGCGAATGCGGCGGGAGCCGAAATGCATACAAAAACTTGTCAAAATTGAATGCAGGCGACTTGCCAGAGACACACCCCTGTGCGAATGGCAATAAACCGCTATAAATCGTCTGCGATAAATAAGTTATCAGTTCCTTACGAGAAATAAAGAACGTCTTTTGAATTTTGTTATCTGAATTTACATAGAAGTACTGCCCGGATTCTGAATTGCGCGGTTGAGTTCACAGAGTATCTCTTTCGACACGAAAGCAGTTCATGCGGAATGAGGATGCTTATGCTTCCGTGCGCCTATGCGCTCGAATTCCTCGAATCTATACGAGTCGGGAACCAAGGACACTGCCTGCTAAGTATAGAAGCCGCCGGTACCTCAATACATCGAAAGAAGAGATTTTATTCCTCGGGCGAACTCAATCGGTGGCGAAATCAGACTTGCAACAAAATATCCCTCGGCCGGGAAGTCATAGAAGTGGCCAGGATGGATGTAAACGCTATGCGAGGCTAATAATTCCAGCGCAGGATCCTCGTCTGAGCGTGTAGCAGGCACGCGAATCACGGCGTTCCAACCACCCTCCACTTCCAGGCGGCTGCAGGACTTTTGCCTTGCCAATTGCCTGTCAAGTTCGGAGAGGTTTTCGTTCACGCGGTCTATCACCTGCTTTTGGAAAGCGTGTCGCTGGCCCAATAGCGCTGGCATAGCCCACTGAATCGGAGCGCTCATCGAAAGATACGTGTCCGCAATTACTTCCAGGCGAGCGAGCGCGTCCACTTTCGGAACTTCCGCGCCGCTCACGGTCAGCCACGCAGCTTTCATCTGCGGCAATCCGCAAATTTTCGATAGTCCGCTCATCGTAAACGTAAGCGCACCTGAATTCGCTGCAAATGTTGCGATCTGTTTTTCTTTCAGCGTGAAATCAAGAAACACCTCGTCGGCAATGATCGCGATCTCGCGCGTGGCGCACATTTCGTTCAATTTGCGCATCTCTTCCGGCTTCGTGAAATGGCCGGTTGGATTATTCGGATGCACCACGATCACTCCGCGCGTCCGCAGCGTAATCGCCTGCTCCAGCCCGTGAAAATCAATCTGCCATCCGTGGTCGTAAATCAGTTGATAGCGCACCAAGCGCACATCCTGGATATCGGCGAGGAATTCGAAAAGAGGGTAACTTGGTGCTGGAATCAACAACTCGTCGCCTGGATCGCATAGCGTCCGAAAGACGTACGAATAGGCTTCGCTCGTGCTCGTCGTCAAGAATATGTCGTCATTCGAAATGATCGCGGCGCGCTCGGCGTAATACTGCGCGACTGCGCCGCGTGCCACATCTAACCCTCGCGGATTCGGCTCATATCTCAGCGCGGCAGGGTTACGCAATGCGTTTAAAATGGCCTCCTGGTCATAGAGGAATCCGCACTCGGTCGGATTTGAGAGCATCAAATCGATAAGCGGCTTCCCCGCCGCGCGATGTGCAGATAGCGCCGCGCTTAGGCGATTCGTCTCGAGATTCCAATTTGTCCGTTTCGCAAACATTTTGTTTGGCGCATCATTATATAGGCGATTGGCGCCTGCGCCGGAGCGATGGCGTATACTCGGCAGATTGCACCAGAGCGCGATTTCCTCGTGACTCCAGTTTGTCCGAAGCTATTGCGCATAACTTTTGTACGAAACTATCACACGGAACGGAATGATGAATGCTCATCCGCAAACGACTACCCTGCCCGAGCCCGTGCCGCATTTTGATCTTGCCGCACAATACGCGGCCATCGGCGCGGAAATTCGAACGGCAGTCGAACGCGTTCTCGCCTCGCAACAATTCATTCTTGGCCGCGAAGGCGCTGCATTCGAACAGGAGATTGCCCAACTCTGCGGCGTAGCGCATGGCGTTGGCGTCGCATCCGGGACTGATGCACTAATCCTTGCGCTACGCGCCTGCGGTGTTCAGTCCGGCGATGAAGTGCTGATTCCGCCGTTCACATTTGTCGCTACGGGCAGCGCGGTAAGCGCGCTTGGCGCCAGGCCAGTCTTTGCCGACATTCGCCCCGACACTTACAACCTCAACCCTTCCGATCTCGTGCGCCGCGTTACGCCGCGGACTCGCGCGATTATTGCAGTTCATCTTTACGGACTTCCGTGCGATATGGATCCGATTTTGGCTTTTGCGCGAGAGCGCAATCTGCGTGTGATCGAAGATAACGCGCAATCGATCGGCGCGGCGTATAAAGCTCGTCGCACCGGCTCCATGGGTGATGTGGCATGCCTGAGTTTTTATCCCACGAAAAATCTTGGCGCGTACGGCGACGCAGGGATGATCGTTACTAACTCGGACGAAATGGCCGAGAGGCTAAAATCGCTGCGAAATCACGGCCAATCGGCTAAATATGTGAGCAGCGAACCTGGATGGAACAGTCGCCTGGACGAAATCCAAGCCGCGATTTTGCGGGTAAAGCTGCGCCACCTGCCACTATGGCAACGCGCCAGGCAAGAGCATGCTGCGGCGTACACAAAGCTTTTGCTTGAGATCCCAGGCGTCGCCCCGCCACTCACTCCCGAAGGATATGAGCACGTGTTTCACCAATATACGATCCGCGTGGAGCGGCGGGACGCTGTGCAGCAATTTCTGAACGAGCGAAAAATCGGGAGCGCGGTTTATTATCCTGTGCCTTTGCATCTGCAGCCGCTCTACGCTTCGCTTGGCCACAAGCCGGGAGATTTTCCGCACGCAGAGCACGCCGCAAAAGAAGTCCTCTCTCTACCGATGTTTCCTGAGCTGCGCCCCGAACAAATTACCCGCGTTGCGAATGCAGTGTCTGAATTTGTTACGCATTGATCTGCGCCAATTACTTTCCCGATTTCTCGCTGCATTTCATTTTCCCAAATAGAGCAGGGCGAGCAGAAAAATCCAGAGGCCGGTCATGAAGTGCCAGTAGTAAGAAACAATTTCAGCGGCGACCGAGCGCGATACTTTTGCTTTTTCAAATTTGCGGAAGGACACGTAGAGCAACGCAATTATTCCGCCGAGAAGATGCAAGCCGTGCAACCCCGTAAAAATATAAAAAAAGCTGCTGGCCTGATTGGTGGACACGTAAAAGCCGGCAAGAACGAATTGGCGCCAGGCGACGAGCTGCCCCATGAGAAAAAGGATTCCGAGAGCGGTGGCCGCGAACCATAGTTCGCGGAATTTGCGGACCTCCCCGAACGCCAGCCGCCTGCGGGCTAACTCCATCGCTCCACTGCTCAGCAGGAGAATCACCGTGTTAGCCCAAATGATCCACGGAAGACGGGGCGACACCCACGTATTGCTGTTGGCTCGGAGATAAATGAAAGCACTGGCCATTGCCATAAAAAACATGACGATGGAAACGATGCCGATCGCAATCGCCATTGCATAGCGCCTCGAAGAAGGCAATGGGGGCCGGCGACGCCTCCCGCCTTCGTCCCCGTCATCTCCACCCGGGGGCGGATTTTTGCCTCCGCCTCCACCGATCTCTTCGATGATGAGTTCGATGTCTTCGACGATGGTTGATCCTGGCATAAAACTTTTTTAACTTTCCTTTGTGCTTGCTTCCGTTGCCTGTTTCAAATGTGATGCGCGTTCAGCAGGCGTGGAGGCGGCGTTCTGTGCCACGAAGTCTATTGCCGCGCCTGGCGCGCTGAATTCGTACGCACCTCGATAAACCACTGGTTCGCAGGCGCCAAAATTGTCGACCGGCGGAGGTGACGGAACGCTCCATTCGAGGGTCGTAGCGCGCCACGGATTGGACTCTTCGGTTTTTTCGCCACGCCACAAGCTCCAAACAAAATTTAAAATGAAGAAAGCCTGAGCAGCAACGGTGAGAATCGAGGCAACAGTGACGAACGTGCGAAGCGAGGAGCCTGGCGGCACGCTCCCAGCGAACTCACCGCTTGCCGCGCGCGAATGGGCCATCAAGCCGAGCCAGTGCATCGGCATGAAAACACAATAGACTCCCGCAAGAGTAAGCCAGAAGTGAAACTTGCCGAGAGTTTCGTTGAGATGGCGCGCGAACATTTTTGGAAACCAGAAAAACAAGGCGCCGAGAATCGCGAATGTCGCCGCGACGCCCATCACCAGATGAAAGTGGCCGGTCACAAATTCGTCGCTAAAGGAAGCCGCAGCGAGATCGTTGTGCGCAAGAAAAAGCCCAGAAACGCCGCCAGAAAGGAAGAGAGAAACGAACCCGAGAGCGAAGAGCATTGCCGTATTGAGCTGGATTTTGGCGTTCCAGAGTGTGCCGAACCAGCTAAACACGAGAACGCAAGCGGGCAAACCGAGTGAGGATGCCAACAGAGAAAAAACCAGTGGCGACCAGGGATTGAGGCCACTTGAAAACATGTGCTGTCCCCAAACGCAAAAGCCGAAGAGACCAACGCCGCAGAGTGCGAGGATCGCGGCACGCTCCGCCCACACGAGCTTGCGCGAAAAAGTGGCGAGCAGATGCGAGACGATCCCGAAACACGGGAGCATGGCGACGTAAACTTCGGCCTGCGCGAAGAACCAAAAAAGGCGCTGCCAAAGCGAAAGCAGGGTGGATTGCGCGAGATACGACGGCTGGCGAGCGAGAAAAGCTAGAGGCGAGAAAAATTGTGAGCCGAGGAGACGGTCCGAGAGGAGAAAAGCGCAAGCCGCCAGAAGAATGCTGAAAATCAACAAGCTAAGGATGGCGTTTATCAACCAAGCCCAAACCGTAAGGGGCATCCGAGGTAAGGTCATGCCCTTGGCGCGAAGTTCGAGCGCGGTGACCGTGAAATTGAGCGCGGTGAGCACAGCCGCGAGACAAAAGACCGCGACGCTGGCGGTCCAAAGCGTAAGGCCGGCGTCGGGACGAACAAAAAATGCTGCGGTCATGCCAGCGAGCGAGGCGAAGGTACTCCAAAACGAAAACAGATTCATCACCGGAAACGCCATTTCCCGCGCGCCAATTTGCAGGGGCAGGAAATAATTACCGAATCCGGCTTGTGGCGCGGTGGTGAGCACCAGGAAAACCATCAGGGAACCGTGAAGCATGGCGAGCGCGGTGTAGCGCTCCGGCGTGCTGTCAAATCCGGAGAGGAACGGAATTTGCACGCCGGGCCACACAAGATGAATGCGCATCAGCAAGGAAAGAAGCATTCCGAAGAACACGCTGCCCAGGGCAAGCCAGAGGTACCGCAGACCGATCACCTTGTGGCCGGTGTTGAAGAGGGTGCGGGCGAGGAAACCCGGAGAGGGCGCTTCCGGAGCCGCACCTCCGCTGCTGTCGTACGTGACCATTTAAGAAGCAACTATACGCCTGCGAGCTTGAAGCTGGAAGCAGCTCAGTGGCGGCCGCGAACGAATCTGCGGTTGTACACCGGTCTCGTCTGAATGCAGTGGATACGAAATCGATTCGCGTGGCCCAGATTTACTTTGTGCTCTGTGGATAGGGGCCTGAGCTTAGGCCTTGCTGGCTTTTGCTTGAATGGCTTCGTTGCGGAGACGGTCACACTCGGAGTTGAGAGATTTGGCGAGCCACTGGTCCGGCTCTTGATCAGTGTGATAGGAGCGAGCGTGCTCGGCGACGCGCTGCATGACGACAGTGCGGGCTTTCTCCGAGACCGCGCCAGACTCGAAGAAGCGGGCAACCGAGGCGCGGAGAAGTTCGGCATTGTTCTCACACAAAGCAGCCATGGCGGGCGCATCGTTCTTATCGGTGGCGAGACGCAAAAGGGCGTCGCGGTTGGTCATGGAAGCAGCTTGACGAGATGTCAGGACGAACCATTCCTGCAGCGCGGAGACGGCGCGAAAAGTTTTGGAATTTATTTTCCAGGGCATCGTGGCCCAGAACACGGTGACGCTGTTGGTGAGGCTATCAACACACATCCGGTCTTCCGCATTCGCAGTGGGCTTCTTCAACCACAACACAGTTCCGTCGTCGGTTTCTTCGACGTCTACGAAACCATTGATGCGAGCAACGTCTTGAAATGCTTTGAGTTTCTCCATGGCAATTTCAGTCTACGCCGATTCGCACGCAGGGCTTGTTAAATTGCAAGAGTATTCGTGCCGCCAACGCGCAAACGATAAGGTACTGGGGACTGTACCGTTTTGGAATTTTTTTGGAGTAGGCGCGAGCCTTATGACCTAACGTCGTTGCAGTTCCGCGACTGGCGTGAGACGTAAGCGCCGTCAGTTGGAGAGCGGGTAGCCGGCAATTCGTTCGAGGATTGCGATCGGAGCGCGCTTCGGCTCGACCATAGCTTGACGTGAGATCAGGAAGGTCTGCTCAAGGGCGTACTGGCCTTCAAGGACCGCGTGGCTGACGCAATCGGTAAAAACAATCCAACTGGTTCCAGGAGGAAATTCCCAACGTTGTTTGGGGCAGCTTTCGCGGAAGTTCGTGTCTTCCTTCATGGCATTGTGGCAGCGGTGCATGAAGTCGTCATAGGGAGGACGGTGAACGCCGGGCAAGCGCAAAGTCCTTGCAAGCGCGCGCGCGCCACGTGCGAGAGGATTGGTGCCGCGCGGACGAGGCAAACCGAGGGACTCCGCGAAATGCGGGCCAATGGCTTCAAAGGTTTGCGAGGTGGTCCAGACGCGGTTTTGGCTAGGGTTGAGGTTGGTGAAAAAACGCAGGATGCGATCGCCGTTCGTGGGCCTCGTCGGAAATGAATCGAAGTGGGGCAAATCGTTTCGCGCGTGGAGACGAGCAGGACGGCCACGTTCTTCAAGAGGGCGGAAGCTGGCGAAATCGAGTTTCCATTTCCCGGCGTAGGGCGGAAGAAGTTCGCCAAGGAACTGTGCTGCGTGCTGCGAGTAATCCTTTAGGATAAGCCGAAGGCGAGGGGCTTCAAGTTCTTCGGACTTGGCTAAACCGGTGATGCGGTCTTCGGCGGGACGATAAGCGACATTCTTGTGGAGTGCGGAACTCGTTTGCGTCCGGCCGAGTAGGAATTCGCGATCGTCCTGCGGAATGGCAAATGGGGCACGCGAGAAAAAGAGAATATTGCCGGCTTCAAGTTGGGAGCAAAGCCAACGACCACGCGCAATAGGATCCGCGGAGGGGACGAGAGTGCGGTCACTCACGGCATCCACGTCAACGAGCTGGCTCATTCCTGCGGACTGATCTTGCGGAAGAGCCTGTGAGGTGGCAGCAGACATTGGAAGGGCTCAGAGCATAAAGTGCAAAAGAATCATTGTGTTGACCTTACAAAAATAAAGATACAGACGCGCAAGTCAGAAAGCAATGTTCCGAGACTTTCGCACTTATTTTAGCGATCGTGGCGATAGATAGTCCCTCCCTTCATTACGAAAGTGACTTTTTGCAGGACGCTGATATCGGTGAGCGGATCGCCAGGCACGGCAATAATGTCAGCAAAATAGCCGGGTTTGATGGCGCCGATTTGATCCGGCCAGCCGAGGAGTTTGGCTCCATTGAGGAGCCCCGCCCGGAGAGCGGCGACCGGAGTCATGCCATATTTGACCATGAGGCTAAATTCACGGGCCTGTGTACCGTGGGGAAAGGGACCGACGTCAGAGCCCACGGCCATGGGCACCCCAGCAGAGAGTTGTTTGCGAAATTCCTGGGCGTGAAGATCGAGCGCGCGATGATCTCGTTCGGCTTGGGCGGGAGAGGCAGCATGATCGGCAAAATATTCGGAGATGGTGAATGTAGGGACGGCAAAGATTTGTTTTTCGCGCATGATTCGCATGGTCTCATCGCTGAGCTGGTCGGCATGATCAACGGAGGCGACGCCAGCGCGCGCGGCATAAAGTGTGCCGGGCTCGCCGGTTGCATGTACGGCCACTCGCTTGCCGGTGCGGGCAGCTTCTTCGACGGCCGCGCGGAGTTCGGCTTCCGTGTATTGGAAGGGCGTTGACAGATGGCCGTCGAGGTAAGAGTCAGGGCCCGTTTCGTAAATTTTTATGAAGTCGGCGCCTTCTTTGAACTGCTGGCGGATAACTGTGACCAGTTCGGCGGCATTGTTCGCATAAGTAGCGTTGGAGAGAACGTGCTGCTCGGGATTGTAGCGGTTAGCGTCTTCGTGACCGCCGAGAATATCGATGGCGTTACCGCTGATGCGCAGGCGCGGCCCCGGGATGGCGCCATGATTGATGGCATTGCGGACGGCCGTGTCAGCGGAGCCTGCGCCTTCGGTACCCATATCGCGCTCGGCGGTAAAGCCCGCCATCAAGTCATCGCGAGCGGCGAGCAGCGCGATGATCGTGCGTTGTGGGACAGATTCCTCAACGGTCTGGAGATCTTCGGCGCCAGGATGTAGGAAAAGGTGGACATGAACGTCAATCAGACCGGGGAGCAAAGTCGTGTCGCCAAGGTCGATGAGTTCGGCCCCTTGTGGATGTTTGACCGAGGAGCCGACTTCGACGATGCGATCGTCTTGAACAAGGACTTCGCTTGGAGTGATTATTTTTCCGGACTCGATGTCCAGGAGGCGCGCGGCGCGCAGCACTATCAGATGTTTCGAAGCGGGTGGCGTCGACTGGGCAAATGTCGCGGGGACGAGAACGCAGATAAGGATTGCATACAAAAGGGTGATAACACGTAAGTTCGTTTTCATAGTGCCGGGATAATACCACTCCTCCGTTGATCTTGTTCGTTGTGATCATGCTCCGGATTTCTGCGAGGCATCGATCAAGTCGCGCACAATCTTTGAGTTCGCTTTGTGCGTTGCAAGAGGGCGTGGTACGCTCCGCGCGCGATTTGGACAAGGGTGATTCTAGATGCGTATTCGATGCCTGACAGTCATTTGTATATTCTTGTTTTTTGCGGCGACGGCTTGCCTAGGCCAATCTTCACCTGTCGATTTGGATACCCTCGTGCAGCGAATGACGGCGCAGGAGGGCGTTGTGTGAGCGTCCGTACTGGTCGCGCGCGGCGACAAGATTCTTCTGCACAAGGGCTATGGGTTTGCCGATCTCGGGTTAGAAGCGCCTGCTAAGGACGAAACTGTTTATCACGTCGTAGGGCCAATGCTGCCGTTTACGGGAATCGCGGTCATGCAATTGATGGAGCGGGGGAAACTGTCGCTCGACGATGACATTTCGAAGTACGTGCCGGAATTTCCGGTTCAGGGACATCATGTGACCATCCGGCAACTTTTGAATCACACTTCGGGGATTGTGGATTATCACTACCTCGGCGATCCGATAGAAGCAACCAGCCGGCTGCCGAAAGCGTTGGACGAAGTGATGGCCCTCTACTCGGGTAAGAACTGGGTGAATGAACCTGGGACGAAATGGGATTGGTCGATTTCTGGATTTCAACTGCTTGTGACGATCGTCGAGCGGGTGAGCGGACAAAGTTTTGCGAATTACGTACAGCAGAACATTTTCGCGCCCGCCGGAGTGAAATCCACTACGTATTGCGATGATTTCTCGCTGACGCATGGTCTTTCGCATGCGTACCGGAAATTCGAGAAAAGTTATGTGCCAGCCAACGAGAATGACATGGCCTACAACGCTGATTTAAGGTTTTGCAGGACGGTCGGGGACATCTACCAGCTTTGGAAATCCATTGGTGAGAAAAAACTCGTCGAGCCGAAGACATTCGAAATGATGACGACTGCGGAAGGCGCCGCTGCGCATATGAGCCCGCAGGATCCGAAAGCGCAATATGGGTTCGCAATGATCCTCAATCACGAAGAGGAGCACCGGCGAATTGGCCAACACGGGTCCTTGTTCGGCTACAGCGGCAGCCTCTACGATTTTCCCGAGGATGGACTAACCATTGTGGTGCTGACAAATACGGAAGGCCAAAACGCCTACGCCATAACGCGGGCTCTGGCGAGAGCAGTGCTGGGTTTGCCGCAGCTTCCGGCCCCAACGGCGACTGTTGCTGAAAAGACTTTGGAAGACAATCCCGTTTCCGCAGAAGAGCGGAAGCAATTCGCCGGGACGTATGTCTTGAAACTGGATAAGCTGTCGCCGGGATTGCACGACTCCTTTGCGCAGTATCGAAGGACCTTCCGTGTCTTCGATGAAAATGGGCGCTTAATGATTCAAGCGCTGGGAGAGGGCCCCGAGCGGCTGTTTAAACAAGAAGATGGCAGCTTCGCGATGCGCTCGAAACCGCGGAGCCGCGTGTCATTCGTGTTGCAAGGAAGCATCGCAGCCAGCATGAAGATGGATCCCTCGGATTTTGGCGTTGCGCTCTCTGGAGACCGCATGGGTGCTGGCGATCCGCAGACGTTTCATAAGCAACTGCAATAGAAGAGACAAGAGTTGTAGTTTCATTGCTTACTTTGAAGCCGAGCAAATAGAGCCCCACGCCTGAGCGAACTTCTCAGTGTGCCCATTTCCATCTCGAGCGCCTGGGCAAATTCAAAGCTGCAATTTGTTTAAGTAGAACTTGGTGCGGCCGAGTGGATTCGAACCACCACGGTATTGCTACCGCCAGCCCCTCAAGCTGGTGCGTCTGCCAGTTCCGCCACGACCGCACGTCTTTGACAAAGACAGTTTAACTGCCACTGAGAAAGCCTGCAAGCCCAGCTACCTACCGGTAGTTGGCCAATTTGACGAAGCAGCTCGTTGGAGCTTAGGGCTTTTTCGGTTGCGCCGGAGCGGGTTGCGTTGCAGCAGGCGCGGTGCTCGACGCAGGCGGATTGCTCTGCGGAGCGGAAGACTGCGGCGCAGATGCCGGCGTGACCGGAATCGTCGCAGGCGTCTTCTTAGGCGCGGACTTGGATGTTTGATGCAACACCGAGCCACCTTGCTCGACCCCTCTGTCTGTGCGAATCATCAAGGCCAGGGCGCAAATCATGAACATCACAGCGCACCACGTGGTGGCCTGCGAAAGAATCGTTGCGGCTCCGCGCGGGCCAAAGGCAGTTTGGCTGCCCGCTCCGCCGAAGGCGCCAGCAAGGTCAGCGGCTTTGCCGCTCTGCAAAAGAACGACGATAATCAAGACCAGGCAATTCATCACGAAAAAGGTAGTGAGCAACGCGCCCGCCCAGCGAAATCCCACTACGATAATTGCCAAACCAATTAGAATGGCGATGGTCCACTTCATCCAACCTGGCATTTCTATCTCCCTGCGCAATCTCTTACGATGCTTGCGAATGATTTCGCGTCGAGGCTCGCTCCGCCCACGAGCACGCCGTCTATTTCTTGTTCCGCCATCAATCCCTGAATATTGTCAGGCTTGACGCTGCCGCCATAGAGAATCTGCAACGCGGAGGCATGAGCGGCGGAATATTTCTCCACAGCGCATTGACGGATGAACCTGTGAGCTTCTGCCGCCATTTCCGGCGTGGCCGTTTTGCCCGTACCGATAGCCCACACTGGTTCGTACGCTATCAGAATACGGGAGAATGCATCGGCGGTCAACGAACCCGGGCCGCCCAGGAACTGGGCCTTACAGATGTGCTCAGTGGCGCCCATTTCCCGTTGCTCAAGTTTCTCTCCGAGGCAAACAATCGGCGTAAGTCCGGCCGCGAGAGCGGATTTTGTTTTCTTAGCTACCGTTTCGTCGGTTTCGCCGAAGAATTGACGCCGCTCCGAATGGCCGATAATCACGTAGCGGCAGCCGGCTTCGACCAGCATTTGCGGAGAGATTTCGCCGGTGAAGGCGCCTTCTTTTTCCCAAAAGACGTTTTGGGCGGCGATGGCGATTTGCGAACCGCGAGCGGCTTCGACGGCGGAATGGATAGCCGTAAAGGGAGGGGCGATCACAATATCGCATTGAGTGATGCCATCCACGAGCATGGAGAACGCTGAGAAAAATACCTCGGTTTCCATTTGCGTCTTGAACATTTTCCAGTTTCCGGCGACGACCCGGCGGCGCGTGGTAGGCGCGCTCACGACGGCAACTTTTTCCGTGGGCTTATCGGTTAGCGCTTCGACACCGGGCAGCTTCGCGCCGGCAAGAAACTCGAGCGAAGCCCCGCCTCCGGTCGAGATGTGAGAAATTCTCTCAGCGACGCCGGACTGATGGACGGCGGCGACAGAGTCGCCCCCGCCGACGATAGAAGTTGCGCCTGCGCTTGTGGCGGCAGCGACAGCTCTGGCAATTTCGAGCGTGCCATTCGCAAAAGCCGGCATTTCGAAGACGCCCATCGGGCCGTTCCAAACAATAGTCTTGGCTCGCAAAATTTCTGCAGCGAAAGCCGACGCAGTCTTTGGACCGATATCCAGCCCCATCTGATCCGCAGGGGTGGCGGCAATTTCGACTGTCGTTGCAGGCGCGGTAGCTTTGAATTCAGGCGCGATGACGTGGTCCACGGGGAGCAGCAGTTTGCGATTGTTCTGCTTGGCGTCGGTGAGAAGTTTGCGCGCGAGATCGAGTTTGTCGTCTTCGACGAGCGATTTTCCTATGGGCAAGCCCTGTGCCTTGAAAAACGTGTAGGCCATGCCCCCGCCGATGAGCGTAGCGTCGGCAATTTTCATCAGATTTTCGACCACTTCAATCTTGTCGCTGACTTTTGCTCCCCCGAGAATCGCCACGAAGGGACGAGCCGGATTGGTGAGCGCTTTACCAAGATAGGTCAGCTCTTTTTCCATCAGCAGACCGGCCGCAGATTGCTCCACGAAGCGCGTGATACCCACAACCGAAGCGTGGGCTCGATGCGCAGAGCCAAAAGCGTCGCAAATAAACACCCCATCGCAGAGGGAGGCGAGTTGCTTCGAAAAGGTTTCGTCGTTCTTTTCTTCTTCGGGATGGAAGCGGACGTTTTCGAGCAAAAGAATTTCGCCGTCAGCGAGCGTCTTGCTCTTGGATTCGGGGACCGGACCGACGCAATCCGAAGCGAAGCGCACGGGTTTGCCGATCAGCGCTTCAAGTTTTTTCGCCACCGAAAAAAGCGAAAACTTGGACTCGGGACCGCCCTTGGGACGCCCGAGATGCGAAGCAAGGATCAGACGGGCGCCTTTTTCAATCGCGAGACGCAGCGTTGGAATAGTTTCGCGGATGCGCGTGTCATCGGTGACGACGGCGTCCTTGAGAGGCACGTTGAAGTCTACACGAATGAAAACGCGCTTCCCGCGGAGTTCGAGATCGTGAATGGTAAGTTTATTCATGGATTCGTGACTCATGATTCGTTGTTTGTGATTCGAAATATCAAAGGGCAGGGCAAGCCCTGCCCCTACAGAATGAGAACTAAAACTTTGCAGCCATGAATTTGATTAGATCGCGGCAGCGGCAGGAATAGCCCCACTCGTTGTCGTACCACGCTAGCACTTTGACGCAGCGATCGCCGACGACCTTCGTGTAGCCGGAATCCACAATCGAAGAGTTCGGGTTGCCCTTGAAATCGGCGGAGACGAGTTCTTCTTCAGTGTATGCGAGCACGCCTTTCATAGGGCCGTTGGCCGCGGCTTTCAAAGCGGCGTTTACTGACTCGACGGTGGCCGGCTTTTCCACAAAAACAGTGAGATCGACGACGCTAACGTTCGGTGTAGGTACGCGCATGGCGTACCCGTCGAGCTTGCCCTTCAATTCGGGAATGGCGAGGTGCAAAGCTTTGGCTGCGCCGGTAGAACTGGGAATCATGTTAATTGCTGCGGCGCGCGCGCGGCGAAGATCCTTGTGCGGCAAATCCAGAAGCTTCTGGTCGTTCGTATAAGAGTGGATAGTCGTCATCGTGCCGCTGTGAATGCCGAAAGTGTCTTGGAGGACTTTGGCAACCGGGGCCAGGCAATTCGTAGTGCAAGAAGCGTTGGAAACAACGTGATGCTTCGCGGGATCGTAGGTCTTATCATTGACGCCGAGAACGAGGGTCGCGTCCGGACCCTCAGCGGGAGCTGAAATAATGACTTTTTTGACCGTGCCCCGGAGATGCTTCTTTGCGTCGGCGCCATTGGTAAAGAGGCCCGTGGATTCGACCACGATATCCGCTCCAACGCTGGCCCAATCGATTTCGCCAGGATCTTTTACCTTGAAAACCTTGAAAGACTTGCCTTCCACAGAGATCGAGTCGGCGGTGTGAGTGACAGTGTGTGGGAGATTGCCGAGGATTGAATCGTACTTGAGCAAATGCGCGAGGGTCTTGGCGTCGGTGACGTCGTTGACGGCCACGAACTGGATGTCCTTGTCATCGAGCGCGGTGCGCATAATGTTGCGTCCGATGCGGCCGAAGCCGTTGATGCCGACCTTAATAGGCATTACTTCCTCCGATGGGATTATGAAACAGCGGCCGGTTCTCCAAGGAGAAACGACCG